>Ga0114996_10001441_pt1 | contig 32127 bp, 25 predicted proteins | sample ArcticOcean_MG_C_4_FD_87039 | JGI IMG/M metagenome (GOLD analysis project Ga0114996, IMG submission 87039) | Marine microbial communities from western Arctic Ocean - ArcticOcean_MG_CB4_134 | ecosystem: Environmental > Aquatic > Marine > Oceanic | place: Arctic Ocean: Canada Basin | collected... | reverse complement strand
CTACGGAGATGTTTTCCGAATCTATGGAGGGTTCGTAGGCGTAGACAGCGATCGATCGATGCGGTCCCTCAACAATCTGGGGTGGTGCGATCAAGGTGCCGTGGGGGACGAGATCAATGCCTTTGGGCATGATCATCACATGGGCCGATTCGGAAAAGGCCGCCCGAGACGTGTCTGCGTACAGAGAGTGAAAGTGGCCGATCCCTGTCAACTCGCCGAAATACATGCCATGAACACGGTGTTCCATCGCCTCGTCGGGCAGGGGAAATTCAGTGGCCACAATCTGTGCGACCGCCTGTTGCTCGCGCGCGTTTAGCCATTTGCCAATGTTTGCATGAGGCACCGGTGACACACTGGCTTCCACGGTGACCGCAATCAGCACAACCCCCAACGCGATGCTCAGCCACTGGGTGCGCATGATTTCAAAGAGACCGTGAGCGCCGAGCGCTGCCAACGAGAATGCCGCGTAGAGGTTGGCGTGCATATAACGGTGTCCCTGCTGATTTCCGAGCAAGAGCGATTCGATGACCCAGCCGAGAACTACGTTGATGACCAGAAAGAGCATCCAGGGCGCGCGTTGTCTCAAGGCCTGTGCACCACCGGTCGCCATCAAGACGACAAAAGGCCAGGTGAGCATGGGTCCGAGGTTGTCGCCCCACACCGTGTGCACGTTGTCCACAAAGAAGCTGAGAACCGTGATGGGGCCGGCGGGGCTCCAAGTACTCGGCATCTGAACATTCTGCTGGGCGAGCATCCCCTCTGACACTGCGTTCAAGAAGGTCCAGATCATGGGGGTCAACGCCAGGATGAACGCCCCACACGCGATCGCGCTCCCTTTCCATCGCAGATCCCTTCGTCGATGCCACAACAACCCAAGGAGCAACAGGCAGTACACACTCGAGACCACGTGGAGTTGTAGAGCGATCGCTGCGGCGATCGAAGCGGTGACGGCCCTTCGGGTGGCTGACTTTTGAGGGTTCAGGAGACCTGCTGCCGCCCAGAAAAAGACCGCAATAGGCAGGGGCAACAAGCTCGAGTGCCAGAGTTGTCGACTCATCTCAAAGGAAAATGTGGATGCGAGGAGGCCGAAAATCGCAATGACGGCGGCTTCCCATCGGACCCACCCTCGAAGGACGTGAAAGAACACGGCCGCACCGCCCCCGATCAGGAGCAGAAAGCCCAGTCGAACCACGAATGGATCGGCCGAAATGGCGACCATGGGGGCCATCAATAGATAGAGCAAGGGTCCCAGTTGGAAGGGGAAGGGAGAGACGGAGGGCGTGACTGTAGGCCATTCACCTCGCTGCACGAGCCCGGTCACCATGCGAAGATCACGTTCGTGGTCCCCGTGAAACACAAACGCTTCCTCAAATCCCCAGACTTCCAGGGCCCAATAGGCGATGATGACGAGCCCCACAACGCACCAAGGAAGCCAGTGATCTTGTTCGTTTAGATGGTTGGCTTTGGATTCGGTCATGCCCTGGCCCTTGGGCAAACGAGAGGACATTTCCAGTGTGGGTTTGGGCCGTGGTGCAGAACCAACCGTTGTTCCACAATGGCGAAAGGCGATTGCATTTACTTAGGGTACCCCACGTTGCTCTGGCAATGAAAGAAACCCGTTTGTGTACAGGATTTCGTTGCGATATTAGCCAGCGTTGCCAAGACCGTGGACAATAGGACCGTATGTCTGTTTTTGTGGTTAGCATTGGCTTGATCATTGTGAGTGCGTCTGTGCCTCCCTCGTGGCAAGAGGCGGACGTTGTGTTGTCCGACGGCCGACTCTTTCCTGCGTATGTTCTGACCGACGACACGACCGGTAAGTCCGCTCAAGTACGCTTCGTTCCACAAATGGGCAAGGGGCGATTTCACGACTTTGGGGGGCGATTAAATCGAACACTGTCGATGGGTTGCGCCGGAGACGCCATTCCGGTCTTAAGCAACAATCAGCTCCGATGCCCCGGTGCTGAAACGCCGCACATCCATCCCAATATTACGCTTCCCGACGATCCCCTGGCGTCCCCCAACAGCGCAGTGCCCCCAGTACAACCCTGGGGTCGCCCCGTGGTCCAAGACCCTCGGTTTTTCGGGGGATGGCTTCTTCCCGTGATGTTGGTGATCGGGTTGCTCTTTCTGATGGCCTGGTGGGCTGAGCGTCGGGTTAAGAACGAACCCTTTGGGCCCGAAGCGCCCTCCATCCCTTCGTGGACTCGGGGAGCGTGGGCGTGGTGTGTGGCTGCGACGACCATGGCCCTGCTGCTTCGCCTCTTCGGTTTGGGCGATGAAGCGCTGGAACAAAACGAGTTTACCTACTTCATGAGTGGATTGGGTCACGATGCGCTCGGCGGTGTGTTGTTGGACGTCAACGCGCTCGCCCAGACCCATCCACCACTCTTTCATGTGCTTCTCCATTGGTTTGGCGGATTGGGAAACAGTGAATGGGTCGCTCGATTGCCGGCCGCGATTGCGGGCGTAACGGCTGTACCCCTGACCTTCGCTTTGGCTTGGCGAGTGTTGGGGGGTAAGACGCTTCCAGCGGTCGTAGCCGCGCTCCTCGCTGTCGTTTCCCCAGTCCACCTTTGGTATTCACAAGATGTCTCGCCATACACGCTGACGGTGGTCTTTTCATTGGTCACCCTGCTCTCTATGGATGAGTTGCTACGCGCTCCCGAACGGCGTCGGTCTTGGTGGGGGCTTATTCTCGGCACATGGGGCCTGTTCTACAGCCACTACTACGGTCTTCACCTCACCATCGGATGCTTCCTGGTGTTGTTGTGGACCATCGGACGTCGTCGGCCAGGATGGAAGGCGTTGGCCTACCGAAGTCTTGCCGTAGGTTCGATCATTTTGGTGGGGATCGTTGTGTGGTTGCCGGCCTTTGTCCAGGCATACCTGTGGTCCAAAGGCCATTCTACGGTCTACCAGCGTGATGTGGGCGTGTACCATCCAACCAGTAATTTGTGGGGCGACTTGTTGGATACGCTTCGTTTGGTGGGTGGGTTCCCCAACGCGCTTCGCTATGTGGCGTTGGCAGGGGTCTTGTTGGCTGCGGCGCACATCCGCTTTCCCTCTCTTGCCCCGTCGCGTCGTTTGTTGCTGTTGGTCCCCCTATGTTGGTTTATCCCCTTCGAGCTGATCAATCGTGAGACGTTCCTGAAGTCGTTGTACGGTGGGTACTATTTTGGCATTCGCTACCTGCTCTTCTTGTTTCCGATCGTGTGGGTTTTGGCCGCGGCTTGCGTGGCCAATGTGTTTCGCTCGGGGACGGCGCGTTGGCTCAAGTGGAGCACTTTAGCGATAGCCAGTGTGGCGTTGGTGGCGGGGGCTACGGCTAGCGTCGGTCAGTTGACGAATACAGAGCGCCCAGACATTCGCAGCGCGGCAGCCCATGTGCGGCATCATGTTCAAGACGGCGATGCGGTGGTGGTGGGGCCTGCGGTCTTTTACCAGCCTCCTTTCCACTACTACATGGCGACTGAGGACGAGCGAGACGCACTGCGTATCAATGACTACATGCAAACCCCAGCATGGCATGATGGATGGGTGGGGGTCTTGTCTGAGTTTTTTGAGGCTCTTCCGAAGACGCTTCAGAACGTGCACATTAAGCGGGTCTGGTTGATCGACCACACCCAACATCTCCTGGGCAGGGCGGAGTTTTCGGAGCGGCCAAGCAAGCGTCTAGCCACCCAGATCGAGTCCACTTATGAACCGGTTTCTGGAGCCACAAAGAACTTTCACGATGTGTCGGTCCGTCTGTATAAGCGCCCTTCGACTCCTTCTTTGAGTGAGCCGCTTGAGCGAATCCATTTTGGTTGGAACGATGCTTCTTTCATCCGGAATTTTTCACCGTCGTGGGCCTACGCCAGCCCAGGTCGCGTGATAGAGCACAATTCCCAGGTCCTTGTACCCATTCCGACTGGGCAAAGAATGACCCGTTTTCGTCTCCGCGTGGGAACGGTTGCGCCCCCAAACACCACGCCAGACACGCACGCGACCACGCTGGATTTGCGCGTCAACGGTCAACGGGTGAAAACGGTTCAGCTCGATGAGCAGTTCCAGGTTGTGTCTGCAGATCTGGGGGGTGCGGGGGCAACGGATCGGCTTGATCTTCGGTTTGGACTCCAGCGGCCCAAGCCCGGGGCCGGGCGCCCTGTGGACATTGTTGTGGACTGGTTGGCTATGGACTATCTGCCGGAAGCGAAGTAGAAGTCAGAAATGGTTGCGATTCCTCGCCGCTCTGTTCATTTGTACCCGGGTGAGATCCACGATCTTCTTGGATTGATACAGAAGACCCCCGCACAAGGGGTGGCGCTGGTGGCTGCGTTTGAAGATGCGCTCGCTCGACATATTGGCGTTCGTCACGCCATCGCCACCGGCTCCGGTCGGTTGGGATTACGAGTGACGTTGGAGGCGTTGGGGGTTGGGGCCGGACATGGTGTGATTGTTCCTGCCTACACCGATCAGAGTGTACCCCAGACCATTCGCAAGATTGGGGCCGAGCCTTTGTATGTCGATGTCGATACGGAAACGCACAACATCGATCCGGCCCGATTGACCCCTGAGATGGGTCGGAAGGCGATGGCGATCATTCCAACCCACCTCTTCGGCGCCCCAGCACCGATGAAGCCGATCCTTTCGTTTGCGAAGAAGTACAAACTTCACGTCATCGAGGACTGTGCGCACGCCATTGATGCGTCCATCGGGGGCCGCCGGTGCGGCGGCTTCGGACAAGCCGCGCTCTTTTCGTTTGTGGTGACCAAGGCGGTCAACACCTTTGGAGGCGGCATGATGGTGACCAACGACGATGGGTTGGCCATGGCGATTCGAGCCGCTGTCTCTTCGCTCCCAGAGCCCGACAGCAACGCATTGCTAGGGCGCATCGCCGTGGCGTATGGGTTGCACACAGCGACCCATCCTCACGTCTTTGGGGTGTGGGGCAGAATGCTTTTGGAACAGTCAGCACGTGGGGGTGCCGATCCCATTTCAATGTACAACCGTTTTGTTCGTTCCGGCACCGTCAATGCCCACGTAGAGACTCGACTATCCCCCATTCAGGCGGGTGTGGGTCTGGTACAAATGCGTGCGCTTAAGAACACGCAAGGGCGCCGCGAAGCCCTGGCCAAGCGACTGATCGCCGTGTTGCCACCCACATGGATTCCTCAAGCGTTGACGGCGGAGCAAACCCACGCGTGGTATTTTCTCGTGGTGACATGCCCAGAGCCGGATCGGGCCGTGCGGGACCTTTTACAGCGCGGAGTCGATGTGGGCCGCGCGCCCATGAGGAATTGTGCGGCTATCGACGACGCGGGCGCAGGTCCAACTCAATTCTCGGTAGCGCAGTCTTTGATGGAACGGTCATTGCAGATTCCTATTCATCCCACCATGGACGATGCGATGATGGATCATCTTGTGGAGGCGGTGCGAACCCTGCCACGATGACCCTTGAATCGCCCATGGGTGAAGCCCCCGCCTCTTCTCTTATGAGTAAGGTTCTTCGTGTTGGCGGAAGCGACTTCCTCTGGTAAGCAAGAAGAGGTGATCATGGATCCCGAGGACCTTCGAGCGCGGCTTGGCTATTCAGACGAGCGGCTCCTGACCGAATGTGAGATTCAGCGTTATCGTGCCCCCGGGCCAGGTGGCCAAAAGCGAAACAAGACCGACTCGGCCGTTCGCTTGCATCATCGGCCGAGTGCTTTGGCGGTGACGGCGACCGAGAGCCGCTCTCAGCATGACAACAAGCGCAAGGCCTTGGTGCGTCTACGAACACAGATCGCCGTGACAGCACGACTCCCGCCACGCGACACGGTGGAATGGCCTTCGGGGATCCAACCGACCGGCGGCACCTTGCGGGTGCGTCCCAACAATCCCGCGATTCATGGCCTACTCGCTCTTCTTCTCGATGATCTCCAGGCCAGTCAAGGCCGTCTTTCGGAGTTGGCGTCGCGTTGGCAGGTCTCCTCCTCTTCGGTGGTACGACTGCTCGCGAGCGTGCCGGCCGCGTGGACCGAAGCCAATCGATTGCGTGCCGAGTTCAATCGAAAGCCGCTTCGACCCTGACTGGCTCTGCCACCAGCGGGATTGATTCGGGTTCTTAGGGCTTCGACTCAAACACTGTGCGCCAGCGATGCCCGTCCAACATGAAACGTCGCTTCATGGTGCCCGGGCTGTACGGGTGCAAGGGATCGTCGGGCAAGACAAGGCACATGGTTTCATCGTCTTTGGCGAATTGGGGCGCGTTGGGTACGACCGGTTGGTGGGGCGCTGCAGCGAGGGCATCCTCGAGGGAATCGAACGCGGCCATCTCTTCCAGGACACGGAGCGTGGGCGGCCCACATTGGAAGCGGTCGGCGTTGTACTCTCTCAAGGCCTTGGATGGGGTGATCCATGCACTGTCGGTGGTTTCCAGACTGTCGTGCATACCCACTTGGTGTTCGGGGGATCGGCTCATAAAAAACCGTGCTGAAAAGCGGCTTGGTTCCAACTCGGGCGTGATCCAGTGGGCATAATAACGTAGTTTTTCGAGCGCAAATTTCCAACCGTTTTGGGCCATAATGTCTGTGATGGTGCTCTGCTTGGCCTGTAGTTCTGTACGGGCTTTGTCGAGGGTGGTCTCGTGGGCTGTAGCGTCAATGGGCTGTCCATTGGCCTCTACCGCCAAGAGAATACCCGCCTCTTCAAATGTTTCCCGAACCGCCGCGATAAAATGACCCAGAGCGTCCGCAGGCGAATCGTCCAATCCCAAGATCTGTGCCGCCTGTTGCGCGGTCACCCCGTTGCAATAAGCTTCGTGCGCTAACAGGCTGTCCGTTTCATCTCGCTTTCCACCGGGGAAAACGTACATTCCGCCCATGAATCGGCTTCGACTATGGCGTTTGACCATGAAGATCTCGAAGGGCTCCCCTTTACGAAGCAGCAAGAGCGTTGCAGCATCTTTCGGGGGGGCAGGTTCTCTTGTGGGGGCGGAGGCCATCGTGTTGCGGGTGTTCCCTTTGACGTCTATTTTCATTCTTCTTATCAGAGAATGTCCTGTCTAGGGAAAGTGCCCACGAAGATTTCTGGTGTGGGTGCTCTTTACGGACCGTCCCTCGACGGGCTTCCACGTCTTTTCGAGCGATTGCAAGGCGGCTTTTATTCGCCTATAAGTGACTGATAACAAACGTGAATAGCCGAATTCTTTGACATGTTAGGGACGTGTGTCTATCCTCTCGCACCACGCCTTCAAATTGAAGGGCGTCCCACATGGACGTTTGAATGGTCGCGAGGAAAGAGAGAGCACATGAAGGTCACGAAAAACAGCATCGTGAAAATCAGTTATCAGTTGATCTCAGATTCTGGCACGTTGGTCGACGAGACGGGTCAACACTCGCCATTTGAGCTCACGTGTGGCTCAGGGCAGTTGGTACCTGGATTTGAGCGAGCACTCATGGGATTGCGTGCGGGCGACCAGAAAGAGTTCACCATTTCGGCCCATGATGCCTACGGCGAGCACAGCGATGATCTCGTGCGCAACGTGTCACGTGAAACGCTTCCGCCGGATGTGGATGTGACGCAAGGTTACGTCATTCAAATGCGGTCCCCGGAAGGCGTGGAGTTGGTCTGCCGAATACTCAAGGTGGAGAACAACTCAGTCATTGCCGACTTTAACCATCCATTGGCGGGACAAGATCTATTTTGCAGGGTGAACGTACACGAGGTACGGCACGCTGCTTCTGCCTAACAACTGGTTTGCCCATGAACAAAGTCTTTGAATCACCCGCCGCCGCGATCGCGGACATGGGATCGGGTGTGTCCGTTATGTCGGGAGGTTTTGGTCTCTGCGGCAATCCTGAAAACCTCATAACGGCTATCCACGAAAAAGGGATCAACGATCTAACCATCGTCTCCAACAATTGTGGAACCGACTGGAAGGGGCTTGGGGTCTTGCTGCAGAACAAGCAAGTCAAGAAGATGATTTCCAGTTATGTGGGTGAGAACAAAGAGTTCGAGCGTCAGTTTCTTAGTGGGGAGCTCGAGGTTGAATTGACCCCGCAAGGAACGCTCGCTGAGCGCATTCGCGCCGGTGGTGCCGGTATCGGTGGTTTTTATACGCCGACGGGGTATGGAACCAAAGTCGCTGAAGGGAAAGAAGTGCGTCAAATCGACGGCAAGTGGTATGTCTTTGAACTGCCTTTGTGTGCCGATTACACCATCGTGCGTGCTTGGAAAGGCGACACGATGGGGAACTTGGTGTTTCGCAAGACCGCTCGGAACTTTAGCCCCATGATGTGTCAAGCTGGGCGTCTGACCATTGCGGAGGTGGAGAACATGGTTGAGCCCGGGGAGATCGATCCCGACCATGTCCACGTATCCGGCATTTTTGTTCAGCGGGTCATTCAAGGACGAGACTACGAGAAGCCCATTGAGCAGCTCACTGTTCGTTCGCGAGAGGAGTAGCGCATGCCACTGTCACGACAACAAATGGTCCAGCGTGTTGCAGCCGAATTGCGGGATGGTTTTTACGTCAACCTGGGGATTGGCATGCCCACCTTGGTGGCCAACTACATTCCCGAAGGAATTGACGTGGTCTTGCATTCGGAAAATGGACTGTTGGGGATCGGACCTTTTCCCTATGAAGGCGAAGCGGATCCAGATCTGATCAACGCAGGCAAGCAGACGGTGACGGAGTTGCCGGGCAGCGCCTATTTCTCAAGCGCAGATAGTTTCGGCATGGTCCGTGGTGGCCACATCGACATCACCGTTCTTGGCGCGTTGGAGGTGTCGGAAACCGGTGACTTGGCCAATTGGATGGTCCCCGGAAAGATGGTCAAGGGCATGGGAGGCGCCATGGATTTGGTGGCCGGTGCCAAACGTGTGGTTGTGACCACCACGCATCTGACCAAGGCCGGCGACCCCAAGCTCCGGAAGCAGTGTACGCTTCCATTGACGGGCGTTGCCTGTGTGGACGCTGTGGTGACCGATTACGGGTGGTTTGATGTCCAAAAAGGAGAACGATTGATTCTTCGGGAGATCGCCTCTGATCTTTGTGTGGATGACGTACGCGCTGCTACCGAAGCCGCCTTTGACGTGGCAGATGATCTCAAAGAGATTGCAGTTTAGTTTCCAATTTTCATCAATGTATCCTCTCAGATGCCGCGTTTCGGCGCTGGGTCGTCACGAAGTGTCTTGTTTGGACGATGGCGTCAACCGACGAGCATCGTCTCCTCGGTGGAGGATCGGATCACGGGAGTATGTAAGCTAATGCCCAAGACAATGGCGATCGATTTGGGTTCTCGACGTGTAGGGCTTGCTGTCACCGATGACAGCGGTCAGATTGCACTTCCTCTAACGACGTTGACCAAAGAGCGCAAACAAAGCGATCGCATTCGACGGATCCTTCGATTGGGCACCCAACGTCATGTGGAGTGTTTTGTGGTCGGGTTGCCTGTTCGTTTGAGTGGAGAGGAAGGGCCAGAAGCATTGGCTGCGCGTCAATTTGCAGAAACGTTGCATCAGCGAAGCGGCCTGCCTGTGTTGTTGCATGACGAGTCTTGCACCACCTTGGAAGCACACGAAGCGTTGACTGAATCCGGGGTTTCTTTTGAGAAGCAGCGCGAGGTCGTGGATCAGGTGGCGGCTGTGGTCATTTTGCAGAGCTGGTTGGCCCAGCAAGAGATCAACTTATGAGTCGACTTCGCTCTCGACTCCGTACCCTTCGTCGTAAGCTAAGCATCCTATTGATCGTGCTGATTCTGTTGGGTGGATTGACCGCATGGTGGTTCGATCGATTGATGAGTCTCCCTCTGGATCCAGGTGGCGAGCGGATTGTGGTGACGATTCCAACGGGTACTCACTACGATGGGGCTGTCGAGTTGTTGGCAAAACTCCGCTTGGTTCCTGAGCCTGTGTTGGGCTCTGGCGCTTGGTTGTTCTCATTGCGCGCGCGTTTAAGAGATCGTCGACATCCTTTGGATGCGGGGTTGTATCGCTTTGATCGCGCCATGAGCCCGGATGAAATCATCGACCATTTGGTCAAAGGTGCCGATGCGCCCTTGCTTGCAAAAGGCAACCGAGTGACCATCATCCCAGGACACAACATCTTTCAGGTCGATGAGATCCTCAAGCGCATGAGGTTGTCGGGCGACATCACAAAATACCCGATTGAGATGGCCACGCTCAATGTGTCGAGTGTTCCACTTCCCGCATGGCAACCCAAGGAATCGTATACGACTTTGGAAGGCTACCTTTATCCCGACACCTATGCCGTGGACAAGACGAAGCGTTCCGCTTCCCAGGCTGTGCAGAAGATGTTGAACCGATTCGGAAAGGTGTGGACGGATCTTAAGGTTACCCATGCGCGCACTTATGCCCGGCTCATGGGTGAGTTCGGTCTCCGGGATCATGACTTTGTGATTCTGGCTTCGTTGGTGGAGAAAGAGGTTGCTGTTCGAGCGGAAGCGCCCATGGTGGCCGGCGTGTTTTACAACCGACTGCGCAAGAAGATGAAGCTCGAAACCGACCCCACCATGGTGTATGGGCCGCGAACGTGGCGTGCGGTACCCTCGCCCCGGTATCGAAAGCAGGCGTCCAACCCCTACAACACCTATCATATTGACGCTTTGCCACCGGGTCCGATCTGTAATCCCGGACGCGAAGCCTTGGCGGCGGTCTTGGCACCAGAAGCCACGGAGGCTCTCTTTTTTGTGGCCAAGGGCAATGGGCGTCATGCGTTCGCCAACACGTATGACCAACACAAGGCGAACATTAAGAAATACCGGAGGCGGTAAACGTGGGAAAACGAATCGGCTTGGTGGCAGGGGTTGTTGGGTTTTCGATCTTCGTCATTTTGGGACGTTTACTTTCCCTTGAGAGCATCACCCCCTCGGCCATGGATGTGGCCGCCGTGACCATTCTCATGGCGAGCTGGTGGATGACAGAGGCCATTCCTATTCCCGCCACTTCTTTGCTGCCATTGGTGTTGTTTCCCATGTTGGGAATCGCCAGCGTGAGTCAGACAGCGGCGGGCTATGCCCATCCGCTCATCCTCTTTCTGATGGGGGGATTCTTCATCGCCTTGACCGTGGAACGTTGGAATCTGCATCGACGGCTGGCGCTCGGTGTGGTTTTACGCATTGGAACTCGCCCCGATCGCCTGATTCTCGGGTTTATGATCGCGGGTGCGCTGATCAGCATGTGGATCTCCAACACAGCCACTACGCTGATGATGCTTCCCATCGCGTTGGCCGTTTTGCAGCGAATGGAGGAGCAGGCGCCGGGCGATCCTCGGATCCGGCCCATCGGTGTGGGTTTGCTCCTGGGTTTGGCCTACGCGTGCAACGTTGGCGGTATGGGGACGCCATTGGGCACCCCACCCAATCTCATCTTCATGGCCAATTACGACACCGTCGAAGGTGCTTCTCCGATCAGTTTTGCCGGATGGTGTGGCCGAGCCATGCCCATCGTCCTGGTGATGATTCCATTGATTTGGCTGGTGCTAACCCGGTGGGTGAATCGAATTGACCGCACTTTTGTGGGTGGGGATCGCAACATTATATTGGCGGAAGTGCGTGAGATGGGTCGGTTGAATTCGGCCGAATGGCGCGTTCTTATTTTCTTTGTGATGACCGCCCTGTTGTGGATCACCCGCTTTTTTAAAGAGCCCGTCCATGTGGGATCGTACGCGTTTCATGGATGGAGTCACATGCTGGGTCTCACCGAAGTGCACTCGACCAAGGGGTTGATTGCCACGGTGGACGATGGAACCGTGGCCATTGGTGCGGCTATTTTGATGTTTCTGATGCCCGCAGGTCGCGACCATAAGGGCGAAAAGTTGCTCGACTGGGATACGGCCGTTCGGATCCCGTGGGGTCTACTTCTGCTCTTTGGCGGTGGCATGGCGTTGGCCGTTGGTTTTGGACAAAGTGGGCTCAGTTTGTGGATCGGAGAGCGCCTGGGCTCCCTCGCGGGTTTGCCGCTGGTCGTCTTGACGGCGACGGTCTGTTTGACGGTCACCTTTCTGACAGAAGTGACAAGCAATACGGCGACAACGACGGTGTTGATGCCTGTGCTGGCATCGGCCGCCGCGAGTCACTCGATCGATCCCATGTATTTGATGATGCCGGCTGCGCTGAGCGCGAGTTGTGCCTTTATGTTGCCAGTGGCGACGGCACCGAATGCGATCGTTTTTGGTAGTGGCCTTGTGACCATGCGCGACATGGTGGTGTGCGGCATTGTCATCAATCTGATCGGCGTGGTGGTGATCACAGCGCTGGTCTGACGACTCGACCTACAAATCGATGTGTGTGACTTCCGGCAACGCGGCGCGCCAAAATGTCTGAGCCACTCCTGCAAAGCGTTTCGGCAGGTCGGTGACATAAATGTGACGACTGCCCTGCCCGGGCTTCGCTCCCGTCAATACCGCCAACTCCGCCGTCACCGCCTCGGCGCTGTCCACCAGAGCGATGGTGCGGGTCGGTGCCATTTTCTCCAATGCGGATCGGATCGCAGGTTTGAGGGCCGGGTAGTGGGTACATCCCAAGACGAGCGTGTCGATGGGATCGTGCTCTGCAGTGTGCTCCAGCAAGGGCGTGAGGTAGGTCCTGATCGTCAGCTCTGTGACCTCGTGGTCCAGCCATCCGACCTCGGCTAGGGGTACCAAGAGTGGGCAGGCTTTCTGGGTGACGCGGGCGGCGGGGGCCAACGCCAATATGGCCTCTCGGTAGCTGTTGCTGTTGACCGTTCCCTGTGTGCCAATCACGCCAATGGAGCCGGTTTTCGTGGCTGCAACCGCAGCTTTCGCGCCGGGCTCCACAACCCCCAACACCGGAGTGGTTGGATAGGCTTCGCGCAGCGCGGGGATGGCGCAGGCGCTGGCGGTATTGCAGGCGATGACCAGAACCTCGATCTTCACTTCTTCCAAGAAGCGTACACACTGCAATGCGTAGCGTGTGACGGTGTCGGGTGATTTTGCGCCGTAGGGCAGACGGGCCGTGTCGCCCAGGTACACTAGGTCCAGACCGGGCAACTGTTGGCACACTTCTCGGGCCACCGTTAGGCCCCCAATGCCAGAATCAAATATGCCGACAACATTCACGAAACGAACCCTAGCGTTGAATGTGCGCCGCGTAAAGCCTCTCGCCACACCGTCCCTCTCGAGGAGGACGCTGGTTTCAGGGCGTCAGGGTGACAAAACGTTGTAGGTTTGTCTCCAAACGTTGAATACGAGCGTTCACCAACTCGGTCGGTGCCAGGATGACCTCATCGTTTGCGTTGGTCACTTTGGTCGGACGAACACAAAACGCGTCCCCTCCACACAATCGAAGCCAGATCTTATTGTCATTGTCGATTAAGCAGGCCAAGGGATTGGCGTACGGGAAGGTTGTGCCCCCAACGAAGACCATCGGATCGAGCGGCGGCATGAGCAGCGAGGCCCCATCGGAGTACGTGCTGGGTGGAGAGACGCTGGGTTGAGGGCCGTCCAAGACGTCAAAGACCGTCGGCCACAAATCCACATGACTAGAGAGTTGATGGTCTGGATGGACCGTAGCATCGGGGGTGCACAGGACCAGTGGGACCTGAATACGTTCATTGTTGAAGTGGGATGCCCCATGCCCCAAAAGGCCGTGATCCCAGAACTCTTCGCCGTGGTCGCCTGTGATCGCTACGATGGGTTTGAGACCGGGTTGCGCGTCTAGGAATTGCAGCAAGTCACCAATGCGATCGTCCACGTACAGGAGGCTGTTCCGATAGCGATTGTGTATGGCCTCGCGGTGCTTTTCGAGTTTGTCGTCGCCCAAGAAGTGGTCGTAGTCTGCATCCATGGCGGGCGTAAAGCGCTCGAACTCGGGTGGGTAGTGGTAATTGTGATGAGGCGCGTTGAGAAACAAGAAGAGAAAGTACGGTTTGCTCTTGTCATGCTGGGTCACAAATTGCTTGGCCCAGTCGATCGTTTTCGCGTCCCCCGTGTACGCCGGCTTTTGCAAGAACTCCACGTAGTGATCCAAGGGATCCACCATGAAATCGGCCTGGTTCCAACCCCGCAACTGGGACGCTGATGCGCCGGCCAAGGTGTATCCACTGTCGCGGAGGACGGTGAGCGGCTGGGGCGCGATCTGCTCGCTTGAAAATGGCTTGTAGTGATACGGATACAATCCATACAGCATCGCAAATGTACCGAGTTCGGTGGTGTGCGCCGTGGAATAGTGGCGAGGGGACTGCCAGCAGGATGCGTCTTGAGTTAACTGCCAGAGGTTGGGCGTGAGGTCTTTATTGAGATGATCCGCACGAAAAGACTCCACCAAGACAAAGACGACAGGTCGGCGCACCGACAGGGTGGGGGAAACGCTGCCTTTGAGAGGGTATTGTACTTGTTTCCATTGGGCCTCGAAGGTGTGCGGCCCAAGAATGGATTCGTAGCCCAGCAATCCATCACGCACCCCTTCGGCCCCTTGGGGTGGAAGAACGCGCAGCCATGCGGTGGCCACGAACGCGATTGTCGCCAACACCATCGCCGCATGTTTCAAACGGACACTGGTGGTGGGGCTGCGCTTTTGAAGTGTTCGAAGTGACCTGTGGCACACCCACAAGAGGATGGTCTCACTCAAGATCACGACAGAGGCCAATACGCTGACCGCCTGCCACGTGGCCGAGCCCAACTGCATTTCCCGTGCGACGTGCTCGTTGTTGAGCGACTCTCGGATCCAAGGGCTGTCCAAATGGACGCCCAGCAAATCGTAGACACGCGTATCGATGAAGACGGCGAGGAACAACGCCGCGTGGAGCAGTACAAGCACGGTGGTCAGGACGCGTCGCATCCACGGTGTGGGGTGCCAGCGCAACAGGAGTCCACCGGTCCACACGGTCGGTGCGCCGACCGCAGCCACCAAAGCCATACCGTATGTAGCGCATAGCATTGTCAGCGATAGCGCAGGCGCGGTCCCCGTTTGGTGTGTGAAGTGGTCGGTCCGATATCCGAACCACAGTGCGTACAATACACAGTGGATACCCACATAGAGCCATGCACTGCACACGCAAATCGTTGTGCTTTCGGGTGGTGGGACGGAGCTTGTGTGCGTGGAAGCCATGATGACGCGAGTGAGTTTACTCCTCTTCAGAGAGTTCTGCGCCTCCGAAGAGGATCGTGATGAGGACGACGACTGGGATCATTCCCGCCATGAGGACCAATGTGGCTGCCATGAAGGGAAGCACGGACGAGGTCAACCAAAACGAATCGCGGATGAACTCGTAGATCAAGATCTCTCCGAGCAAACGCAAGGGATACATGGCAAGTACTACACCCAAGGTGGCGGGGAGAACCCGAAGATTGGTGGACTTGGCTGCCCACGCGCCGACGCTTACGAGTACGACACACCAGGGCAAGATGTCCGCCAGCGACACCAGTGCGACAGCGCGAACCAAGTTCAGGTCCGTTCCACCCACAAACGCCAACGCCACCTGGACCGACGAAAATGTATATTCTTTTCCCAGCGCCAAGACGCACACCACTTCCAACAATGTGACGACCAAGGGAGCCAAGAGAAGCCATGCCCCCAGGGTCTTGGGCGTTGGGAGGCGACTGGCTGCAGCGCAACACAGGGCCAGCATGGCAATGACCGCAAACTGAGGGGTTCCAAACAACAGTCCGGTGGCCAGTACCACCCCCGCGATGAGTGCGTCGCTGTTTTTTCGTGAAGCCAACCAGGTCAGGAGCGGAATCACCGCGATCAGGCTGCCTGATTCCAGCCAAGGTATGGGCCACAGTCGACAACCGATGACGGACAGCAACAGGAGTCCAGCGGGAGTACCACCACCCACAGCGACCGCAATGATTCCCACGGCGCCGACCACGATCAAACCCCAGTGGGAATCTGATACTTGGCGAATGTCCAGTCCCCCATGAGTCCAAGCCAGCAAGCCTACGATGGCCGCGCCCGCGAAGAAAACAAAGAGACTGCTCTCCCAATTGACCCGACGCGCCAAGACAATGGCGGCGATGACTACACCCAGGGCCAAGAGGCCTGCATAAAAGAGGATGTGGCCACTCCACCATCTCAACATGGGCACCATGACGATGAACAAAAGGGCCACCAATGCGATCAGATGCCATCGTTCCTGACCTGCTGTGCGTGTCCAGGCCAGGACGACGGTCAAGAAAAGGCCGATGAGAGCGATTTCTCCGATCCCAATGCGGGATGTCCATTGACACCCGATCAAAACGAGCATTGGGCAGAGCAAAAGAAAGGGCGATCGCTTCGTGGACGCACCCAGCAGGAGCCGGACCACCATGATCAGAAAGAGGACTGAAGCGACATAGATGAGCGTCCAGGCTAGGGCGCTGGTTGCTTCGTCAATCCTTGGCAGTTCCCCTTTCGGGTTTCCGGTGACGGTCTGACGTTGACGCTTGGTGTTTCGGGCAAGGCGTTTCGTGTCGTCCTCGGAGAACGTCAACAGGGCGCTCTCGGGCTCAGACTCGGCTTCGGCGGGAGGAGGCACACCCAAGTACGCGGCCAGGGTAGGCGCTACAGCCGTTTGGTCAATGGTAGTCGGACCGCCAGCGATCACACCGGGTCCCCACCACACAAAAGGCGCATTGCGCGGTTTTTCCTCACCACCACCATGGCCGCCTTGGTCCGTCATGCCGTGGTCAGCCATGACCAAGACCGCCATGGTTTCGGGAGCGGCGGTGACCAACTCCTTGATGGCGTCGTCGATTTCTCGCAGTCGCTTCGCATAGGGGCCGTTCACGCCCACAGTGCCGTGTTCGTGACCTACATGATCGGCTCCCACAAAATGCACGACTAGAACGTCTGGGTTGTCATTCTCCAAAATGGTCACGCCAGCCCACAATGCGGCGTCGTCCGATTCATGCGTGTCGTGCAATCCGCGGTCGTGTAGAGGAAAGGTTTGGTCAGCCCATTGACCATATCGATGAGACCATACCGCTTCACCGACCAAGTGGACGGAGAAGTCGGCTTCATGGAGTCGTCGGAACAGATTGTCTGAGTCAGCCGGGGGCGGCGCGAAATTTTCGACAGCCTCTCCCAGCGAGGGTGTTCGTCCCGTTCCGAGGGTCCACACGGCGGGCCCAGTCAACGTCAATCCGCCAGTACGTGCGAGTCCCCATGCGGCGTCCTTGTCTTTGTGTGACGCCACAAAGGGCATCACGTCTTTGTTGAACGCCATGTCCGCGTTCATGGCATCCACCACAATCCACAGGAGTTGTTCGCCGGGTGCCTCTGTGGGCTCAAGATCCGAGGCGGTGGCCCAGGGAAAGGGGGCGTCGATACGAGTGGCAAAGAGCTCCACAAAAAGCATCGAAAAGACCAAGGCTGTGAACGTACCAGCCACAGCCAGCCCGATTAGGCCTCGTCCCCACTCTCTGCTGTATTCTGTTCGTTTCACCCGAGTCAGTCCCACTTTTACTGCGCATTCGTTGTGCCGATACAACTTGATTGGAGCCTGGTTTTCAAGTAATCAGCCCCCTATGTCAACCACGCCGGCCCACATTCATGATGTTGAAGCACAGCGTGCGAATCGTCAGGCAACGTTTTACACGGTGTGGGGACTGGTTGTCTCCGTCGTCTTTTCGTTGATGAGTGACGGTTTTTATCAAGACGATGACATCACCCATTTCTTGCTCGCTAAGGCCGGTTGGGAGGACCCACAGTTGCTCTTCCATTGGTGGGCACGGCCTGGCTACAACGTGTTGACTATGTGGCCGGCGCATTGGGGTGGATTTCTTGCTTGTCGGCTCTTTAGTGGCGTGCAGACCGCTCTGGTAGCGTTTTTGAGTTACCGGATCGCTCGGCAGCTCTTTGGGGCGACACGATGGACGGCCTTGGTGCCGGTCTTGGTGTGGTTGCAGCCTCTGGTGTTGCGCTTGAGCACCACGTCGCTCACGGAAACCCCGGCAGCGCTCTTCTTGACCTTGGCCGTGGCCCTCTTCGTTCATCAGAGAGGATTGTGGGCTTGTGCGGCAATGAGCCTCGTGTTTGTCACTCGCTATGAGACGTTGGCGCTGGCTCCAATCTGGATCGTCGCGCTGATGATGCAGGCTGAGAGCCGCCCCTCCGGGCACCGGTTGAAGGTGTTGCGGGATCCGCGTGTGTGGCTGGGAACGTTGATATTATTGTGGGCGCCAGTGGCGTATGTGCTCGCAGCCATCGGGTTGAACCTTCCCATGGATGTGTCGCCGATACATCTCTTTTCAAGGCAATATACCCCGGAATATGGCACCGGCCCTGTGTATCACATGCTCGCACGGTGGCCCGAAGCCGCTGGACTTTCGTTGTTGGTGTTGGCCTTCGTGGGACTATGGATTCACCGACGTAAAGCCGCGCTGCCTGCCGCCCTTGTGGTGGGCCTGCTCACGCTGCAATCCCTACTTTTTTGGAAGGGTGGGTATGCGTCGGGAGGCTATCCCAGGTTCATGATTCCCGTGTGTGGTTTGGTTGCCGTCCTGGCCAGTGGTGGTCTGCGCGCCATCTGGGAAGCGACGGCAAGCAAAGCGTTGTTTCTCTGTGGCATGATCGCCGGGGTTTGGCTCTTGCTCATCGCGTATCGCTTTCCCCAATTTGTTCCCTGGGTTTGGGTGGTGGGCCCGGCAGCCGTGTTCGTGGGGCTAGGGGCGCTTGCGCAATGGGCACCCCAGTGGGCCCATCGATTGCGGGTACGTTGGTTGCTCATCGGCCTGGTGGCGCTCGGTGCGCTGGCGCAAGTGGCGATCCAGACTCGCGTTTTGTCCTTGTCTACAGAACCTCATCACTCGGTTGTGTCCCAAGCTGTTGATGCGTTGAAAGCTCGCTCTGAGGGGGTTCCACGCGTTTTGTCGCAGCATGTGTTGGTGACCTACTTGATGGGCGACCAGGGCCACACGTGTTCGGGCAACGGTGAGGCGTTACGTCAGTGGACAGAGGCGGCTCCCGGTACAGCGTTTGTGTGGGAAAACAAGTACAGTCACAAGCCCCACGAGCCGCAGACGACTGCGGCGCTACGACAGGCTCTTCGTGACCAGGGCGAGTCTGTGTATCTTCTGAGCGAGGGCGATGCCACGGTCGAGATCTTTGTTCGCCGTCCGCACTAGTTGTTCCGCGACTCTCTACCAGGTTCGGATGGGTTGGGAGCATTCGAGAGTCCCAGCGCGAGGGTTGTGGCCAAACCAACGAGCAGCACATTGCACAAGGCGAAGAGGAAGAGTGGAAGTGCGTGCGACGTGAACCAGAAATTGTCGATTTGGGTTTCGAATCCGCCGAAGGCGCCCCATCCTTGGATTAGAAAACAGCATGGCAAGGCAATCGCTAGGATTCTCAGGCCCGCTTTGTCGTCGACATGGGCCCGGTGGTAGACCGTTGCCGCGATGATCACCAACCACGGACCCAGGTGTTGCAGCAAGATGAGGGCAAAGCCTTCCACCAAGTTGATGGAATCCCGCGTGGCCGTGAACACCACGGCCATGTCCACGCCGGAAAGCGAATACGATTGGCCGACTTGATAAAAGAAGGTGTAGTGGGCGACCAGCGCCAATCCGGCGATCAGCGGTGTGCTCCATTGACTCGCTTTTGAGGTCAGATCGCTCAACACAAAGACGCACAGGGTCAGCAAGACCAGAACGAGGAATTGTGGATCGGTGGCCAGCGCGCGATACAAGACCAGTCCCACGACCATCAGGCTGTTTCGTGCGCTGCGGGCGTTGGGTCGGCACAGCCACAAAGCGACCAGCACGATGGGCAGGGCACCGAGCATGGAACGAACAAGCCACGGTGGACCGTCACGATGCACAAAGATCGCGCTCAGCACCAACATGCCAATGGCGGCCCAAGTCCCTTTCATCGCACGGGACCAGTCCTGTCGGAGGGCATGGAAGGCCAACAATGAGGCGGAAGCGCACAAGACGACATCGGCTATCCAGGTGGTCATCGCGCTGTCGGCAAGGCGATGTTTTGAGTCGCCGATAAGCAAGCTGGCCCCTACGTAAAACCCGATGGCTGCGACGAAACCAAAGAGAGCCCTTGGCCAGCGTTCGCTCCTGGTGTGGAGCAAGGCAATCACAATCACACCGACCGCGAGCAGCACCATAGCGCGGTACATCTGTGGCAAGGGGCCAAATGGATACACCATGACGCTTTGACCCAGCAGAAGTACGATCAGCGCCCAACACAACCAGTGGATCCGTGCGGGCCAGTCTCCCTGTCCCAAGCCCAAACGCATCCCAATGGGAACCATCGCAGCCAATCCAACAAGCACGGCGGTTCGAATGGAGAAACCTCGCCAGGAATCCGTGAGCTCACCAAAGAGCTCCACAGCGCGAAAGTCCCACAGTCCGGTATATCGAAGCAGCAGCCAGGAGCCGAGGGTCCAGATCAGGGCGTGGACCCAAACACGATGTATGTTGGCGCCCACACCGATGCATAGTAGCAGTGCAAATTGGATCAGTACGCTCAGTGAAATGCCGGCGATGCCGAGCCAGCCCCGATCGTCGTGGAGTGCATCACAGCGGTTTACAATGTGTTTCAACCCATCGGTGATCTCCTGGCTCGTGATGGGTTTGTCTTGGTCGAGGCGCTGGCGAAGCGATGCCAAAGTAGCTTCTTCTTCGATAGAGCCAAGCGCCTGATCAGCGAAAGCTATTCGTGCGCGAAGATGTGCCCGTTGGTGGGCGTCACGCGCTTCCTCCGTGAGGGTTAGGATCTCGTATTGTGCCGGCGTCCTGGCTCTTCGTGGAGGGCGAACACCCAAAAGGGCGGTCCACTCGGCCGCCACAGACGAGAGCGGCTTTACGATGTCTTGAAGAGGGCGGATCCCGGCACCGGCCACGGCGAAGGGCGCTCTACGGGCGTCTGGTTCTCCACCCCCATGGCTGCCCCATTCGTTGACTCCGTGATCGGCCAGCACCATCCAGGTGGTTGTGGCCGCAGCGTTTTTTACCAGGCGACCGATCTCTTGGTCGATGGCGGCGCATGCCCGGGAATATGCGCTTAGGCTTCCGTCCGACTCTCGCGAATGGGCGCCACTTTTGTGAGCCGTCTTGTCTGAACCGATGACGTGGATCACGACAATGGGATACGTCGGTTTACCCCCAGCCGTGGTCTGGTTGATGGTTTTGATGGCTTCTTCAAAGACTTGGCGATCCGTCTCCGCCAAATCGCCTTGGCCCCCATGATAAAAGCCATGGTCGGGTATGGAGAGGATGTGTTTTGCGTGCTCACCGTAGAGTTGACTCCACGCCGCATCCCCAAGCAATGCAATGGGAACCTCGGCTTCACTCAATACTTGGAGTGCGCTCTCGTCCTCATAGGTCGCTGCATCGAAGTTCTGCAGTGCTCGGCTCACCCCGGGCTCGATGCCGGTTCCCATGGTCAGAACCGCGAGTGTCGTCAACGTCATTGGTGGGGTGATGTGTATGCCCGAGGCCCCTCGCGACGCCAAGTTATGAAACGTGGGCATGATGTCTTTATCGAAGGCTACGACTTCCCGCAAACCATCCACGACCACCACCACCAGCTGCTCGGTGATCGCAGCATGAGTCTTGACTGGAAACGACTCGGTCGAGGCCGTCACAGGATCTTCTGCGAGATACCGTTCGTGTGCGATCCATCCGAGCAAGACCATGGCCGCTACGCCCACAAGGGTGGCGAGAGCAGAGAGAACCCATGGCCGCATGGTCTTCACGGCGAGCTCCAACCCGAAACGAAGACTTCACGACAATAAGTGAGGGGCACTAGTCGTCCATGTCCCAGAAGAAGTCCTTGTTGGACAACTCTTCTTCCGGTTCCGGCGCAGTGGTTTGGCTTGGATCGCTCTGACGAATGGTCCGCAATAGACCTTCCAGATCGGCGGTTTCACCATGCCAATAGTCGTCCGTTCCAAAATGTGGCCAGGTCTGTGGAAACGCCGGATCGTGCCACCGTCGCGCAATCCATGTGGCGTAATGGACATAACGCAGTCCTCGCAAGGGTCCGATCAGGCGAAGCGTGGTTCGATCGAAGGCCCGAAACTGTTCATAGGCCTCTACGAAAATTTGGTGTTGCCGCCTTGTGTGTTGATCCGTACCCGGAAGGAGGAGCCAGAGATCTTGGACCGGCGGTCCAATCACCATGTCGTCAAAGTCCAGGGCAAAGAAGATGTCGTTTCGAAGCAAGAGATTGCCCAGATGAAGATCCCCATGAACTCGTTGAACGGCCACACCGTCCATCCATTCGTCGGCGATGTCAGCGATGTCATTGGCTGCGCTCACGTAGCGGTCATGCAGTGCACTGGGCAGTACGTTGTTGGCATCGAGCCAGGCAAGGTTTTGGCGCACATAGGTGTCTGCACAGAGCCGAATTCGGTGCTGGGCGGGTCGTTGAGCGCCCACATTGTGGATCCGTGCTGCGAACATACCCAAGCGCTCCACTTGGTCATCGCTGAGCTCGTCAGGGGCCCGGCCACCACGCCGAGGAAACAAACTGTAATAGATATGGTCGACTTGTTTGATGGTGGTGCCGTCCGGAAAGGCCAAGACGCCACAGACCGGGACCTCCGCCTCTTCCAAATCGGCAAGAAATTGGTGCTCTTCTTCGATTTGCTCTTTCGTCCAGCGCTTTGGGCGATAGAACTTGGCGACGATCCGAGTTTGATCCTCCAGTTCGATCTCATAGACGCGATTTTCGAAGGAGTTGAGCGTGTAGCAAACCGGGTTGCAGCGCAGTCCTCCAGCCTCCACAGCCCCAAGCACTTTGTCGGGTGTGAGTGACAGAAAAAGATCGGTGGTGGTATCGGTCGACATGGTCCCGTATCCTATCAGGATTGTTACGCAGGGGCATCCCGAACCGTCCGGGCAGTGTTGTCCCCTATTCGGAGTCGTTGGATGCAGGATCAGTGGGTTGAGGTCGGCTGAGCTTAGTCCAGCCAAAGCCGCCACAACCGCTGTTGTCCGGGTTGCTGTTATCGGCGATCTCTGTGGAGTTGCGCGCATCATCCGCAGTCTCCTGTCCAAAGGCCACCATGCAGTAATAGAAGGCGTCGTCGGTCGGTTCGGTCCAGACAACTTTGCTGAATTGGCTGGGGTTGAACTCCTCATCATCTGGATTTTGGGTGATGACCCAATTGTCGTTGTTGCTGTACTCGATGACGGTGGTGGTGAGCCATTCGCTTGCCCACGACTCAGATGAGATGGTCTCCAATCCACCAAAACTGCTCTCCCAACTGCCGGCGATTTCGATGTCGTCGGTGTTGGACTCATCGGTGTTGTTGCTTCCACAACCGGTCAACGAAAAGGAAAGAGCCAATAGGCTGACGAGCCCCCACCGGGCTGACGTTTGGATCGTGTGTAGTGTGATCATGGGTGTAGTCCTCTTTTCAAGGGCAAAGGCGATGGGAAGAGAGGGTTGGCAAGAAATTGCCTACGCCACCTTCCACCCGAAGCGGTTCGCAGTTGTGCCTTAGTCAGTGTCCTGGCTTCCGGTTCACCCTTGATTGGCCCTTCCCAGTGGAATCCACCAGTGGTATCGCCAACGTCGTCACCGGTTACAGTTGCGGGGGCAGCACCGGGTTCTCACCGGTTTCCTGCTCAAGCACGGCCGAACGAGTACCATGGGCGTTTCGGCAGCGTCAACGGACGGAAAAACTTTTTCTAGGGAGTTGGGCCTACAACCACACCAAGCCCTGTTTCTTCCCAGGCGTCGTACCCCTCGTCCAGGACGGCTATCTGGGTGAACCCTTTGGCTTCAAGTGTGTCCGCTGCGGCGCTGGATTCGGCGTGTGGGCAGCCGCAGTACGCTACGATCCAGGTATCCTTCGGTAGCTGGTCCACGAAATCTTCGACGGCATAAAAGGGCACGGAGACGGCCCCTGGAATGTGGCCACGGACGTAGTCTGCGGGGGGGCGAGCGTCTAGAAGAATCAGCTTGGCGGGTGTTTGAAGGGCTTCCACCAAGCTGTCCAGGGAGATGAAACGCTCTCCCTCTGTAAACTCGGGATCGTCTGCCTCCGGGTTCAATGTGGGATCACCCAAATTGAGGCTAGGGAACAACAACGGCCCCGTATCGATGGGTTGTTCCCAGCTTCGGATCAGGGTCACTACGTCATCGATATCCTGCGGAGTCAATTGCGATTGATACGCTGGCATCGGTGTGTCTGGTCGTCCGTTGATGACCGCGAAGCGGATGAACCCGTTGGAGGCGTTGGCGAGAAACTGTGGGTTGTTCAAGGTGACATAGGGACCATCGCTCCCATTGGGACCATGGCAGCTCTCGCAATACACCTCATAAACCGGTTCGCCACGCAGCGCGACACCCTTAATGACCGCATTCGTGACATCGACGGACGCCAAGGTTTGCCAGCTTCGCAGCAATCCTACGATATTCCAGATGTCCGTCTCTCCCAATGGTCCTCCTCGGTAGTCGGCCCATGGCGACATGGTCGTTCCGGGATGCCCTTCGGAGATCGCGTTGTACAGAAAGAGGTCGCTGCTCGTGGCCAGGAACGTGACGTTGTTCAAGTTCGTTGCGCTGTCTGCGGCATATCCTTCGCCTTCTGGACCATGGCATAACGCGCAATACTTGCCATAGAGGGCGGCGCCCTCTTCGACGTTGGGCGCAAACGGCGGTTCTGGGGTGTTGCTGCATCCGCTGAGCGTGAGCATCACCCATAGAAGGGAGCATAGGACTGAATGGACAGGAGGCTTCATTGTGCGTTTACGACGTCCAATATTGCGTTCTTGACGGTGTGGTATCCATCGGTCGTAGAGAGATTGGTGGGCCGTTCTCCGCTGTGAGGAAGGTAATCGGCCAACAGCCCATCCGCCCCATAAATGAACATGTCGTCCTTGTGACCGTTTTGTAGATCCCACACTTCAATGGTCGGGAGGTCTTGCAAGAGCGGGAATTTACAGCGGTCAGTCAGCTTCTCTTGATAACTCTCAGCGTCCGATTTGTTGATGGTCACAAATTGCACGTCAAGGCCCGCCAACCCCATCTCCAACCGCATCTTTTCAAGTCGCCCAACCTGGGCTTGGCAGTAGCCTCACCAAGCAGCTAGAAGCACGACAAACGTGACACGCTCATGGAACACGTCCAGTCCATAGGTGGCACCGAAGCCACAACTTTGGGGTTGAAAGTCGGTGAGTGCCCACGCGGGGGATGGGTTTCCGATGCAGGTGCTCGGCGCGAGCACGCAAGGATCCGGCTCTTCGACCTCCTCTTCTTCGGTGGATTCATCGTCACCGGCCTCAGGATCGGTCTCGTCGCCAGGAGGTGTGTTTGGGTCGTCCCGAGGAGGATCACCGGCGTCTGGGTTGGTTTCAGGCGGTGGCTCCGGGGGTTTGATGGGGCCCGGCACTGTTGCCCAAGCTTCCTCGGGAGGGGTTACGCCGATGCACACTGTGGGCAAGATTACTTCGGTGGTGCCTCCGTCAGGCAAAAGGATGGTGACGGTATACGGTCCCTCGAAAAGGTCGTCTCCGCAGCCGACGAGTAGGAATGCCATGCAAAGTGCCAACAGCAGTTCTATCGATGTGCGCCTATAGTGCTTCGGGTACGTCATCACCCAGGAAGGATATGAGCTTCGCTTCCAGACGTCCACCAGAATTGAAGGCGATGCACAGAATGGTCTGTATCTTGTCGATGTGAAGCGCTTTTCCCGTTCGATTTCCCACGTCCTCCCATTTTGCATGGCCCGACCCGTTTTCTCTTGCTTGAACAAGAGCGCATCAGTACGTTCCGTCGGCTTGAGCGACGCACAAAAAGCATCGTGTGGAGGACCGGATGAAGCAGTTTATATGGGTGGTGTGTGCAGCAGTCTTCGCATTCGCCGGTTGTGGTGGCGGAGCCAATGTCTCGGACGAACCGGCAGCAGATACGGTGTCGCCGAAGGATGGGATCGACACAGACGACAGCTCCATCGTGGATGTGTCTACGGCCGTCGACGCCCTGGAAGATTCAGCAGATGATTCGTTTTCCCCGCCCCCCTGTGAGGGAGAAAATTGTCCCGACGCAGGATCGCCCCCCACCGATGCAAGCTCCTCGCAATCGGAGGGATGTGAGACCATTTGTGGGAAGTTGACGATGGGTATCGGGGCCGATGAGGCCGAGGCGATGTGCATGTTCATGAGTGTTTTTGAAGCGGGCTATCCCTTGCAAGAGGTTTGTCCTGACGAGCCGAAAGACGTCGACGAATGTCTTTTTTGTTTTCAACTGGCGGGATTGACCGATGCGATCTGCAACAATTTCGTGGAAGAGTGCAACGATCTCCCGCCAACACCCTGTTGGGACACATTCGCGTGTTACGAACAGGGTCTCTGTACAGACCAAGATGGCGCGTGCATTGCTGGGTCGGATGAAGACTGTGAAGACGCATTCATTTGTCACGAACAGGGTGCATGCAGCGCTGTCGACGGTGTGTGTGTCGTGACATCCGATGACGATTGCCAGCAATCGTTCGGATGCCAAGAAGGCGGTGCTTGTTCGTTTGTGGAGGGTCAATGCGTCGTAACCTCCGATGAGGACTGCGCCCAATCCTTTGGCTGTAAGGATCAAGGCAAGTGTTTCTTTAACGGCACCGAATGTGCGGCGAACGACGAATCCTGTGCCAGCTCCATGATGTGTATGTGGGAAGGAAAGTGCTCCGAGAGCAATGGGGAGTGCATTGCCGTGAACGATGCAGACTGTCAAAAGTCCCAAACCTGCTATTTTGGCGCACAGTGCACCGCCGAGAATGGCCAATGCGTCACGGCATCCGAAGCGGATTGTCAGATGTCGATGATGTGCATCGAAAGTGGCATGTGCACTTTTGAGAATGGGCAATGTATTCCGGGCTCGGATGCCGATTGCAAGGCCTCACTACTTTGCATTAAATCGGGGGCGTGCACGCTGGTTAATGACCAATGTGAGGCCGTATCAGACAGCGATTGTCAGAATTCGAAAGGCTGCAAAGTGTCCGGTGCGTGCACACTCCAACAGGGATATTGTGAGGCGGGAAGCGAAGCGGACTGCAAAGAGTCGGGCAATTGCGCCTATTACGGGGAGTGTTCTTTGTTGGGTGGTACTTGTGTGGCCGGCTCGGAAGAAAACTGCGCATCGTCGACCGTGTGTCAGTTGCAAGGCCAATGTGGACTGGGTCTGCTGGGCTTTGAATGCGTCCCCACCCAGTCGTCCCACTGTGCCTCCTCAGTAACCTGTGCCTACATAGGGAACTGCACGTTGTTGCCCGGCCATGAGTGTGGACCGGCTTCCGATACCGATTGCAAAGGATCGATCCTCTGTTTTCAGCAGGGTTTTTGTTCCCTATTGGGCGACGCTTGTGGGCCCGGATCGGTTGTGGATTGTGAGTCTTCGAATGGCTGCCTGAAGGCGGGGAAATGTTTGCTCAATGGCGGCATGTGTGAGGCCAGTACACAAACGTGCTTGGCATCCCACGACTGTACTGCATTGGGGCGGTGCACCTTTCAGAATACGATCGGAGAATGTGCTGTAGCCAACGATGCCGATTGTGTGGGTGCACAGATCTGTTCGGTGTGGGGCCAATGCACGGCTGCAGAAACCTGCCCCGAAGGGAATACAACCTGCGCCGTGTGGGGTCTGTGCTATGCGGCTACGGATGAAGACTGCGCATCGTCTGAGACGTGTTATGAAGGTGGCAACTGCACCGCCGTTGATGGCATGTGCGGCACATCCTAACTCGACAAAAGCGTTACACTTCCATCTGAACGTCTCGTTGTTTGGCTTCTTTGGGCGGATCTTCGCCCTGTGCGGCTCGTTTGAGCATTTGCCAAATCTGCGGGCCCATGACATCGAGTTCGGTCGAGACGAAGCGTTCTCCGCCAAATCGATTCACGCTCTCGGACTGGCGCATGAGCATGCTGGCGTCTTGTTGGAACACCTTCCGAAATATGGGGGTGAGAATGGGGCGCACCATCCATCCGGGAAGGGGCAGACGGAAGCTGATCACCGCGATGAGTTGGGTTTCAAAATCGTTGATGGGCGTCAGCAAATGAGACGCCAAGATGTGGCTCCTCTCGCCCAGTCGGTAGTCCACCTCAGCGATACTGGGCATCACGAAGCGGTCAAAGTGCACGACAGTCCCTCCTCGGGGAGCCAAAACCTTGCCCATTAAACCCGTGGGACGTGGCTCTCCGATGTATTCGGTTTCGAGCCTGTTTCCTTGGCGAGTGACCCGTGCCGTGATGGTGTTTCGCTTTTTCGACGTGCGAAACAGACCCCCATGGAGGTACGCGGTGTGGGGTACATCGAGAATGTTCTCCAAGGTGGCATGGAGGGTCGCTTGTACCGTCAACTGGGTACGGACGGTGGTATAGCGTTTGTCGTGTATGCACCCGGGAGAGAATGGTTCGGATTGCGGCTCGGTCTCGGGATCACAATAGACCCAGAGCAAACCATCCTGTTCCTTGACCCGATACGAGAGGGCCTCTCGACCTCGGGCAGCGAGCTCGCCGCATAGCCCGGGGATCTCCTCGCAGTGGCCATTCGGGTTGAATCGCCACCCGTGGTAGGCGCATTGCAAGGTGTTGGCGACCACCACCCCTTCGGAGAGGGGAACATTTCGATGAGGACACCGATCCAGCAAGGCGCCCGCTTCTCCGGCTTGGGTCCGGAACAAGACCATGGGAATCCCCAAGATGGTGCGGGCGATGGGATCGTTTTTCAGATCACGCGATTCGCACACCGCATACCAGTGGTTGGCCAATCGGGCTACGGAGACTTGGGGTTTTGTACTGGGCGGCTTCAGCACCGCAGATGTCGTGTCCATGACCGGTCCTAATGCACAGGGAGATCGACATCGAGCATTGTATCTGATTCCTGGGGTAATGTATGCGCTTGGGGAACGCTCGAATTGGATCGGCTTGTGTGCGCCATTATGATAGGAATCCCTAACGGCGGTGACGAAGCGAGCTTTCGGGTTCTGCAGGGAGTGCCATTATGATTGAGCAGTATCGCGAACATTCTCCCATCATTGACGCGTCGGCATACATCCATGCCAGCGCGGTGGTGATCGGTGAAGTGACCATTGGTGCCGAATCCAGCGTATGGCCCAACACCACACTTCGGGCCGATGATGGGCACATCATTGTGGGCAGCCAGACCTCCATTCAGGATGGCAGTGTGGTCCATATGACCAGCAACTTGTCGGACACCAATATTGGTAGTCGAGTGACGGTGGGTCACAAGGTCCTCTTGCATGGATGTCAGATTGAAGACGACTGTCTCATCGGTATGGGGGCGATCTTGTTGGACAACGTCAGTGTGGGCCATCATTCGCTCATCGGCGCGGGGGCGTTGGTACTACAGCGCACGGAAATCCCTCCTTATTCGCTCGTCCTGGGCAGTCCGGCGCGTGTGGTTCGCAAGGTCAGTGAGCAGGAACTGGAGCAAATCGAGTTTGGTTGGCTCCACTATGTAGAGCGGGCACGGATTTATCGGGGTGAGAGCACTTAGTATGCACATCAAGGCAGCCCGAGGATGTCTCTGTGCGGTGGGCCTTTGGATGGCGGCGTGTACTGGTGAGCCGCCCCCCGGCCCTGTGACAGTAGACATCCAGGACATTATTGAGACCGCTCTACTGGACTGGATCAAGCCCGCAGACACGGCGGTGGATGCAGACGATAAGGGACTCCTCGTGGACGGGCAGGACACGGAAGCACCTGAGGTCGAATTGGAAACAGTCGATGTGGAGATTGAGGACACCCCTCCTGCTGAGGTAGACGTTCCGCCTTTGGATGTGGTCGACACCGGTCCTCCCATTGTGGATGTGCCTCCAGCGGACACGAGTCCTCCCGTGTCGGATGCAAAACAGGATGCGGTAGAGCCGGACGTGCCTCCTCCTCCGCCCGGAAGCTGTTGCGAAGTCAGCACGGTCCCAGAATGTGAGGATTCCATCTGTACGGAGCAGGTGTGCGGCTTGGATCCTTTTTGTTGTTCCAACAAGTGGGACACCTTTTGTGTGCAATGCGCACAGGGGGGGATTGGCTATAAAGGCGTAGACTGCAGTGGCTTACACGTGATTTGCGGATGCGAACAGGCCCAGCCTTCCAATGAGGACGTTGCTGAGCATTGGGCGCCGGTTTGGTACCACGACACTGACGATGAAGACTACCAGGCCGATTATTTCACCGCGTTTGATTTTGATGGCGACACGATCTCCGACAACAACTGGGACAATCTGCACAGTGACAAAGCCGACTTGGGTGCCGTGGTGTATTGGTCGGTCGTTGAGACCGAAACCCATTGGTTTGTGACGTACGCCGATTTTCATCCGCGCGATTGGGCCCACTCGTGCAATGTGCCTTTCAAAGAGCCTTGCCACGAAAACGACATGGAAGGAGCCATGGTGGTCGTTCGAAAGAACGAGTCCTATTGGGGATCGTTTGAGGTGCTCTATACCGAAGCGCACAATGATCTGCATGTGTATGCAAACGATCCCGCCATTCAGGCGGGGACCAACGAAAAGCTCCTTGTGAAGGGAGACGCCGCCAAGGGGGGACCCTTCAAAGGCGTTACGTTTGAAGACGGGAGCCACCCCGAAGTCTATGTGGAGTCCAAGGGGCACGGTGTGTGCGCTCTCTATCATGATGGTGAGGATCATTGTAAGCACTCGGTGTCCGAGACGCCGCCCAAGTTTGGTGGCGATGATGGGGTGATCTATCGCTACAAAGGGTCTCCAGGTGTTCCCTCGTCTGGCAATGATGGGGATGTGGGTTACAAACTCGTCTCTTTGGAAACCTCCTTGTGGACCTTTCGCTTCGACATTTGTGATTCGGGTTGTTTGCTCGACACCACCATGAATTACGATGGGGTGACTTTGGGCAAAGCCTTTGATGGGGATTCGTACGGAGAGGACAAGGCCAATCCGCCGTGGGCTTGGGACGACCCGTCTGATGGCCCCATTTACCGAGGGGATTTCTTCTTTCGACCGGCCAAGATGCTCAAGACGCATCTTGTGTTGGAGGGGCCTGTGTCCCAGCAATACATTTTCAATCCCTATCTGGACAGCCTGTAAGGGAATCTACGGACCAAACACGTAGAGGATGCCCAGCCCGACACGAAACCGTTCGATGAGCGCGATGTTTTCGTATGACTGAGCAACAGGAATGGCGCCCAGGGCCATGAGCCGGATGTTGGCATTGAGGTGGTAGGACACCATGGGGTGAATGAACAATCCCCAACCTCCGGTCAACGCATCGCCTTCGTCGTTGAGGGTGACCGGAGTACCGTCAATGGTGTCGGAATGACTGAACTCGAAGCCCAGCCCCAGATGGACACTGAGCCGCATCTGCTCGACGAGATCGTCCCAGGGTGTGTAGGCGATGCTCAGCCCGGCCAGTACGTTGTCTCCATAACTGGTGAGGGCGTCGGTCCCGGTCAGACGGTAAAACCCGTATGTGGTGGCCGCCAACGCGTTCCACTCCAAGCCGAATTGGGCTCCGAAGACAAAATCGGTCGCTCCGCTGTATCCAATGTGGTCCACCTGGCCCGATGGTATTTCGACGCCTGCGGTGAAGAGCGCATAGTTTCCCGTTGCCCGCCATTGTTGTTGGAGGCTTGTGAAGTCCAGACGATAGTGAACGCCGAGGGTGAGATCGTCGTCTCCCACACGGTATGTGTCGGTTCGATCACCCTGCTTGTCCAGGAAGCCCTGTGCTGCGTCCCATGTGTAGGATCCGGGGACGGTGATCGACAGCGTCAATGGAATGCTGGTGATTGGCCGGATACCGCCGGTGAGCACCAACGTCGCCTCTTTCTTCTCCACACATTGAGTGGTACCCGTCTCGCGATAGTAGGTTTGGAAGCCTGCAAACGAGGGCGATTCCAACACCTGATGTGCGTGTGGTCCCAAGATGAGTTGGTGTTGGGCCACAGCGCCGGTAGTCCACAAAAGCGTGATGGCGAGCACACTCATCCATGGCGCCTGTGCGATGCGTTTTGGACGGGATATGGACCATAAACTCATAACGTGCGGCCAGTGTACCACGGACCTTTGGACGATCGAAACCGAGTGCGGCCCCCGCGCGGAGACGCACCCCATGACCTGGCCTTTTCGATCAGTCTATTTGCAGAATCGACGCGAGGTCTTGTTTTGTTCGCGCCAGTCGAAGATCGTTCAACATCGATGTGTTCAGGGCCAGCCGGGAGATCTCCGACAGGATGTTCAGGTGAATTTGTCGCT
>Ga0114996_10001438_pt1 | contig 32150 bp, 29 predicted proteins | sample ArcticOcean_MG_C_4_FD_87039 | JGI IMG/M metagenome (GOLD analysis project Ga0114996, IMG submission 87039) | Marine microbial communities from western Arctic Ocean - ArcticOcean_MG_CB4_134 | ecosystem: Environmental > Aquatic > Marine > Oceanic | place: Arctic Ocean: Canada Basin | collected... | reverse complement strand
TCTTCCCGAATCAACGGCAGGGCGCCCACGTAGGCCGCGAACGGCAACAGCAGCGCGAACACCACCAGCGCCATGGCCCCTAGCCAAAGGGTGTCCCTGGCCCCAAGTAGTTGTTTCGTTACCGCCGTCACCATGACGACCTATATTACGGGTCGAGTGGACCGGGGTCGTAACGTTGTTCTACGCGAACATTCTTGAGCATGGCGTTGTGGTTGGCGGTGATGTCCCACTCCGCGCCGTCCGCAGTGGTGGCTACAATTTTCCGGGAGTAATTGCCCGGTGCCAGCGACTCCAGTGTCTTTTCGGAGACCAGCCCGCCCGGCAATGGGAGCGCAATCTCAGTCGTTGGCGGTTCGATGTGGAACGTTTCCGTATGCAGGCCGATCAGGTCATTATCCAGGAACACCGATACACGGATTATTGGACTGGTGAAACTGCACCCACCTGAGTTGGTGCCGTCGATCCCGCTTGGTGTCGGGTCCACGGCCGGATTAAATACGATTGGCGACGGAGGGGCCTCCGTGTTCCAGCACTCGGCTGTTAGCTGGCCTCATTCGGTGACGCGTATCCCAAACTTGTAAAAGACGTCGCCTTCCAGCCACAGGCCGAACAGCGAGACCTTGTAATCACCAGGTGTCAAATCCAGATCAAGCACCGGGTCTACGGGCCGCAGCTTCGTGGAGACGACCTCTACTTCATCCGACCCGGTGACCACTCTGACGGACAACTCGATCGGCGCCGCGTGGGCGTCGATGACTACGACGACCGGCTTACCCGCGGCAACCTCGAAGTATGCATCGACCCCGTACCAGGGGATTTTGTCCACACACTTCCCGGAGGTTGCATTCGATGGCCAGCAGTAGGAACCCTCCGAGCCCGTGATCACCCCACCAGCGTGTTCGAGCGATATTACCGGCAGCGCTGGCGATCGCCCGGGAGTCGGCTCGGGCTCAACGGTAACCACTTTCGTGACGTTACCGTCCTGGTCCGGGGTGTCCGCCACCGGTCCCTGTGTTGGAAACTCGTCCAGCCCCATATCCGCAGGAGTGGTCAACTCATCGTCCTCCGGGGCCGGGTTTTGCCAACCGGAGTTGTCGACGCACGCCGAAGCGACTACGAATAACAGCAGAATCGAGCCACTTAACCACAACGACTCATCCCACAGGCGTTTTAAGCCGGGCATCGTCCGGCCTCCTCGGCAATCACTTTTTAAGACGGCGGCGGTACATGTTTTGTTTCCGTCTCAATTCTAATGGCGAGCCGCCTTTCGACAACCCGGCACCGAGCCGCTATATTCAAGGCCTCAAAACAGGAGGACAGGACAAATGGGAAACATAGTTGCGTACTTCAATGGCGACTGGGTGACGCAGGACGACATCCGCATTCACCCGCTCGACCGGGGCTTCTACGTCGGAGACGCCGTCTTCGACCTGGCCCGCACCTTCAACGGCAAATCGTTCAAGATGCGTGACCATATAGACCGCCTGTACCGGTCCCTCAAACACGTCCGCATCGACCCGGGCATAAGCCCTGACGAGATGTACGAGGCTTCGGAAGAAGCCATCAGGCGTAACGAAGCCGAGCGTGGCGAGGCGGGCGACTGGCACATCTGGCAGACCGTGACCCGAGGCATCGCTGGGTGGCGACAGCTAGAAGCGACGCCGACCGTGATGATCCAGATCTTCCCGGTGCCGTTCAACCTGTACGCGCACATGTTCAAAGAGGGCGCTCACGGCGTCATCACCAAAACCCGCAGCTATCCCTCAGAATCCCTGGATCCCAAGGTCAAGCACTACAGCCGTATGAACTTCAACATGGCGGAGTTGGAGGCCTGGGACATCGACCCCGAGGGCTGGCCCATCATGACCGACGCCAACGGCAACATCACCGAGGGCACCGCCTATAACGTATTCATCGTCAAAGACGGTGTCATCCACACGGCGGGCGATAGCTCGCTATTGCAGGGCATCTCCCGTGGGGCCGTCGTCGAGGTCGCCGAACGGCTCGGCATACCCGTGGTCACCGAGGAATTGCAGCCCTACGACCTGTACACGGCCGACGAGGCGTTCCTCACCAACACCCCCATTTGTGTTCTGCCCATGACGAAGGTAGACAATCGCGAGGTTGGCGACGGTAAGCCCGGTCCCATTACCCAGCAACTCCTGGCAGCGTGGTCCGAGTGGGTCGGCCTCGACATAGTCGACCAGGCCGAGCAGATGTCCGGAAAAATGGGCACCGAACGGGTCCTCTCCTGACAGAGCTCGGCCAGACCGCCAGTCGGTCATTGACGGTGACGCCAGGGGCCGTGAGCGCCTATGCCGAAATAACCGGCGACTACAACCCGCTTCACTTCGACGAAGAGTTCGCCGCTCGAACCCGGTTCGGGCGGCTTATGGCGCAGGGAGGCATCGCGACAGGGTTGCTACACGTCCTGGTCGCCATGGACATGCCGGGGCCGGGCACCGTCTTCATTAAGCAGGCCTGGAACTTCCCGGCGCCGGTGTACATAGGCGACACCATCACGGCCGAGGGCACGGTGACGTCCGTTCACCCGGAAAAGCCAGTGGCAGGCATGTCCTTCCGGGTGGTCAACCAGCACGGCGACGAAGTCCTGACCGGGGACGCGACCGTGTACACGGCGAAGCCCCGAAAGGAACAGCCATGACCGATCGTATCGCTTACATGAACGGCGATTTCATCCCAGAGGCGCAGGCCCGGATCGACCCGATGGACCGGGGCTTCTACGTCGGGGACGCGGTCTTCGACATCGCCCGGACCTACGACGGACGGCCCTTCAAATTGCGTGAGCACACCGAACGGCTGTACCGGTCGCTCAAGTACGTCCGCATCGACCCCGGCATCGACATTGAGGAGATGATGGCCGTCTCGGAAGAGCTGGTGCGGCGCAACGAGCCCGCGCGAGCCGAGTCCGGGGACTGGTACGTGTGGCAGACCGTCACCCGGGGCATTGCGGCAACGCGGGCCATCGCGGCAGCGCCGACGGTGCTGGTTATGACCAAGCCCGTGCCATGGAACCCGTGGGGAACGTTCTACAGGGACGGGGCGCACGCCGCCATCACCCGGACTCGGGCATATTCCGGCCAGTCGCTGGAACCCAAGATAAAGCACTACAGCCGTATGAACTTCAACCTGGCCGAACTCGAGGCCCGCGACGTGGACCCGGATGCGCTGCCCATCCTGCTCGATCTTGAAGGCAACGTCGCCGAGGGCACCGGCTACAACGTGGCCATCGTCACCAACGGCGTCATAAAAACACCCGGGGACAAGTCGATCCTGCGCGGCATATCCCGCGACACCATGTTCGACCTGGCCGAGCAGATGGGCATCCCAACCTCCGAGGAGGCGCTCCAACCGTACGACGTCTACAACGCTGACGAAGTGTTCTTCGTCACTTCGCCGACCTTCGTGACGCCAGTGACGGTGGTTGACCGCCGAACAGTCGGCGACGGCCGCCCCGGCCCCGTCGTGGGCAAACTTCTTGCGGCGTTCTCCGAGCTAGTCGGCATAGACGTGGTGGACCAGGCCGAACAGCGCGCCGGTACCCCCTAGAGTTCGAGTTCGCAACCTGCCCGGACTGCATCGGCTCCAGGCAATAGGGCGCTTGCACCCGGAGTTATACTCGCGGAGCAAGAGAGGTCGCTACGCCTACACACACCGCAGTGCAATCGTCGCTCCCAGTTGCCAGGCGGCTTGAACGAAGACCGTCACGGCTCACATCCATCGTGCTGCTGGCCGCCCTGGCGCTACTAGCAACTGCGGCGTGCGCGGGCGAGACCGTCGAGCGCGTGGACAGCTTCGCCGTGACCGCTGGCGTGCAAGGCGGCCTCGCCCTGCTTGACTGGACCCGCAGTCCGGGGATCACGTTCGACATTACCGTACCGCCAGACACACTCTTAGACGTCTCAACTTCAAACGGCGGGGTAGACGTTACCGGCAGCCCGCACGACTCAAAGGCTCGAACGGCACAATCGAAGTTACAGATTTCGATGGCGACCTTGTGGCCGAGACCAGCAACGGGTCGGTCTCGACAGACTTCCCAATCCTGACGCGGAGTACCGGGTCTGGAAACAGGCTGGAAGGCACCATTGGCGACGGCGAATCAACGCTGGTTATCCGCACCTCCAATGGGCGCATATCGATAGAACGGCCACGCTAGTGCTGAGCTGCGCGGGGTGACCCTGGCATGACGTTGCTGATCGACGTACTCATCGGCGGCTATCTCAAGCGCAGCACCGATGGGAAGGCGCTGTACCGCATTGCGGCCGGGCCCCTGGGGACCATTTACTTCACCTGTCTGGTAACCGGCCTGTCGCTCGGCTTCTCCCTGCTAGTGCTGGCCTTGGTCGGGGTGTTGATACTGCTCGCGGTGCTGGTCGGCACGCTGGCCGCTGCCGAATTCGAACGATGGATGGCCATCAACATGCTGGGCCAGGACATCCCGCCCCTGATGGCCGGAGGACTTCTCTGCCCTTGGCGTGGGGGGGCATCTGGGCATGTGGGGCAAGTTAAAGGCGATGCTGCGCAGCCGGGTTACCTGGACCGGAATGGCGTTCCTGTTCGTCAAGTTCCCGGTTGGCATCGCCACCCTCTCGCTCGTGGGGGCCGTCGTCTACGTTTCGGGGGTGTTCACAACCGCCTTTATCTACTACGACAACGTGAGAATCTCGCTGGTGGGCTGGGAGATCGACAATCTCGGTAGCGCTTTTGTACTGCTGCCGATATGGCTGGTGGGCCTGGCCCTCCTTCCCCACATCATCAACGCCCTGGCATGGGCTTCCGGCGCGATGGCCCGGGCCATGCTCTCCCTTAAATAGTCAGCCAGTTCACAAAGCCGGGCTAGCCCAAATAAGACGACAGGGCGTTGAGGCGGGCCTCCCAGAACGCCCGGTGATCGGCTATCCATTCGGACACCTCGGCCAGAGGCCCGGCGTTCAGGGCGATGTAGTGGTTCCGACCCCGTACTTCTCGCGTCACCAACCCCGCGCGTTCCAGCATTTTCACGTGTTTTGACGCCGCCGCCAACGAGATGGGCAAGGGTGCCGCGATTTCGGTCACGCGCAGGTGGCCTTCCCTCAGTCTCGACAAGATGCCTCTACGCGTAGGGTCTGCCAGAGCGGCGAAAACGACGTCCAATTGCCAGATATTACTATTAACCATTGCGTTGAGCACAAGGTAATAGACAGGCTTAGATGAGTCAAGTTGACTGGCGGCAGAAATCTAAACGATTGTGGCGATATAGAGATATTCAACTGACAGATTGAACAATAACTCGCAGGTGTAACGCCCACAAACCCGATTAATTATTATTCATATACAGGATTGAATAAGCGGTTCTAGATGGTCAGCGAGTGGCTGGAACGGTATATTGGGCGCCAACGAGTTTTAGGAGGCCGACATGTCTAAATTTACAGCGTATTTGAACGGCGAGTGGGTAGACAGCGACAAACTGGTGATCGACCGCCATGACCGTGGGTTTCGTGTTGCCGACGTGGTGTTCGACGTTGCGCGGACTTTCGGTGGAGTGATCTTCAAGCGGGACAAGCACGTGGCCAGGTTCTTCCGATCCCTCAAATACGCCCGTATTGACATCGGCCTGTCGCAGGGCGAGTTCACCGGCTTGATGGACGAGGCGGTTGAGCGAAACCGGCATCTTCTGCCCGAGATCGGCGACCTCGACATCTACTTTTTCGCCACTCGTGGCCCCGGCCTGTGGGCGTCGAAAGCCGGTCCGCCCACGGTGGCAATCGACCCCTTCGCCATACCCTTCTACCGCCACGCCCACCTGTTCGACACCGGCGTGCACGGGGTTATATCGAAGATGCGAGGGTTCAGCCCCGACCAGATCGACCCCAAAATCAAACACCAGGCCAGGATGAACTTCAATCTGGCCGAGTTGGAAGCGGCCGATGTGGACCCGGAGGCCTGGCCGATCATCCTGGACACCGAGGGGAACGTGGCCGAGGGCACCATAAATAGCGTCTTCCTCGTAACCGGGGGCGTCATTAAGACAGCGCCGGACGACCACGTCCTGCAAAGCGTGTCACGGGGCAGCGTGTATGAACTCGCCGAGCAGCTGGGAATCCCCGTGGAGGAAGAGGCAATCCAGCCCTATGACCTGTATACCGCTGACGAGGCATTCCTTGCCTTCACCGGGGCAGAGGTACTACCCATGACCCGGGTGGACGGCCGTGATGTAGGAGACGGCAAGCCCGGCCCCATAACCCAGCAGCTTTTGGCCGCGTGGTCCGAGTGGGTAGGTGTGGATATAGTCGACCAGGCCCGGCGCTACTCGAACCAGTAGACGCCCGTAATGCCCGCGGCAGTCCCCCGCAAGCTTGGGGTTCAGACGTAGGGGTGCGGGTCCACGAAGGCCATAGTCTCCCCCGTCATCAACTCCACCCCGTCCTGGTTGGTGGTCGTGCAACTCATCGTCACCACGGGTTTGTCCTCGCGAATCTTGATGACTTCACAGGTCACCGTCACCGTGTCGTCCAGATAGGCCGGTTTGATAAAACGCGACGATTGGCCAAGATAGATGATGGTGTAGTCGGGCTGAGCCATTACGTGGCCCAGGACGGCCGAGACCATGCCAACAAAGAACGCTCCGTGCACGATGCGCCGCCCGAAGCGAGTGTCGGCGGCGTAGCCTGAATCTAGGTGCACCGGCTGGTCGTCGCCACTAACGCGAGCAAAGGCGACCACGTCGGCGTCGGTAATGGTCTTTGTGAAAGAGGCCTTGGCCCCGAGGCGCAGGGCCTCTGGTATATCGGTCATCCGCTGACTCTCCCCACTATGGTGGCGACTGTGGTCGTGCCACTGCCGCCCATGTTTACTGTTAGCACCCGTCCGTTGCCGCCCTGCACCCCGTCGCCCTGCACCTGGTAGTCACCGGCTGTTCCCGCCACCTGGTTGGCGGCGTCCAAGACCTGTCTTACTCCCGTAGCTCCGACCGGGTGACCCGCGCCGATAAGCCCGCCGCTGGGGTTGAAGGGCAAGCGCCCGTCCATCTCCAGCCAGCCGTCTTGTATCGCCTGTCCGTTGTCCCCCGGTGCGGCGAGGCCAACCAGATCGACGGCCGCGTACGCGGTAGTCGTGAAACAATCGTGGAACTCGCAGGCGTCCAGGTCCTCGGGTCCAGCGATGCCTGCCCGGGCGTATGCGTCGGTAATGGCCTTTCGCGCATGAGGCAGCACGTACTCGTGTTTGGCGCTCTCTGCCAGCTTGTCCTCTATGGTAATTGGCGCCGTTGTGTGGCCCCAGCCGAGCAGGGCCGGGAGCGAGGCGGCATCAAGACCGCGTCGCCGGGCGTGGCCAGCGGCGTAGTCGTCCGATGCTAGGACCAGGGCTACCGCCCCGTCGGTTATCTGTGAGCAGTCCCGCACGATTATCTCCGGCGAGATGCGGAAGTCCAGCTTCTCGGCGACCGCATCCAAATCCCAGTTTCGCGTCTGGGCGTGCGGATTGTTGCGGGCGTGCCGGAACATAAGATCAGACAGATACGCTTGGGCCTCGGTGTACTCGTCTTGAGGTATCTCAAACCGGCGCATGTACTCCGCCCCCAGTCGCCCGAACAGCTTGGGAAAAGGAAACTCGACGCCCTCAGCCTCTTTCGCGTACCAGGCGGCAGTTCCAAGATACTCCCCGCCCTGGCTCGGGCTGACGGTCTTCATCTGCTCAACGCCCACCACCAGCGCTACGTCGTAGCGACCTGCGTCGAGTTCTGCCCACGCCGCCAGCAGCGACACCCCTCCGGACGCACAGGCGGCTTCGTGCCTGGCGGAGGGCAGTCCCCGCAGGCCCGGGTCTGCCTCGAGCACGAGCGCACCCAGGTGCCCCTGGGACGCGAATAGCTCGGCAGCAAAATTGCCCACGTGAATGGAGCCAATCGCATTCGCGTCCAGGCCTGAGGCATCCAGGGCACCGTTGACGGCCTCGGCCATGACTTCAGGAAGGTCCTTGCCCTGCTTTAGCCAATTGCGTGCGAAGTCGGTCTGGTATCCGCCGAGTACTCGAACCACTGGCCTGCCTCCTCCTCGTTAGTTCCCGGTCAACTCTTTGGCCAGCGCTTCAATGCCAGCGCCTGTCAATTGGCCGTCCGCGCCGACTAGTCCGGCCAGGGCCCCCGTGCGAGCCAGTCGTTCCAGGGCCGCGCCGTTTGCCAGTTTGCTGTGTGACCAGTTCCGAAGGTCGTCTGGGAAGTCTGCCAGGAGCCTATCGCTCAGTTGGGAAACGCCTGAAGCATTAGAGGCGTCGGACGCCTCTACCTCGATCTCCCGATACACAACGCTCGTGCCGCCGATTTCTTGTGTCACGATGTCGGAGGCCAACTCGCCGACCGTTTCGCCGTTGCCGCCTAGTACGGGTCGCGCCGACCGGACCAGGTGCCTGGTTTGAATCGGCACGAGGCCAATTGCGCCGAGCACCTCGGCCGGGTCTTTCCCGCTAATGGCGAAGCCCGGTGCGGTGAACCGGATGTTTCGGAAGCCCAGTTCGTGCAGGACATCGGCGAAAGCATTGGACGACCAGCTCGCTTCCAGTTCCAGGCGCAGCACACTCTTCTCCGTCCATTCCTCTTCTCCCTTGAGGCCGACGAGTGTACGGTCGCCGAGGCGGCGCAGTCGAAGAGCCAGGCCGCGCTCGGACAGCGTATGGGCAGGCGTGTCGAAATAGCTGTCGTCGGCCTCGAACTCGGTAATGGGCCCCAGCGCCATGTCGGCGATTGTGTCGAGTCGGGCTATTTTGGAGTGCACGGCGGCCGGGTCGTCCGACACGACCATCAGCACCGCCTCCGCCTCGCGCCCATCTTTGCTCGGTTCCGAGAAGGCCATTCGCTCGCTCCCATTTCGGCTTCGGCGTTGGCCGCCACACTAACCGGCCGCGCAGGCTGCGTCCAGCCGAATTGCCTGCGCCGCAACCCCACCTAGGTTTCCCGGCTCACCGGCCGTCAGCGTAACTGTGTGTACACCGGCCTCGGTGAACTCATGCAGGATCGTCTGAACGGGGTCGAACGTCGTCTGGGTTGTGCCGTCGCCAAAGTCCCAGGTGAAGCGGTCTCCGCCTTCGGACAGGTTGGAGAACACGACGCGTAGCGGCGCAGTCCCCGTCGTTACGTCGCCCGAAAGCGCAACGTCGCCAGTTCCCCCGCAGGCCCCTGCGACCGCGAAGAGCATGGCGGCCGCTGCCAAGGTGAATCCGCGTAGCGGACCCAACAACCCGTCCGTACTGAAAACCCGAGGAGCCATAGCCCTCTAAGCTTGCCCAAAAGGGGTGGTGACCGTGAAGGTAGAACCGGTCCCGGTTTTCTCCACCTCTATTCGCTGCGTGAACGAATACATCAAGTCCTCGATGTGAGTGACGACCAGTATTTTCTGGAAATCGTCCTGTATCGACTTGATGGCTTCTACGAGCCTGTCCTGCCCCGCCTCGTCCTGGGAGCCGAACCCCTCGTCGATGAACAGGATCGGTAATGGCGCTCCCGAGCGGGCGGCGAGCAGCTTGGACAGTGCGATACGGAGGGCGAAGTTGATGCGAAAGGCCTCTCCTCCGCTGAACGTCTCGTAGCTGCGGGTGCCCAACTCGTCCCCGACTAGGATCTCAAGCTGCTCGGCGGGTTCGCCCGTCCGGCGCTCTCGGCGGCCCGCTCTCAGCTCCAGTTTTAACGACATGCGACCGTCCGTCAGTCGTCTGAGCAGTTCAGTGCCCTGGTCCTCGATCTGGGGAATCGCCTTCTCGATGACAAGTGCCTGGATGCCGTTCTTGCCGAATGCCCGAACCAGTTCGTCGTAGATAGAGCGCTCGGCCGCATCTTTCTTACGACGCTTCGTTTGTTCGGCCAACGTCGCTTCTAACTGCACGCTTCGGGCTATGCGCTCGCGCAGGCCACCCAGCGTTTCGGTCAGCGCAGCCCGTCGCGTCTCCAGCCCGGCGGCCAACTGGGCGGCGGCGGCCAGCTTCGCCTCCAATGCGCCCAGCCCTTTCATTCCAGCGGCAAGCTCGGCAGCTCCTTTGCTGTCTTTGGAAATGTCTTTCCTGCGCCGCTCTGCCATCGCCTGTGCCGACTGAAGCGCCTCACGCTCATTCGGCAGCGCTGCCACGGCGTCGAGCAGGTGTATATGCAGGGTCGCGTACGGCTCCAACTCGGCAACGGCCTCCCTGCCCATTCGGTGGACCCCGGCGTCGTAGCCAAGCTCGCCCAGTTGGGCGTCCAGCCTGGCGAGTTGCAGGACCGCGTCTTCGGCGAAATCCTGGCTTTTAAGCGAGGCCTCGACCTTGACTGCCCTGGCTCTGGCCCCGCCTAAGTCGGCTATCGCCTGTTTCGCGATGCCGACGTCCCGCTCCAGCTCGGCCGCGCGCCGCTCGACATCCTGCCCCGCGCTCGCCGCCTTTGCCACCGCCGCAGCCAGGGAGACCTCTGTCATAGCCGACTGCTCGACAACCTGTTTGGTGCGGACCCGGTTCTCGCTGAACCGGGTTTTGGCTTCCTTGCCCTCTCTCTCGTATTCGGCCCGCAGGTGATCGGCACCCTCGTCCCCGAGCGGCTGCTGGCAAACGGGACACTGGGCGTCCCCGGCCTCCAACAAATCAAATCGCTGGCGCGTGTCGTCCATTTGGGAACGCAGGTTCGCAGACTCGGCTTCGAGAACCTGCGCCTCTGCGTGGAGTCTGGAAAGCCCGGCTCGATGCTCCTGCGCTTGCTGATCCAGTTCGGCGGCCGCGGCTCTTTCTTGACCGAGGGCGGTTTGCGTCGTTTCCAGTTGCGGGAGCCGGTCCGCAGTCGCCACAAGTTCCGTCAGCAGGGCTTGCTCCCGGGCTAGCTCGGCCGAGACGCGCTCCCGGCGTACGGCCAAATCTCTTTCCACCCCGGCCCTCTCTCGCTCCAGTTCGTTCAGCGACGCCAGGGCAACATCTCCGGTCTCGACAGCGGCCTTCGCCTTCAGAAGCTCTGCGAACCGGGCCTCGATCTCGGTCGAATTCGCCTGTAGCGCTTCCAGTTCACCCAGTTGGGTGCGCTGGGACTCGGCGCGAGCCTCAAGGGTCGCCAGGTCCGCGCGAGCAGCCGATAGCCGTGCCTCCATTTCGGCGAGGTGCGTCCGTTGCCCGCGTAGCCGGTCCACCCCGGTTCGTTGTTCCGCCAGGGCGCTGCGCATGGGCTCAAGCTCGGCGTCCAGCGCCTGCAACTGCTCCTGGGCTTCGGACAGGTCTCCTTCGTATTGTGGCTTGCGGTCGATCTCCGGCGTATGCGCCGCGACGGTGGCGTCAATGTCGGCGATGCGGCGCTCCCGGTCTCTGCTGCGTTCCCGCGCCTTCGTTGCCAGCGACTCGTAGTAACCGAGGTCCAGGACTTCCGCCAAAACATCCTTTCGTTTTGCAGGCGTCGCCGCAGTGAACATGTCCGCACGCCCTTGCAGCAAGAAAGCCGTGTTCACGAACGTGTCGTAGTCCATGTGCAGCAGTTCGCGAATGGCGGACTCCGTCTCCCGCACGGTATTTCCCGTGATAGGAGTGAAGCTGCCGTTGGAGGCGACCTGCAATTCGAGCATGGTCGCGCCGTGCTTGCCCTTTTTACGGGAGTGGCGGCGACTGACGCGGTAACGGCTTTCGCGAGCCGAGAAGTCCAGTTCGACCGACATGTCGGTCTGGCCCTGGTGGATCAGTTCGTCTTGCGTCTTAGCCCTCGCCTCACCCCAGAGCGCCCAGGTAATGGCGTCCAGCAGCGCGGACTTGCCGTGCCCGTTCGGCCCGCACAGGCACGCGACCTGTATGGGTTCGAGGTCCAGGTCCGGCGGCTCCCGGTAGCACATGAAGTTCCTGACCGAGAGCCGAAGGGGGATCATGCGCAAAGTATAATGCGGCGGCTTTTTAACCCGGACACATAGCCACAGGAAACGAAGTTAATGACTCAACAAACAGCCCCGTACGGTAGCTGGCTCTCGCCCATTACGGCCGACCTGATCGTCGCGGGCACTGTCAGCGTCAGCCAGATCGCGCTGGACGGCGACCACGTCTACTGGGTCGAGGGCAGACCGGCCGAGAAGGGCCGCAACGTAATCGTCCGTCGTGGGCCGAATGGCACGGTCGAGGACGTCACACCCGCCGGTCACAACGCCCGTACCCGGGTGCACGAGTACGGCGGTGCCTCTTACGTCGTGTCAGAAGGAACCGTCTACTACTCAAACTTCGACGATCAGCGGCTGTACAGCCAGAGGCCCAGTGACCCACCGAAGCCACTTACTCCAGACGGCATCGACCTGCGCTACGCAGACGCCGCAGTGGATGCACAGGGCCGCCGCCTGATAGCGGTGCGGGAAGACCACTCCGACCTCGCCCGCACCGGCGAAGCGGTCAACGAGATCGTCTGCGTGTCCATCGACCCCGAGCTGGGCACGCCTGAAGAGGTGCTGGTGACCGGCTCCGACTTTTACTCCAACCCACGCCTCAGCCCGGATGGCTCGCACATGTGCTGGCTGCAGTGGAACCACCCCAACATGCCCTGGGACGGCTGCGAGCTGTGGGTGGCGGAATTTGGCGACGTGGGACTAACCCACGCTACAAAAGTGGCAGGGGGCGTTGACGAGTCGATCTTCCAGCCCGAGTGGTCGCCCGATGGCGTCCTCCATTTCGTTTCCGACAGGTCGGGCTGGTGCAACCTGTACCGGCTTTCGGAGAACGGAGAGCGTACCGAGCCGCTCTGGCCGATAGAGGCCGAATTTGCCACCCCGGCCTGGGTGTTCGGCATGCGTACTTACGGCTTCGCGTCGGCCGACCGCATCGTCTGTACGTATGGTGAGCGAGGTTCGTGGACACTGGGGTCGCTCGACACAGCGTCTGGCAAACTGACGCCGTTCGACCTGCCCTACACCGACTTCTCGTCCATCAAGGTTGATGGCGATGTCGCAGTGTTCCGGGCAGGGTCGCCGACCAGGGGTGCCGAGATCGTGCAGTTGGACATTGTCACAGGCGAGACGACCGTCGTCAGCCGCCCCTCTTCCATCGACATAGCCGAGGCGAACCTGAGCGTGCCGGAGGCAGTCGAGTTCCCCACGGAGGAAGGCCACACGGCTCACGCCTTCTACTACGCTCCCACTAATGCCGAGTTTCACGGCCCTTCGGATGAAAAGCCGCCGCTGCTGGTGAAAATTCACGGCGGCCCCACCGGCGCGACAAGTTCAACGCTCAGCCTGGGTATCCAGTACTGGACCAGCCGGGGTTTCGCGGTGGCCGACGTGAACTACGGCGGTTCCACCGGCTACGGCACCGCCTACAGACGTCGTCTGAACGACAAGTGGGGCATCGTGGACGTGGACGACTGCGTGAACGTGGCCCGCTACCTGGCCGACCGTCTCGCTATCGACGGCGACCGTCTCGCTATCGACGGCGGTAGCTCCGGCGGCTTCACGGCGCTGGCGGTGCTTACGTTCCGGGACGTGTTCCACGTCGGCACCAGCTACTACGGCGTCACCGACCTGGAAGCGCTGGCCCGCGACACGCACAAGTTCGAGTCCCGCTACCTGGACGGACTTATAGCTCCGTACCCCGAACAGGCCGAGGTGTGGCGGGAGCGCTCGCCGATATACAACGTCGACAAGCTCGACCGCCCGGTCATTCTGTTCCAGGGAATGGAAGACAAGATCGTCCCGCCCAACCAGGCCGAGACCATGGTGGCGGCGGTGCGGGAAAAAGGACTACCGGTCGCCTATGTCGCCTACGAGGGCGAGCAGCACGGCTTCCGCCAGGCCGCCAACATCAAGCGCACGCTGGAAGGGGAGCTGTACTTCTACTCCCGCATCCTCGGCTTCGACCTCGCCGAAGACATCGAGCCGGTGCCCATCGACAACCTCTAGTTAACCCAGAGGCCAGGGCTACATCTGGCCTTTCCAGCCGTCGCCGCCGTCGTCCAGGCGGTCCCAGCGGCTGCAGAGGTCCTGCACCGTGGCGTCGGAAATGCTCGCGCCAGCCTCGACCATGGCGCAGTTCGCCTCCATGTGCTCGGGGCTGCGGGTGCCGATTATGGCCACGTCCAGGTCGTCGTGGGCGTAGGCGAACCCCAGCGATAGCAGTATGGGGTCTTCCGGGTCGCCAGCCAGGGGGCCAAGCGCCATCATCTCCTGCGTGCGGCGCCAGTACTCGTCGGCGTAGTTGGGGTCGAACTTGAACCCGACGGTGGGGCTTTGGGGCGCGCCCCAGGCCCGGTTCGCAATCGGCCGTTTTGCGATAGTCCCCATGCCTTTCGCCTTGGCGTTACTTAGCAGACCCAACCGGGGCCTCTGGTCGGCCAGGTTGAACGAGGTTTGCAGCGTGTCGAACTGGCCGCTGCCGACCGCCCAGTGGGCCGCCTCGTTGTCGCCCGAGTAGCCGATGAAGCGCGTCTTGCCCGCATCGCGTGCTCGCTGTAACGCCTCGATGACGTTGCCTTTTTCCAGTTCTTCGACGCTACATGAATGTAGCTGGAGTAAGTCTACGTAGTCGGTGCGCAGGCGCGTCAGGCTGCGATCTATGGAGGCGGTGATGCCCTCGATGGACCAGTCCTCTATGTCCTGGCCCACTGGCGTCACACCCGGCTTGGCGTGGCCGCACTTGGTGGCGAGGGTGAACTCGCTGCGACGAGCCGAGATGGTGCGGCCGACCATCTCCTCGCTGTCGAAGTAGCACTCGGCGGTGTCGAAGAAGGTAATGCCGGAGTCGAGAGCCGTCGCCAGGACGCGCTCAACCTTGTCGATAGAGTCCAGCGACTCCTCTTCGCCGATGGCCGCCAGCCCCACACCCAACCGGGTGACCGCTATGCTTGTTTTGCCGAGAGTCCTCGTTTCCATGGCTCATGCCCCCTCGTTACGACTTGGCGTTTTGCTCTTTTTGCGGGCCGTTCAAGTATTCCTGCAATGGTTTGACCGAATAGTCATCAGTGGGCCCATTTAGGGACTCCGCCGCCGCTCTGGCGGTGTCGATAGACGTGAAGCAGGGGATGCGTTTTTCGGTCGCAACCCGGCGAATGTTGAAGCCGACCTGTAGCGACTCGCGGTCGCCCGTGACGGTGTTCACAACTGCGTCAACCGTTCCGTCGGAGATCACGTCCACCACGTTGGGATGCTCTCCACTCAGCACCTTGGTTATCGTCGTTACCTCGAAGCCCATGGCCGAGATCATGGCGGCCGTGCCCTCGGTGGCGTACAGCTTGTACCCGGCCTGGTGCAGTTCCTTCACCAGGGCAACAGCATCGGATTTAGTTCGGTTGGCCATCGACAGCAGTATCGAGCCCTTCTTCGGCAGCATTAGCCCGGCCGCCATCAGGGCCTTGGCGACTGCCGGGCGGAACTCGTGGTCAACGCCCATTACCTCGCCGGTCGACTTCATCTCCGGGCCCAGGTACGTATCGACGCCCGTCAGCTTTGACATGGAGAAGACCGGGGCTTTCACAGCCACGATGTTCTGCTTTTTCCACAGCCCGCCCGAGTAGCCTTGCTCGGCCAGTGTCTTGCCCAACATCACGTTGACCGCCAGGCGCACCATGGGCACGCCGGTGACCTTGGATATGAACGGGATTGTCCGTGACGAGCGAGGGTTGACCTCAATCACAAAAACTTCAGCCCCACCGGTCTCGTCGCCGTCTGCCCGGGCCTGCTCGGCACCGTCTACGGGTGACCGGTAGGTGTTGCCGCTGGTGAGGACGTACTGGATGTTCATCAGCCCGCGCACGTTCAGGCCCAGGCCGATGCGCGTCGTGTAGTCGACAATGGCCTCGACCTCTTGCTTAGTCAGGTTCAGGCCCGGGTACACGGCCATCGAGTCCCCGGAGTGGACGCCCGCCCGCTCCACATGCTCCATGATGCCGGGTATGAGCACCTCTTTGCCGTCGCATACGGCATCCACCTCAACCTCGCGGCCCTCAAAATATTTGTCGATCAAAACGCGTCTGCCGGAAGCCGCCGCGAACGCGCTGGCCATGTACCGCACCAGCTCGGTGGCGTTCTGCACTATCTCCATCGCCCGTCCCCCCAGCACGTAGCTGGGCCTCACCAGCACCGGGTAGGCGATCTCTTGCGCCACCTGCAAAGCCCGGCCAACGTCTGCGACCGCAGCGCCAGGGGGATTGGGAATCCCGAGCCGGGCGAGGAACTCCTCGAACAGGTGGCGGTCGGAGGCGATGTCGATGGACTGCGCCGTGGAGCCGAGAATGGGCAACCCGGCGGCGTCCAGCGACTGGGACAAGTTGATGGCGGTCTGTCCTCCGAACTGGACTATGGAAGCAGGCGTCGCGCCGTTGCTGCCATATCCCGCCTCGTTTTGAATCACGTTCATAACGCTCTCGGCGTCCAGCGGCTCGAAGTAGAGCCGGTCCGACGTGTCGAAGTCGGTCGATACCGTCTCCGGGTTGGAGTTGATCATGACGGACTTAACGCCGGCGTCGGACAGCGCCCAGGCCGCGTGCACCGAGCAGTAGTCGAACTCGATGCCTTGTCCTATTCGAATAGGCCCCGATCCGATTACCACTGCCGTGGGTTCGCCGGTCGGCAGGGCCTCGTTTTCCTGCTCGTACGTCGAGTAGAAGAACGGCGTCTCCGCCTCGAACTCGCCCGCGCACGTATCGACCATCTTGTAGGTGGGGCGCAGGCCGTACCCGGCCCGTAGCGCCTGCACCTGCCCCTCGGACCGGTCGGTGAGCACGCCAATCTGGGCGTCGGCGAAGCCCATGCGCTTGGCCTCCCACAGTAAGTCGCGCCCCATCGGCTCGGCCAGCAGCCGCGCCTCCATGTTGACTATTCGCTTGAGCGCGCGCGTAAACCACGGGTCCACGCCGGTAATACGGGAAAGTTCCTCTGGTGTCGTACCCCGCCTAACATCGGCAAGGAGAGTCCACAGTCGCTCGTCGTGCGCTTCGGTGTGCCTGTCGTCGGCTTTCGGCTCCCACAGGGCGTCCCGGTCGGTTATCTCTAGGGACCGGACCGCCTTTAGTAGCGCCGCTTCGAACGTGCGGTCGATGGCCATCACCTCGCCGGTCGCCTTCATCTGCGTGCCCAGCGAGCGGTCGCCCCCGGCGAACTTGTCGAACGGCCAGCGGGGAATCTTCACCACGCAGTAATCGAGCGCGGGCTCGAAGGCCGCCACCGTTTTGCCCGTGACGGCGTTGGGTATCTCGTCCAGTCGTTTGCCCACGGCAATCTTGGCCGCCACCCTGGCAATGGGGTAGCCGGTCGCTTTGCTTGCCAGCGCCGAACTTCGACTGACGCGCAGGTTCACCTCGATGACGTAGTAGTCGGGGCCGTCGTTTTGGTCGGGCAAGGTTTTTGCCACGACATCGCCGGGTCGCAGCGCGAGCTGCACGTTGCAGCCGCCCTCCACGCCCAGCGCTCTAATTATGTTGAGACTGGCCGTGCGTAGAAGCTGGTACTCCTTGTCGGAAAGCGTCTGGCTGGGCGCGACGACTATGGAGTCGCCGGTATGCACGCCCATGGGGTCGAAGTTCTCCATGTTGCACACCGTGATGCAGTTGTCGGCCCCGTCCCGCATCACCTCGTACTCGACCTCTTTCCAGCCCACCAACGACTTCTCGACTAACACCTGCCCTATAGGGCTGGCGGCCATGCCTGTCCCGGCAAAGCGGAAATAGTCGTCCTCCGTGCTGGCAATCCCACCGCCGGTGCCACCGAGCGTGTAGGCGGGGCGGATCACCGCGGGCAGCCCGATGATCTTTAGCGCGGCTTCAGCGTCTTGCTGCGACTCCACGATCTCGCTGGGCGGCGTCGGCTCGCCTATGCGGGTCATCAGGTCCCTAAATTCCTCACGGTCTTCTGCTGCGCGTATCGTCTTAAGCGGCGTGCCCAGCAGCTTTACGTTGTGCCTGTCCAGCACGCCCGCGTCGGCCAACTCCACAGCGAGATTGAGGCCGGTCTGGCCCCCGAGCGTGGGCAGAATGCCGTCTGGCTTTTCCCTGGAGATGATGCGCTCGATGACTTCTACCGTAAGAGGCTCGATATAGACGACATCGGCCACGCCCTCGTCGGTCATGATCGTGGCCGGGTTCGAGTTGACCAGAACGGTCGTCACGCCCTCTTCGCGTAGGGCCTTGCAAGCCTGCGTACCGGCGTAATCGAACTCCGCCGCCTGGCCAATAACAATCGGCCCCGACCCGATCACGAGAACTTTCTTCGGTTTGTCCTGGGGCTTCAGTTTGCTCTGAGGCTTATTCAATTGGACTTCGCCTGCTTCATCATCTCCACGAAATCGTCGAAAATGTACTCGCTATCCCTCGGGCCGGGTGACGCTTCAGAGTGGTACTGAATCGACATTGCCGGCATCTCTCGGTGGCGCATCCCTTCCACCGTGCCGTCGTTGAGGGAGACGTGGCTCACCTCTACGTTTGCCGGCAGCGAGTCCGCGTCGACGGCGTACCCGTGGTTCTGGGCGGTTATGTAGGCTCGCCCCGTGCGCAGGTCCTTCACCGGGTGGTTTGCGCCCCTGTGGCCGAACTTCAGCTTGTAGGTGCTGCCGCCAAAGGCGCGAGCAAGCACCTGGTTGCCCAGGCAGATGCCGAACACCGGTACCTTCCCCACGATGCCCTTCGCGGTCTCGACTGCGTAGTCGAGCAGTTCAGGGTCGCCCGGCCCCGGCGATAGCAGGATGCCGTCGGGCTCTCGTTGCAATAGCTCTTCGGCCGACGCAGTTGCCGGGAAGGTGATTACCTCGCACCCCCGGCTTTGCAACAGCCGCATGATGTTGTACTTAACCCCGTAGTCCGATACCAGCACCCTGTGTGGCCGCCTATTGGGGTGTTGGCGATCACCGTCGGGCTCGTTCCAGCGATATGAGTGCTCGGTCGTGACGGCCTTGACCAGGTCTGTGTCGCCATAGGTCGCTGCGGCCTTGAGTTTGGCAGCGGCCGATTCGGTCGACGGGCCCAGCGCCCCCATCATCACCCCGCTTGTTCGCAGGCGCCTGGTGAGTGCACGAGTATCGATGCCCCACAGGCCGGGAATGTCCTGGGAGCGCAGGTACTCGTCCACCGTCATCTCGGAGTCGGCATGGCTGGGCTGGTCGCAGTGTTCCCGTACTACAAACCCGGCGACCCGTATGCGAGCCGACTCGGCATCCCGCCCGTTTATGCCGTAGTTGCCTATCATCGGGTAGGTCGGCACCACTATCTGCCCGGCGAACGACGGGTCGGTCAGCATTTCCTGATACCCGGTCATCGACGTCGAGAACACGACCTCTCCAGCCGCCTCAGCCGCTGCTCCAAAGGCCCAGCCCTCGAACACCGACCCGTCTTCCAGCACGAGGTATCTCTTCACCCGAGCGTCCGTCATGAAGCCCTTCCCTGTTCAGCGTCGAAGACGACGCGTCCTGCGTAGATCGTCGTCTTAACCCGGCCCTTGAGCGTCGCCCCGGCCAGCGGGGTGTTCTTCCCCTTGGAAACGAAATTCTCCGGCCGCACGATCCACTCGGCGTCAGGATCAATGAGTGCGATGTCTGCGGGAGCGCCTGTTGCAAGTGTGCCTAGCCCTGCCGGGGCCCGGTCGCCGAGCAAACGCGCAGGACCGAGAGTTAGCGATTCGATGAGTCGGGCCAATGACAACGAATCCGCGTGGACCAGCGACAAGACCGCACCCAGGGCCGTCTCCAAGTTGCTTATGCCGAAAGCTGCGTCGTTCAGTGTGCTCAGCTTGTCCTGGCGGTTGTGGGGAGCGTGGTCGGTGGCGATTGCGTCTATGACACCCTCGGCCAATGCGGCGATCATCGCGTCAACATCGGCCTGGGACCGAAGGGGCGGGTTCACTTTAGCGAAGGTGTTGTAAGCGTCGGCCGTCAAAGGATCAAACGAGTTGCCGCCGGTCAGGTGCCCGAGAACGACATCTTCAGTCAGCGTTAAGTGGTGCGGCGTCACCTCGGCGGTAACCTTGATCCCGCGCTCTTTCGCCCGCCGCACCATGTCTCCGGTCCCGGCCGTGCTGACGTGGGCAAGGTGCACCCAGGACCCGGTCAGCTCGGCGAGCGCTATGTCCCGGGCAGCCATCTGCTCCTCGGCGGCGGCCGGTACTCCCTTGACGCCGAGGCGAGTGGCGACCCAGCCCTCGTTTATCTGCCCGCCCGCAGCCAATTCCGGTACTTCACAATGCTCGATGATGGGCAACCCGAACGCCGAAGCGTAGGTGAGCGCCTGTCGCATCAGGGCGTCGTCTGCGACCGGGTGGCCGTCGTCGGAAAAGCCTATGGCCCCGGCATCGGCCATCTCGGCCATCTCAGCCAGTTCCCGGCCCGCGCTAGCCTTCGTCACACTGCCGATGGGCAACACGCGCACAGCCCCCTCGTCGGCGGCTTTGCGCATCACATAGTCAATGGTGGACGCGTTGTCCATGGGCGGGTCGGTGTTGGACATGGCGCAGACCGTCGTGAACCCCCCAGCGGCCGCTGCCCGGGTCCCCGACGCTATCGTCTCTTTGTCTTCGAAGCCGGGCTCGCGCAGGTGGCAGTGCAGGTCAACGAAGCCCGGCGTCACCACGAGGCCGGTGGCATCGATGATGTCGGCACCCTCGGGCGCAGCTATCTTTTTCCCGACTGCTTCTACCAGGCCGTTGGACAGCAGAACGTCGGTGACCTCGTCCAGGCCCGAACCGGGGTCTATGACCCGGCCGCCCTTTATCAGCACTTGTTTCACAACTGCGCTCATTGGGCCGCGCCCCGGCCCGCTGCGCTGCGATCGGGCGTGACGACCCCGAACAGCAGTGCCATGCGCACGGCGACGCCGTTTGTGACCTGCTGGTCAATTACCGACCGCACCCCGTGGGCGACTTCGGGGTCTATCTCTATGCCTTCGTTCATAGGACCGGGGTGCATGACTATGGCGTCCGGTGCCGCCAGTTCCATGCGGCGCGTGGTAATGCAGAACATGCGGGAGTACTCGCGCAGCGAAGGCAGGTGCCCCGACGCCTGGCGTTCTAACTGCAACCGCAGCGCCATCACCACGTCCGCACCTTCGAGCGCCTCCTCTACCCTGTGGGTTACGCGCACTGAAGCAAACGGGTGTTCCTCCGGTAGCGGCCTGAGAAAGTCCGGTGGCACCAGCGTTGGTGGTGCACACAGGGTCACCTGAGCGCCCATCTTCAGCAGGCCCCACAGGTTCGACCTGCCCACCCTGCTGTAGAGAATGTCGCCGACAATGGCGACTCGTTTGCCCTCAATACTGCCGAGCTTTTCTTTAATGGTGTACATGTCCAGCAGCGCCTGCGAAGGGTGGGCGTGGGCACCGTCACCGGCGTTGATAATGCAGGAGTCTAGGTGCCGGGCCAGGAAGTGCGGCGCGCCGGAGTGCGGGTGGCGAATGACGATTATGTCGGCGTTCATCGCCTGCAACGTAAGGGCGGTGTTGTACAGCGACTCGCCCTTTTTGGAACTGCTCCCGGCAGATGTCACGTTAATAACGTCCGCCGACAGTACTTTTCCCGCTTGTTCGAACGACACCCGGGTTCTGGTACTGGGTTCGTGGAACAGCGTTATTACCGTGTGCCCGCGCAGCGCCGGTACCTTGCGGATGGAACGATTTAACACCTCCCGCATGGCGGTGGTGTTTTGCAGGACGCCGTCTAGCTCCTCCCGCGAGAAGTCGTCCAGGTCCAGTACGTTCTTCCTGCCCGAAGACATCGAGCCGCCGCCGTTGGACAGCGCGGGAATGCCTACCCGCCTTACCGTGGTCACTTGCGGCCGCCTTTGTGGCCGCCTTGGGCGCTTGTCGCCATCGGTTCGTCGACAGGCCCCGGCGTTACCAGTGCTACTTCGTCGCGGTCATCGATCTCCGTCAGACGGACCGACACGGCCTCATCTTTCGCCGTGGGCATGTTCTTCCCCACATAGTCGGCGCGTATTGGTAGCTCCCGGTGGCCCCTGTCCACCAGTACGGCCAGTTGGATGAGCCTGGCGCGGCCAAAGTCCATCAGCGCGTCCATAGATGCTCGAATGCTGCGCCCCGTGTACAGGACGTCGTCCACCAGGACCACCACTTTGCCCTCTATGGGTACGGGGATCTCGGTCGGTCTGACCACCGGCCTGGGGCGGCCCAGCAGGTCATCCCGGTACAGGCCGATGTCCAGCCTGCCAACCGGGGGGCGAATGCCCTCGAACTTTTCTATTAGCCCCGCGAGGCGGTCTGCTATCGGCACGCCCCTGGTGTGCAGCCCGACTAGGACAATGTTCTCGGCACCCCGGTTTTGTTCCAGCACCTCGTGGGCGATGCGAGTCAGTGCGCGTCGCACGTCATCGGCCCGGAGCACCGTTCTCTCGATATTTGCGGGCATAAAAAAACCCCCGTCACTGTGCTGACAAGGGGGCTTTTTATCCCGCGCAATCGAGCCCTGACGGCGTTTCTGCCTTGTTGTCGGGCTCGACCCTTGTCAGTCTCTCAGGACTGCCACTTAAAGGGCGAATTTGGATGTTGTCTTAACCTATTCAGTCTATATTTTTCCGCCATCGACCTCAAGCGCTCGTTTCGAGGCTCGTGATCTCCTTGACCCCTCTGCGGGGCGAGAAATAGAATTGACCGCAGAGCCCCCTTTTCCGGATGGCACCGGTGTGGCGGGGCCGAGGTTATCGCGCTTCCCCGTACAGGCGAGATGCTCAGAAACCCGCGACGAGAGTGAGGTAGGAGTTGTTCAAAAAGGCCCTGCGGTGGCCTCGCGGCGGCGAAGAGAACGCCGGAGACGCCCTGTACGTCGTTGGCGAGAAGGTCTTGCTGCGTGACAAGCGCATCTCGGACATTCCCGACGACTACGCCTGGCGTCGCGATCCCGAGTTGTCCAAGCTGGATGCGACCCTGCCGATGCAGATGTCGTACGACGACTACCGGCGTTACGCCCGTGAAGAGCTGAGCTACAACAGCCGGTGGTCCAAGCGCTTCGCCATCGATACGCTCGAAGCCAGCGACAACGGCGAGGTCGAAGGCGACGAACCCGAACCGGGTCGCCATATCGGCAACTGCATGTACTATGACATTGACGAGCGTCGTGGCGAGACCGAGCTTGGCATCATGGTGGGCGACCGTGACTACTGGGGCGAGGGCTACGGAACGGACGCCGTGAGAACGATGCTCGACTACATCTTCACCTCAACCAAGCTCAGCAAGGTGTACCTGCACACGCTGACCTGGAACGACCGGGCACGCATGTCCTTCGCCAAGTCCGGCTTCGTGGAAATTATGGAAATACGGCGCAACAGCATGGACTTCATGCGAATGGAGATTGCCCGGCAGGACTGGGAAGCAGCCCGCCGCGCCCGTGGGGCCGATGTGACCGAAGACGAGGCGCCAGCACCGCAAAAGCGACCAACCCCGTGAAAGTCCTGGTGACCGGTGCCACCGGTTTCGTGGGCCGCTCCGTGGTTGCGCAGTTGCTCGAGGCGGGAAATGAAGTCACGGCGCTAGCACGAGACCCCGGCGGGGCGTCAATTCGCTCGACCGACGGCCTATCAGTGCTGCGCGGAGACGTGCTGGCCCCCGAAACGCTGGCCTCGGCCTGCACAGGCATGGACGCCGTCATTCACTTGGCCGCGGTAATACGCGAGTCGGGCCACAACCAGACCTTCCCCCGCGTCAACGTCGATGGAACCCGGAACGTGCTTAATGCCGCTGCGGCTTCGGGAGTCGGCCGGGTCATATACTCCAGCACAGTGGGTGCGGTGGACGACCCGCACCTGCACTACATGCGATCCCGCTGGCTGGCCGAGCAGCTGGTTCAAGACAGCGGTATTCCCTTTTCCATATTGCGCTTTTCGGTCGCCTTCGGAGAGGGCGACGAGTTCATCAACCCGCTGGCTGCCATGGTCAAGGCGCTACCAATTGCCCCGGTGGCGGGGGACGGGAGCGCCCGCTTTCAGCCCATCGCCGTGGGTGACGCCGCCCGATGTCTTGTCACAGCTTTATATTTGGACAAAGCACTGGGAGCGACATACGACTTGGGCGGCCCCCAGTACATCACCTACCACGACCTGATGAAGCTGGCAGGCGAGGCCGTCGGATCCCGAGCGCTGCTTTTGAACACGCCCATGCCAATAATGAAGGCGATGGTTCGCATAATGGAGCGTGTAATGAAACGGCCACCGGCAACGAGCGAGCAACTAAAAATGCTCGACCTCGACCGCGTCGCCGACCTCGACTCGGTGTCCAGGGCCTTCGGGTTCGAGCCAATCTCAATGCAAGGCAACCTGGGCTACGTTCGGAAAATGAGTCTTTGGGACGCGATTCGCATAAACATGGGCAGCATGCCCGGACACATCCGTGACCACTGAACGCCCCGCAGGGCTTAACGGCGGCCGGGCGAACGGCGTTACCAGGCTGCCAATACCCGCCGGAGACGGCCCTGCCTACCGGGAAGCCGTAGACAGGGTCATGTCCCTGGCCGACTTCGAGCGCAACAAGCACAGCCCGGACCACTCCGGGTTCCACCTCGAACGCATGGCGCTCTTGCTCCAGCGCTTCGACAACCCGCATCTGGCTACACCAACAATTCACGTGGCGGGCACCAAGGGGAAAGGAAGTGTGTCTGCGATGGTCGCCTCGGCGCTGTCAGCTGCGGGCAACCGCACGGGGCTGTACACATCGCCGCATTTACACACCGTTAGGGAGCGCATACGGGTAAACGGCGAGCCCGTCACCGAGGCCGAGTTCGCATCACTAGTACATCGGACGTGGCCAGCGGTAACGCAGGTGAGCGCCGGTGCCTACGGGGGCGTCAGCACCTTCGAACTGATGACCCTCATGGCCTTCCTCCACTTTCGTGCCGTGAACGCCGACGCACAGGTCATCGAAGTAGGCCTGGGGGGTCGGCTGGACTCCACCAATCTCGTTAGACCTCTGGTCACGGTCATCACCCCGATCAGCCTCGACCATACGGCCACGCTGGGGAACACCATCGCGAAAATCGCCGCCGAAAAGGGCGGCATCATCAAGCCCGGCGTGCCGGTAGTAGTTTCGCCCCAGTCCGCCCGTTCTGAGGACGCACTGGGCGTGATCCGGGAAATCGCCGAAGGCCTCAATGCCGAGACTATCGACGTGTCGCGTGAGGCCTCGTGGTCGCCGATCTCGTCGGGCCGCCACGGGCAGCGGTTCCAGGTGCGCATAGCAGGCGAGACATACTCCCTCGCCATGCCACTACTGGGGCCACACCAGATAGAGAACGCAGCTACTGCGCTCGTTGCCCTGCAAAGGCTACGCGCCGACGGCTTCACGGTGACAGCGGCCCAAATGGCGGCCGGGTTCGCTTCGGTCAGTTGGCCCTGCCGGGTCGAGTATCTGGCCCCGAAGGGCGAAAGGCCTGCAAGTAGCCTCGGGGCAGACGCCGTCGTGGTGTCAGACGGCGCTCACAATACGGACTCCATAGGCCGCCTGCTGGAATCGGTTCCGGAACTGGAACATAGCAGGGTTGTGCTGGTGTTCGGCGCCCTCTCAGGACATTCGGCTTCAGGAATGCTGGACCAGCTGGCGCGACTGACGCCAAGGGTCGTTACGGTCCAGTCCCGTCACCCCCGGGCCATTCGTGCGGGCGAAGTGGCCGAAATGGCTCGCGAGCACGGCCTGGTCGTAATTGGGGAAAGCGAAACCGTGGCCGACGGTATGCGACTTACCGTGGCGGCGGCCAATTCCGGAGAAGTGGTGCTCGCTACCGGGTCTATCTCCGTCGCCGCCGAGGCTCGGGAATGGGCCCTCGGCATTGAACCCGAATGCTATCCTAATATCCGGCCGCCGGAAGACACGGCAGCGCGTGCGACGAAGGCCGGTGCACCCGGAACGAGCGCTGGTCCCTAGACCTTCACATGAACGCAATCACAAACGGTAATCGACCCCGCGTTGTCGTCACAGGCATGGGGGCCATGTCCCCTCTCGGCGAGTCCGTTGCCGAGTTCTGGCAGGGGCTGTTAGACGGGCGCTCCGGGATCGCTCCCATGGAGATCACCGACCCCACCCAGTTTCCCTGCAAGTACTCCGGCGAAGTGCTCGGCTTCGATGCCAGGGACTACATGGACCGTAAGGAGGCTCGGCGCATGGCCCGGTTCTCCCAGTTCGCAGTGGCGGCGGCGGGCCAGGCGATAGCAGACGCCAACTTGGATCTCGATTCTGAAAATCGTGAGCGAGTCGGTGTTGTACTCGGCAACGGTGCCGGGGGCTACCCCGAGACCGAGGAAGCGGTCCGCACCCTGGTCGCCAGGGGCGGAATGAAGATAAACCCGTTCTACATGCCATCCATGCTGTGCAACATGGCGGCTGCCAACGTCAGCAGGCTGAACGGCATCTACGGCTACACCAACACCGTCGTCACCGCCTGTGCCGCCGGTACCCAGGGCATCGGTGAAGCGACCGAGGCGATTCGCCGTGGGGCCGCAGACGTCATCATCAGCGGCGGCACAGAGGCCGGGCTCTGCCAGCTAGGCCAGGGCGGCTTCAACGTCATCCGCGCCCTGACCCGGCGCACCGACGATCCGACGAAAGTGAGTCGGCCGTTCGACGCCAACCGGGACGGCTTCGTACCCGCCGAGGGCGCCGCAATCCTTATCCTTGAACGCCTTGAGCATGCACTGGATCGGGGCGCCAACATACTCGCCGAAATCATTGGCCAGGCCGCCTCATCCGACGCCTTCCACCTTGTTCAGCCCGACTCCGAGGGTAAGGGCGCGGCCCGGGCCATTACCTGGGCGCTTGCCGATGCCAACGTGGGCGTTGACGAGATCGACTTCATCAGCGCTCACGGTACATCTACCGGTCTGAATGATCTTGCGGAGACGAAAGCCATCAAGCGCGCGTTCGGCGACCAGGCTTATCGGGTACCCGTCAGTTCGGCCAAGTCGATGATCGGTCACGCGCTGGGAGGCGCAGGTGCGCTGGAAGCCGTTGCCTGCATCAAATCCATTAGTGACGACGTCATCCACCCCACAGTCAACTACGAGACCCCTGACCCCGAGTGCGACCTCGACTACGTGCCCAACGTAGCCCGCCATCTGCAGGTGGACACGACGCTCTCAAACAGCTTCGGTTTCGGCGGGCAAAACGCCTGCCTAGTCATCCGCCGCTTCGACGACTAAGGCCTGCTAAGGCGGCCCCCGGCCCCGGCGGGCACTGTTAGCTCCTCTCGCCGAGCAAACCTCAATCACCCTTTCGGGTGATCACCTTGGTGGCTGCTGCACCCTCGGCGTTACGTGGTACAACACCACCAGTGACGAGGCCGACATGGCCATGAACACCAGGTTCGACTGGAACGGCACCTACGACGCCGAGACGGTCTTCCTGCACGAGGGTGGACACGTCGCCGGCCTGGGCCACTCCCTGGTGCAAGAATCGGTCATGTACGCCTCGTACCAGAGGGTACGGTCCGCACTTCACTCCGACGACATCAACGGCCTCGTGGCTCTTTACCCGGCCGCGCCCCCGGCGCCCGCGACCACCGGCTCCATTGCCGGGACCGTGGTTGACGTGGATACAGGCCTGCCCATCGCCGGTGCGACGGTGACGGCAGATACGGGCCAGTCGGCCGACACCGATTCGACCGGCGTATACACGCTTACTGACGTGCCCACAGCGGACGGGGCGGTGTCCGCATCCGCCGACGGCTATGGCTCAGAAAACCAGGCCGCTGCGGTGGCGGAAAACGCGACAACGACCGCCAATTTTGCCCTCACGGCAGTGCCGATTGGCTCGACCGTCAGCGTGACGTCCGTCACTTATGTGACCGAGGGCGGGCGTCGGGCGGACAAACACCTGCTCATCACAATCTCCCTGGAGGATGACGCTGGCAACCCGGCCAGTGGGGCGACGGTCTCAATCGAAGTGACCAGGAATGGTTCGCTCGACGGTACCGGTACAGGCACAACCGGTTCCGGGGGAACAATCACCTTCAGCAGGAAGAACGCCCGGTCTGGCGATTACGAAACGACGGTGACCGACGTCACCGCGTTCGGTCTGGCCTGGGACGGAGTAACGCCCGCTAACTCGTTTACCAAGTAGACGGGCTCTTTAGCCGCAAAGTAAAAGCCCCCGGCCAACAGGCCGGGGGCTTTTTGCGTATCTGAGTTGTGAAACCTGCTCGGTTAGCTAGCGTCGCGCATGGGAACGAAGCTCGGCGTCCGTAGCCAGCCGGGGAACGAACTGGTGATATATTTCCCCGCATGCGGATAGCTCTTATAGGACAGTCAGTATTCGGCGAAGCGGTGCTCAAGGCACTGGTGGAGCGCGGCGAGGAAGTCGTTGGCGTCTTCTGTCCGCCCGATGTCGAGGGCAGGCGACCCGACCCCATAACGGTGGCCGTTAAAGAGGCGGGCGTTCCCCTCTACCAGTTCGGCCGCATGCGCGACGTCGAGGCAATCGCTGCCTTTGCGGACCTCTCGGCCGACCTGGGCGTAATGGCCTACGTAACGGACATCGTTCCCGACGAGATCCTGCAAGACCCGAAGCTGGGGACCATTCAGTACCACCCGTCGCTGCTGCCCATTCACCGGGGACCGAGTTCGATCAACTGGGCGGTGATTCACGGCGATGACAAGACGGGATTGACGATTTTCTGGCCCGACAAAGGCCTCGATACCGGCCCGGTCCTGCTGCAAAAAACCATCGAAATCGGACCGGACGACACCACCGGCTCCCTCTACTTCGACAAGCTCTTCCCGCTCGGCGTCGAAGCGTTGGTCGAGGCGGTGACTATGGTGCGCGACGGCAATGCACCTAGAATCGAGCAGGACCACTCGGCGGCTACGTACGAAAGCTGGTGCAAGGCTAATGACGTCACTATTGACTGGAACCGGCCCGTACGGGACCTGCACAACCTCATCAGGGGCAGCGACCCATCACCCGGCTCAGGAACCGCCCTGAACGGTGCCGAAGTCCGGTTCTTTAAGACGAGCAGGCAGAACGATGACACCGGTCGCCCGCCCGGAGAGGTCGTGAGCGTCAATGGGGATGGCTTCGTCGTGGCCGCCAGCGGCGGCTCGCTAATGGTTCGGCGGGTGAAGCCATCTGGCCAAAAAAAGCTGGCTGGCGCCGAGTGGGCCGCAGCCGTCGGCCTGAAACCCGGTGACCAATTCGGAGACCGGGCGTGAACGGCGTACACGACATGGGCGGCATGCACGGCTTCGGCCCGGTCCCCATCGAGCGCGACGAGCCGGTGTTCCACGCCGAGTGGGAGCGCCGCGTCTTCGGTCTGTCGCTGGCTCTCGGGCAGAAAATGCGGTCTACCGGACCACAGTTGCGTGGGGCAATAGAGGCGTTGCCGCCTGAGACATATTTGGCGGTCTCGTACTACGAAAAATGGCTACGGTCCAAAGAGAACCTCCTGGCCCAAGCGGGCCTCATCGACCCGGCCGAATTGGATGCCAGGACCCGCCACTTCATGGCCAACCCCGACGAACAGCCCGTCCGCCGAGACGACCCCGGGCAACGCCGTGCCATGCGAGAGAGGCTCGACGGTCGCTACCCGGCAGAGACGGGCGCTGCCATTGAGCCCGCGTTCTCCGTTGGCGACGGCGTGAAAGTTAGCGTCTTCAACCCCTCGGGGCACACGCGCGTGCCTCGCTACGTCCGCGGCAAGGCAGGCACCGTGCAGCGCTTCTACGGCGTGCACGATTTCGAAGACGTGGGCTGTGGCGATGTTCCACCGCAGCAGCCCATCTACTCCGTCCGGTTTGAAGCGGTAGAGCTTTGGGGCGACGCCGTGGACGGGCGCGGGGCCGGATACTTGGATTTGTGGGAAAGCCACATTGAACCGCCGGGGTAGATGAAACAACAGGGATAGGAGGCAATTATGGGAGACGATCACGAGCACGCCCAAGAGTGGGCTGCGGTAAGAACAAAAGCGCTCGAGTCCTTGCTTGTCGAAAAGGGAATACTCAGTTCCGACGCCATCGACGAAGTGGTCCGAACCTACGAGCAGGACATCGGGCCCATGAACGGCGCTCGGGTAGTCGCTCGCGCCTGGACCGACCCGGCCTTCAAGGCCAGGCTGCTGACCGACGGCACCAGCGCCGTGGAAGAAATGGGCTACGGCGGCCTCGAGGGCGGCCAGCTTGCTGTGTCGGAAAATACCGACGACGTGCACAACGTCGTCGTCTGCACGCTGTGCTCGTGCTACCCGTGGCCGGTCCTCGGCCTGCCGCCGACCTGGTACAAGTCCTCGGCCTACCGCTCCCGCGTGGTTATCGAACCCAGGGCCGTGCTGTCCGAATTCGGCCTCACCGTCGAGGAAGACACAGAACTGAGAGTGTGGGACAGCAACTCCCAGGTCCGTTACATGGTGTTGCCCCAACGGCCTGAAGGAACCGAGGGATGGACCGTGGACCAGCTGGCCGAACTGGTCACGAGGGACTCGATGATAGGCGTCGCCAAAGTGGCGACCCCGTCAGGTGTCGCTTAAACATGCCAGAACAATCCGAAGACCAGCTGGACCGGCGCATCTCGAACATGACGGGCGAGGCGGCGCTTCCCCGAAGCAACGGGGAGCTTGTGTTCGACTCGCCCTGGGAGAGCAGGGCGTTCGGCATCGCCGTAGCGCTGCATGGTGACCGGCGGTTCGACTGGGAAGAGTTCCGGGGCGACCTGATCGACGAGATAACGCGCGCCGAGACCGCTCCTGACACTTCTGGGGCCTCCTACTACGAGCGCTGGCTGGTCTCGTTAGAGCGCGTTCTGGTAACGAGAGGCCTGCTTAACGGACCGGAGCTTGCGACCAGGGCAGCCGAATACGCGTCCGGCGTTCGGTCCGACGACGACCACTAATTCGGCCTCTTCCCCTCAGTGCATCTGTGGGGTTTCGGGGGCATATGGGGGGCGCTTCAGGAAGGCCACGGGGTCAATGGCGGCTACCGGCAGGTAAATTGCCCGGTAAACCGGGGCGAAAGCACACCCGCGGGTATTGGGAAACCTCGCCAATTAGGGGTATGCTTAAAAAGTATTGAGTTTCCTCAGCAGCATCTTCGGCAGTAAAAAAGGCCCAGCGGCGAGCATGGCTTCGCCATCCACCGGCCTTTACGTCGATATCGAAAATCTCCAGGAAGACGCTAAGTCTCTAGTCGGCGCTTTGCTCGACTCTTGGCCTAGATCTTTCCCAAGGCCAGGCCTTGTGACCCTCTACGTCCCGGCCGATCAGGCCGAACTGTGGCGAATGTGGGGCATTACCCGGTTCAAAGAAGCCACGATCCGAGTTCGCGGCATCCAGCGTTTCGCCGGACACCTTTCCAAGAACTCGGCCGACCTGGCCATTGCCACCGACGCGGTATCCGACTTTGTACGCGACCGGGTCGGCCATGTGGCGGTGTTCAGTGACGACAGCGACTTCATGTCCCTGTACGTCAAAATCCGGGAAGAATCGGGCGAAGGCAAGACAGGCGAAACACCGTTCCTGTGGGTACTGACCGACCGCAGGGGCACCAAGTCCCTGAACATTCGCCGGTACTTCCCCAGCGAGCACATCTTCGTTGTGAAGTCCGTTGGCTACCAAGGTGGCGGCAACCAGGGCGGCGGCCAGCAAAGTGGCCCCCCTCAGCGTTCAGGCGAACGCTCAGGTGGTTACGGCTCATCTCAGCGCTCCAATTCCGGGTCGTCGGCAGCGCCGTTGCGGAGCCGGAGCGAGCCCCGTGCGCGCAGGCCGGTGGCACCACCCGCCGACCCAGTCGCAGATCGGGCAATAGCCAAGGCCATCGTTACCAAAATGCCGTTGGGCTACTTCAAGAGCACCGACTGCCAGTCACTGGTCCGCGACATGTACCCGAACCACCCGCTCGCTCATGCCAGCTCCGGGGTTGTCGGCCAGCGCTTTGTGAAGAACATTTTGCCGCTGCTATTGGACCTCGGCGTTACCGAGCCAAATCCGAACCGCAGGCCCAGGCGTTTCCAAATTACCGAAGAAGCCAAGCAGAAAGTCAATCCCCGCTCTGGCGGAAACGGCCCCAACTCCAGCCCTCCATCCAGTCCCCCCTCCAGCGCCAGTACGCCTTACGGCAGCAGGGGCAGCAGTAGCAACTACGATAGCAGCAGCAGTAGCTACGACAGCGGCAGGGGCAGCAACTACGGCAACAGCAGCAGCTACGATAGCAGCAGCAGTAGCTACGACAGCGGCAGGGGCAGCAGCAGCAGCGACGATAGCAGCAGCAGTAGCTACGACAGCGGCAGGGGCAGCAAC
>Ga0114996_10001435_pt1 | contig 32172 bp, 24 predicted proteins | sample ArcticOcean_MG_C_4_FD_87039 | JGI IMG/M metagenome (GOLD analysis project Ga0114996, IMG submission 87039) | Marine microbial communities from western Arctic Ocean - ArcticOcean_MG_CB4_134 | ecosystem: Environmental > Aquatic > Marine > Oceanic | place: Arctic Ocean: Canada Basin | collected... | reverse complement strand
GTTTTCGCATGGTTTAGCGGCCCAGAATTTATTCCATCTACTGAGTACGCTATGGCTTTCACAGCTATACCATTCACAGTTGCGTTTATTTTAGGTGCAGGGATTTGGTTTTTTCAAAATGGGTTTTCTAAGATTCCTGCTAAAAAAGACCTCCTCGCAGGTATACTTTTAGGAGTGGTGAATTTCGGCTCGTTATTTTTTCTACTTGGAGCTTACGGCATTCCTGGGATAGATAAATCTGTAATAATCCCGGTGGTGAATATCGGAGTGGTGTTGTTTAGCACTCTTAGTGCTGTGGCTATATACAAAGACAGACCAAGCAAAATAGCTTGGTCTGGCCTGGCAATCGGTTGCCTTAGCATCATCATATTGATGATCGCATAAAATTAGGATTTGTTATTCTGAAGCGCCCTCTTTATTTAGTAGCTCTTCATTCTTAAGTGCTCTTTGCATAGGGTTGTCTCCCTGTGCACCGTAGCGACTATATCCACTGCCATTCTGCTTGAATATTTCGAAGCGAGTAGGCTCAGGTCGTGGAGGCCAACTATTGTTAGATAGGTCGCAGTCAGCTGTTTCTAGCATAGGGTCGAGAACGATTCTTACAGCTGGTCTATCTGTAGCAAAAACCTTAGTAACTGTTGGTTCGCTCATACGCCAAACCTCAGCAGGTATGCGGCGAATCTCTTTCTCTCCATCCTCATATTCGAACTCTACTATGAGCGGCATCACCAAGCCTCCAATATTTCGGAATGTAATCTCATAAAAGTTATTTCCACTAGCAAGAATGGCACTATTTTCCTCAGAAATACCATCTAACAATTCACGGTACTCAATCCGGTCGAGTTCGAGGACTTCGAACTTACCTGTAGTAGTGTAATAGTCGTTTAAGGTTGGGTCAGCTTCTAAATAAGTCTCTGGAGTGTCTGTTAGGTTGCGCTCGTGAGAAATATCTGCGGGCTCACCATCATAAGCAGCTTGATTGAATGCCGATTCGATATCTGGATTTTGAGTGTCGATTTGCATCCACTTAATGTCTTCCATAGAAATATCAACGTGATCGTTTGTATAGAACCATCCTCTCCAGAACCAGTCTAAGTCAACTCCCGACGCATCTTCCATAGAGCGGAAGAAATCGGCAGGTGTAGGATGCCTAAATGCCCAACGTCTGCTGTACTCCTTAAAGGAGTAATCAAATAGGTCTCGTCCCATCACCGTTTCACGAAGAATATTTAGAGCTGTGCATGGCTTTCCATAAGCATTAGGACCAAATTGGTAAATCGATTCCGAGTTCGTCATAATAGGAGAAATACGCTTCTTATCACCTCCCATATAGCTGGTTATATCTCTGGCTGATCCACGTCGAGATGGATAATCTCTATCGAACTCCTGCTCAGCGAGGAATTGAACAAATGTGTTGAGACCTTCGTCCATCCACGTCCACTGGCGCTCGTCAGAGTTGATGATCATAGGGAAGAAATTGTGACCCACTTCGTGTATTATTACTGAGATCATCCCGTGCTTCGTGCGTTGTGAATACGTGCCGTCCTCAGATGGACGCCCCCCATTGAAGCAAATCATAGGGTACTCCATTCCTATCCATTTGGTATGGACAGATATTGCTACTGGGTAAGAGTAGTCTATCGTGTACTTAGAGTAAGTAAGAAGGGTTTGGGCTACAGCTTTCGTACTATACTGCTCCCAAAGCGGATTGCCTTCCTTGGGGTAAAAACTCATTGCTAAAGGACGGTATTCCCCAACAGGAACCGTCATAGCATCCCAAATGAATTTACGGCTGGTTGCAAACCCGAAGTCTCTAACATTTTTTGCTTTAAATACCCAAGTCTTGAGTCCCTTTTCCTTAGTCTTTTCAGCCTCTCGAGCCTCCTCCTCAGTTACGATAATAACAGGGTGATCCGTTGTCACCTTAGCAAGTTCAAATCGCTTGCGCTGCTTCGCTGTAAGAACCGTTTTAGGGTTCGTGAGTTCTCCTGTAGAAGCTACTATGTGGTCAGAAGGAACTGTTATAGCTACTGTATAATCTCCAAAGCAAAGTGTAAACTCACCCGATCCTAAGAACTGCTTATTTTGCCATCCTTCGTTGTCGGAGTAAACAGCGAGTCGTGGAAAGAATTGAGCAATTGTGTAGAGATAATTATCGTTCTCTTCGAAATGCTCATATCCTGAACGACCACCAATCTCCATACGGTTGTTGATATTATACCACCAGTCTATGCTGAACTTAAAAACTCCACCTGACTTTAGAGGGCGGGGAAGATCCACGCGCATCATCGTTTTATTAATTGTGTAGCTAAGGGTTTTTCCAGCAACGTCTTTAACGCTCTCGATATTGAACCCTCCTTCGAAAGTTGGTTCGAGCTTATTTACTGTTCTAAAACTTTCGCGATCTCCCCAATAATCCTCACCGATTTTGTGGGAGTCTGAGTCTTTAGAGCGAACGTTTTGGTCCAATTGAACCCAAAGATAACGTAACACATCCGGGCTATTGTTAGTGTAAGTAATCGTTTCAGACCCATCGATGCGCTGAGTATTGTCATCTAAAGTGATGTGCATGTCATAATCAACCTGCTGCTGCCAGTATTCATGGCCAGGAGCACCTGAAGCTGTACGATACACGTTGGGAGTCGGAAGTTCTGTTCTAAGCTGTCGAAACACATTCGTGTTGGTGCGGCTGATTTCTTCTTGCTGAGCATTGGCTGGCGACGTCATGTAAAGAGCTGCTATTACAGCAAATGCAAGAGTAAGTATGTGAGTTTTCATGTAGGGTTTATTCTAATTGAGAACCGCAATTTACAGCTATCTGCAAGAGATGCCATAAATAAAAAGTCATAAGATTGTCTAAATCTTAGCCTAAAGCTTTTTTTGCCCTACTCCAATATTCTTTCATTTCATTGAGGGGCATTTCTCCTAGATCCTTTCCATCAGCTTTTATGGATGCCTCAAGATGTTTGAAACGCTTGATAAATCTTCGATTAGTTCTCTCAAGAGCTTCATCGGGATTCACGTCTAAAAACCTTGAGTAATTAATCAGAGCGAAAAGAACATCGCCAAACTCGTCTGCTATACGGTCTGATTTGTTTTCTACCTCATATGCAAGCTCACCTAACTCCTCATTCACCTTATCTAAGACTTGCTCTGCGTTATCCCAATCAAACCCCACTCCCTTCACCTTATCTTGAATTCTGTATGCTTTTACAAGACTAGGAAGTGATAGAGGAACGCCTTCGAGAACGGATTTATTCCCCTCCTTTAGCTTGAGCTTCTCCCAGTTTGCTTTTACTGTTTCCTCATCATTCGCCTCTACATCATCATATATATGGGGGTGTCGAGAAATGAGTTTGTCAGAAATAGAATTTAGAGAATCGGCTATATCCCAACCTCCATCCTCCTCGGGGATTTCAGATCCTAGTTTTGCATAAAAAACCATGTGCAGAAGTACATCTCCCGTTTCCTTTTTAATTTCCTGAACATCTGCGTCTATAATAGCATCTGCCAATTCATATGTTTCCTCAATAGTGAGGTGACGGAGAGACGCGAAAGTTTGTTTTTTATCCCAAGGACATTTTTCACGTAACTCGTCCATAATATCTAAAAGTCGTCCGAAAGCTGCTAGTTTTTCCTCACGTGTATGCATGGTGCGAAGATATAGTTTTTGCTGAAGTTTAAATGCTTGGTAAAGATTGAAATTAATCCATGAATATAGAACTTCAATATGTAAATTTGCAGTATGGAATGGAAAGTAATTCTCTTGTCTATAGGTTTAATCGGCATAGCATTTGCTGGAATCGCAATTAAATTACTCCTTAAAAAAGATGGAAAATTTGCTGGCACTTGTGCTAGTAACAATCCCATGTTCCAAGATGACAGCGGATCGTGTAGCGTGTGTGGGGCAAGACCATCTGAGCAATGTCTTAATGAAGACGAAGAAGAAGATGCTTCTAAAAAGGCTTAGTCTAGCCAAGTTATTTTTTCACTCCATCCAGGAGTAGTCCAGAACTCAAATTCTGAATCTGAGCCTTCTTTATTCATGATGAAGAGAGCTTCAAGCGGCACTCCCGACCTGACTTCTCTCATCCTCTCAATAAATTCAACACCATCTTCAGCCCCTAGAACCATACATGCCGTTGCATAAGCGTCTGCTATTGCAGCAGAATTCGCCTGAATAGTCACACTTAATAAGCCATTGTAAGACGGATATCCAGTTCGTGGATCTAAAGTATGGGAATACTTAATCCCATTTACTTCAATAAACTTTCTATAGTTTCCACTCGTACATACTGCAGCATCTTGAACATCAATGATTGCTTGTAGGGCTCTACCATCTAAAACATCATTAGCAATGGGTTTATCCACGGCTATTCTCCAAGCTATGCCATTCTTATTCTGCCCTATACACCTCACCTCTCCACCTAGCTCAACCATTGCGTTTTCAACACCTGCATCTACAAGTAAATCGATGAGCATATCCACAGTATAACCTTGGGCTATTGCATTAAAATCTAATTGCGAACGGCCATCACCTTTGCTGATATGTGACTCTACATATTCAGTCCTTGTCTCAATATCATCAAAGTCAATATTCTCAGTTCTAAATCCCACAAACTTCATTATGCTGTCAACATCAGCTGTATCGACAGTTTCTACATGATTTAAACCAAACCCCCACAAATCAACCAACGGCTTAACCGTAGGATCGAATGCTCCATCAGAGTCTCTGTGTATTTCCCAAGTCATATCCCACAGCACAGTCCAAATCTTAGTGTTATCATAAAACCTGAAAACCGTATCCTCGCGGGAGAAATCATTAATCTGAGAAATCCTTGAATCTTTACGCCAAGTATTCATTTCACTGTCCATTACCTCGATCAAGGAATCAACTGAATGCTGAGAAACTGAATGTTCGCTTACATACTTAATCACATATGTAGTCCCTTGAGCATTACCAGAAATAATTTTCTCTTCGGCTTCTGAACTACAACCTTCTAAAAACAAAAAAGCCAACACACTAAAGACTGTTACAGTCGTTCGCATATTGACATTTAAGATAGTTTTCATAATTAATTATCCTCCGAAATCATCAAAAGCAACGTTCTCATCAGGGATACCCCAGTCGTCAGCCATTTTAAGAACAGCTTGATTCATTAAAGGTGGACCACAGAAATAAAGTTCGATATCCTCAGGATCATCATGTCCTTCAAGATGGTGTTTGATTACTGCATTATGAACAAATCCTAAATACCCATCTCCATCAACATCTTTATTGTCTTTTTTCTCTATCCAGTTATCCTCAGGAGCTGGTTCTGAAAGAACAACGTGGAAAGTAAAATTTGGAAACTCCTTTTCAATTTTCTTGAAGTCCTCCAAATAGAAGAGCTCGCGTTTAGAACGTCCTCCATAATAAAATGTCACCTTGCGACGAGTTTTCACAGTATGGAAAAGATGGAAGAGATGCGAACGCATAGGCGCCATTCCAGCTCCACCACCAATATATAACATTTCAGCTTCAGTGTCTTTGATGAAGAAATCACCATAAGGACCAGAGATTTGGATCTTATCGCTAGGTTTCAAATTAAACACATATGAAGAGCAAACTCCTGGATTCACTTGCATCCAGCCATTTCGCTCTCTATCCCATGGAGGAGTCGCCACACGAATATTGAGAATTATTGTATTTCCCTCAGCTGGGTGACTTGCCATAGAATAGGCTCTTACAATAGGCTCGTTGTTGGTCATCTTCAAATCCCATAGACCAAATTTATCCCACTCAGCCTTAAACTTCATGGGCTCGTCATGGTGATCTGGATGTGCCGTAACATCGACATCCTTAAAGTCGACTTCTATCTCGGGAACATCAATTTGAATGTACCCTCCCGCTTCGAATTCAAGATTTTCACCCTCGGGAAGACGTACAACGAATTCCTTAATGAAGGAAGCCACATTGTAATTAGAAACAACTTCACATTCCCATTTCTGTACACCGAAGACTTCTTCCGAAATTTGAATTTCCATATCCTCTTTCACCTTCACTTGACATCCAAGTCGAAAGTTATTCGCAATTTCTTTTCGTGAAAACGTCGGCTCTTCAGTAGGTAGGATAGACCCTCCGCCCTCATGAACCTGACAAATACACTGAGAACAAGTACCTCCTCCTCCACAAGCAGATGGAAGGAATACCCCATTGTTACTAAGTACGTTTAAGAGTGTAGACCCACCTTCAACCTCAATCTTCTTTTCATTGTTGATTGTGATTGTAATTAAGCCACTAGGTGAGAGTTTGGCCTTTGCAAAAAGAAGCAAACTCACTAACATAATTATTAGAAGCAGGAAAAATCCAATAGCTAAAAAAATAGTAGTAGTCATAATCTATCAGATTTCAATTCCCATAAAACTCATAAAAGCAATGCCCATGAGACCTGTAATAATATAAGTGATGCCTAAGCCTTGTAACGGAGCAGGGACATTTGAATAACGGATCTTCTCGCGAATCGCAGCTATTGCCACAATAGCAAGCCACCATCCCACTCCGCTACCTAAGCCAAATGTTGTCGCCTCTCCTATAGAAGGATACTGACGCTCTTGCATGAAGAGAGCCCCACCTAAGATAGAGCAGTTTACAGCGATAAGTGGAAGGAAAATTCCAAGAGCCCCATAAAGAGCTGGCGCAAATTTCTCAACAATCATCTCAACCAATTGTACCATAGAAGCGATTACCGCTATGAACATTATAAAACTTAAAAAACTGAGATCAACAGTAGCAAAATCATCATGTAACCACGACAAAGCTCCCTCTTTAAGAACGTAGTTTTCAAGTAAATAGTTAATCGGCACCGTAATACCTAAAACGAAGATGACAGCGAGCCCCAGACCATTAGCGGTTTTAACGGTTTTTGATACCGCTAGGTAAGAACACATGCCTAGGAAGTAGGCAAAAATCATGTTCTCTACAAAAATACCTTTTACGAAAATGCTGAAATATTCCATTAGTCTTCAATTAAAGCTTCGTTACGTGATCGTTGAATCCATATAATAATTCCAACGACAACAAGTGCCATGGGAGGCAATATCATCAAGTTGTTATTCTCGTAGAATCCGCCAGATGAAACAAACCAGTCTTGTGGAAGAAATTTCACCTGTCCCATACCAGGAAGTGAAATAGCACCCGATCCGAAAATCTCTCGAACAATAGAAACAACAAGAAGTACCCAAGCATACCCCATTGCATTTCCGATAGCATCGAAAACAGATGGACCAGGTTTATTTGCTAGAGCAAATGCTTCAAGACGTCCCATGATTATACAGTTCGTAATAATAAGTCCCACAAAAACCGACAGCTTCTCGCTGATATCGGGCTGATAAGCTTTGAGGACTTCATCCACAATAATTACAAGAGATGCTATGATAACAAGCTGAACAATAATTCTAATTCGGTCCGGGATAAGGTTGCGTAGCAATGAAACTAATAGGTTTGCACCTATCATTACGAACAGTACTGACAAACTCATAATAACTGCTTGTTGAAGCTGCACAGTAATAGCAAGTGCTGAGCATATCCCCAGAACTTGTATAGTAATCGGATTCGATTCGCTGAGTGGATCTTTTAGAAGCTTGCGATTCTTCTTGCTAAATAATGACTCCCTTTTAGGAGTTATTGCTGAATTTTCAGTACTCATTATTGTTCGCTTGAATTAGTTACTGACTCGAAATAATATTGATAAATAGAGATGGTCCTATCAATCATTTCTCCTACTCCTACAGATGTGATAGTCCCTCCTGTGATTCCATCAACACTGTGCAGGTCTTCGATTTTTCTACCACCTTTTATAATGGTAAAATATGGAGATGCATCTCGAAGTTTTTGTCCCTTAAACTTATCAGAGAAGAAGTCATCTTTTATTTCAGCTCCCAAACCTGGAGTCTCAGTCTTATGATCAAACTTAGCTCCGTAGATAGTATTCATGTCACTTTCAAGTGCCACAAAACCCCAAATCGGCCCCCAAAGTCCAGAACCAACAACAGGAATGACATATATCTTTTTTCCTATCACATCCTCACATATATAAAGCGGAAAACTAAGTTCTGAAGGCAGTTTTTTGCTTCTGTAATCTTTCTTCACATCCAAGTTAAATGGGTCTGAAGAATCCGCATGATCAACCTTTCCAGTTGAACTATTCAACACATTACCTTCAGAATCTATAGACAACCTCTCCTTCACGTATGTAGGGAAATCTGTTTCCGCATTTTCCCTAGTTGTGGTAACACCAATAGCACCAAGTATATCTACCATTTTCTTGTCTGCTGCATTCTTCTTCTGAAGTGGCTTGAGAGACAGCGAAGTGTATGCGAGAGCAGTTCCTACAATTACCACCATGATGATGGAAAAAAGGAATGTATAACCTGTACCGTTTTTATTAATTGCCATATCAAATATTCTGAAGACGCTTCTGACGGCGGTTAATGTTTGCTTGAAGAACGTAGTGGTCAATCATTGGAGCCATTACATTCATAAATAGAATGGCCATCATCACTCCCTCAGGATAAGCTGGGTTGAATACCCTTATCATTATTGACAAAAACCCACCAAGAAAACCGTAGATAAGCTTTCCTGTGTTCGTAGATGCAGCTGTAACAGGATCAGTAGCCATAAATACCATACCGAACATGAAACCACCTATTACTATTTGGTGTAAAGGAGCAAGAGTCATGAATGCATTCATTCCCATAAGGTTGAATAGAAATCCCATAAACAGGCCTCCCGCAAGGAACGAGGCCATGATGCGAAGACTACCAATTCCAGTAGAAATAAGAACTACCGCTCCTATGAGAATCGCTATAACAGAAGTCTCACCTATTGAGCCTGGAATGTTGCCTATAATACAGTTGTGAAGTGAGAACATCCCACCGTCAGCGAACAGGCCCATAATGACTTGGACTGCTGGGGTGTCAATGACTTTCCCAACTGTTCCTGCCAGCTGCCCAAGAGCAGTAGCTCCCGTGTGACCATCAACCAACAGATCTGCTCCTTTACTCGATGCAACATCGTGAATCCAAATCTCACCTGACATCTGCTTCGGGTAAGCGAAGAAAAGGAAAGCTCTTGAAGTAAGAGCAACGTTTACAATGTTCATTCCTGTACCACCGAAAACTTCTTTTCCGATAATTACAGCGAAAGCAACAGCTACAGCAACCATCCATAGAGGCACATCTACCGGCATAATGAGTGGGATGAGCATTCCTGAAACGAGGAAACCTTCGTTAATTCCGTGACCGCGCTTGGCAGCAAAGTAAAATTCAATTCCAAGTCCGACTCCGTAGCTTACTACAATTAGCGGAATAACTTTAATTGCTCCAATCAACATTTTTTCTAACAGATCGGCCTCTTGACCTATACTTGCGAAGTATTGGTCTCCGATGTTCCATGTTCCGAAAAGGAGAGCTGGAATAAGAGCCACAATAACTGTAAACATTGTACGCTTAAGGTCGATACCATCTCGAATATGTGAACCTGATTTGGTTACGTGACCTGGCGTAAATGTAAATGTCTCAAGTGAATCGAATACCACCCAAAACTTCGATAACTTTCCTCCTTCCTCGAAATGGGGTTTTACAGATTCAATGAGTTTATGAAGTACTTTCATGATTAACCGAGTTCGTTTCTTAGGTTATCTAATCCTTCGCGTACAAGTTTCTGTACTGGAATCTTAGAAGTACATCCATACTCACAAAGAGCGAAGTCTTCAGGTGCAACTTCGTAGATACCAAGTTTTTCCATAGAGTCTATATCATTTACGATAATTGACTTGATGAGGTGCTGAGGATAGATATCCATGGGAAATACTTTTTCATATTCGCCAGTAACAACAAAGGCTCTCTCCTCTCCTCCCATATTCGTATCGAGATTCCACTCCTTACTCTTAGGCATTAACCAAGTTGGGAATGAATGATTTAAAGAAAAACGTTTTAATCCCAAACCCAACCATCCTTCTGTAAGGAGGAATTTAGGCTCACTGCCTTCAGCAAGAAGAGCAATAGCAGAGTGAAAAGCCCCGAGGTAGTCGTCCTTTGAAATTTGATCTCCTGTGAGCGGACTACCAGAAATCACTCTGACAGAATCACCATTACTAGCTGTTGCAGGTACGTTTACTATGCTCGAAACAGAAGCTCCAGCAAGGGTTTTTACGTGCTGAGGTGTGGCGCACTCAGACCCTCCGACTGCAACAACTTTCGTGGGAATATACTTACCTGAAGAGAGCATGGCCCCTAGGTTTGCAACGTCTTGGTATCCTAAAGTCCAAACCACCTCACCCTTACTCAACGGAGCCGTATGGTGAAGCTGAATCCCAACATTTCCCGATGGGTGAGGGCCTTCAAATTCAGTTATTTCACAGTTTCTAACTCCAGCAAGTGTAGCGTCTGTGTTTTTAATCCCTAAATGCACTCCACTCACACCCGCTAATTTAGCCAGTGCGTTGATTCCATTCTGGAAATCTGACATTCTACCTTCTAAAGCAATAGAAGTAGAAGCTGCTAAAGGCGAAGAATCAAATCCACTTACGTGAATAGACCTTGGAGAGTCTTCTGGATTTGCTATAACATCGAATGGACGTTGACGGATATATGGGAACATCCCTCCTTCTAAAACCCTAGATAAAATCGCGTTCTTATCAGATTTATCCACATCTAAAACACCGAAATCTCTATATATGTTGTTTTCTGACGCTTCAATTTCAACGGCAAGAATGCGTCTTTTCGCCCCTCTAACGATTTCCTTAACAGTTCCAGCAACGGGGCTAACAAACTGAACTGAAGGCGTTTTCTTATCGTAAAAAATACAAGTGCCCGCTTCAACCAAGTCGCCTATGCGAACGCAGAGTTTAGGTATAACACCTGTAAAATCAGGTGGTTTGACAGCATACACGCTCGCAGATGGAGCAGATGTTACTGAGTCTGCAGGGCGACCACTCAAGCGAATGTCGACACCTTTTTTAATCCGTTGTTTACGGCTCATTCAATTAGAATTGATTCAATTCGGGGCGCAAAGATAATGCCCTTAGTTTTGAATTTATTATCTGTTGTCAAAACATAAGTTCGAGTTACGAACTTTGGACCATGAGTTATTGTAACAACAGCATCCTCACAGCTATACTTATTATTTTTTCGTCTTTAAACATGTTTGGCCAAATAGTAGGCTTGAATGAAACCTCAATAGGCCTTGCGTCCGTGACCCTACACCCTAAAGACTTAGCCATATCTCCCCCATTCGTGCCACTGCAAGGAGGAGTTCTAACCCTTGGCTTTGACGACTTGAGAGCTGACTACACAACATATTATGTACGCGTCAAACACTGTACTCACGATTGGTGGTACAGCGACTTGCATCCCAGCGAATACATAGAAGGGTTTTTCGATGTGGTTATAGATGAAATGGAGGACAGCTTCGGAACCAAAGTGAATTACACTCACTATACGATAGACATTCCGAGAGACGATATGATTATTACACGCAGTGGAAATTATGTTTTAGAAGTTTTCACCCCCGAGAACCCAGATGATATTGTTATTTCGAGACGATTTGTATTATTCGAAGACCTTTGCTTTGTTGAGGCCGAGGTTCGAGAACCTGCAGATGTAGCCCTTCGCAGAACTCACCAAGACATAACATTTGTGGTTACTGAGGACAATTACAGCTTCCTCGATCCTTACAGCTACTTGCATACTACTGTTCTTCAAAATGCTCGTTGGGACAACTCCATTAGCGACCTTCCTCCGAAGTACATAAAAGGCAAAGAAATCGAATTCACTCAAGTGGGGTATGTTTTCCCAGGTGGAAACTCATATAGATTCGCCGACCTCAAAAGCTTGAGCTACACAGCTAGAGGAATAGCTGGGATATCCGAGGGAGACTTGACATTTCACCACCTTCTCGAACCCAGTCAAAGAAGAACATACACCTACTATTCATCACAGCCAGACATAAATGGGGCGTTTGTAATCTCTAACGATAGATATGATATACATACGGGAAGTGACTATACAATGACTCATTTCCAACTACCCATGCCATATGAATTGCACGGCAGACAGGTATACATTTTCGGAGAGTTAAGTAACGGAAAATATCTACCAACATATAGAATGAAATGGAACGATGCAAAATCTGCCTATGAATCTAAGCTTCTTTTAAAACAGGGATACTACAACTTCATTTATCTCGTTAAAGACGCTAACGCACGAGAAAGCGAAATTGGAATGACGGCAGACATAGAAGGCAACCACTTTGCAACAGACAACCTATACACTGTTTTTGTATACTACGCGGACTTTGAAGGCTACGATAGAGTTGTCGGATTTGCACAGTGGAATAACGATCCTCATTAATGAAAAAACCATATACAGTTTTTATCACAGGAGCTACGGAAGGAATTGGAGCTAGTATTGCCAAGACTTTATGTAGTAATGGTCTCAATGTTTTTGCTTTTGCTAGAAGAGAGGCCAAACTACATGATTTAAAAACATCATGCTCAAATATGAGTGGAAACTTGGATTTTTTTGCTGGTGACGTTACCTCTAACGATGACTTACAAAAAGCCAGCAATTTATGCTTATCTAGATTTGGCAATCTAGATATATTAATACCTAACGCAGGAATAGGGTTTTTCAACCCGCTTCATAAGGGAAGTATAAAAGAATGGGAATTAATGGTAGATGTGAATGTGACAGGTGTGCTGAGAACGATCCACGCTACCCTTCCTCACCTTGTGAAATCAGAGGGGCACATCATAAATATCGGGTCGGTGGCTGCACGCAACGTATTCCCTGATAGCGGGGTTTACTGTGCTACAAAACATGCTGTTTTGGCCATCAGTGAATCCTTAAAAATAGAGTTTGCAGATCGCTTGGCAATTACTACTATAAATCCTGGGTCAGTAGATACAGCATTTATAGAGAAGACGAACAACGAAGAACTTAAAGCAAAGTACAAACCAACCTTCGCCTCAGGCATGGACCCTGAATTTATTGCAAAAGCCGTATTACAAGCAATAGAAGCAAATGGAAGTGGCATTTATAGTGAGATAACTCTAAGACCTGACCGCAGAAAATAGCCGTACTTTTGCACTGCTATTTGCACTTGAAACACCCATATGCCCACTATAAAAGACGAAATCTCTAAGAGGCGAACATTCGCCATTATTTCTCACCCTGACGCGGGAAAGACTACTTTGACCGAGAAATTTCTTCTTTTCGGGGGGGCTATTAAGACTGCGGGAGCTGTGAAAAACAATAAAATCACAAAGACAGCTGCATCTGACTTTATGGAGATAGAAAGACAGAGGGGGATTTCTGTAGCCACGTCTGTAATGGCATTCCACTATAAGGATATGCTCATAAACTTACTTGACACGCCTGGTCACAGAGATTTCGCTGAGGACACTTATAGGACTCTCACGGCTGTCGATAGCGTTATCCTAGTGATAGACTGTGTTAAGGGCGTGGAAGCCCAAACTGAGCGACTTATGGAAGTTTGCCGCATGCGCAAAACCCCAGTTATAGTATTTGTAAACAAGATGGACCTTGAGGGACAAGACCCTTTTGATTTGATTGATGAATTGGAGGAAAAACTTGGTATACAAGTGAGGCCTTTAAGTTGGCCTATCAGCGGAGGGGCAACATTTCAAGGAGTTTACAACCTATACGACCACAACGTGAGATTATTCCAGGCTGATAAGACTAAGATGGCTGAAGAGGTTTTTGCCATTAAAGACCTTGCTGACGAAACACTCGATACCCTTGTAGGAGAGCATGCAGACCAACTCCGAGAGGACGTCGAACTCATAGATGGAGTTTATGACGAGTGGAATCGACAACCCTATTTAGACGCAGATGTAGCACCCGTATTTTTCGGTAGTGCAGTAAATAATTTCGGGATACAGGAAATGTTAGATACATTCATAAAAATCGCACCCGATCCGAGCCCTATTGAAACTAGCACAAGAACAGTACACCCTGAAGAAGAGAAACTTACGGGCTTTATCTTCAAGATACACGCGAATATAGACCCCAAGCACAGAGACAGGATTGCATTCATGAGAATATGCTCTGGGAAGTTCCAGCGAAATACCTTTTACAAACACACTAGATTAGGAAAAAAACTCAAGTTTGCTAACCCAGTAACCTTCCTCGCGAAGGATAAAAGCCTTGTTGAAGAAGCTTGGCCCGGTGATGTTGTGGGTCTTTACGATACTGGGAACTTTAAGATTGGCGATACTCTCACTGAAGGTGAGGATTTACAATTCCGAGGCATCCCAAGCTTCAGCCCTGAAATCTTTAAGGAACTCGTGAATAAGGATCCTATGAAGAGCAAGCAGTTAGAAAAAGGGATTAAACAGCTCACAGACGAGGGTGTAGCACAACTCTTTATTCGCGAAGCTGGAAAAAGGAAAATCGTTGGAACAGTAGGGGAGCTTCAATTCGAGGTTATTCAATACAGATTAGAGCACGAGTATGGTGCCAAATGTGAATTCCAACCTAAACCTTATCACAAGGCATGCTGGTTGGTTTCTGAAAACGAAGAAAGCCTAGGAGAGTTCAGACGTATAAAGTCTAACGACATAGTCCGTGACAAAGATGACAACGAAGTTTACCTAGCTCCTTCTCCTTTCCTATTGCAGATGGAAATGAATAACTTTCCGGAAATAACCTTCCACGTTACCAGTGAGTTTAAAACGGAACAGGTTTAAATGAAACACATTATGACCCTCAAGCAAAAGGCTACATATTTCATTACTTTAGGTTTTTTCCTCCTAGGACTTAACCTTACAGCCCAAACTGACACTACCGCCGTTAGCGAAGAAGTCGTACAAGTTAGCGGCCTCGTAGTGACGGGCGACTCCCTAATGCCACTTCCTTTTGCGACAGTGTTTCGCATAAGAGACTCAAGGGGAACGATGACGGACGCCGTAGGTTTTTTCTCAATCCCAGTTCTTGAGGGTGACACTATTCGATTTTCCAGTACTGGATATATCCCTAGAGATGTAATCATCCCCAATGGAGGATATAAAAACAGAATCAGTCTAGTTCAACCTATGAGCCGAGACACCGTAATGGTGAACGAAGCATATATCTACCCTTGGCCTTCACGAGAGACCTTTAAAAGAGAGTTTATGGCACTAGGTCTTGATGAAAACGCCTTCAACATAGGCCAACAAGCTATCGACCCTTTCGATATCTACGATAGACTGATAGACGTGGGACTTGACGGACAGGCATCGTCATCACACGAGTTAAGACAGATGTCCATAGAGTACGCAACAGCAGGATCTATACCTACCACTAACCTACTCAATCCTGTAGCTTGGGCTCAATTCCTTCGCGCTTTGAAAAATGGCGATCTGGGGAAAGATTGATTTTTGATGAAAGTGCTTAAGAACATATTAATTATTTTGTGCACTTTATTTTGCTGGGCTGGAGTTTCAAACACATTATTTTCTCAAGAAAGCACTACTGAATACGTCGTAACTGGGCATATCCATGGAAGCGAGGGAGAGCACCTGCCGGGGGCGTCTTTAGTAGCCCTGCAAAATTCCAGGCTTGGAGTATCTACTGATGATCTCGGGTTTTACAGACTTACCCTGCCCTCCTCCGGACCTTGGACATTAAGATGCTCCATGATTGGATACACTTTAAAGGAAATTAAGCTTGATTTCGGAAATAAAACAACACTCAACCTTCAGATTACGCTAGAAAGCACGGTACACGTGGGTATAGCGGAAGTCTCGGAACAAGGAAGAGGAAACGTATCCATTAAGAGAATAGACCCAAGGATTGCAAATCGCATCCCTTCACCTCGAGGTACTGTGGAAGACGCTCTACTGCAAGCACCGGTAAACTTCACCTCTGAGCTTTCGAGTGCGTATAATGTTCGGGGAGGAAGCTTTGACGAGAACTTAGTTTACGTAAACGACATTGAAGTATATAGGCCGTTTCTTGTTAGAAATGGACAACAAGAAGGGCTAAGCTTCCCTAACCCTGACATGGTGCATAGGATTCGATTCAGTGCTGGTGGATTCGAATGTAAATATGGAGATAAGCTAAGCTCAGTACTTGACATACACTATCGCAAACCCACGAAGCGAAAAACTCAGGTTACAGCAAGCTTGCTGGGTGGGCAAATACAACACGATGGTTTGACCTCAAATGGGAAACTTCGTATAAATTCCGGCTTTCGATATAGAAACAACTCATATATCCTGGGAACCCTTGATGAAACTGGTGAATACAACCCCACTTACCTAGACGCTCAGACATACATTACCTGGAATCCTGACGGGTATGGACCGTGGGAAATTCAGATACTGGGCATCTATGGACAAAACGATTTTCAATTTATTCCACAAACGCGCGAGACAGATATCGGGACTATTAATGACGCTATTCGTTTGAAAATTTACTTTGACGGAAAGGAAGAGACTTCATACCAAACCGGCTTCGGAGCTCTGGCTTTCGAGCGAGTAACAGAGACCTCAAGACTGAGATGGATAAACTCCATTTTCAAGACTGTTGAGCGCGAGTCATTCGATATATTAGGTGCATACTGGTTAGATCAATTGGAACTTGATCCTGGGTCGGATGAGTTTGGAGAGTCCGCAAACAACCTTGGTGTAGGCGGGTTTTTAAACCATGCACGCAACCAACTTGATGCAACTGTAGTGTCCTCTGCGCTAAAGGGTTCTATAGACTTGAGTAAAGGAAAGCATTATATTGAATGGGGTGCAAAAGTGTCAGCCGAAATAATTAATGACGATCTATCTGAGTGGTCATTTGTAGACAGTTCAGGCTACATATCTCCTCACCCTCAAGACAATGTGGGATACTTAAATGAAGACGAGAGACCATTTCAGCCACTCACTTTCGACAACGTAATTCTAGCAACTAACCATGTATATTCACATAGGGTTACCGGATACATACAAGATACTTGGTCTGTCGATCTCGAGAAAGGAACTATAAAGTCTAATTTGGGAGCCCGCTTCCACTTCTGGAACTTACACACCTATGACACACCTACAGATCACTCTCGCAACCACCTTGTTGGTGGCCCAAGGGCTCACGTTAGCTATACGTCGAAAAACAACCCCCTTACTATTTGGTCTTTAGCTGGAGGATATTACTGGCAACCTCCATTTTACAGGGAAATGAGAGCCGTGGACGGATCCCTCAACCCTGACATCCTTCCACAAAAAGCCATCCACGCCGTAGCAGGAGTCGACCACCTTTTCGAGTTGTACACGCGTACATTTAAATTTGTGGGAGAATTGTATTACAAGGATTTAGACCAAATCATACCCTACGAAGTCGAGAATGTACGCCAGAGATACTACGCAGTAAACAACTCTAGCGGGTACGCCACTGGAATAGATCTCATGCTTAACGGTGAGTTTATTGACGGCATTGAAAGCTGGATGCGAATTAGCGCTTTGAAAACTGAGGAGGATATTGCGGACGATTACTATATCGAACTCTACAACGATGAAGGCATCAGAATAATCCCTGGATACACTTGGAATGACGTAGCGGTGGATACAGTCCGTATCGAACCTGGGTTTATCGCCAGACCAAGCGACCAAAGAGTCTCAGTAAGCCTACTCTTCCAAGACGAGATGCCTAAGAACCCAGATTACAAAGTGCTTCTGAGTTTATTTTTCGGGTCAGGCCTCCCCTACGGTCCACCCACCATGAATCGATATGAAGACGTTCTTAGAACTCCCGCATACAGGAGAGTGGACTTAGGTTTCTCGAAAGAACTACTTACATCAGACAAATACATCGATAAAAACGGTTATATTTCCCTTGAAGTATTTAATATTTTGGGAATTAACAACACTATTAACCATACATGGATAGAGGATGTCAATGGCAGGCTATACGCTATTCCAAATTTCCTTACTGGCAGAAGACTTAATCTTAAGCTTCATTTAGAGTTTTAATATATGAGAACTTCAGCATATATATATATTCTAAGCCCCCTTTTTGCTTTGACTTATATTTCTGAAGCGATAGCTCAACAACAGTATACTTTACAGGGTGATGCAATAGCTACAGGAAGCAATTGCTATCAACTTACAGATGCACTACCCAATGAAATAGGTGCTGTCTGGTATGATGAGACAATAAATTTAGAACAGCCTTTTCATATTCAGTTTAAAATGAATTTCGGGACCAACAGTGGATCTGGGAGTAGCGCGTCTCCAGGAGCTGACGGGATGATGTTCGTGATGCAAACCGATGGTCCAACGGCGCTAGGGCTTCCAGGAGAAGGACTAGGCTTTGCTGGATTTTCTCCAAGTTTAGGAATCGAGTTTGACACCTATTGGAATCAGAATATGGGAGACATCACAGCTGACCACATAGGCATTATGACAAACGGAAGTGTAAACCACAACTTAGGGACTTCACTTGCTGGGCCGGTTACTGCTACTTCTGACATTGCTGATATTGAGAATGGGGAGGATTATGCTATAGAGATAGTTTGGGATCCTGAAGAGCAATACATAGAGGTGTACTTTGATTGCGAATTTCGCCTTTCTACCAACGTGGATTTAATAAACGACATCTTCGAAGGAAGCACGATAGTGACCTGGGGATTCACAGCTGCTACAGGTGGGGCAAACAACGTGCATACTGTTTGCTTGTATGAAAATGCTACGCCTACGGGAGATGTTATGCTATGTCTAGGTCAAACCACACAGCTTATCGCCCCTGGCGACCTTAGCCAGTCATTTAGTTGGAACCCCGCCGATTTTCTAAGCGACCCCAACATTTACAACCCCACCGCATCACCCATATACACACAAGTTTATACAGTCACTTACACGGATTTTTGTGGCGACATACAAACTTCGAGTGTAGAGGTTTTTGTAGAACCCTTAGAAGTAGACATATCAGCCAATTACGACACCCTAAACTGTATTAACACATCTTCAACTTTACTCGCCAGCTCCAATTTTCCTAGCGGAGTCAGCTTCTCCTGGGAGGTCGTAGGTGAAGGGAACATAATAAGCTCCATCGATTGGGGAGCCATTGTAAACGAAGCTGGCACTTATCAAGTTAACGCCTCATTTGATAACGGGGCATGCACTACCGAAGATACCTACACCATAGAAATCGACACCATCCCATTTAACGCCGATGCTGGTCCTGATGGAGTAATCAACTGCTACGAACCCTCTTTGGTTCTTCTTGGAGAAAGTGATGGTGAGAATGCTGAGTATGTTTGGACTACATCTGAGAACGGAGAATTCTTCGGAAACAACAACATCGCTCAACCGACAGCTATCGCAGGAGGCGTATACGAATTAACTGTAACAAATCCCCTCAACGGCTGCATCTCATCAGACGACATGCTGTTAGTGGCCGACTTTACCGAACCAGAAATATTACTTGGGGAGCCAGACGGAATTATCAACTGTGATAATCAGTCCGTCAGTATATTAGGCACTGAGATTTATCCCGATGGGTATACTATCATCGTAGAGTGGTCATGGTCTGAAGGAGAAGGCGCTCTACTCGATCCAACATACTACCAACCCACGGCTCTTCTCCCTGGCGACTACCTCCTTACCGTCACCTTCCTTGAAACAGGATGCTCTACTGTGGCTAACTCTGTGGTTACTGTAGAAGAGGATGAAAGCTCCTTCATAGACATCTCCAGTCTTACCGTTCCTAACGTCCTAACTCCAGGAACTAGCAACGGATTCAACGACTACCTCACGCCCTTCCTCAAAGACCTTCCAGAGGTAAGCGCTCTGTCTATTTTAGACGTCTACAACCTTAAGATTTTTAATCGTTGGGGAATTCTAGTGTTTCAAAATAACGGCCTGCCTATAGCTTGGGATGGAAGGGCTAACGGCTCGCTTTTAAGCCCTGGCTCATACATTATTATGCTTGATTACATGTATTTCTGTGATGAAGTCCAAACTGGATCTCACATCGGCCCACTAGAAATCATCCACTAGCCTCCAATCTCAGGTTAGCCAGATATTTTTGCTAGAAACTCGTCTTCGCTAATCATCTCCACCCCAAGCTTCTCAGCTTTTTCCTTCTTACTAGGCCCCATCTTATCTCCCGCTACAATAAAGGCAGTCTTCTTAGATATAGAGGAACTCACTTTCCCACCGTGTTTTTCTATCAGCTTCTTTATTTCTGACCTGTCGTGATGTTCAAAAACCCCACTTACTACTATCGCTGCGCCATCTAATGTATCTGTCGCCCCCTCTATTTCTTTGACATGAAATTGCAGGCCGGCCTTTTCGAGTCTTTCTATCAATTGCAAGTTTCGAGTCTGGGATAAATAGTAGATTAAACTCTCTGCTATCCTCTCTCCTATTTCGTCTATTTCCACTAAGGCGTCTTTATCTGCTGACATTATAGCTTCCATGCTACCTAAAGAGCGAGCTAACTTTTGTGCGACAATCTCTCCGACATATCTAATCCCTAAACCAAACAATACTCTCTCAAATGGTATCTCCTTACTAACTTCAATTCCATTCAGAAGCTTCTTCACAGATATCTCAGCCATTCTATCTAAAGGCAATATATCTTCAGCTTTTAAATCGTAAAGCGATCCCGGGTCGACCAACAACCCCGCTTTGACTAATTGAACAACAGTTTCTGCACCGAGTCCATTTATGTTCATCGATTCACGGCGTATGAAATGGACTATGCGTCCTGACACCTGTGGCGGACATGATTCCGTATTGGGGCAGTAATTTGCCGCCTCACCCTCTTCTCTTACGAGCTCAGCCCCACACTCTAAACAATTCGTGGGAAAGCTGTCAGACGCAGAACTGAATAAATCATCTCCTACAACCCTCATGCTCTCATCTACCCCTACTATTTTTGGGATTACTTCTCCGCCTTTTTCAACGTAAACGTAATCTCCTGGGATGAGTCCGAGGCGAGAAATTTGGTCTGCATTGTGAAGAGTGGCTTTTTTGACGGTAGTACCGCCTAATTGTACAGTCTCCAAGTTCGCCACTGGAGTCACCACCCCAGTGCGCCCCACCTGATATGCTATCTTTATTAACTTAGTCCTCGCTCGTTCAGTCTCAAATTTGAAGGAAATAGCCCAACGGGGGCTTTTCGAAGTGAGACCTAAGCGCTCTTGTTGATCGTACCTATCTACCTTGATCACTACACCATCTATCGCAAACGGCAATTCACGTCTTGACTTATCCCAAAAATTTATAAACTCCATCACACCCTTAGCATCACTACTCGTAGCAATCATATTCTCAGAATTGCGTGGCACCCTGAAACCCCAAAGACCTGCTTTCGATACAGCCTCGCTGTGAGTTGACGCCTCGCCTTTAGCTAAAACGTTATACATCATGCAATCGAGTTTCCGCTTGGCCACCTCACGGCTATCCTGTAACTTCAACGATCCCGCAGCTGTATTACGTGGGTTTGCAAACTGCGTTTCTCGCGATTCTTCTCTTAGCTTGTTCAGATCATTAAACGCCTCAAATGGATAAAATATCTCACCGCGTATCTCTAACTTCTTAGGAGCCCCATCTTGCAAAAGCAATGGAATCGTCCGTATCGTCTTAACGTTAGCTGTTATATCTTCACCTATTGCTCCATCTCCACGAGTTGAAGCCCTAATTAACCTGCCATTTTCGTACTTTAAGCTTATCGCTACTCCATCGTATTTAAGCTCCATCACATAAACAACCTCCTCACCCTCCAGGCCTTTAACTACTCTGGTCATCCATTGCTCCACTTCATCCTGATCGTATGTGTTAGCGAGGGACAACATAGGGGTTGAATGTTCCACTTTTTCAAACCCATCCACAGGGTCACCGCCTGGTCGTTTTGTGGGCGACAAATCATCATCGAATTCTGGGTGAGACCGCTCGAGCTTCTCAAGCTCTTTCATAAGCACATCAAACTCTTTATCAGAAATAACAGGTTTTGCTAAATTGTAATATAAGTGATTGTGATCGTGGAGTTCAGCCCTTAACTCTTCTATTGTTTCCCTTATATTTTTAGATGTGTTTTTAGACATTTTTTACAGCTATTACATGCCTGTTTTTTCCTTGCATATCTACTATTATTTCAATATTAGAAAACCCATCACAAGACACAATCAACTCCTTTACCTCTTCCATAAAATCCTCATGACACTCAAGTGCCAGTAACCCTCCTGGCAACAACACCTCCCTTTCACAGTGATTAATTATCGCCTGATAAAATTTAAGTGGCTCAGAATCTGGCACGAACAGCGCCATAGAAGGCTCATAATCTACAACTTTCGAGGACATTGATTTCTTTTCTAAAGCAGGAATATACGGAGGGTTAGAAACTACCGCATCAAACGACTGACCTTTAAAAGGTTCCTCTGAAAGTATATCTGAACATTCAAACGCTACATTAAGATTGTAAGATTTGGAATTCTTCAAAGCCACCTTCAATGCGGAATCCGAGGAGTCTGTTGCAAAAACCTCCGCCTCAGGCATCCTGTTTTTCAAAGACAAAGCGATACATCCTGAGCCCGTTCCTATATCTAACACTCTCCCGTTAAACCCCTTCCACAATCTTTCTACTATAGCAAATACAATCTCCTCTGTCTCAGGCCTGGGAATTAATACATTAAAATCCACAAACAGGTCTAGCCCATCGAAATGGGCACTTTTTAATAAATACTGAACAGGCTTACCTTCCGCCAGACCGTCTCCTATTAAAGCTAACCTATCAATTAAAGATTCTGAATATCGAAAGCCCTCCATCATCCTTTCTCCTCGACCTTTTAGAGAAACGAAGTCTAAACACATTCCCACTACCGGCAATACCTCACCCTTTTCTACACCAGAATTCATTCTTTGGACTAACCAGTCCCTAATCGAAATCTCGTCGTTCGCTAAAGGCCATGGGCCTTTTCCTCTTTCTACCCGATTAGCCATGGAGCTATCCATTCACCTTTCTTAATACGATATAACCCCAAGGGGCTACAATTCCATCTTCTCCTATACCCTTACTTATCGCAGGTTCAAACTTCCCTTCTGGCATATTCACACTTAGAAAAGCAGGCTCGCTACTGAGGTTTAGAATCACTACTATTTGACTTTCAGCTTTTGACTTCGTAAATCCAAAAAACCTCTCTGGCGACTCACACTCTAAAAGAACTGGGAAACCTCCGAATTCGCCATTCCAAAGTGCCTCCTCTTCGTGATGAAGGGTATTTATCGAAAGGTAAAAATCCGACTTTGAATAAGTACCCCACTCAATCGTATCCTTTTCGAAAAAGCGAAGGCGTTTATCTAAACCAGCCTCTTGGCCCGAGTAAATCAATGGCATATCGAATAAAGTAGCTGAGAGCACTACCATAGCATCTGCTGCTTCGCCATACCTCTCAGATATTGTCCCATTCCATGAATTCTCATCGTGATTCGTAGCGAAACCCATCCTATAGGCATCAGCTGGAAATTTGTCATATTCCTCTCTCAGGTACTCCCTTAAAACAGAAATCTCTTCACGTCCTTGGGCTATCTCATTTGTCAAGTGGTGGTAATGCCAGGCGTAGCTCATATCGAAAGCTCTATTGTGGTGAATAGGCTGATCTGCTTCAGCTAGCATAAACACATCAGGCTTAACAATCTCTAACCTTCTTCTTGCCATTTCCCAAAACGCTACTGGCACCTTTTCCGCCACATCACACCTAAATCCATCTACGTCACATTCTTCCACCCAAAACTCCATAGCGCTAACCATAGCTTCATAAAGACCATTCTGCACTCCGTTAGCCCAATCGAACTGTGTCACATCCCACCAATCCGTACCTGTTGGCGGTTGTAAATTACCCGATGAGTCTAACAGATAATATCCTCTGTGACTTTGAGTCCAGTCACAATCAAACGCACTGTGATTAGCTACCCAGTCGAGTATCACTCTCATCCCTAATGCATGGGCCTGAGATACTACCGATTTCAATTCCTCTAATGTTCCGTAATCTGGATTCACAGCCAGGTAATCCCTCACGCTATACGGACTACCTAGGCTCGAGCTCCCCATTTCCGCGATGTAGTTGTCGCTGTTTTCCCCGCCTTTCCTATTTACTTCCCCCACAGGATGCACTGGCATTAACCACAGGATATCCACCCCCAATTGCTGTAACCTGGGCAGGTCTTTCGCGAATGCCTCTAATGTACCCTCCGCAGTGTGCTGTCTCAAATTTACCTCATATATAGTTGCATTTTTAGACCAATCCCCATGCTTCAACACATCCTCAGTATCTCCAGAGCCTAAAACTTCCGATGGTGTACTCGCATTCTCTACACTTCCACACGCTGCCATAGATAGCACGCTTATAAATATAATTGATTTAGCAACTTTTTTCATGATTCTTTCTTTTTTAAAATAAGCTACCCTGCCCGTCTTCATCAATATCTGACGCTTTATGCCTTTTTATCTCAAGCTTAACTTCTTCTTGCTTAACCTCTACTGGGATTGGAATAGCTGGCTCTTCTTCCACATTATTCAGCTTACGAGCTTCCATAATTTCAGATGCCACAGAAGCTTCTAACTCTAAGTTAACTGGCTCTAAAAGAACCTCTGTAACTGGCAGAGAACTAAGTTTGTTACCAAGAGCTCGAACTCCTTTTAAAATAATAAATCCTCTAAGGTCGACAATCTCATCTTCCTTATCGCGAGTATGCTTGAACCTCCTATTGTATTTAACACGAGCCTGGGGATGATACAAAGAGGTGGCTAAAGCGAGTTTGCTATCCTTATGATCGCCTATAAACCCCGCTGGCTTAACTGACATCTCTGGCAAGAACCTCTTCACATACCAATCCTGTTTATCTCCGTCATAGTAAACGACCGATACAGGTCTCTCTTCATCCCATTTTTCAACAGAAAACATCTTATCATCAAAGTGCGTGCTGAAATCGAAACTCGTTAGAGAATACACCCCATCAGACTGAAGAGCCATAATCTTATCCTCGGCGTTGAATTCACCTAAGAACTTCCCTCTACCATCGCCATTCATCCTCCTTACAGTTTCATCATACCAAACCTTGCGCGCGCCCAATGTCGATACTCCCTCCTCTTTCAACTCTATCCGCTTTACCATAAATTTCGAAACAATATTCCCTCCAGCTCCACGTCCTTTAATTGCAATATCTGAGAAATTAAGCTCTATTTTCAAGCGCTTCAACCTCGCTGACTGCTTGAGAAGTACGTTTACTACCTCAGCTTCTCCATTTCTGTTTGCTGTGAAGTATAGAACCTTGGATTTAGCCGTTCCTTTCGTTATCGGATATTCTCTATCTCTCGTTATAGACTTCACATTGAACCTCTTCACCATACTCCTTCCAGAAGATCCGTCTAAGTAGATTACGTTGTAAGTCGTTCTTGTATCTCCTTTCTTCCAAATAGCTACGTGAATAATATCTTTCCCGAAGAAAGCCTTTTGGGAAATTTTACTGACCTGCATTATGCCATCCTTACGGAATACGATTACATCATCTATGTCGCTACAATCACAAATAAACTTGCCTTCTCCTCGCTTGAGGCCCGTTCCGACAAAACCATCCTCTTTTTGGACATAAAGCTTAGCGTTTGCAACAGCTGCCTTAGTCCTGTCAATGGTATCGAAAGTCCTCAGCTCAGTCTTACGCTCACGACCAGCTCTGTACTTCTTTTTTAAATTCTTAAACCAATCCACTGTGTACTCAGTGAGAGCGGCAAGATTTTCTTTCACCTTAACGATACTTTCCTCGAGTCCAGCAATTTTTGAATCTGCCTTGAAGGAGTTAAACTTAGAGATACGTTTAATTCTTATTTCTGTGAGTCTTGTCACATCTTCGTCTGTAACAGCTCGAAGAAGTAGCTTCGTGTGGGGTTTTAATCCCGCGTGAATCGTCTCTAGTATCGCCTCCCAAGTTTCACACTCTTCAATATCTCGGTAAACTCTCTTTTCTATGAATATTTTCTCGAGAGAAGAGAAATGCCATGTTTCTTGAAGTTCGCCAAGCTCTATTTCAAGCTCACGACCTAAAAGATATTTCGTTCGCTCTGCTGAAGTCTTTAAAATCTCTGTTACTCCTATAAACTGTGGTTTATCGTCTAGGATTACACAGGCGTTAGGCGCTATAGACACTTCGCAATCTGTAAACGCATAAAGAGCGTCAAGCATCTTATCTGGCGAAACGTTATTCGCCAAGTGGACTACGACCTCTACGTCTTTTGCTGTGTTATCTTCAACTTTCTTAACCCTAATTTTACCCTTCTCGTTCGCCTTTAAGATGCTATCTATGAGTGAGCTTGTGGTTACTCCAAAGGGGACTTCCTTTACCACGAGAGTTTTGTTATCGAGCTTATCTATTCGGGCGCGAACTCTTACCCGCCCCCCTCTGAGACCGTCATTGTAAAGCTCCACATCTGCCATACCTCCTGTCGGAAAGTCTGGGACGAGGGTAAATCTCTTTCCCTCTAACGTAGCGATGCTTGCGTCTATAAGTTCGATGAAGTTGTGTGGGAGAATTTTACATGCCAGTCCCACAGCTATTCCTTCTACTCCTTGGGCAAGCAGAAGCGGGAATTTTACTGGCTCGGTTTCTGGCTCTTTGTTACGCCCATCGTAAGAAGCTAGCCACTTTGTAGTCTTGTGGTTAAATAGTACTTCTGTACCGAATTTACTAAGTCGCACTTCGATATAACGAGGGGCAGCTGCTCTATCACCTGTGAGAATGTTACCCCAGTTTCCTTGACAATCGAGAAGAAGATCCTTTTGGCCTATCTGAACCATGGCATCACCTATAGATGCATCCCCGTGAGGGTGGAACTTCATCGTGTTCCCGATTACGTTCGCTACCTTATGATAGCGGCCATCATGCATCTCGTCCAAGGAATGAAGAATACGGCGTTGCACAGGCTTGAGTCCGTCGTACTGATGAGGAACAGCACGCTCTAAAATTACGTAAGATGCATAGTCGAGAAAATACTCGTTGTACATCCCCTGCACGCGAACTACCCTATCCATTTCACCTGATTCTATCCCTGAATCATCTTGCGACAACTCATGCTCTTGCTCGTTTTCGTCCATCACGTTTTCGTCGTTATCTATCATACCTCTAATGCTTCTTCTACATCGTCTTCTACATCGTCTTCTACATCATCCTTGTCTACTCGGAGATTTTCGATGATGAATTTTTGTCTGTCTGGAGTGTTTTTACCCATGAAGAACCCCAGCATTTCCTGGATATTTGCTTCACGCCCTATTACTACTGGATCAATGCGCATATCCTCACCGATAAAGAAACTGAACTCATCGGGGCTGATCTCTCCAAGTCCCTTAAATCTTGTTATCTCAGCTCTCTCACCACATTTTTTCATCGCTACTTTTTTCTCAGACTCGTCATAACAATAATGAGTCTCCTTCTTATTACGCACTCTGAAAAGCGGAGTTTGCAAAACATATAGATGACCTTTCTTAACTAAATCTGGAAAAAACTGGAGGAAAAACGTAATAAGGAGTAGACGGATATGCATTCCATCAACATCGGCATCTGTCGCAATCACAACTTTATTGTATCGAAGATCATCAATGCTTTCCTCAATGTTAAGGGCGGCTTGGAGAAGGTTGAACTCCTCGTTTTGGTACACAATTTTCTTAGTTAAGCCGAAACAGTTTAATGGCTTCCCCTTCAACGAGAACACAGCCTGAGTAACTACATCCCTCGCCTTTGTAATCGAACCAGAGGCAGAATCCCCCTCTGTAATGAATATAGTTGAGTCCTCTCTGCGATCTTTCTTCTCGTTTAAGTGAGCTCTGCAATCTCGGAGCTTCTTGTTGTGTAGAGAAGCCTTCTTTGCTCTTGCTCTTGCGAGCTTCTTAATGCCAGCGAGGTCTTTCCTTTCACGCTCGTTTTGAAGAATCCTCGCCTGAAGAGCTTTAGCTACTGCAGGATTCCTGTGTAGGTAGTTATCTAGATCCCTTTTTAGGAAGTCGAACATAAAGCTTTTTAAAGTAGGTCCTTTAGGGCCCATATCGCTTGAACCGAGTTTGGTTTTCGTTTGGGATTCAAAAATGGGCTCCTCAACCTTTACACTGATAGCCGCCACTATTCCCGAACGCACATCACCTGTGTCGTAATCCTTACCGAAGAAATCTCTCACCACCCTCACGTATGCCTCCCTGAATGCCGCCTGATGAGTACCTCCTTGGGGGGTGTACTGACCGTTCACAAAACTCTGAATATCCTCACCATAAGTATCAGAATGAGTCACTGAAAGCTCTATATCATACGCTTTAATATGGATGATCGGGTAACGAGGGTTACCATCCATACTAGACTCAAGAAGGTCAAATAAACCATTGTCACTCTTATACTTATCTCCATTTAAGTAAACTGATAGTCCAGTATTCAAATACACGTAATTCCAGAGAAGTTTCTCCACGTGCTCCATCCTGTACTTGTATCCTTTGAAAACACCTTCATCAGGTCGGAAAGTGATCTTAGTGCCGTTGCGACTAGTGGTAGCCTCCTGGTCTCTATCTTCGATAACCTCCCCAATACTGAAGGTCGCACTCTTACACTTACCTGCCCTAAAGCTCTCCACTTTAAACATCGCTGAAAGAGCGTTTACAGCCTTAGTCCCCACTCCATTTAGACCAACAGTTTTCTTAAATGCACGAGAATCGTACTTACCTCCAGTGTTTATTTTAGATACGCAATCGATGACTTTACCAAGCGGAATTCCACGACCATAGTCGCGAACTCGAACTTCTCCATCCCTAATACCCACCTCGATGCTCTTACCATTACCCATGGTGTACTCATCTACGCTGTTATCTACGACCTCTTTTAAAAGGACATAAATGCCGTCATCAGCGTCCTTTCCATCACCTAATTTACCTATGTACATCCCGGGACGCATACGAATATGCTCCTTCCACGATAGAGATCGGATGTTATCTTCTGTATATTCTACTTCCTTTGCCATTAATCGCCACAAGTTAGAGATATCTAATTGCCATACCCCGTATTTACACTAGACTTTTTCCACATTTCATCCACTGTTTTTAACTACTTTTCTTTCCTAACTTGCGAAACTCAAACAAACATTATTTCAGGCTACATGTCATCAGCTATTCGAGACTTAAAACCATCTGCTCTATGGAACAGATTTGCAGACTTAAACGAAATACCCAGACCTTCAAAGCATGAAGAAGCGGTTTGCGCTTGGCTTTTACAATGGGCAGAAGATCAGGGCCTTGAAGCTTGGCAAGACGACGTGAAGAACGTATTTATAAAAAAACCAGCTACACCTGGAATGGAAGATCGACAAACTGTTGTACTCCAGAGTCACGTCGATATGGTATGCCAAAAAAACAACGACACTGAGTTCGACTTCATGACAGAAGGCATAAAAATGTATGTCGATGGTGACTGGGTTAGAGCTGAAGGAACCACTCTTGGCGCTGATAATGGCATTGGTGTCGCTACAATCTTAGCAACTTTAGAAAGTATTGACATTCCTCATCCTCCTCTTGAAGCTCTCTTTACTATTGACGAAGAAACTGGAATGACTGGAGCTTTAGGGCTCAAGGCTGGACACCTCGAAGCTACCATCCTACTCAACTTAGATACTGAGGACGACGATGAAATTAGCATAGGTTGCGCTGGAGGAGTAGACCTTACTTCTATAGGCACATACGATCCAGAGAAGACATCCAAGGAAGGAACTACCGGCCTTAAGATTACAGTTAAAGGAGGATCTGGAGGCCACAGCGGAATGGATATCCACAAAGGAATAGCGAACGCAAACAAGCTCATTAACCGCGTTCTTTTAGAAGCACTCGAATCTGTTGATATTCGCGTAAGCGAGATTGAAGGTGGAGGTCTTCGCAACGCAATCCCTCGTGAAGCGAATGCCCTTATCGTTGCTTCTGAGCTGGACATGACTGCTCTCGAGGCAGCTCTAAACTCCACCGCAGCGGATCTTAAGGCCGAGTATAAAACCACTGATCCTAACCTCAATATAAGTTGGGAACGCGAGGCGACTCCTGAGGAGGCTCTCCCGGAAGACGTTCAAAACGCTCTGCTCTTAGCCCTTCAAGTAGCGCCTGTTGGCATCCACCGTATGAGTTCAGATATAGAAGGCTTAGTCCAAACCTCAAACAATCTTGCTCGCATAGAAGTATGTTGTGGCAACGTAAGTATTAAATGCCTCAATAGAAGCTCTGTAGATTCCGAGAAGTGGGATCTCGCACGATCTATAGAAGCCGCATTCACTCTTGCTGGACTTAAGACAGAACAAGGGGGGGCTTACCCAGGCTGGACTCCTAACCCATCTTCTGCAGCAGTAGAAATGCTTCGCGCACTTTATGTTGAGAAATTCAACGAAGAGCCAAAGGTTATGGCCTGTCACGCAGGTCTTGAGTGCGGAATTCTCAGCACCAACTACCCCAACATGGATATGGCTTCATTCGGACCAAATATTCGCGGAGCTCACTCTCCAGATGAGTGCTGTCAAATCTCTTCAGTATCAAAATTCTGGGATTTCTACTTAGAAGCACTAATTCGCACTCCCAAACGTTCATAAAACATGTCTAAGCAACCACTCATATTAATCACCAACGACGACGGCATCTCCTCAAAAGGCATCAGCTCTCTCGCTGAGGCAGTCTTAGATCTAGGTGATATCCATGTTGTGGCTCCAGACAGCCCGCAGTCGGGAATGGGACACGCTGTCACCATAGGAGAGATATTACGAATTAAACCAGCGTACTTTCCCATTAAAGGCGTGACCGCCCACAGCACTTCTGGGACACCCGTTGACTGCGTCAAGCTTGCCATATATAAAGTACTCGGGCGTAAACCCGACCTCATACTTTCTGGCATCAACCACGGAAGTAACAGCTCAATCAACGTAATCTACTCCGGCACGATGTCTGCCGCAGTCGAAGGCGCCGTAGAAAGCATCAACGCCATAGGATTCTCACTTCTGGATAACGACACTGACGCCGACTTCTCAAACGCGAAGAAAGTCGTAAGACAAATGACGATGGAAGTCCTAAAGCGAGGACTCCCTCACGGAGTTTGCCTCAATGTAAATATTCCTAAAACCGGCGAAGGAGAAAAACTCAAAGGAATCAAAGTTTGCCGCCAGGCCGCAGGGTATTGGGAGGACGGGTTTGACGAACGCAAAGCGCCTAACAAAGAGAGGTACTTTTGGCTCACTGGAGAATTCACTAATCCAGACAAAGGCGAAGATACAGACGAATACGCCCTTTCCCAGGGCTACGCATCTGTCGTACCCACACAATTCGATCTCACGGCTCACCACGCTATATCCGAATTAAATAGCTGGGGTCTTAAATGGACGGAATGAGAAAATTCCTCGACACCATACTAGGCGGAATAATAACTGGCCTCTTAGGAACTCTGATCGGCTTCCTAATCTTAGGTGCATACTGGTCTTACTCAAACTCTGTCGAACTAAACTATTTCATTGAAAACATAGCATCAAGATCCCTTCTGTATAGAGATAGCATACTCACAATCAGTACGCTGTTTAACGTGGTAATATTCTATGTTGGCATTCGAGCTGAATGGTGGCGATTCTGTCGCGGCCTCCTTATGGTCATCATGGCCACAGTCCCTCTCATCATCTATTTCCAGATGCAAGCTGGTATTTCATGAAGATATTCATGGTCGCAGGCGAGGCTTCAGGAGATATCTATGGCGGACTCTTGGCGAAGCATTTTACAAATTCAAACTTAACTCTTCGCGGTTGGGGTGGCGAAAACATGCAATCCTCTGGCGTCACTATTACTAAACATTATCGGGAGCTTGCTTACATGGGCCTGTGGGAAGTAATCTCTCACCTTCCTGCCATTCTCAAAAACATAGATACTTGTTGGAATGAAATACAGGACTTCAAACCCGATGCTCTTGTTCTTATCGACTTCCCGGGCTTTAATATGCGGATAGCTCGAAAGGCTCGCAAAGCTGGTATAAAAGTCTACCAAGTGGTGGCACCTAAGGTTTGGGCTTGGAAAAAGGGAAGAGTGAAAAACTTAGCTCGCGACTACACCGCTGTATTTCCGGTCCTCCCATTTGAACACGACCTTCTCTCGACATCTGGCGTACC
>Ga0114996_10001433_pt1 | contig 32183 bp, 30 predicted proteins | sample ArcticOcean_MG_C_4_FD_87039 | JGI IMG/M metagenome (GOLD analysis project Ga0114996, IMG submission 87039) | Marine microbial communities from western Arctic Ocean - ArcticOcean_MG_CB4_134 | ecosystem: Environmental > Aquatic > Marine > Oceanic | place: Arctic Ocean: Canada Basin | collected... | reverse complement strand
TCCGCGCAGGGCGATCTGTACGCAGGGGGCTGGTTTAAAGGGGTTCTTGCGGGCTTGCAGATTACCGGAGACCCATCTGGGTTCCTGCTGCGCTATTCACTAGAAGGCGACCTCGTGAGGTAAAATGCCTGGCCCTTTCGGGCATGCCTAGCCCCGCCCAACCCAGCGTGCGCAGCACTAGAGCAGCGGAAGGTACCTGCGAATTTCGTAGTCTGTGACCTGAGACCGGTATCGGTCCCACTCGATCTTCTTGTTCTGGATGAAGCTGCGGAACACGTGGTCGCCGAGGGTCTTGCGGACCAGGTCACTTTCCTCTGTGAGCGATATGGCTTCCGACAGGCTGGTCGGCAGGGTCTGGACCCCCAGATCTCGCCGCTCCTCTTTGGTGCTCCTGTAAAGGTTGGCTGAGGCCGGGTCCGGCAGCTCGTATCCCTTCTCGATACCCTCCAGGCCTGCCGCGAGCATCACGCTGAATGCTAGGTAAGGGTTGCAAGCCGGGTCCGGTGCCCTGTACTCGATCCGCCGCGACTCTTCCCTGCCAGGCATGTATGACGGGACCCTCACCAGATCTGAGCGGTTCACCATCGCCCAGGATACGTGTAGGGGCGCCTCGTATCCGAGGGGCTCGTCCGGGCTCTGGACCAGCCGCTTGTACGAGTTGACCCATTGATTCGTGACGGATGTAATCTCGCGTGAGTGGTGCAGTAACCCCGCAATGAAGGATCGAGCCACACCTGAGAGCCTGTCGGGGTCATTGGCATCGTGGAATGCGTTGCGATTGCCCTGGAACAGGGACTGGTGGGTGTGCATACCGCTGCCGTTAACGCCGTAGATCGGCTTTGGCATGAAAGAGGCGTAGTATCCGTGCCTCATGGCGATCTCTTTGACGACCACGCGGTATGTCATCACCGTGTCCGCCATGGTCAGGGCGTCTGTATGGCGCAGGTCTATCTCGTGCTGGCTGGGGGCGACCTCATGGTGGCTGGACTCGACCGGAATGCCAAGCTCCTCTAGGGTCAGGACGGTCTCGCGCCTCAGGTCGGTCGCCAGGTCCTGTGGGTCCTGGTCGAAGTAGCCGCTCTCATCAAGAGGGGTCGTGCTTTCGGAGTCCTTGAAGTAGAAGAACTCGATCTCCGGCGCGACATAGTAGGTAAAACCCATCTCTGCCGCCCGCTCAAGGTTCCTGCGGAGCACGGCGCGTGGGTCGCCTGCGAAGGGGCGGCCGTCGGGTGTAATGATGTCGCAGAACATGCGCGCAACCGCGTTTGTGCGCGGTCGCCATGGCAGGATGCTGAAGGTGGATGGATCTGGGAGAGCATACATATCGCTCTCTTCGGAGCGCGCGAAGCCCTCGATTGAGGAGCCATCGAAGCCCATGCCCCGTGTCATGGCAGACTCCAGCTCCTCCATCGTCACCGCTACACCCTTCAGACCCCCAAGGATGTCGGTGAACCAGAGCCGGACGAACTTAACGTCGTTCTCCCGAGCCGTCCTGAGGACGTACTCGACTGCTTCGTGGTCTCGCTCCATCATATTATGGTTCACCTGCTGTACGGATCATACGTGGTGTGGCCTGCGGATCAGGAATGTGAGATGGGGGCAACGACCAGTCTTGGTGAGCAAGAGACAACCCCACACCCCCGAATAGGGGATGTGGGGCATTGAGTATCGTGTTGACTACTACTCGGCGGGACTACTGTTTCCGGCTTTTCCTCAACTTGCTTGGCAATATGACCCAGAGACCGAATAGCCCAACGAATGCAACGCCACCGAGTATTGCTTCCATGCTTCGAGAGCCTCCTGGATATTGGGCCGATCCCAATAGTCGCTTGTTATTTACATCACATTCTGGACCGCCGATGTTTCGCCGGTGTTGCCGGAATGTTAAATCTTTGTTACAGAAGCCCAGCTACCTTAGTCACCCGCGTTGGGGTCACCTATTGCCAGGGCGTCGCTCACTTTGGGGAGCTCAGGGTATGCCAGGACACCATGCTCCGGACCGTCCAGGCCTTCCAATTCCTCTTCGGTGGAGGCGCGAAGCCCAACGAAACGCTTAATGCCCCAGAAGAGTGCGAACCCCGTGGAGAGCCCCCAGACGACGACCGTGGCGATGCTGATGAGCTGGGCTACGATTTGCTCCGCATTTCCATCGACCAGGCCGCTGACGTCTCCATAGGTGCCGTTGGCGAATATGCCTACCGCCAGCAGGCCCCATAATCCAGTAGTCCCGTGGACCGATGCCGCGCCGACCGGATCGTCGATCTTCAGGTTGCGCTCGACGAAGCGCAGGCTCAGCATCATGATCGGGGCGGAGATGCCTCCGATCACGACGGCTGCCCACGGCGCGACGAAGGCACATGGCGCGGTGATCCCAACGAGCCCTGCCAGTGCGCCATTGCAGGACATGGCCAGGTCGGCCTTCCCGGTGATCGACATTTGGATGTACATAGCCACCACAGCACCGGTTGCGCCGGCCAGCAGTGTGTTTGTGGCAATGGTCGCTATCCGCAGGTCTGTCCCCGATAGGGTGCTTCCTGCGTTGAAGCCGAACCATCCGAAGAAAAGGATGAAGGTCCCAAGCAGGACGTATGGCATGTTGTGTCCTGGGATGTCGTTGGACGTGCCGTCGGGGTTGAATTTTCCGATGCGCGGACCCACCATTGCAGCTCCCGCAAGGGCCACCATTCCTCCCACCGCGTGGACGACCCCGGAGCCGGCGAAGTCGACGGCCCCCTGGCCCAATGACAGGTTGCTCAGCCATCCGTTGCCCCAGACCCAGTGGCCGTAGACGGGGTAGATTATCGCGCCCACGATGAAGCTGTAGGCCAGGTACGCGTTGATCTGTGTCCGCTCAGCCATTGCGCCAGCGACGATGGTTGCCGCGGTGCCCGCGAATACCATTTGGAATATCCAGAGCATTGCTGTGTCGTCGGCTTCCGCAGCGCCTGTGAGGAAGAAGCCGGATAGGCCAATGAAGGAATTCCCTTCGGTCAGTCCACTGGCTGCGGCCGAGCCGCCGAACATGAGGGCGAAGCCGAAGGCCCAGAATGAGAGGGCGGCGATGCAAAAGTCGAGGAAGCTCTTGGTCATGTAGTTGACGGTGCTCTTGGACCTGATGAGCCCTGCGCCGAGAAAGGCGAACCCTGCCTGCATGAAGAACACCAGGAATGCAGCGATCAGCGTCCAGGTGAAGTCGACTCCGGTGGCGACTTCGTTGACGCGCTTTGCCAGATCACCCTCCTGGGCCCACGCCACTGCGCCGCTGCCGACGAAGATGCCGAGCCCGAGTAGCGCTATGACAGCGATGCGCAGCCTCAGCGGCGACAGTTTCAAGAGACCAGACGACTGACCCATGTTGAGCACCTCCAGAACCTCATTTCCTATGACCTGAAAGGAGACTAGTCGGTGGGTGTTACACGGTTATTACGAACATGTTAAATAGTTGTTTCGGAACTGTTTCGGTGAAGTTACATCGAGCGGGACTGCGTGCCTGGTGCAATGTGGGCCGCAGGCATCCACATAGGCTGGCGGCTTGGAATACATAGCCTTCGACACGCTTTACCGTCCAGGTCAGAGGCTGTACCCTTGTGCTCGGAGTGGAGAAAGGAGCGTTGTCTATGGATACGGTCACGATGGAAATTTACGGGGATTACGCCTGACCCTATGTTTACAATGCAGCCGTGTGGCTGGATAGGGTTCGGGAAGAGTACGGGGACAGGCTCCAGATTACCTGGAAGAGCTTTTCGTTGGAGCAGGTGAACAATCGCGAGGGCGCCGATTACGTAGTGTGGGAGCAAGAGGACATCGCCGGGCCACGCTCTCTCTTGGCGCTGGTAGTTGGCGAGGCGGCTAGAGGGCAGGATAATGCTGCGTTCGAGCGATTCCACCTCGCCCTGCTGACAGCGCGCCATGGCGGCAAGGGGCGTATCGCGCTCAACGATCTTGACGCCATCCTGGACATTGCAGGTGAGGCCGGGCTGGACATCGACGTACTGAAGCGAGCAGTATCTGATCCTGCCACGGTGGCACAGGTTGGGCGAGACCACACTGAGGCGGTGGAGCAGCACGGCGTGTTTGGCACTCCGACGTTCGTCTTCGAAGTGGGCGGCGCGGCCTATCTGAAGACCTTTATCCCACCCGAAGCCGAGTCCGTTGCATTCTTCGAGCATTTTGCGGGGATGACGGCCACTAGGGCCTATTTTGGCGAGCTAAAGCGGCCACAGCCGCCCTGGCCCAAGGGCGCGATCTAACCAACCTGTGTGCGTCCAGTAATCAACAATGTGTAGTTAGGAAAATCATTGCCAGATCATGACGGTTTGGAGGAGATGCTTGGCATCTCCTTCAACGACAAGAAGCTACTGTCCCAGGCCCTCGTGCACAGTTCGTTCCTGAACGAGAACCCCGGGGTGTTCGCCGAATCGAACGAACGGCTGGAATTTCTGGGCGACGCGATAATCGGCTCTGCCGTCGCTGCCGAACTGTATTCGACATACGGTGCGTGGCCCGAAGGGATGCTGACAGCCGGCCGCTCAAGCCTTGTTCAGGGTGACACCCTGGCTCGGGTCGCAGGTCGTCTTGGGCTGGGTGAGTATCTGCAAATGGGTAGAGGCGAAGAGGCGGCTGGTGGCAGGAATCGTTCGAACAACCTGGCCGCGACGTTCGAGGCCGTGGTGGGCGCGCACTTCCTGGACTGCGGTTACGACGAGGCCGCCGATCTCGTGCTTAGATTGCTCGGGCCGGAGCTGTCCGAGCTATCAGAACCGGGCGCGTTGCCCAATCCGAAGTCCTCACTGCAAGAGGCCATCCAGGCCAGTGGGCAGTCGGCACCCTCTTACCGGATCGTGAAAGTGGAGGGACAGGACCACGCACGGCGTTTCACGGCGGAAGTGGTTGTCGATGGGGAGCCCATAGGCTCTGGCACCGGTTCACGCAAGGCGCTGGCCGAGCGGGCGGCCGCAGACGACGCGTTAAGGGTGATGTCGGGGGACGACTAGTCAGGCGGCCCTGTAAGAGGGCCGAGGTCCGGCCATCCATATCCGACTTCGTCCAGGGTCACACCGCCTATGGAGATCTTCTGCTCCCTGACGGGGAGTCCCCCGAGCGCCTCGTAGAAGAGGCAAGCGGGGCGATTCTGCTCCAGTACCCATACGAACATGGAAACCATGCCGTTTCGCGCCAGATCGCTTGCCACTGACGTGACCAATTTGCGTCCGACTCCGCGCCGTTGGCTGTCCTCAAGCAAGTGAAGGACGTATAGCTCTCCGTCAAGGTCCTCGTCGCCGCTTCGCTCCGGTCCGCCACCGGCAAAGCCTACGACCACGCCGTTGTCATCCACGGCGACGTAGTTTGGCTTGGTCTCATCCGCTTCCGATAGGATGCTCTCCCAGACGCCTGAGCGTTGCTCGTAGCTCATGCTGGAGAGGTAGTCGTCGGGGACGATTCCGGGATAGGTGGTACGCCAGCTATCGACGTGGACCCTCGCAATGGAGGCGGCGTCGGATATGCGAGTAGGGCGGATCAACATTGGCATGTGTTGTGGGCGGATCCAGTCCGGACATGGTGAGCTAGCCGAAATGCGAACATGTCAGGGCTACCGCCCCGCCCTGAATAAAATAAGTATGTGTGAGGGACACCCTCACACACCCGGCAAAGGGGCTGGCCCCTCTACACACCCCATATCACCGATAGGCCTGATACCAGACCCTAGTTGAATGACTCCTGCAGGAACTCCAGGTCGATCTCTGGGTACACGGGGAACCTGGCCAGTAGCTCTGAAACCTGCTTCTGTGCCTGTTGCAAGGCGGCCTCGTCGGTGTGATACCTGGCCTTGCTGAGGGTGCCGGCGTTCCGGCCCTTCGTGATTTTCGAAGCACTGGTGTTGGCTAGTACCGTCTTTACGATCGACGCGATCTCCACCATCTCATCTGGCCCCATGCCCAGGGTAGTAAGGGCGGGGGTGCCGATGCGGAGTCCACTGGTGTACCACGGGCCGTTGGCATCGAAGGGCAGCGAATTTCGGTTAAGCGTGATGGTGGCATCTCGCATCGCGGACTCTGCCTGCCGACCCGTGAGGCCGAAAGGCGTCACGTTTACGAGCATCAGGTGGTTGTCAGTGCCACCTGTGAGCACCGAAACGCCCTCTGCAATCAGAGCGCTTGCGAAAGCCGACGCGTTCTCAACAATACGGTTCGCGTAGGCCTTGTACTCGTCGGTGGAGACCTCCTGGAAGGCCACCGCCTTGGCTGCGATGACGTGGGGCAGAGGTCCGCCTAGGACCATCGGGCAGCCCTTGTCGACGTGCTCGGCGAACTCCTCCCTGCACATGATGAAGCCGCCCCGTGGGCCGCGCAGCGTCTTGTGGGTGGTGGACGTAACTACGTCGGCGTGTGCGACTGGGTTGTTGTCGCCGGTGAAAACGCCGCCGGCGACCAGTCCCGAGAAGTGCGCCATGTCGACCATGAACACGGCTCCCACCTCGTCTGCGATCTCCCTCATCCTGCGGAAGTTGATGTGGCGAGGGTAGGCGCTGTACCCGGCCAGGAGAATGAAGGGCTTTACGTCCTGTGCGCGAGCCCTTATGGCGTCATAGTCGAGCAGGCCAGTTTCGCGATCCACATCGTAGGAGTAAGCGTCGAACATCCGAGACGAGACGTTGTGACGGTACCCGTGGGTCAGGTGACCACCGGAGTAGTAGTTCATCCCGAGCAGCCGCTGGTTCCCCAGGGCCGACCGAAGTTCGCCCCACTCATCGTCGGAAAGCGCCGACGGGTCGGTCTGCTCCAGCTTTTCCATGAAGGGGACCTGGATGCGCGCCGAGAGGATGGCCCAGTAGGCGACCAGGTTGGCGTCTGCGCCGGAGTGGGGCTGCATGTACGCGTGATCCGCGCCGAAAATCTCGACGGCAAGCGATGCCGCCAGGCTCTCGACGGCGTCGACGTTGTCACAGCCTGCGTAGAAGCGGTGGAACGGGTAGCCCTCGGCGTACTTGTCCGTGAGCAGATTGGCCTGCGCAAGCTGCACGGCCAACGACGAAAAATTCTCGCTGGCGATCATCTTGAGGTTGCCGCGCTGGTCCGCCAACTCGGCGACGATGCTGCGGGCTACATCGGGTGAGACCGTGGCGATCTGCTGCAGCGATGCAAGGTAGGCGATGAATCCGGCGTCCGGGGCGTCGCCGCTGGCGGCTGCCCGGGACAGGTAACTGGCAAGTGGTGTTGGATCTGTCATGTTGCTCCTCGACTGTAATCGTGAATACGGGTCAAAGCTAGTCTATATCCGGCAAATAGGGGTGTCAACGGGCCTCGCAACGTGGCCCGCCAGGACATCCAAAGAGCACCACGGGTGGCGCAGCAAGCTGCCCGGAATCTTGCCCGCCATGTGCCCTGGTTGTACACTAGCTACGGTCGTCTTGAAATGGTCGCCGGAGTGCGACCTTTCGGGCATGATGAACGAATTTACAGTTGTGGAAGGGGACTTATTTGTTCGACTCGCAAAAAATCCAGGAGGCTGCCTCGTCTATTATCGAGGCCATAGGGGAGGATCCGAACAGGGAGGGCCTCTCAGGGACCCCACGGCGGATCGCCGCGATGTACGAGGAGCTATTCTCCGGTATGGATCAGGACCCGGCAGAGGCACTGGCCACCGGCTTCGAAGAGGGCCACACGGAGATGGTGGTCCTCAAGGATGTTCCTTTCTCATCCGTTTGCGAGCATCATTTCCTGCCATTCTTCGGCACAGCGGATATCGGATATGTACCCAACGGCAGAGTGGCCGGCGCGAGCAAGCTAGCTCGGGCCCTCGATGCGCTCGCCCGCCGGCCACAGATTCAAGAGAGACTCACCAAACAGCTCGTGGACTGCATTATGGACACACTCAAGCCAGGGGGAGTCGGCGTGGTGATCAGCGCCGAACACCTGTGCATATCGGTGCGAGGAGTAGGGAAGATGGGGAGCAGGCTTGTGACCCGGGCCAGCCGGGGCAGTATCAGGACCGATGACGCCACGCGTCGCGAGTTCGAATCGATGATTCAGCAATAGTGGCATCCACCGCGATACTATTCGATGGATTGGAGGCGGCCAAGGCCGAGTGGACCCGACTGCTCGGTCTGAGCGCGGCCAACACCGTTTTCCTGACTCCGGAGTGGCAGCGCGTCTGGTGGGACCACTTCGGAGGCAGCTATAAGCTGCTCCTCTTGTCGCTGCAGGACAGCGACGGCCCTCTTGGGCTCGCCCCACTCGCTGTGCAGGATGGGACGGTCAGATTCCTGGGCAGCACAGACCTCTTCGATTACCATGATTTTATCGTCCTAGAGGGGCGCGAACTCCCCTTCTACGAGGCGCTGATCGACTATGTCGAGCGCGACGCCGATTGGCGCGTACTCGAGCTGGAGTCGCTTCGTGCTGGATCGCCTGCCCTGGAGCTTTTGCCAGCGCTGGCCGAGGCCAGGGGGTTTGCGGTCGAAATTGTGCAGGAAGACGTGGCCCCCGTGCTGGCCCTGCCTGACACCTGGGACGACTACGTGGCCAGCCTCCCGAAGAAGGCGCGCCACGAGCTTCGCCGCAAGGGTCGGAAGCTCGAAGCCGCGGGCGATGTTTCCCACACGATGTGTTCAGACCCTCAGTGCGTTCGGGACTGTCTGCCAGATTTCTTCCGGCTACACAAGGAGTCCGGACCGGACAAGGCCGAGTTCATGACTCCCGAAAGGGAGCGCTTCTTTACCGAAATGGCAATCGAATTCGCTTCAAAAGACCAGTTCAGAATGGCTCTTTTGGAGCTAGACGGCAAACGCGTCGCGGCGTGCATCAGTTTCGACTATCTGGACTCCTACTTACTGTATAATAGTGGGTACGATCCTGACTTTTCATATCTCAGCGTTGGAATCCTGAACAAGGCGTTTGCGATCAGGGAGGCCATCGGCGCAGGCAAACGCTATTTCGATTTTCTCAGGGGGCCTGAGCGCTACAAATACGATCTTGGAGCGGTGGATCGAGAGATTCATAGGCTGGTTGTCCGACGGTAGCGACCTATTCACCGCGCCTAGCCTTCGTTCTGGCAGCGCTGTTCGAGGCCGACTGTGGTGCCGCCCCAACCTCTAGCATGGATGACTGCATCATAGTGCCGGAGGGGCAGTTTGGCGCACTTGCCGGACACCCGCTGACCAAAACATGAACATCATCGGAGCGTGGAATGCATAGAGTGGCGATGTTGAGTATGCACGGGTGTCCCGTGGCGCGACTTGGCGAAAGGGACACCGGCGGAATGAACGTGTATTTGTTGAGGGTTGCCAGGGAGCTAGGCGAGCGAGGGCACCTGGTAGACGTGTACACCCGTGTACACGACACCAGGGACGCCCAGTTGATGGACCTGGGGCGCAACGCCAGGGTTATTCACCTGGAGGCCGGCCCCTATCACGAGACGAAGGCGAGCTTGCAGCAGTACATCCCACAGTTCTTGGAGAGCTTGAAGGAGTTCCAGGAATCCGAGGGGATCACCTACGATCAAATTCACTCCCACTACTGGCTTTCGGGGCTGGCCGGAATGGAGCTTAGCCGAGCGCTGGACATTCCCCACACGACGACATTCCACACGCTGGCTCGAGCGAAGATGGAGGCGAGGCCCGCCGAGGCCGAACCTGCCAACCGGCTCGCGGCGGAGACGCTGGTGGCCCGTTCGGTTGATTCGATAGTTGTCTCCACGGAGCAGGAGAAGAGTGATCTGGGCCGCCTGTACGACGTGGATGCCGAGCGGGTCGATGTCGTACAGGCCGGGGTGGACCTTGACCTGTTCCATCCCATTGACCAGTCAAAGGCTCGCCAGGAACTGGGCGTGACTGAATCGAAGGTTATTCTGTCAGTTGGACGGATCGAGCCGCTGAAGGGGGTCGACATCCTGATATCGGCAGTCTCGAAGCTCGATGATATCTCCGACACGCGTCTGCTTATCGTGGGCGGTGAGCCGGGCAGCGACCCGGAACTTCAGAAGCTCATGAAGTTGGCGGAGGCCTTGAGCGTGGCCGACTCCGTGACATTCACCGGAGCCGTTGAGCAGACCGAGCTTCCCAAGTACTACAGCGCCGCTGATGTATTTGTTATGCCGTCCTATTACGAAAGCTTCGGGCTCGCGGCACTCGAGGCAATGGCCTGCGGCACACCGATTGTCGCCTCCAGTGCGGCCGGTGGACCGAAGTCTTTCGTCGAGGAAGGCGAAACGGGATATCTGATACTATGGCCCTCTTCTGATTCCTATGCCGAGCGCCTGGAACAGCTCCTAGGAGACACAGCTACGAGGGAGCGCGTTGGACAAGCGGCCCGAGCCAAGGCATTAACCATGGGCTGGGACACGGTAGCTTCAGGCCTCTCGCGTCACTATGACCGGGCGACCTCGGATGCGTGGATGAATGTAGCCGGAGGGTGATACGGTGGATGCCTTAAAGGGCCCATCTGATGATTCGAAGAACGGCGCAAAGCCGGGACAGCGTCTGTCTCCACTAGCGCGTTTGCAGCGCCATGTCGGTCGCCGTATCGTGTCCGGCTTCTTGATCCTCATTCCCCTGATCATAACCTTCCTGATACTGCGTTTCGTCTATGTGTACGTGGAAGGTTTCTTCAGTCCTATCGTCGACGAGTTCGCCTGGACTTTCCCAGGGATCGGCGTTCTCATCACCCTCGTCTTGCTATACATCACCGGGGCGTTTCTTGCTGGGAAGCGAGTGCGGGGCTGGGAAGATTCCCTGCTCAGCAGAGTCCCAATTCTGGGCAGCATATACAGCGTTTCGCGACAGTCCATCGACGCTCTTTCATCCACTACCGGACAGCACTTCAGCCGCGTGGTCTTCCTCGATTGGCCCCGACCTGGTGTCCGAGCAATGGGCTTTGTGACCGGACACCTCCATGCAGGCATTGAGGGAAGCGGTGCGATGGTAGTGGTCTACATCCCCACCGTGCCCAACCCGACCTCCGGGATGCTAGCATGGGTCCCCGAGGACGATGTCGTCAGTACGGATATCACCGTTGAGGACGCAATGAAGGCTGTTTTCTCGGGTGGGATTGTGCTCCCATCTATCGAAGCTCCAGCCAGCATCCCTGCCGCCATCCCCCTCGAGGGCGAGACCATATCGAAAGGGCCTCAGCCCTCCTAATCGGCCTAGCTAGACAAGTGCGTTTTGCAGTCCCCACTCCGTGTCTTTGATATCGCTTAATGACTCGCGTGATACCCTGATGAATCTACACATGTACGATCTTCACAGTCACATACTGCCTGGCCTCGACGATGGGCCCAAAGCCATAGATGACACCATGGCGATGGCGCGGGTTGCTGCTCAACAGGGCACTCGTGTGATGGTGTGTACCCCTCACCGCAAGGACGTGGGCGAGAATTCGTCCGTGGACCATGTCCGGGAGCTGGTCGCTGGAATCAACCGCGACCTGGAGGGAGAGGGAGTCGCGCTGGAGTTCCTGGTGGGCATGGAGAACCACCTGGACCTCGACCTGCCCGCAGACCTCGCCGCCGGCAAGGCATTGCCTTTAAACGGCACACGATACTGCCTCGTAGAGTTACCTTTCTTCGGACGCCCAAACTACCTTGAGGACGTGTTGTTTCAGATTCAACTCCAGGGAATTACTCCTGTGCTGGCCCATCCAGAGAGGATTGAGGCGGTGCAGAACGATGTCGGTCTGCTAGCGAAATTTGTCGAACGAGGTATGCTCAGTCAGGTCACGGCAGGAAGCGTCGTCGGGCACTTTGGCAAGAAGGTTCGCACCATCACCCACAGCATGCTGCGACAGCGGTTGGTGCATATCTTGGCTTCCGATACCCACTTTCCCGCGGGGCCGCGATCTCCGGAGCTCCGAGAAGGGCTCGAGGCGGCTGCGAGCATCGTTGGAGAGGCGGAGGCGGAGGCGATGGTGGTGGACACCCCTAGGCGCATAGTGGAGGACCTGCCGGTCGAGATAGAGCCGCCACGACAGGACGAAGGACGGGGTAGGCGCTGGTTCTTCTTCCGGCGCTAACCGCCGAGGGGGTTCTGTTCAACCGGGGCCCTTCGACAATCTCCGGGCGAACGGGCCTCTGGTGCTCCTCGAACCACGCCCGACCCAACCTGCGCAGCACCAGCCCCGGCCCACTTAGCGCGCGCAGTGCCTAGAAGGCCCAGCCCTTCGCTTTTGTGGGGGTGACGCTTATTAGTATGAAGGTTGATTCGCGGTAGGTTTTCTCGGCGTATCGCTCGCCCTCTTCCTGACCCTGGTAGTTGATTGACATCGCCCAGAGCAACTCTTTTTCCCACTCGTCAGATAGCGTAGCCACGCCATTGAATTGCAGGAACGAGTAGGGCTTTATGGTGGTCGTGATCGCGATGGACACCCTTGGCTCGTGGCGGATGTTCCGTACTTTGACTGCCTTCGGCTCGGCAAGTATGAGCAGCGCCTCGCCGTCGTAGTGGTGCCACACGGGCGCCACGTGGGGAGCGCCGTCGGATCCCACTGTGGACAGGTGGGAGAGATTGGGTTCACGTAGATAGATGTCCATCTCGGCGGGTGTCATGAGTGCCATCTAGTTGGACTCCTCGTCTGAAGATGTTTCGTTGCGCTTTTGAAAGAGCGGCAGATCTGTTGGCGCTTGCTCGTCGTTGTCACTGCCAAGAGGGGCGAGATGGCGCTGGATGCGCTCCCATATTTTTTCGCTAATGGCTTCCATGGACTCCGTCGCATCAATGACTGCCCAACGATCTGGCTCTTTATTGGCAATATCCAGGTACCCCGCTCTTACCCGCTCGTGGAAGCCGAGCGACTCCTCTTCGAACCGGCTGGTACCCTCGCGGTCAATCCGTTTTTTCTTGGCTCCATCCGCAGGTTCCATCGCGAGCCGGATCTGGAGAGAGCCAACACGTTTGAGACCTTCGACGGGGGAGCAGTCCAGCAGGAATGTGAGACTGGGCGTCTTTCCCATTGTCGCCAGACGGTTGATTCGGGCAATATCGTCGAGGGGCAGCCTGCGTCCGTAGCCCTGGTAGGCTGTGGTCGAGTCCGCGTAGCGGTCCGCGATCACAATGCGGCGATCTCCCTTAAGGGCAGGCGTGAGCACCTTAGCGACGAACTCCGCTCGTGCAGCTGCGAATAGGAACAGCTCGGCTCCGTGGGAGATATTTTCCCCGCGCCTCTTTTCGCGCTTTAGCCAGTCCCTGAGGTACCAGCCCAGGGGCGTCGTGCCCGGCTCCCGCACCAGTGTGGATTGAAAGCCCTCGCGCTCAAGCCGCCCGGCGAGAATTTCCGCCTGGGTGGACTTGCCAGAGCCCTCGCCACCCTCAAAAGTGATAAACAGCCCCAAGCTCTACTCCCGCCAGCGTGCCGCTGGACCTTTGTAGTAAGAAAAATGTGGGAATTCGTGTGAAGGTCACGCTCACACACCGGGCGAATCGCTCCTTCGCACAACCATCGGAATCCGATGTCGGGTTCCGGGATCGGGCCCAAGCTCCCCAACAATCCACCCTGACGAGCCAAGCCCCAGCCCCGCCCCACCCAGCGTGCGCAGCACCCGCACTAGCGTCGGTAGAGTACCACGCGGCGGGTCGGTTCGCGTCCCGTGCTGCTCGATGCCAGGCCATGCTCCTCTGCGAACACATGCTGGAGATGGCGTATGTACGCCACCTGCGGGCTCAGGTCAGCCTGGTGGTCGCCCTCGTCGGCGATACGGCTGGCCGCCTGTTCCGCTTCCTCGATGGCCTTGCCGACCTCTGCCAGGGTTGCCTGTCTGGGCTGGCTGCGGGCCAGAGCCCTGAGGAACTGGTGGATCTGGGTCGTCGTGTTCTTGCGCAGGACGTAGACGGGCTTGCCCTGTTCCTCGGCATCGAGGAGAGCGCGAGTTCGTTTACGGTAGAAATTTTTCGTGGTGAGGAGCAGGTCGGCGTCCGCCAGCTCCGATACAAGTTCCACGGCGGCGGCGGACGAGCTCAATGCCTGTTGGAGCTTGCCCTTATTTACGCCATAAGGGAGGATATGGCTGGTCTGAGCGGGCGGCTCCTCAGGCGTGTCCGTTTCCTGTGTGTCCGTGTCCTCGGGCTCTTCACCGCGCTGTGGGGCGCCACGGCGCGGCCCCCGATCCCGCACGGGTTCGGGGCTTCGCTCCGATCGACCGTTCTCGGACATGGCGGAGGCTGCGACAGGCACCTGGGTGCGGTGTACTTGCCCCTCATCATCCATGAATCGCCGCTCGGCGGTTACCGGGTAGCCCCTCAGCATCTTGTCCACAATGTCCGCTACGTCCGCATGGACGTTCACATCGTTGCGGCCCTGGATCTCAACGAGGATGTCGAATGTAGGAGGAGCCTTGCGTTCGAGTACCGTCTTTTGGGTCCGTCGGCGGCGTGCCTCGTCGTCTCCGAGGGTCACGGCGTCGATTCCGCCGATCAGGTCCGAGAGGGTCGGGTTTGTTATCAGATTCTCGATGGTGTTGCCGTGGGCGGTCGCCACGAGCTGCACTCCGCGCTCCGCGATAGTCCGTGAGGCGGTAGCTTCAAGCTCGGTGCCGATCTCGTCGATGACGATGACCTCTGGCATGTGGTTTTCGACAGCCTCGATCATTACGTCGTGTTGCTGCGAGGGGGTCGGCACCTGCATGCGTCTAGCGTCGCCGATGCCGGCATGAGGGATGTCGCCATCGCCTGCAATCTCGTTCGAAGTGTCGACCACGATAACGCGCCTGAGGGCGTCGTCAGCGAGTACACGGGCGACTTCTCTGAGCATGGTGGTCTTGCCGACGCCCGGCCTTCCGAGCAGCAGCACGCTCTTGCCGGTCAGTACTAGGTCCTCGATGATGCGGATCGTGCCGTAGACGGCGCGTCCAACGCGCACCGTCAGGCCGACGACTTTGCCGCCGCGATTGCGAATTGCAGAGATGCGGTGGAGGGTGCGCGCGACACCGGCGCGGTTGTCGCCACCGAAAGCACCGATGCGCTCGATGACGTGCTGAAGATCCGCCTCGGTGATCTCTTGGGGGGCGAGTTCGATCGTCTCCCCTGGGAATCTGGCCAGGGGCGCACGCCCCAGATCCATGATCACCTCAAGGAGATCTTCCTTGTCCTCTCTTTTCGCGACGGGCTCCGCGATGGCTGGCGGTAGCTTCTCGATTATCGCGCCGAGGTCTGTGTCAATCCATTGGTTTTCTTGTAAGTTCATTCTTGGCGTTAGAGGGTTGGTCTTTCCTACGCTGGCGTTATGGGCAGCGCATTCCGGCTCTCATTGTCCATGGCCGGGGTCACCATCGATTTTACCAACGTTACGTACTCCGAATCAACGTCGACGCCTCGGCGGTGAAATACGCGATGGATGTCGGATTGGTGCTCCGAGACCAGCCACAGCACATCGGCGAAACGAGGCAGACTCGCCATCGCAAAATCGATGAGCCCTCGAGCGGTTGATTCGTCGTCTTTGCGGACCATAAGCGTCGCTGTTGATGAGCGCAGACGGCGTACGGTCTTGAGCCAGCCCTTGAGCCCCGAATCCCCGTCCACGACATACTCTCTTCCGCGCCCGCCGGACCTCTCCCGCGCCATGGCCCACTGGTCGAATGTGACCCCCGTAGATAGTCGCGTCTCCATGGGGGTCGAGGCGGTGTAGAGCTGGTAGACGGCGAACTCGTCGGGGTCGGTATGCTTGCGGGGAGCAGGTCCGATCGCCCGGTCTTGCTTGCGGGTCCGGTAGAGCATTTCACGATAGCAGGGAAGGAACCCGTTGGCCAGCACGTCGTCTACGAGCGGGTCATCGCTCTGAAGACGTATGAAGAGTCTCTCGCCGCCTTGTCGCGCGATCTGCTGGGCGAGGACCGGAAGCAGTCCGGCTCGGTCGCGATTCCCCTGTCCAACGAGCAGGTGGGAGACCTCCCAGGTTCGAGGTCCGGAGCGCGGCCTGGCGGCTCCTATGGCCACTACTTGCTTATCGGCAGTCGATGCCACGGCCTGGACAGGGCGAGTCATCAGCGAGAGGCTAAGGGTCGGCAGTGTTGTCGCGGATACACGGTCCGGGATGCCCCTGCCGAGGTTGTCGAGGGTAAATGCCCGGTTGCCAGTCCCCCGGTGGGCCAGGAGGGCGTATCGGACGAGATCGAGTGGCTGCAGGGGTCTGATCACGGTTTTGTGTTGCTACGTCGAGTCTTCTACCATCCTGATAAAAAGCTGGTGAACTCGGTCGTCCCCCGTGAGCTCCGGGTGGAACGACGTCGCGAGCATACGGTCCTGGCGTACTGCCACTGGCCGACCGTCGCGGACCCTGGCCAGCACTTTGACCGAGTCCCCCATGAGATTCACGGCCGGGGCACGGATGAATACCGCCCGAAAGTCCGGGCCCTCGATGCCTTCGAGTGCGATGTCCTCCTCGAAGCTGTCGATCTGGCGGCCAAAGGCGTTACGGCTGACATCAATGTCCATGAGCCTGAGGGGGTCAGGACGCCGATCGCGGAGCCGATCGGCAATGACGATCATCCCAGCGCAGGTGCCCCAGAGCGGCATTCCTGCGCGCACCCTCTTGGTGAGGGGCTGTCTGAATCCGTATATGTCGATGAGTTGCACAATGGTAGTGCTCTCACCCCCCGGAATGATCAGGCCGTCAATACCCTCGAGTTGCGAGGGTAGTCTGATCTCCGGGGCGTCAACGCCCAGACGGGCCAGTACCTGCTTGTGCTCCAGGAAATCTCCCTGAATGGCCAGCACACCTATGGTTGGCAAGCTTACCAGCCCCTGGTGGCCAACTGCTCAGATTCCGGCATGGTCTTTATGTCCAGGCCAGGCATGGCGTCGCCCAGTCCCGTGGACACCTCTGCCAGGATTGCGGGGTCGTTGAAATGGGTGGTGGCCTTCACGATGGCTTTTGCCATGAGAAGCGGGCTCTCAGACTTGAAGATGCCGGAGCCCACGAACACACCGTCGACGCCTAGCTGCATCATCAGAGCCGCGTCTGCCGGGCTCGCGATGCCGCCCGCGGCGAAGTTCACGACAGGCAGCTTGCCAGTCTTGTGGATCCCTTTGACGAGGTCGAAGGGCGCCTTGAGGTCCCGGGCGGTAGCCATCAGTTCGTCGCTGCTCATGCCCTGGATCCGGCGTATTTCGCCCATTACTGTGCGGGCATGCCTCACAGCCTCGACGACGTTTCCGGTGCCGGCTTCACCCTTGGTGCGAATCATTGCCGCGCCCTCGCCAATACGGCGCAGGGCTTCGCCCAGGTTGCGGCAGCCGCATACGAAGGGCATCTTGAACAATGTTTTGTCGACGTGGTTGTCCTCGTCGGCCGGGGTCAGTACCTCCGACTCGTCTACGTAGTCGACTCCCAGGGACTCGAGTATTTGCGCCTCGACGAAGTGGCCGATGCGGCACTTGGCCATCACCGGAATCGTGACAGCTTCCATGATCTCGATGACCTTGGAGGGGTCGGCCATTCGGGCTACCCCGCCAGCCTTGCGAATATCAGACGGCACGCGCTCAAGAGCCATCACCGCGACAGCGCCGGCGTCTTCGGCTATTTTGGCTTGGTCGGCGGTCACGACGTCCATGATGACGCCGCCCTTGAGCATCTTCGCCAGCCCGGTCTTCACTTGCCAGGTGCCGGTCTCCACGGTGGTATCTATTGCAGTCATGCGTCGCTCCCTTTAAATTCTGTGTGCATTATACTCTCGGCCAAATACCTTGGCAATTTCGGCGGCACTGCGCGCGCTGAGTGGTGCGGGGCAGGTTGTGAGCCCCAGACATCGGAATCTGCGCACTCCCTTCTGGGTCATTCGGTCTGGTGCCATGGAGTTATGTGAATGAACGACGGCGCTATGACTTGGCGGTTGGTAGGTCTCGGGGCAGCCATCAAGGTTGGCCGTGCCCTTTTTGCACGCATTGTCCGGCCCAACGTAGCGATCGCGGCGCTCGCTGTCGCGCTGGTGGCGGGAGCCTGTGGTGGCGGCGAGTCTCCGGCGGCCGAAGTATCGTCGTCCCCCACTGCGGCAGCCTCACCTGAGCCGTCTCCGACTCGCACGCCAATCCCGACCCCCACTCCACAGCCGATGCCCGCGCCCGTCGCCGATGCCGGCTCTCTGCCGGCCCTGAATATAGAGCGCGCGTTCCGAAACGTCTCGTTTGATCGCATGGTCCAGTTGACGCACTCAGGCGCAGACGACGGGATGCTCTATGTAGTGCTCCAACCGGGGCGCGTGATGGTGTTCGAGGACGATGCCGATGTGGACGAGGCAACTGTGTTCCTCGACATCAGGGAACGGGTAAATGACAGTGGCAATGAGGAGGGGCTGCTCAGTATTGCCTTCACGCCTGACTACGAAGAGAGCGGACACTTCTACGTCTACTACTCTGCCTCCTCTCCCAGGCGCTCGGTCGTGTCGCGTTTTTCCGTGGGCAAGGCCGGCCCCGTGGCCGCTGACCCCGCCAGCGAGGTGATCGTTCTCGAAGTGCCGCAGCCCTTCGCAAACCACAATGGTGGCCAGCTCGCGTTTGGTCCCGATGGCTACCTCTATATCGGTCTCGGAGACGGCGGTAATCGGGCCGACCCCCAGGGCAACGGCCAGGACACGTCCACGCTGCTGGGTTCCATCCTCCGAATCGACGTCTCAACAGTGGGCTCCGCATCCGGGTACACGATTCCGTCCGATAACCCGTTCATCACCGGGGCAGGAGGCGCTCGTGGCGAGATATGGGCTTTCGGGCTCCGCAACCCCTGGAGGTTCTCCTTTGATCGGGAGACGGGCGATCTTTGGGCTGGAGATGTCGGTCAGAACAGCTATGAGGAAATCGACCTCATCTCACCGGGCCACAACTATGGGTGGAACGTGATGGAAGGTCTGCATTGCTTCAGCGCCTCACGGGTACGGAGCGATGACGAGGCCTGCCAGGGGCCGGGGCTGGCCCTTCCCGTAATCGAGTACGGGCGCACCGGTGGCTGCTCTGTGACCGGCGGGCACGTATACCGTGGGGATCGGCTTCCTGAGCTGAAGGGGGCCTATGTATACGGGGACTTTTGCACCGGCCACATATGGGCGCTCCGACATGACGGCTCGGAACTCACCGAGCACAGACTGCTGTTCAACTCGGATTTGCAGATACCGGCTTTTGGTGAGAGCTCGTCAGGCGAGGTCTACGTGCTGTCATTCAGCGGCGGTATCTATCGTCTGAGGGTGCCTTAGGCGGGGACGCCCGCAGTTGTCTTTATGCTCTGTCCAGTCACGAAACCCGACCGGAGGAAGGACAAAATCCAGGCAATTGTCACCCGCAATAGTTCCTCATATATAGGAGTGAAGCTCCGGCAGCGGGACAGATTGCTTTTGCGTCATATTCTCTCTCTGCGAGGGCCAGCTAATACCGGCCCAACATGGGGAAGCCCAAGATTTGGGGAGCTGTCAGCACCCTATGATACAATTCCGTGTGGGAGAGGTGGCCGAGCGGCTTAAGGCGCTAGTCTCGAAAACTAGTATGGGGGCAACTTCATCGTGGGTTCGAATCCCACCCTCTCCGCTTCGCTACGGTGCCGTCCACGTTTGAGTGCCGTCGGCGCCGGTACGTACTTTGATGGAGAGATGCCAGAGAGGCCGATTGGGCGCGATTGGAAATCGCGTGTCGTCGCAAGGCGACCGTGGGTTCGAATCCCACTCTCTCCGCCAGTACGCCTTCCACTGCATGTAGTGACCCCCTCCCACAGGACCTCTGATTACCCGTATGTGGCCAACTGTATGTGGAAGCTTTGACCCTGGTTTAGCGTCCCTCTGGACAACGCTACGATGGGCCTATGCTAGAATCATCTCTTGTGACTAGCAGCAAAAAAACAAACGACGACCTAAAGTACTGGATCGCCTTCAATCGAATCCCGGGCATTGGCCGGGTTCGCTTCAAGACGATGGAAGCCCATTTCGGTACGCTTTCGGAGGCGTGGCGGGCTGGGCTTACCGAGTTGCGCGCAGCAGGGCTCGACGCGCGCGCCGCTCAGAACATTGCTACGCGGAAGCTCCAGATCGACCCCGATGTCGAAATGGAGACGCTGATCGCCTCCGGGGCCCGGGCCATAAACTGGCACGACGACGAGTACCCAGAGCGGTTAAAGGAAATATACGATCTGCCGCCCGTGCTCTACCTGCGAGGCGAGTTGCTGCCACAGGACGCACGCTCGATCTCCATGGTTGGCACCCGAGTGCCAACAGCCTATGGTAGAGAGGCTGCATACCAGCTGACCCATGACATTGCCAGCGCTGGCGTGGTCATCGTCAGCGGCCTCGCTCGCGGTGTCGACGCTATTGCCCACAGGGCGGCTCTGGAGGCCGGACAGCGGACCATAGCGGTCATGGGTAGTGGGATTGATGTGATATACCCGAGAGAGCATGAGCGGCTGGCATCGGATATACTCGAAAACGGCGTGGTTATGTCTGAGTACCCGGTGGGGACCAGGCCAGTCGCAAAAAACTTCCCGCGACGGAACCGAATAATGAGCGGCATGACGCTCGGCACCGTCGTCATTGAGGCAGCAGAGCGTAGTGGTGCGCTCCTTACGGCTCGCCACGCACTTGAGCAGGATCGCGAGGTGTTCGCCGTGCCAGGCAACATCTTCTCCCCGGACAGCCGTGGGACGAATCGACTGATTCGCGATTCGGCCGCCAAGCTCGTGACGGGTTATGAGGAAGTGCTTGAGGAGTTGAATCTGACCTATGTCGGCAAGCAGATGGAGATTGCGGCTCTGATACCTCAGGACGATGAAGAATCGAAAATACTTTCCCTGGTGACGTACGATCCGATCCATATAGACGAGATCATTCGCTCATCCGGGGAGGGCATATCGACAGTTAGCAGCACGCTGGCTATGATGGAATTAAAGGACTTGGTTCGCCAGGTAGGCGGGATGAACTACATCCGGCTCCAAGAGACCCAGGCAAAATACGAGGTAGTGTGAGTAAAAATGGCTAAAGACCTAGTAATTGTAGAATCGCCGGCCAAGGCTCGTACCATTGAGCGCTTCCTTGGTAACAAATACGTCGCCAAGGCGTCGATGGGGCACGTCCGTGACCTGCCCCGACGCGAAATCGGTGTGGAGGTCGAAGACGGCTTCAAACCGAAATACCAGACGTTGGCAGACAAAAAGAAGATCGTCGCCGAACTCAAGGCGGCTGCCAAGGATGCGAAGATCGTTTACCTGGCAACTGACCCGGATCGAGAGGGCGAAGCGATTGCGTGGCACCTGATTGAGGCTGTCAAAATAAGCCCGAACAAGATCCGACGAGTGGTGTTCCACGAGATCACGCAGAACGCGGTCAACGAAGCCTTCGAGAACCCGCGAGGTCTGGATATGGACCTCATCAACGCGCAGCAGGCGCGGCGAGTCCTCGACAGGCTGGTAGGTTACGACTTGAGCCCAGTTCTATGGAAAAAGGTCCGACGAGGCCTCTCGGCCGGCCGGGTGCAGTCCGTCGCACTGCGACTGATTGTGGACCGAGAGGGCGAGATCCACGCCTTTATCAAGGAAGAGTACTGGTCTGTCGAGGCTCTATTGGGACGGCAGGCTGAAGACTCCAAAGAGACGGTGGAGGCGCAACTGCGGTCCATCAAGGGCGAGAAGGGCCGTCTGAAGATTGCAAATGGCGAGGAGGCCGGTGCTATCACCACAGACCTCGAGCCTGCTGCCTACAATGTCGCATCCGTCACCAAAAAGGAGCAGAAGCGCAGGCCGTCGGCTCCATTTATCACCAGCACGATGCAGCAGGAAGGTGTCCGCAAGCTGCGATTCACCGCACGCCGGACGATGGCGATCGCCCAGCAGCTGTACGAGGGTGTCGACGTAGGAGGTGATGGCGCCGAGGGGCTGATCACCTACATGCGTACCGACTCGACCAACGTGGCTGCCACCGCCCTGTCGGAAGCGAACCAGTACATCAAGGAAAAGTTCGGCCCGAACTATGCACCGAGCAAGCCTCGCGTGTTTTCGAAGAAGTCTAAGGGCGCGCAGGAGGCTCATGAGGCCATTCGGCCCACCTCCATTTACCGGGACCCTGCCACCGTACGGCCACACCTCACCAGCGAGCAGTTCCGTCTCTACGACCTGATCTGGAAGCGCATGCTTGCCAGTCAGATGAGCGACGCATTGCTCGACATGACGACTATAGACATTGAGGCTTCGGGAACACCTACCGGAAAGGTGTATGAGTTCCGGGTAACGGGCTCTGTACTGAAGTTCCCGGGATTTCGGAGGCTCTATCTGGAGGGTAAGGACGACGCGGCGGAGAAGGACGACGATGAGTCCACCCTACCGAACCTGAATGAAGGAGAGGTCTTGAAGTCGCTGTCGATTACTCCGGAGCAGCACTTCACCCAGCCGCCGCCGCGATACACAGAAGCGACGCTGGTCAAGGCACTCGAAGAGCAGGGCATCGGCCGCCCTAGCACATATGCACCAACGCTTGCGACGGTGACGGACAGAGACTACGCGCGCAAGGATCAAGGTCGCTTCGTGCCCACCAAGCTGGGTACGGCGGTGAGTGGTCTTCTGACGGCACATTTCCCAGATATCATGGACGTAGGTTTTACAGCCCGTATTGAAGAACAGTTTGACGAAGTCGCAAATGGTGAGCAGGAGTGGGGTCCGTTGTTGAAGGAGTTCTACGGACCATTCTCGGAGTCAGTAAAGCGCGCTCTGGCCGAGGCGGAGAGAATTCCACGGGACCAGATTGATGAGGAGACCGATGAGGTCTGCGAAGATTGCGGGCGCCCAATGGTCATCAAATCTGGCCGGTTCGGCAGGTTCCTTTCGTGCAGCGGCTTCCCGGAGTGCAAGGCTTCCGCGCCTCTGCTCGAGCGAGTGGGAGTGGAGTGCCCGGAATGCGGCAACGACCTGGTTGAGCGTCAGGGCAAGGGCAAGGGACGTGGTCGTACCAAGTTCTATGGCTGCTCGAATTACCCGGCCTGCACCTTTGCGGTGAGTCGCAGGCCACTGCCTCAGCCCTGCCCGGACTGCGGCAAGCTGCTTCTTGCGGCTGGCAAGGGCAATGCACGCTGCAACGCGTGCGATTTCAACGGTCCGGTTCCTGAGGACGAGACTGTGGAACTGGCTTCCTAAAGGATTCACGAGGTGTCGGATCCCCGGCCCGTCTCCAGTGAGGGCCGGGTCCGACTTCGAGAATCGTGGACCGCGTTGCCCTCAAGATAGACCCTGTTTCGCCTTTCGCATTGGCATTGCGCTATTGTAGAAATTCGTTATGAATCCCAAAGAGTGGAACGCGCTACTGGCCAGGTTCGCTAATCACCTCTCGGCTGAGAGGGGATTAGCGGCGTTGACCGTCAGGAACTACTCCACCGACCTTGGCCCGCTCTTCGACTATATGAGCGAAACGGAAGTCGAAAGCCTCAGGGCGCTGAATCGCGACATCATCCGCGGATACCTTGGATGGCTCGTAAAGATGGGCTACGCAAGGTCAAGCATCGTTCGTAAACTGAGCGGTCTTCGGAGCTTCTTCCGGTGGTTGTTGCGTGAGGGGATGATCGATAACGATCCGCTGCCCCGGCGCGGGGTGATGAAACGAGAGTCTCGCCTGCCCCGCTTCCTGTCACAGCGCGACGCGGCTAGCCTGGTGTCGTCCCCTGATACGTCTGAGCGATTCGGGCCCAGGGACCGTGCGTTGTTGGAGACGCTGTACGCGGGGGGCCTTCGGGTCAGCGAAGTGGCTGGGCTGAAAGTCGATGACATAAACCTGGGCACGAGAGAAGTCCGCGTGACGGGCAAGGGCTCCAAGCAGCGCGCCGTTCTTATTGGCGAGACGGCCCGCGACGCGCTCTCGCTCTACCTGGGCGAACTCCGTCCGAAGCTGGTTAATGCCAAATCGGGCAGCGCGCTGTTCCTGAGCCGTCTCGGCACACCGCTCAGCCAGCGAAGCATCCAGGAGAAGGTGCGCCGTTATGCGATCAAGGCTGGGCTGAGGTCTGGAATCCACACCCACACCCTGCGACACTCTTTCGCCACCCACCTTCTGGACGGCGGCGCGGACCTGCGAGTGGTCCAGGAGTTGTTGGGGCATTCCAGCCCGGCAACGACGCAAATATATACGCACGTGACCCAGGCCAAGGCCAAAGAGGTGTACCTTTCGGCACACCCCCGAGCGGCAAAGGCGACGACGGCACCCCTCACCGATGATGGAGAGGGGTGAATGAGGATAGCTCAACTCCGGGTTGCAGTGAGAGACAAAGCCGAATTGCAGTGAAGGTGAAACAATGAAAATTCTCGTGATTAACGGGCCTAATTTGAACATGCTGGGGACGAGGAACCCGGCGGTGTACGGCGGCGATACCCTTGCGGAGATCGAGGACCGAATTCGCAACAGGGCCGCTGATTTGGGCGTGGACGTGGACTTCTTTCAATCCAACCACGAGGGCGCTCTCGTGGACTATCTGCAAGGTCCTGCTCGGGAATCGGCAGGCATCGTAATGAACGCCGGCGCACTTACTCACTACGGTCTGTCGTTGCGCGACGCCCTCGCGGATTGCCGACTACCGGCCATAGAAGTGCACCTTTCCAACATCCACGCTCGCGAAGAATTCCGACGCCAGTCGGTGCTTAGCTCGGTGGTCGTCGGTCAGATTGCGGGCCTGGGTTGGCGCGGCTACCAGTATGCCCTCGAGTATCTTGTGGCGCATATTCGCGACGAAGAGGCGAGCGCATGAGTACCACTGACAGACTGGCGCAACTCCGCGACGCACTGAAGGAATTGGAGTTGGACGCGTTCCTCGTGTCCAGCCCTGAGAACCGTAGATATCTGTCCGGGTTTACGGGGTCGGCCGGCTATTTGTTCATCAGTCGCACCGACGCTGTGCTGGCAACCGACTTCCGGTATATCGAACAGGCCGGAAAGCAGTCTTCGGAATTCAGGGTCGAGCGCACCGGAGCGTCCCTGTCGTGGCTGCCAGAGATGGCATCAACTGCCTCGGCTCGGCGAGTCGGTTTTGAGGCCGAGGTGATGACCGTGGGCACACATACGGCATTCCTCAAAGCGGTGGCCGAGGCAGACGTGGATGATGGTCTGACGCTGGTAGAGACGTCAGATATGATCGACAAAATCAGGGCCACGAAATATGAAGAAGAGCTTGCGCTGCTGACACGAGCAATCGAAATCACCGATCATGCCATGGACGAGATCGGGCCGGCGATTGTGCCAGGCATGACCGAGGCTCAGGTGGCGTGGGGTCTGGAGAAGTCGATGCGTGAGCAGGGTGCGGAGGCGATGGCGTTTGACATAATCGTCGGCGCAGGTACCAACGGCGCTCTGCCTCACCATCGTGCCGACGACACCGTGATCCAAAATGGACAGCCTATAGTGATAGACATGGGCGCCGCATACGAGGGCTATTGTGCCGACCTGACCCGTACCATCTTTGTAGGCGAGCCTGACGATACATTCAAGAAGGTATACAGCACGGTGCTCCGTGCGCAGCTTGCGGCTCAGGAGCAGGTCCGGGCTGGAATGACGGGCGAGGAGACCGACGCCATCTCTCGTGATGTCATCGTCGAGGCTGGCTACGGCGACGCATTCGGACACAGCCTAGGGCACGGGGTTGGTCTTGCCGTCCACGAGTACCCGCGTGTTGGTCCCAGGGCCCCGGACGTGCTGGCGGACGGTATGGTCTTCACCATCGAGCCCGGTATCTATCTGCCCGAATGGGGCGGGGTGCGGATCGAGGACGTGGTCGTAATGGAGTCTGGGCGCGCGCGAGTGCTCTCCAAGGCCGCTAAAATAGATGTAGACCTGTAAGGAGCTGAGTATGACGATTGGATACGGAGATTTGAAGAAAGGGCTTCCGATCGAGCTGGACGGGGAGCCATATGTAGTAGTCGAGTATAGCTCGCGCAAGATGCAACAGCGCGCGCCGGTGATGCAGGTCCGATTCCGTTCCCTGCTGACGGGCCGGGTCGTCGACCGCTCGTTCCAGGGCTACGACGTCAAACTGTCTATCGCGGATGTCGAGCGACGCAGTGCGCAGTATATCTATGCGGACGGTGATCTGTACTACTTCATGGACACAGAGAGTTTTGATCAATTCCCGCTGTCCGAGGATCAGATAAAAGACGCGCTAGCCTTCCTGGTGGAGGAGACTACCGTCGATGTCGTCTTCTTCGAAGAGCAACCCATTGCTATCGACATGCCGATTACGGTCGATTTGGAAGTTAAGGATGCGCCACCAGGCCACCGGGGAGACACGGCCCAGGGAGGCACGCAGCCGGTGACGCTGGAGACGGGGCACGTCGTGCAGGTGCCGTTATTTGTTTCGGAGGGCGATAGGATCAACGTCGATACGCGCACCGGAGAATACCTGTCCAGGGCATGACATGGCGATCTACTCTGTATCTCAGGTAGCGGGCTACTTGAGCGACCTGCTATATCAAGACTCCGCACTTCAGGACCTATGGGTCAGCGGTGAGGTGGCGAACCTCGCCCGGCCCGGTTCCGGGAACAGCTACTTCACGTTGCGTGACTCCGGCTCTACTTTGCGATGCGCGATGTTCAGTCGTAGTTCTCGCGGCGCCGAGCTGCTGGAAAATGGGATGTCCGTCATCGCCCACGGGCGTGTTTCTCTGTACGAGACGCGAGGCGATCTACAGCTAATCGCGGACGTTGTGCAGCCTGAGGGCGTGGGCGATCTCCAGGTGAAGCTGGAGCAGTTGATCGTCAAGCTGGAGAGCGAGGGCCTCTTCTCACAGTCGCGAAAACGCGAGATACCGCGTTATCCACGGCGTGTCGTCGCGGTGACCTCGCCGATCGGATCCGTCTGGCAGGACATCAAGAGCGTCATCGAGCGGCGCTATCCGCTGGCCGAGCTTTCGCTTGTGCCCGTGTTGGTGCAGGGGGAGCGCGCGGCCGCCACAATCGTCGACGGTCTCGCGGCCCTGGACACGGAGCCAGACGTGGATGTAGTGATCCTCGCTCGTGGGGGCGGTTCGCTGGAGGATCTGTGGCCCTTCAACGAGGAAACCGTAGCCAGGGCTATTTTTAGGTGCGGTGCGCCACTAATCAGCGCAGTCGGGCACGAAACGGACACCACGGTGGCTGACATGGTCGCCGATGTGCGTGCGCCGACACCCTCGGTGGCGGCCGAGATTGCGGTGCCTGACCAGGCCGAGCTTTCGGCCGGTCTTCTGTCAATGCGTCGGACACTAACGTCAGCGGTGTCCAGGACCCTGCTCCACCGCACCGAGGTTGTCAGACGGCTCGGCCCCCGGCTGCTGCGGGTCGGACCTGGTCTTGATCAGAAGCGTATCCGTGTCGACGAGTTGCTGCGAAGATCAGGTATAAATCTCCGCCAAAACCTCGATGCAAGCAAGGCCAGCACAGAGGCTCTTGCGATGCGTCTTCGGGCCCTAAGCCCCAAAGACACCCTGCGCAGGGGGTATGCTATAGTACAGACCGCCGACGAATCCACCGTGGTAAGCGACCCAGGTCAGGTGAGTGTCGGCGACGGTGTCGAGATCACGCTGGCCGAGGGTAGCCTTTCCGCGGATGTGGTGGCGCCAAGAGCGCAGCGCGTGCCAAAGGGGCGGGCCGATGACCAGAGCTGATCCAGGCGTACTGTACCGAGGCCACGATATTTCACCGGCGACTCAGACACTATTTTTACTCTCCCCCTTCCGAGGAGGAGTGCCAGGGAGATCTTTGAAAGTGTACTTAATTACTCCGCCGGTCATCCCGGTATGACGGCCAAAAAAGTGCCCGATGACATGACCTTTGAGCAGGCCCTGGGTCGGCTGGAGGCTGTAGTCAGCGCCATGGAATCCGGCGACCTGCCGCTTTCAGAGGCCACAAATCTCTACGAGGACGGGATGAAACTCGCCAGGGTTTGCAGCGAGATGCTGGCAGCAGCGGAGTTGAAGATCACAAAGATCCAGACCGCATACGGTGAGCAGATGCGGCTCCCGCCTGAGTCTGGTGGATAGGCCGTTTTGAGAGCCGATCTCCATATGCATTCCCACTTTTCCCCCGACTCGGAGGTCTCTCCCGAGGCGATGGCAAAGCGGTGTGCCGATGTCGGCCTCGACTACGTCGCCGTGACGGATCACAACTCCATCGAGGGCTCCGTCGCTGTAAAGGCGATAGCTCCGTTCAAGGTGATTATCGGTGAAGAGGTAGGCTCCGCCGCTGGCGAGATCACCGGCCTGTTTCTGAAGGAGACCATCCCTGCGGGTTTGACAGCCCTCCAGACGGTGGAGCGCATCAAGGATCAGGGCGGCCTGGTCTCGATCCCTCACCCATTCGACCGATTTCGTTCCCATGTAATCGATAAGGCCGCTCTACACGAGATAATTCCTTACATCGACATAGTCGAAGGGTTCAACTCTCGCAACAATCTGGCTCGCGACGATAGGAAGGCGCAGGAGTTTGCAAGGACCCACGGTTTCATCACCTCAGGGGTCACAGACGCCCACACGACGATGGAGATAGGTCGTACCTACGTAGAGATGCCAGAGTTCGACGGCTCCCCCGAAGATTTCCTGCGAGCGCTGGCGGAGGGACGCATAGTTGGCCGTCGCATGAGCCCGCTGGTCCACGTGCTGACCACCCTCACCAAGATTAAGAAGCGCATCAAAAAGCGCCGATCCTAGTGCTGGTGCTGCGCACGCTTAGTTGGGCGGGGTGAGGCATGCCGATGGGTCAGGTCTGATCCGCTGATACGTAACCGTCGAATGGCAAGCGGCGTTCTAATAGTGAGATGAACTACACACGATCCCAAATTCTCGTGACCCCTTCGCTACCATACAGCGCGGCTGCGTGTCTGAGCCACGCCGCGCTGAAAATCCCCATTCCGTGCCCGCAGTGTCCATAGACCACGAAGGCTCCGAGCCCGCCCCCCAAAGCGCGCGCAGCGCCAGTGCGTCGCGGTTTCCTGGGTGGCGAGACGCTCCACTTGCTACATGGGGGCTGCTTGCGGCCAACGTCGTAGTTTGGCTGGCCGCTAGTACTGCTGGCGATACCCGGGACCCGCAAAACCTCATCGACTTCGGGGCCATGTTCGGCCCACTAATTGTGGGCGGCGAATACTGGAGACTATTCACCGCGATGTTCTTGCACGCCGGTCTGGCCCACCTGGTCATGAACGGGTTGGGGTTGTTTATCGTGGGGCGGCTAGTTGAGACGAGCTTTGGCCACGTTCGTTTTCTGCTCATCTACCTATTGGCAGGCCTATTTGGCAGCGTGGCGAGCTTTGGATTCAATACCGTCGCTGTGGGTGCCGGGGCCTCTGGTGCGATATTCGGCACTCTTGGGGCCCTCGCGGCGCTATTTGCGGTCAATCGGGACAGCTTCGGCAAGGAGGGCAGGCAGAGCCTGGTGGGCGTCCTGATGGTCGCTGGCCTCGTTCTGGCGTCTGGAATCCAGACCGAGGAGGTCGACAATTGGGCCCACCTTGGAGGGTTCGTGACCGGGTTCTTTATTGGTCTTGCGATTTCGCCACACTACAGGCTCGTCGAGTTTGGCGTCCAACGTGCATTGGTTGACTCGACGTCTCTGGCGAAAAGGTGGTGGGTCATACCTGTCGCGGCCGTGCTGCTATTCCTGGGGACCTGGGCTGCCGTAGCAAGGCTCCCGGAACCAGCATTCCCACACACGGCCCTCGCGGAGAGCTTTTATAGAGATGGTAACCATGCGCAAGCGCTCAGCGAAGCCGACGAGGCGATTTCGTTAGAGCGGACTGCTGCCCGTGCTTACTACATTCGCGCTCTGATTCGGTTGGACCAGGGTAACTTCAGCGCTGCCTTGTCGGATCTCACAGATGCGATCCGCTACAGCGGGTTCAATGATGGATCGACCAGGAGCGAAGCTATCAGGCTGCTGGTCAGCATTGGCGCACGTCGCTAGGTAGATCAGGAATCGCTTATCGGTAGTTTTGTATATCCATGCGATGAACAAAAAAGAGCCCGCTCCCTTACGAGGGAGCGGGCTCTTTCGATATCAGAGGTATACGGTATGCTAGGCCGACTTCTGCTCCACAGACGGCTCTAGCCTGACGGGCTCCTCGTTTTCAGTGACCAGGGTGACTTCCCCTGTACCGAATATCGCGTCCTCGTCGACCGTGCAGCGAGAGACCCCGCTCATCGACGGCAGCTCGTACATGACATCTAGGAGGGTGCTTTCGAGGACGGACCGCAGCCCGCGGGCACCGGTGCCCTGCTTGAGTGCCTCTTTGGCCGTCGCTACGAGGGCCTTTTCCGAGAACTCAAGCTCGACTTCGTCCATGTTGAACAAAGCCTGGTACTGTTTGACCAGTGAGTCCTTGGGCTCGATGAGGACCTTGACGAGCGCGTCCTGATCCAACTTGGAGAGCCCGACAGTTACGGGTAGGCGTCCAACTAGCTCCGGGATGAAGCCGTAGTTGAGCAAGTCATCTGCGATGACCTGATTCAGCAGGCCGATGTTCGGGTCGGCTTCCTCAGCTTCCTTGCCTCGGGAACTGAATCCGATGCTAATTTTGTCCTTTGATACGCGGCGCTCGACAATCTCTCCGAGCCCCTCAAAGGCACCGCCACACATGAACAGGATGTTGTCGGTCTTGATCTGGAGGAAGTCCTGGTGAGGGTGCTTACGACCGCCCTGGGGCGGCACGTTGGCCACGGTTCCTTCGACGATCTTGAGCAGCGCCTGTTGCACGCCCTCGCCAGACACGTCCCTGGTAATGGACGGGTTGGGGCTCTTGCGGGCGATCTTGTCGATCTCGTCGATGTAAATGATGCCCTGCTCGGCTCGTGCGACATCGAAATCGGCGGCCTGGATCAGGCGGAGCAGGATGTTCTCCACGTCCTCGCCCACGTATCCCGCCTCGGTCAGCGACGTTGCGTCGGCGATGGCGAATGGTACGTCCAGAACCTTTGCAAGGGTCTGGGCCAGCAGCGTCTTACCTGAGCCCGCCGGTCCCAGCATCAGGATATTGGCTTTTTGCAGTTCCACTTCGTCGGACTTCTGGTTAGACCAGACGCGCTTGTAGTGGTTGTAGACGGCGACGCTGAGGACCTTCTTGGCTCTCTGCTGGTCGACGACGTACTCGTTGAGTTGCTGGTACAGCCACTTGGGGCTGACGCCCTTGGCCATCAGGCCAGTGGCGTTGCGCGCGGGCGCAGCCGGGCTTTCCTCCGTGATGATCTGCCCACAGAGCGCGACGCACTCGTCGCAAATGAACACCCGATCAGGACCGGCGATGAGTCGCTTTACCTGTCCCTGGGCTTTACCGCAGAAAGAGCAGTGATACGTGCTCTGGCCGCTCTTCGACGTTGGCATATGCCCCTCTCGCTACCTGGAGTTTAGCTGAATGGCGGCTAGGATTTAGTCCGCTGCGGCCTCTTCTTCATCATCGTCCCGGGCCGTGAGCACGTCGTCAATCAGACCGTACTCTTTGGCTTCCTGGGAAGTCATGAAGTAGTCACGGTCTGTGTCCTGGGATATCTTTTCGCTGGTCTGTCCGGTCTTATCCACGAAGATGTCTCGGATTGTGGCCTGCAGCCTCAGCGCTTCCCGGGCGTGAATTTCGAGGTCGGATGCCTGGCCCTGTACCCCGCCCATGACCTGGTGCATCATGACGGTAGCATTCGGCAGCGCGAAGCGCTTGCCCTTGGTGCCCGAGCACAGAATGACAGTGCCGAAGCTGGCGGCCATGCCGACACAGTAGGTCGCGATGTCAGGTCGGATCATGTTCATCGCGTCAATAATAGCCAGGCCGGCATAGACCGAGCCGCCAGGCGAGTTCACATATAGGTTAATGTCCCTCTCCGGGTCTTCGCGCTCCAGAAACAGGAACTGGGCAATGATGGCGTTCGCCACCTGGTCGTTTATGGGGGTGCCCAGGAATATGATCCTCTCCTTTAGGAGAAGAGAGTAGATATCGTATGCTCGCTCACCCCGTGCGCCGCTCTCGACCACCATCGGAATCATATTTTCAGGACTCTGCATTGTCTTTGTCGCCTCCCTCTTCCGGTTCCACATCGTCTGCCTTTGACGGCTCGGTGGTCTCATCGCCCTTGGCAATGCTTACGAGCCGGTCAAGTGACTTACTTACGAGCAGCGATTCCTTGATTGAAGTCCGCGCTGCCTCCGAGCTCAGGTCGACATTCGACTGGTCCTCGGGGGTATTTTCCTGGCCTTCTCGATCCGCCTCAAGCTCTTTGATCCGTTCGTCGATATCTTCGTCAGGTATAACGATA
>Ga0114996_10001431_pt1 | contig 32191 bp, 28 predicted proteins | sample ArcticOcean_MG_C_4_FD_87039 | JGI IMG/M metagenome (GOLD analysis project Ga0114996, IMG submission 87039) | Marine microbial communities from western Arctic Ocean - ArcticOcean_MG_CB4_134 | ecosystem: Environmental > Aquatic > Marine > Oceanic | place: Arctic Ocean: Canada Basin | collected... | reverse complement strand
TGGACAGGGAACTCGCGGCGCTCTACGACCTGAATACCATGAAGGTCGGCAACGCCATCCGTGGCGCCATCAATGGTATCGAGGCCGCGAAGTATCGGACCGGAAACGACGAGTACGATATAACCGTCAGGCTGGCCGAGACGTATCGGCAGGAGCTGGAGGGGCTGCGCGAGCTGACCGTCATGGCCGAGGGTGGAATTCAGGTGCCGTTGGTCTCGGTTGCCTCGTGGAGTGTCCAGGACGGCGCCGGCTCGATCCGGCGAAAGGACAGGACGCGCACCGCGACCATCACATCGGACGTGGCGGCGGGTAACGCCGACAACGCGGTTTTGGCCGAGGTGCAGGCGACGCTCGCCGACTTCGTCGGGGCGTTGCCCCCGGGCTACACGATGGAGTACACAGGCCAGTCGCAGGAACAGCAGGAGGCTCAGGAGTTCCTTTCGGTCGCCTTCCTGGTGGCGCTGATGCTGATCGGGTTCATCCTCATCAGCCAGTTCAACTCGGTCGTGAAGCCAATCATCATTCTGACGTCCGTCATCATGTCGACGATGGGCGTGCTGATCGGGCTCATGATCTTTCAGATGCCCTTCGGCATCATCAACACGGGCGTGGGCATCATCTCGCTCGCGGGCATCGTGGTGAACAACGCGATCATCTTGATCGACTACATCGACATCTTGAGACATCGCGACGGGATGGATCGACGCGAGGCACTCGTACAAGGAGGCAAGACGCGCTTCCGTCCGGTGGTTCTGACGGCGCTCACGACCGCGCTCGGTCTCACGACGCTGGCGGTCGGGATGAATTTGGACTTCTTCGGGCTCTATCGGTCCTTCGATCCGGACTTCTACATGGGTGGTGAGCAGGCTGCTTGGTGGGGACCGATGGCCATTGCAATCATCGCCGGCATTCTCATCGCCACCTTCCTTACCTTGATCCTGGTGCCGGTCATGTACTCCCTGACCGACGACATGGAGACGTTCTTCCGGCGTCACTTCCTTCGCGGGGAGGAGGCTTCCATCGAGGGGCCGTCAGAGCATTCGATCGATTCCCCGACAGGAGGTCGGGAGCCGGCCCGTCCTGCGCGGCCGGGCTTCGAGTCACCGGAGCCCGCGGGGGCGGGGGCGCGAGGGGCCTAGCGGGACGTCTTCCCTCCATGCCTGAAACGCCCGATGCCAGGCTCGTCGTCGCGACGGCCGTGCAGGATCTCGTGGCGGCGCGGCTGGGGCGGGGCTTCGTCCCTCTTGCGGTTCTTTTCGCCGTGGGAGTCGTAGAGCTCTTCGTTTCGCGGGGTGGCGGCGCTCTCGTGCTCTGCGTCGGCGCAGTCGGGGCCGCATGCGCTATGCTCGCTTATGGCCTGCGCACCGCGCAACGTGCCTTCGCGCGACCCCCTCGAGCCTGGATGGCATGGGTGACGGTCGGTACCCTCGTCCCTCCGGCCTTTGCCCTGTACGTTCTCGCGTGGCGAGGTCTGCGTCAGTTGGCCACCGGCGGGGATGCCTCGGGATTCGGTGTTGGCATCGCGTTTGCTGTAATGGGCACCTGGCTGATGCGCACCTGGATGAAGGTGGTCGAGGTGGAGCGCCTCGCGCAGGTGATGACCATGGACATAGAAGGAGGAGTGTGAGCGCGAACATCCGCCCGATCGTCCGAGCCATCTTGGGGCTCCTGATCTGCGCCTCGTTGGGGGCCTCGCAGGCCGAGGCGCAACTTCCCCGTCAGGGCCTGCTGAGCCTGGACGACGCTCGACTCTTCTACGAAGTGGTCGGGAGTGGCGATCCCATCATCGTCGTGCACGGAGGGCCCGGGCTGGATCATTCCTATCTGCAGCCGGGCCTCAACGTTCTGGCCCAGCGGAATACGCTGGTGTACTACGATCAGCGCGGCACGGGGCGTTCTAGCGCTGCGCTCGAGCCGGGGGTGATCAACCTGGACAGGTTCGTCGAGGATATCGAAGCCCTCCGCGAAACATTGGGTTACGAACGCATCGATGTGCTTGGCCACTCGTTCGGTGCCCTCATCGCGCTCGAGTACGCGATGCGTCATCCGGAGAGCCTTGGCACTCTGATCCTGATGAATCCTGTGGAGCCGGGGTCGCGATTCAGTGAGGCGCAGGCCGCTCGCCAACTCGCGGCTCGGACTGAAGAGGACTCGACGGAGCTCGCCACCCTCACCGGGGGTGAAGGCTTCGCAGCGCGGGACCCGGCGACGGTGAGCGAAGTGTACCGGGTGCTCTTTCGTCAGACCCTTCGCGACCGTGCCCGAATCGACGAGTTGGACCTGAACCTGGCGGAAGCCACGGCCAAGAACGGTCAATCTGTCGGGCGCCTGCTCGGAGAGAGCATGGGGGACATCGACTGGTGGGACAGGATGTCGGGAATCTCGGCACGTACGCTCGTCCTCCACGGACGCTACGACCTGGCGCCCGTGGCGATGTCGCAGGCGCTTGCACAATCGATGCCGTTGGGCCGGCTCGTCGTGCTCGAAAGCGGGCACTTCCCGTATTTGGAGGACCCGGACGGACTCCTGTCCGCGATCTCGGCGTTCTACGTCGACCTGAGTCGCTGATCCGTTAGGGCTGAAGGATCTGGTGGGCCTCCCGCGTATGTACCAGGAAGGCCGGGCGAAGGGCAACGGCAGGCGAGGAGCGCTTCCTTGGACCACTGTTCTGGGCGATCGTGTGGGCGCTCGCGAACGTGATCTACGTGGACCTCAGAAGGAAGGGGGTCCGGAGGGGTCGTATCATCGCCTTCATCGTGGGCTATCCCGGGACGTTGATCAGTCTTTTCGGCGTCCGCGAAGGAACGGTCTCACAGCTAACGCCGCCCTCTGACGACGAGGACCGTTTGCTGAGGGAAATCCGAGTGGACCGCGAACTCAGGGAAGGCCCCAGGGGCGAGCTCCGCAGGGGCACGTACGACGAGTTTGGACGGGAGGAAGGGGACCGCGCCCCCAGGACTCTGACGAGCCCCTGGCGGCTTCAATGCTCAGGGTCTCTTAAGGGGGTTGTGTGGAGGTAGTCCCGGATCAGGGCCGGGTGTCGCTCAGGGACTATTCGCCAGACTCGGCAGATGTCTCGGAGCTCGCACGCCTCGCCATGCCTGTGGTCTTGGCGCAGATCGGCCTCATGGCGATGGGGGTGGTCGACACCGTGATGGTCGGCCGAGTCTCGCCGGTCGATTTGGCGGCCGTCGCGGTCGGGCACTTGTACTTCTTCGCCGTCTCTGTCGTCGGCATGGGAATCTTGTTCTCGCTCGATCCGGTGGTCTCGCAAGCCGTGGGTGCCGACGACTCGGTGGGTGTCGCGCGGGGCCTCCAGCGCGGCGTCGTTCTGGCGACAGGCCTGAGCGTCGTCACGATGGCGCTGCTCGTGCCCGTTGGACCCATCCTCGAATTCCTGCGACAGCCGGCCGAAGTGATTCCGATCGCCGCTCGGTACGTGCACAGACTTCTGCCGGCGGTCTTCCCGTTCTACGTATTCGTGGTTCTTAGGCAGGGCCTCCAGGCGATGGGTCGCCTGCGCGCCATCATCTTCGCTGTCGTCGCCACGAATATACTGAACGCGATGCTGAACTGGGTATTCATCTTCGGCCATCTCGGTGCCCCGGCCATGGGGGCCGTCGGGTCGGCTTGGGTCACATCGGCAGCCCGCTGGTTCACTGCGCTGGCGCTCATAGTGCTCGCATGGCCCTACCTCGCCTCGTCCCTGCGTCCCTTGCGGCGTGAAGCCCTCGCGCTGGGGCCGCTGCTGCAGCTACTCCGCGTGGGTGGCCCCGTCGGCGCTCAGCAGTTTCTCGAGGTGGGCGTCTTTGCCATGGCGGGTCTGCTCATGGGATGGATGGGCACGATCGCCCTGGCGGGGCACCAGGTGGCCATCCAGATGGCCGCGCTCACATTCATGGTTCCGCTGGGCGTGGCTCAGGCCACGAGCGTTCTCGTGGGGCAGGCGGTGGGGAGGGAGGACGCGGGCGGCGCCCGGCGGGCGACCGGCGCGGGAGGTTTGATCGGGGTGGGATTCATGGCGATGACCGCGGTCATGTTTCTGGCGGTGCCCGACCTGCTGGCTCGGGTGTTCAGCGACGATCCGCCCGTTATCGCCTCCGCGGCCGTGCTGCTACCGATCGCGGGCGTCTTCCAGATCTTTGACGGGGTCCAGGTCGTCGCAGCGGGCGCGCTTCGCGGCGTGGGGGATACGCGTGTGCCGATGCTCCTGAACCTCGTGGGGTTCTGGATGGTCGGGATGCCCGTGTCTCTTTGGCTCGGCTTCGGACTCGGTTGGGGGCCGCAGGGCGTGTGGTGGGGCCTCGCGATCGGAATTGGTGTGGTCGCCATCCTTCTGACCCTGCGGGTCAGGAAGCGGCTCAGTCGCACCCTCCGCCGCCTCGTGATCGACGAGGGTCCCGCGGGCCCCTAGCTTTGCGCGACCCACGTTCCCGCCGGTGAGGGCCTGATGAGGTTTGAGTTCGTGCCACTCGATATTCCGGATGTCGTGCTCGTCCGCCCGACCCGGCTCACGGACTCACGCGGCTTCTTCCAGGAGTCCTACCGCGAAAGCGCTTTCGCCGAAGCGGGAATCGTTGCGCGCTTCGTCCAGGACAACGTCGCCCGCTCGACTCGGAACGTGCTTCGTGGGCTGCACTATCAGATCCCTCCCGCGGCGCAGGGCAAGCTGGTAGGTGCCATGAGCGGTCGCATTTTCGATGTCGCGGTGGATCTACGTGTCGGCGCTACGACCTTCGGTCGTTGGGTCGGCGCGACGCTCGACGCAGAGTCCGGCGAGTTGCTCTGGATCCCTCCGGGCTTCGCTCATGGATACGTAGTCCTGAGTGACATGGCGGACGTCCACTACAAGGTCACCGCGGAATACCGCCCCGAGCTCGATAGGGGTGTCCGGTGGGACGATCCGACCCTCGGGGTCGTGTGGCCTGTCCAGGATCCGATCGTCTCGGAGAAGGACCTGAAGCAGCCCACCCTAGATGCCTGCGACAACCCATTCAGGATCCAGCGGCAGTGACGGGAGACAAATCCGTCGAGCACCATTTGGAGGTCACCCGAACCGCTCGGTACTGGACCCTGGGTGACCCGGCCGAGGCTCGAGAGGTTTGGTTCGTTCTCCACGGGTACATGCAGCTCGCGAAACGTTTTCTGCGACGGTTCGAAACGATCGCCACAGGTGGTCGGCTGATCGTGGCACCGGAGGCGCTCTCCCGCTTCTATGTTAGCGCGGAGCCGGGTCGCCATGGACCTGGCTCGGTGGTGGGTGCGAGCTGGATGACGAAGGAGGATCGCACGAGCGAAATCCGTGACTACGTGGCTTATTTGGACCGCGTGGCGGAGGTCGTGCTCGAATCGCCGATGCCGGTCACGGTGCTCGGATTCTCTCAGGGGACGGCTACGGCGGCGCGCTGGGTGACCCACGGGGGGGTCGCTGCGGACCGACTGGTTCTGTGGGCGGGCTTCGTGCCTCACGACCTGGATCTTGCACGGGCCGCCCAAGTGTTCTCGCGTACCGAACTCGTGCTTGTGAGGGGGGCGAAGGACTCGGCCCTCACCCCCGAGCTGGCGGAGAGCGAGCGCAGCGCAGTCGAGGGCTCGGGAATCGCCTATCGGACCGTCGCCTATGAGGGCGGACACGAGATTGACGCGGAGACGCTCAGCTCACTCGCCGCCCGCTGAACAACGGGGTCAACTTCCGGTACCGTTACTCGTCCCCGGCGCTCTTGTGCCCGGCGATCGCGACGTACGCGCCGGTGAAGCTGGCTACTGCGTGTCCGTCGGACATGACACGCACCGAGATGCCTATGCGGCCCTTGTTGTGTCTCGTGATGGCGCGAGTGAATTTCTCCCAAGCGTGATCATCCACGGGCTCGGTGACGGCCCGGAAAGGGCCTGATACGGGGGCATCGAAGTGAGCTGCGCTCGACTGGATGACGGTGTAGGTGACGAGTCCCTCAGCCCTTAGCCGCAGATGGACCAAGGTCCATCCTGCGAGGATCGCTAGGGCCGCGACGCTGCCGCCGAAGGCGGTGGAGCGGTGGTTCACATTGGGATCCAGCGGAGCCTCGATGGTGACGCCGTCGGGACTGGCTTCGACCACGCTGATATCCATGCCCGCCGACAGCGGGATCTGCTCCCTGAGGTACTCTTCGACCTCGCCTCGCCTCAAAAGTCCCCCACGAAAGTGATCTCCGTGATGAGCTCGTGGCCTGTTTCACGCGCGACTGACTCGCGAGCCACTTCGATAAGCGTCATCACGTCTCGAGCGCTCGCTCCCCCGAGGTTTACGATGATGTTTGCGTGCTTGTGGAAGATGCCCGCGCCACCGTGCAGATGACCCTTTAGCCCGCACTGGTCGATAAGCCGGCCCGCTCCGACGCCGTCGATCTTACGGAAGATCGAGCCCACACACGGATAGAGCCAAAGGTCGGGATGGCGCTCGTCTCGCCACTCCAGGTTTTCGCGCTGGACTCGACGCAGTTCCTCTATGGGCGTCGGGGTCAGCCGGAAGGTCGCCGACAGCACCGTGTCGTTCCGCTCATGGAGGATGCTTTTGTCGTACCCGAACTCGAAGTATTCGACTGAGACCGTCCGGCGCTCGCCCTCTTCGGTCAGGATCTCGGCGGACTCGAGCATCTCCTCAATAAAAACGGTGCGCTCCCGCTCCGGGGCGGGGGAGAGGAAGTGGAGGTTTTGCCAAAGAGCGCCCCCTACCGTGCTCGGGATGCCCACGAAGTGGTGAAGTCCGCCCAAGCCCCGCGCCACTGTCGCGTCGATGAGGTCCGGGTAGGTCTCCACCCCGGCTCCGGCGCGCACCAGCGTTTCGTCCAGGAAGTCGATGCCCGACACTTCGCAGCGAATCACGAGCCCGCGAAAGCCTCTATCGCCCACGAGGATGTTGGCCCCTCGGCCCAGCAGGAAGGAAGGAACTCCCAGCTCGGCGGCCAACCCGACGACGCGAGCCAGCTCGTCCGGCGTGCGTGCTCGGTAGAGGAAGTCTGCCGGCCCGCCGATCCTGAACGTCGTCAGGGGCGCGAGCGGAACGTCCCGCTCGAGCCTGTCCTCGCCGAGCTCGGCGAGAAGGGAGGAGACCTGCTCAGGCGTGTGCGTCATGCCAGACGATCCCGACGGGCGGCCCGTGTCGGAGGGGTGCTGTCACGGAGGCGCAAACATAAGCCCATGCGCCCCCGTGTAGGTACCCGACCCGGTGGTGCAGGGAGCGTGCCCGAGGGTGTTCACTTTTGGGACGCACAATCCCGAAGCCGAAAGACCGAATTGTAATAAGGGACGTCATGTAAACGATGTAATCGTAGTAGCGGTATAGGGATACGGACGGACAACACTTCTGGCACGAAGCTTTCGTAGGAGTTAGGACCAGCAGGGACGGCACGGTGCTCGGTCCGGAAGGACGATGTGGGGCGAGGGGAGGGGCCGGTGATCAGCCCACCGGTTCCGGTCGGGCATCAGGGCCGAACCGAGACTCGTACACGATGAGGACGACACGTGGGGAATCGAGGACGTTCAAGGATGGTGCGGCTCACTGATCAAGCGCGCGTGGTGTCCCTCGCGGCGTTTTGGATGGCGATCTGGGTCACCTCGCTCATGGCCCAGGTAGTCCCAAGAGCGTTGACCCTGGATGAGGCCATCGACCTGGCCCGGCGCAACAACCCGGGCTTCCTGAGCACGCAGAACGACGAGCCCTCAGCTGATTGGCGGGTTCGTGAGGCGTACGGCGCCTTTCTGCCGAGCGTGAGCGCGAACGCGACCGGCCGATATCAAGGCAAGGGTGAGGTGCGGGTCGGGACTATTACACTCGACAACCAGGCAACCGGCTGGGCCACCTCGACCTACAGCCTCAACTTCAACTGGCGCCTCGACGGCAACACGATCTTCGGCCTCTCGAACGCCAGGGCCAGCCGCCGCGCGACACAGGCCGGGATCACCGCTGCGGACTTCGACCTCGAGTCCACTGTCGCCGCTCAGTATATGACCGTCCTGCGAGCACAGGAGGGATTGGAGGTTGCCGGGCGACAGGTCGAGCGGTCTGATCAGAACCTACGGATCGTCAACACTCGTGTGGCAACGGGTGCCGCCGCGGGTACGGAGGGCACCCAGGCCGAGGTTGACCTCGGGCGGATGGAGGTGCAGCTCCTTCAGGCCGAGCGCATGCTTCGCCAGGCCAGACTCATGCTCGGAGAGCAGATTGGGCTTCTCCTGGGCGAGGAAGTCGTCCTCTCGAGTGCCTTCGAGGTGTTTGAGCCCGACTTCGACCTCTCGGCGCTCCTCCAAGTCGCGATGTCGGATCACCCTTCGCTCGACGCGTTCCGGGCTCGCGAGGGCGCGAGCCGGGCGCAGGCGCGAGCCACGACGACGTCCCAGTATCTCCCCTCCATCGCTGTCAACGCGGGCATCAGCGCTTACTCGCAGCAGGCCTTGAACGACGCCTTCATCCTCGGCGGGCTGGATCGGAGTGCTCAGAGCCAGATCTCGAGCTGCGAGTTCAACAACACGCTCGCGAACGGGCTCATCGGGGGCCTCCCGAACTACACGGTTCAGGACTGCTCGGCGATCACCGTAAGCCCGGAGTCCCAACAAGCTGCCTTGGCCCGAAACGCCCAGTTCCCCTTCGACTTTAACAGGAACCCGTTCCAGGTCGGGCTGACGATCTCTCTGCCGATCTTCACCGGGTTCAGCCGCCAGCTTCAGGTTTCACAGGCGAACAACCAGGCCCACGATGCGGAGCTGAACCGACGCGCGGAGGAGCTGCGGCTTCGCACCCAGGTCACGGGCGCGTTCGACAACCTCGAGTCAGCGAACCTGATCGTGCAGGCAGAGGCCAGGAACAGGGAACTCGCCGAGACGCGCCTCCAGCTCGAGCAGCGTCGCTATGCCCTGGGCGCGTCTGACCTGTTGCTCCTCCTTGACGCACAGACCAGCCTCTCTTTGGCCGAGCAGTCGTACCTCAGCGCCGTGTACGACTTTCACTACAACTTGATTGCGCTCGAGGCGGCAGTGGGTCTGCCGCTTCGCCCTCGCTGACGACGGGATTCACTTGGACATCATTCGAGACACAAGGCCGCAGAGGAAGAAGAAGAGAGTCCTCTGGGTCGTGGGCGGGGTCAGCCTCCTTGCCCTGGCGATCTTCGGGACTCGGCTCCTCCCTACGGCCGTTCCAGCCGTCGACGCCGCCACCGTGTGGCAGGATACGGTGGAGCACGGGACGATGATCCGGCAGGTTCGTGGCCCGGGCACGCTGATACCCGAGCAGACGCGGTGGATCACGGCCGAGACTGCGGGGCGCATCGAGGAGATACTTTCGCTGCCGGGAACCGAGGTGAAGTCTGGTGACCTCATCATGAGGATGAGCAATCCAGATGTGGACATGGCACTGCTCACTGCCCAGCAGCAGCTGTCGGCCGCGCGGGCGTCACTCGCCCAACTCCGGACAAGCCTCCAGACGCAGGAGCTCACGCAGCGTTCCACGATCGCGTCACTGAGGACGTCGGTCCTCGACGCCGAGCGCATCTACCGGACCAACCAGCAGCTCTACGATGAAAATCCCGACCTGGTGGCTCAGGCCGACCTCGATCGCAGCAAGGAGTTGGTTGACGAGCTGCGGCTGCGCTTCGCGCTCGAGGAAGAGCGGCTCGACGTCATGGAGAGCACCTCACAGATTCAGGTCGACGCTCAGGAAGATCAGATCGACAGGCTCGGAGAGCTCGAGCAGTTCAACGCCGACCGTCTCCGGTCGATGCAGGTCGACGTGCCGGTCGGAGGCCTGCTCGCGCCGCTCGAGATTCCGCTTCAAGAAGGGCAGTGGGTCCAGTCGGGGCAGCAGCTGTCGCGTGTCGTGGTGCCCGGCCGCCTCAAGGCCGAGATCCGAATTACACAGACGCAGGCCCAGGACATCGTGATTGGGCAGGTCGCGCTCATCGACACGCGCACCGACACCATCCAGGGTACGGTCACGCGCATCGATCCCGCCGTGCGGAGCGGCACGGTGACCATCGACGTGTCGTTGCCCGACGATTTGCCCGGGTCTGCTCGGCCCGACCTGAGCGTGGACGGCAACGTGATCATCGAGCGGCTGGACGAGGTCACCTATGTGGGTCGTGCTCCGCCGAGTGACGAACGACATCCAACAGGGTGAGTTCGTCACGATCATGGGGCCGTCAGGGGCAGGGAAGTCGACGTTGCTCGCGATCCTGGGCATGCTCGACGGGGACTGGCGGGGCGAGTACTACCTCATGGGCGAACCGGTCCATGCCATCAAGCCGCGGGCACGCATCGAGCTGAACAAGAAGTACATCGGGTTTGTCTTCCAGCAGTACCACCTGCTCGACGACCTGAACGTGTATGAAAACCTGGAGATCCCGCTGTCGTACCGGAACGTGCGGCGCAAGGAGCGACAGGCCATCGTCGCGGACGCACTGGATCGCTTCAATATCGTGGGAAAGAAGGACCTCTATCCGAGCCAGCTGTCGGGAGGTCAGCAGCAGCTGGTAGCAGTGGCGCGTGCGGTCATTGCCGAGCCAGCCATCATCCTCGCCGACGAGCCGACCGGGAGCCTGCACTCGAGTCAGGGGCGCATGATCATGGACCTCCTCAAGCAACTGAACAACGAGGGCACCACGATCATCCAGGTGACGCACAACGAGGAGTACGCCAAGTACGCCGACCGCGTTGTTCAGCTGAAGGACGGCTGGATCGTCGACGAGTAGGGGGCGATGAACGCACGCATTCTCGTTGCAGACGATCAGCCCGACGTGCTAGAGGCGCTGAGGCTCCTGCTCAAGGCGGAAGGCTTGGAGACGACGACAGCTGCCTCCCCGGCGGGCGTTCTCAACTCTGTCGAGCGAGGTGAGTTCGACCTGGTCCTCATCGACCTCAATTACACGCGGGACACGACGTCGGGGCATGAGGGCCTCGACCTGCTCACCACTCTCGGTGAGCTGGATAGCACCCTACCCGTCGTCGTAATGACGGCCTGGGGCAGCGTGGAGGGGGCCGTCGAGGCGATGCGACGCGGGGCTCGGGACTACGTCGAGAAGCCTTGGGACAACGATCGTCTGCTCGCTACCCTCAGGACGCAGGTCGCGTTGGGCCGAGCGCTGCGGCGCGGACAACTGCTCGAGGGGGAGAATCTTCGCCTCAAGGGCGAAGGCGCGCCCGACCTCGTGTCCGGCTCGGAGGCCATGAAGCCGGTGGTAGAGCTCATCGCGCGGGTCGGCCCCTCGGACGCGAACGTCCTGATTGTCGGCGAGCATGGGACGGGTAAGGAAGTCGTGGCGCGCTGGTTGCACGCCGTCTCAGGTCGTTCCGACAAAGCGCTGGTCGCAGTGAACGCAGGTGGCTTCAGCGAAGGTGTCTTCGAGAGCGAGCTCTTCGGCCACGTGAAGGGCGCGTTCACGGATGCCAAGACAAACCGTGTGGGGTGCTTCGAGCTGGCCCGGGGCGGGACGCTCTTCCTCGATGAAATCGCGAACGTGCCTCCTCAGCAGCAAGCCAAGCTTCTGCGGGTGCTAGAGACGCGTGAGATCCAACGCGTTGGTTCCTCGAAGGTGCGCAGCGTCGATGTGCGCGTCGTGTCGGCGACTAACGCGAACCTGGGGGAGCTGGTCGCATCGGGGGACTTCCGAGAGGACCTACTCTATCGGCTCAATACTGTGGAGATCCGTCTCCCGCCTCTGAGAGACCGACGGGGCGACATTCCACTACTCGCCGAGCATTTCCTCTCGCAGGAGGCAGCGAAGTATGGGAGGCCGATCGACGGCTTTTCCCGCCAGGCCATGGAGGCGCTCTTGAGCCACCCATGGCCGGGCAACGTGCGTGAGCTGAGGCATGCAGTGGAGAGGGCGGTGTTGATGGCGCGCAGCAGCAGGATCGAGCCGTCGGACTTGGGCCTTCGCAAGCGTGACGAGGGTGCGGCGCCCATCGAGCAGGTTACGCTCGAGGACGCGGAGCGTGTGATGATCGAGAAGGCGCTGGAGCGGCACCAGGGGAACGTCAGCCGGGCCGCCGAGTCGTTGGGCTTGAGCCGCAGTGCCCTCTACCGGCGGCTTCAGCGGCTCGACGGATAGTGGCGGTGAAGTAAAGTGACGTGGTGGAGGCGCCTCGGACACGACCGCCGCATAACGGCGCTCGCCCTGCTCGGTGGGCTGCCGGGCGTGGCAGCGACCCTGGGCTTTCTGTGGCTGGGAGACTTTTCTCCGACCGTCCGGTGGACGGCGAGTGTGACGCTGGTGCTGGCCTGGACCACGCTCACATTCATGCTGCGGGAGCACGTCGTGAGGCCGCTGGGGACGTTGGCGAACATGCTGGCGGGACTCCGTGAGGGTGACTTCTCGATCAGAGCGCGTGTCACGGACGCTTCCGATCCGTTGTCGCTGGCCTACAGGGAGGTAAATGCGCTCGAGGAGCTCCTGCGCGACCAGCGACTCGGTGCGGTCGAGGCGACCGAGACGCTCCGCAAGGTGCTGGAGGCCATCGACGTCGCGGTCTTCGCGTTCGACCCCGAGGAGACCCTAAGAATCGTGAATCGGGCCGGGGAGAGGCTTCTCGGCCAGCCGGCCGATCGCCTCATCGGGCGCACCGCAGCCGAGCTCCGTCTCGACGACTCGCTTGCCGGGCCGACTCCGAGGACGCTCGAGGTCTCATACCCCGGGGGGACGGGTCGCTGGGAGTTGCGGAGGAGCGTGGTTCGCCAGGAAGGCTTTCCCCTCCAGCTCATCGCCCTCTCGGATCTGAGCCGAGCCCTGAGGGAGGAGGAGCGCCAAGCCTGGAAGCGCATCATCCGCGTGCTCTCTCACGAGATCAACAACTCGCTGGCACCCATCAAGTCGATTGCGGGCAGTCTTCAGAGCATGGTTTCTCGCGAGCAGTTGGCTCCGGAGCTAGGCGACGACATCGAGCGCGGGCTCGACGTGATCTCCAACCGCGCGGAATCCCTCGGGAGGTTTATGGCGTCCTACGCGACGCTCGCTCGGCTGCCACAGCCCACGCTAGGCCCGGTCAAGGTGCGGGCCCTCATAAGGGGCGTCGCGGACCTGGAGACGCGGCTCGAGGTCGAGGTCGCCGAGGGCGAGGACCTTACGATCACGGCCGATCCGGACCAGCTAGAGCAGGCCCTCATCAACCTCGTGCGAAATGCCGTCGATGCTACCCTCGAGGCGAACGGCTCCTGCGTGAGGATCCAGTGGCTCGCCCGGTCCGGGAACGTCCACATCACGATCGAGGACGAAGGCCCGGGGTTGGCCGACACCGGGAACCTCTTCGTTCCGTTCTACACGACGAAGCCTGGCGGCTCGGGAATCGGTCTCGTTCTGACCCGGCAGATATCTGAGGGGCACGGGGGCACTTTGGAGCTCGAAAACCGGGCGGAAGGGAGGGGCGCGCTGGCCCGCTTGGTTCTCCCGATGGACGCGACCCCCTGACGTCCTTAGGCGTCCGCCCAGTGTGGCTCCTTTTTCAGTGGAAACTTTATGCTGTCCACCGCTACCTTGGGTCAGTATCTTCTCGACCGGCGCGGCGAGCCGGTTTCTCCCGGGCTTTAGCCGCGCAGCCTGCTTCTGAGGGGTGTGTCCGTTTGCAGCATCGGCCCATCAAAGTCCTGTTGGTCGAGTCCGACGAGTCGTACGTCGACGAGCTTCGCGATGGCCTCACAGAGGGGTACCGCGACGCCCTCGAATTCGAGTTGGCAGGAGAGTTGAGTCAGGCGCTCGCGAAGCTCGGCCAGGGTGGGTTCGATGCGATCTTGATGTCGTTGGATCTGGAGGACAGTCAGGGCATGGTCACGTTTGACCGCGCCTATGGCGTTTGCCCCGGATGTGCCCATCATCGTCTTGACGGAAGAGCCCGACGAAGAGGCGGCCGTGGCCACGGTCCAAGGCGGCGCGCAGGACTACCTGGTGAAGGCGGAGATCACCGCCTCAATGCTAGTACGCGCGGTGCGACACGCGATCGAGCGCCATCGCCTCTTTTCGGCGCTGCGCAGCCTGTCGCTCATCGACGACCTGACCGGGCTCTATAATCGCCGTGGCTTCAGCGACCTGGGCGAGCAGTACATCAAGCTCGCCAGGCGCTCCGGGCGTGGCGTGACGATGGTCTATCTGGATTTGGATCGCTTCAAGACCATCAATGATTCACTCGGGCACCACGTGGGGGACAGGGCACTCCTGAAGGTTGCCGACATCTTGCGAGCGACGTTCCGTCGATCGGACATCATCGCGCGGCTCGGCGGTGATGAGTTCGGGGTGCTGGCGCTCAAGGCCGCCGACGAGAGCTCGGAGCTGCTCGTCGAGCGGCTGCGCGAAAGCATCGTCGACTTCAATGAATCGAGCCCGGAACCGTACCAGCTGTCGGTCAGCATCGGCATGTCGCACCATGACGACGACTTGAGGGTACGCCTCGAGGACATGGTAGCCGAAGCCGACAGCGCGATGTACCGGGAGAAGCACGGGAAGCGGACCGCCGCGTTGAGGGAGCGATGAGCGACGACACGCCGCATACTGAGACGCCTGAAGTGGAAAGCCCTAACGAGGTCGTCGAGCCGCCCGTCGCCAAGGGTGCAGTGCACTGGCTCGTTCGGATCGCGGAGCGAGCTGGGTACGCCGACATGGAGCGCCCGCACCGGACGCCTGGACTGCGGTTACTCGGACGTACGACATCTCTGACCCCCAGCTGGCCGAGCTCGTGGCAGAGTATTTCCGACTGGAGGTGGCCGACATCAACGCCGCGGATCCCAACGCGGCGCTCCTGATCCCCGAGACGATGGCGCGGAAGCACCTCATCTTCCCGCTTTTCGAAGATGACAGGCAGCTCGTGGTGGCAACATGCGATCCCACGAACGTGGAGGCCGAGCGAGCACTAGGGTTCAGCACCGGGCGTACCCCGACCTTTGCTGTGGCCGCCCCAAGGACCATCCAGGACGCACTAGACCAACGGTTTTCGCCGGGAAAGGCCGTGGACGCGCTCCTCGGTGGACTCGCCGACGACGTCAGCGAAGATGCGGTCAAACTCGTCGAGGAGATGGGCCCAGAGTCCGTCTCCGAAGACGACGCGCGCGCCACGCCGGTAGTCAAGCTCACGAATCTGATCATTCGCGACGCGATCACGCAGGGCGCGAGCGACATCCACATCGAGCCGGGCCGCAAACTGGGTGCGGTGCGCTACAGGGTAGACGGTGTGCTGCGCAAGCACATGGACCTTCCGATGGCGGCCTTGAACCGGATCATCTCCCGCGTGAAGGTGCTGTCCAAGCTCGACATCGCCGACCGGCTGCGTCCGCAGGACGGGAAGGCGCGTGTGCGGGTGAGGGGCAGGGCATACGACCTGCGTATTTCGACGATTCCGGCGGGCGGGGCCGAGAAGTGCGTCATGCGGGTTCTCGACTCGAGCGCCGCGGTGACGCTCGACGAGCTCGATATTCCGGTGTTCGAGCTGGAGAGGCTCAGGGGGCTGCTCACGCATCGCAGCGGGATCGTAGTGGTGACGGGCCCCACCGGATCGGGCAAGACCACCACGCTGTATGGTGCGCTCCGCGAGCTCGCTGACGGCAAGGTCAACATCATGACCGTGGAAGACCCCATCGAGTATGAGCTTCCCGGAATCACGCAGACCCAGGTGCAGATCAAGCAGGGCATGACCTTCGCGGGCGCCCTGCGAGCGATGCTGCGCCAGGACCCGGACATCATCCTCGTCGGGGAGATTCGCGACCAGGAGACCGCGGTCACCGCCGCGCAGGCAGCCATGGCCGGCCACCTGGTGCTGACCACGGTGCACGCGAACGATGCCGTCAGCTCCATCTCGCGTCTGGCCGACATGGGCCTTCAGTACACCATCATCGCACAGACCCTGCGTGGGGCCATCGCCCAGCGGCTGTTGCGCCGAGTGTGCTCGTCATGCGCAGAGCCAGTGCGGGGGCAGCTCACGCCGGACGAACAGCGTTTGACCGAGCGGCACGGCGTCGAGCCCGTGGTGCGCGCTGTGGGTTGCCCTGAATGTGGATTCACAGGGTATCGAGGACGTCTGCCGGTCAACGAGGTGTTGGTAGGGGGGCCGCGTCTCCAGCAGGCCATCGAGGAGGGCAAGGGGTGGGCCACCCTCAGCCGCGTGGCAGCCCAGGGAGGCATGCGGTCGCTGCACGAGGTCGGGCTCGAGTGGGTGACCCAAGCACGGACGACGCTCGTCGAGGTTGAGCGAGTGCTGGGACAGGGGCTCGAAGAGGACTCGATCGAGGTGGAGGCCGGCCCGCCGCGCATCCTGCTCGTCGACGACGACGAGGATGCGCGCCTCATGGTGCGCAAGCTGCTCGAGCACGATGGATATCAGGTCGAAGAAGCAGAGGACGGCAATAGGGCCCTCGACGTTCTGAAGAACGACAAGGAGTTCCAGCTCATCGTGCTTGACCTGGCCATGCCGGGTATGGACGGGCGGGAGGTGCTCCAGAACGTGCGTGGCTCGGTCGAGACGGCCGCGCTTCCCGTTCTGGTTCGCACCGGCACCGGCAGCAACACGATCGAGACAGAGTTGCTGGAGGCGGGAGCCGATGACTACGTCGGCAAGTCCATGGACCCGGAGCGCTTCATGGCGCGTGTCCGAGCGGTTCTCCGCCGGTCTGTTTGACCGGACACCTCTCGTTGGATGTCCTTTGCGTCAATTGTCGGTAACTGACGCGTAATGAACGCCTAGGGGCCTTGAAGCAGCGGCGCTGGCCGGTAACGTTTGGTGGTCCCGCCGTAGTGCTGACCATAGTGGTCTTCCTTCTCTAGGAGCGATTATCCTCATGCTTCGACGCTTGGTTCGCCTTGCCTTCGTTCTCGCCCTCATCCTTCCGCTGCCTCTGAGCGCTCAGCTCCAGGTTTCCGGAAGGGGAGCATCGCTGAGGGTCGGGGGACGCATCCATTCGCAGTACACGGTTTCGTCGATCGACGGCGCCACGAACGACTTCTTCTTCCGGCGGGTCCGCTTGATCGTGGATCTTACCATCAATGACTTTTTGAGCGGCAGAGTCCAGCCTGACTTCGCGGGTGGCGGGGCTACGCTTCAGGACGCCTATGCCCAGATGAATTTTTCCCCGGAGTTCCGCGTTTCCGTCGGGCAGTTCAAGCGTGGATTTGACCTCTTCGAGCTGTCCAGCTCCAACGATCTATCTCTCGTGGAAAGAGACGGTCGCATCGAGGGGTACGGCGCCTGTCGCGGCGTCGGCTCGGTGTGCTCCTACAGTCGACTCACCGAAGCACTCCACTTCGCGGGCCGTGACCAGGGTGTCCGCGTTAACGGCTCGTCAGGGCAGCTGAGCTATGTGGCCGCTCTCACGAACGGGACGGGCCTCAACACTTCCGACGAGAACGGCAGGAAGTCCGGATCGGGGCGGGTGACCCTCCAGATCAACGACAACGTGCGTGCTTCCGGCCAGATCGCCGTCCATGATTACGTCGACCCCGCGGCGGACGACGCTAGTGCCGTGGCCTTCGGCGGTGATGTTGAAGTCGGGACCTGGCGCGACGGGCTGCTGGTGCAGGCCGGTCTCGTCACCGGAGACAACTGGGAGCTGGATCCGGTCACCTCTGGTGCACCCAACTTCCTGACCTTCCAGGCTGTCGCGTCCTACTTCTATCCCGTGGATGGGGACCGCGTGACTGGCATCGAGCCGGTGGGGCGCATCAGTTGGGCCGACCCGGATACCGATACCGATGATGACAACGGCCTCCTGGTGACGCCCGGCTTCATGGTGTACATCATGGGTAGGAGCAAGATCGGCGCGAACTTCGACATCTACTCGCCGGCCACGGGCGACAAGGAGTTCTCGTTCAAGATCCAGAGCTTTCTGTACTTCTAGGAGCCTGTCTGGGGCCTACGAGGCCGTCCCACATCGGTCCCGAGCCCTGACCAGGAACTCTCCCGGTCAGGGCCGGATCCGATTGACACCACTTTGACCCTGCGGCAGCTTTCGCAGCTGCCGCAGCTGCGCCAACATCAGAGTCCATCGGCGCCGCCGCGGCCCGTCTCGCTGAACCCAAGTGTTACATGTTCAAGACCGTTCGGGGCCGCCTAGTCACCATCGTCATTCTGACGATGGTCGCGGGCTGGCAACTATACGCACACAGGCAGGACACGGGTGCCTGGCTGAAGCTCGGCCTAGACCTCCAGGGCGGCATGCACCTCGTGCTGGAGGTGGACGACCCGGACGGGACGATGTCGTCGGAGGCGAAAGCCGACATGATCGACCGCGTCGAGCAGATCATTCGTACTCGCATCGACGAGTTCGGTGTCGAGGAGCCGCTCATCCAGCAAGTCGGGGGTGAACGGCTCATCGTCGAGCTCGCAGGCATCGCCGACGAAGATCAGGCCAAGAGCATCGTCACTCGGAATGCCTTCCTCGAGTTCAAGCAAGTGCTGCCCGGTGGCGATATGGAGGCCGCTCTTGATCGAATCGACCGCCGCATTGTGGCCACGCTGGGAGTGGACTCGATCCGGGCGATGGGCCGCGACGTCACTAACCGCGGCGCACGCATGGAGGAAATCCTTTTCGGAGGTCCCGACACGCTTGCCCCGGACAGCGCGGCGCAGGCCGTCGCGGACAGCGCCGACGCCGTAGCGAACGCGTTGCAGCCCTTCTCTTCGCTCTTGTTTCGGGGTGACATCCCGGGCTCTTATCTGGTGGACGTGGAGGACGCCGACGTCGCCCGTTACTTCCTGAGCCTCCCCGAGGTGCAATCGACGTTGCCGCGCGGCGAGGCGCTCCATTGGGGCGGCGACATCGTCCAGCAGGGCGTGCGTAGCTATGAACAGCTCTATGTGCTGACGGCGGAGCCATTCCTGACCGGGGACCAGCTCGTCGACGCTCAAGCCCAGCGCGACGCTCAGTTCAATCAGTCTATCGTGAGTTTCGAACTCTCCCGCGTTGGGGGGCGACGGTTCTCGGACTACAGCGGGCGCAACGTCGGGAACAACCTCGCCATCGTCCTGGACGGAGCGGTAATGAGCGCGCCTGTCATCCGCGACCGCATCGGCGCGCGCGGGCAGATCGAAATGGGCGCGGGCACCCCGCTTGAGGAGGCCCGTGAGCTCGCCCTCGTGCTGCGGGCGGGCGCGCTCCCAGCCCGCATCAACATCATCGAGGAACGGACCGTCGGACCCTCGCTCGGCCAGGACTCCATCGATCAGGGCCAGTTGGCGGGGCTCGTCGGCATCATCCTTGTGGTTGGTGTCATGCTGGCCTACTACCGCATGGCCGGCGTCCTCGCAGTCGGCGCTCTCGGGTTTTACGTCGTGTTGGTGCTGGGTGGACTCGCGATGTTCGATGCCACGCTTACGGTGCCAGGCATCGCTGGTCTGATCCTCTCGGTCGGCATGGCGGTCGACGCGAATGTGCTGATCTTCGAGAGAATACGTGAGGAGCTGGTAGCCGGCAGGGCCACTCGAACCGCCGTGGACGAGGGCTTCGCGCATGCACTTTCCGCCATCGTCGACTCGAACATCACGACGCTCTTTACTGCGCTCATCCTCTTCAACTTCGGCACCGGTCCCGTACGTGGGTTCGCGGTGACGCTGTCGATCGGCATCGTGGCTTCGTTCGTATCGGCACTCTATGTGACACGCACTTTGTTCTTGATCTATCTGTCGGGGAAGAAAGCGTCCGACCCGATCAGCATTTAGGCGGCCCCATGAAACTCTTCCAGAGCGCCTCGTATCGGTTCATTGAGAAGCGCCAGACGGCCTATGTCGTCTCCGTCGCCGTCATCGTGTTGGGCATCGCGGCGATGGTGTTCAACGTTGCGACTCTCGGCTCCTGGCTCCGTTACGGGGTCGATTTCACCGGCGGATCACTCGTCCAGGTCCAGTTCCAGGATGACGTGTCGGTCGAAGAGATCAGAGCCGCACTCGGCGGTGTCGAGATCACTCGGTTCGGAGATGTCGAGCTCCACGAGTTCGTGATCCGCGCGCCGCTCGATGAGGAGAGCTCCATCTCGGACGTAGCCGAGGAGATCGAGGAACAGGTCGCGTCGGGTCTCCCGGGCCGCCCGTTCGAAGTGGTGCGGACGGAGTTGGTGGGGGGCAAGGTCGGCGACGAGCTGGAACAGAAGGCGCTCCTGGCGATCCTCTTCTCGTTCGCGCTCACGTTGCTGTATCTCGCGGTGCGCTTCGAGCTGCGCTTCGGCTTGGCCGCCGTGATCGCGACCGCCCACGACATCCTAATCACGTTGGGCTTTCTTGCCGTGTTCCGCCTCGAGATCGCCCTGCCGACGGTGGCGGCGATCCTCACCATCCTCGGGTATTCTCTGAACGACACCATCGTGGTGTTCGACCGCATCCGTGAGAACTTGGCAATGAAAGGCGGGCGCAAGCGCGACCCGGTCGAGGTGGTGAATCAGTCGATCAACGAGACGCTGCCACGTACCGTTCTCACGTCCGGCACGACGCTGGCGGTTCTCTCGGCGCTCCTGATCCTGGGAGGCGCGGTCATCCGCGACTTCACCATCGTACTCATTCTGGGCGTGGTGATCGGAACCTACTCTTCGATCTTCGTAGCGTCGCCCGCCCTCATCGAGATCCAGAAGCGTTGGGGAGTCGGAACGAGCAGCGAAAAGAAGAAGCGCCCCGAGCCCGCGACGGTGTGACGGAGTACTTCGATAGCCACTGTCATTTGACCGACACCGCCTTCCGGGACGACCGGGAGGCGGTGTTGCGTAGGGCATCGGAAGCCGGGGTCACGCGCGTGGTCACCATCGCGTCCGATGTGAACGATGCTAGAGCCGCGCTGGCGCTGGCGACCGGAAGGCAGGGCGTGTGGTGTACATCAGGAGTCCACCCGCACGAGGCCGGTAATGCTGGACCGTCCGACCTCGACGCGGTACGGAAACTCGCGGTCGACCATGCCGAGGTCGTCGCGATCGGCGAGACCGGCCTCGACTTCCACTACGATCATGCTCCACGACCCGTGCAGACCGCGCTCTTTGAGGGGCACCTTGCCTTGGGCGCCGAAACGGGCCTGCCGGTGGTGGTTCACTCCCGTGAGGCCGACGACGAAGTCGCCACTGCGCTGCGGACGATGCCTCCAGGAACGAGTGGTGTCCTGCACTGCTTCACAGGCGGTATAAGGGCGTTCGAGGAGGCGATGTCCGCCGGATGGTACGTCTCCTTCTCGGGGATCGCCTCGTTCAAGAGCTTCGCGGTGTCCGACCTGCTGAGAGAGGTCCCGGCCGACAGGCTTCTCGTTGAGACCGATTCGCCGTATCTCGCGCCGACTCCCCTTCGGGGGCGGCGGAACGAGCCGACTTTCGTGGTTCGGGTCGTCGAGGCGGTGGCCCAGCACTTGGACGCGGACGCTGGGGAAGTAGCCCGCACGACCACGGAGAACGCGTGCCGTTTCTACGGGGTAGGTTAGCTCCTACAGCCACGTACCGAGCGACCTGTCCATGACCCGACGCATACGAGTCCTCACAGACGCCGTCGCGAATCAGATCGCGGCGGGGGAGGCCGTAGAGCGACCCGCGTCCGTTGTGAAGGAGCTGGTCGAGAACGCGCTCGATGCAGGCGCGACACGCGTCGCGGTTGCGGTAGAGCGGGGGGGCAAACGCCTCATTCGCGTGAGCGACGATGGCTCGGGGATGGGGCGCGAGGATGCCCTCCTCTGCTTCGACAGGCACGCGACGAGCAAGATCGTGGCCGCAGCCGATCTGGTGACCGTGAAGACGTTCGGCTTCCGGGGAGAGGCGCTCCCCTCGATCGCATCAGTGGCGCGCGTGACGCTTGAGACGTGTGTGGGAGTGGGAGAAGCCGGCACGCGAGTCAGGATCAACGGAGGCCGTATTGCTACCGTGGACGAGTTCCCACGGCAGCGCGGAACGACCGTCGAGGTCCGCGACTTGTTCTTCAACGCGCCCGTTCGGCTGAAGTTCTTGAAATCGGTCGCTCCGGAAACGCGTGCCGTCAGCGAGACCCTGACGGGCCTCGCGCTCGCGAACCCACGCGTAGCCTTTTCCTTGACGTCCGATAGCCGGCCCCTGCTGGAGCTCGAGGGCGTCGACGAGGCGGCCGAGCGGATCGCGCAGCTTTGGGGCGGCGAGCAGGCGGGCACGCTCATCGCCGCAACGAGCTCCCAGCACGGCTTGGACCTCCATGGGTTGGTCCAGCGCCCAGACGCCGCCAAGCCGGGTGTGCGACGGAGCTACCTCTTCGTGAATGGGCGGCCGTTCCGGGCGACCGCGCTCCTCAAGGCGGCCGACAGGGGCTACCGCACCACCATTCCGGGTGGGGCCCGCCCTTGGCTATTCCTCTATCTCCGACTCCCGGGAGACGACGTCGACGTCAACGTCCATCCGACGAAGGCGGAAGTGCGCTTCCGGGATCACAACAAGATCGAGGCACTCATCGAGGAAACGGTGAGGAGCGCCCTGGACGGACCCGACAGCTCGGCGACCTTCGACACGCTCATCTCGCATCAGCCCCTTACGGTCCGGGAGAGCCCCGAGCCGCCGGCCAAAGGTGCGGCGGGTCACGACGGTCAGATGGCGCTCTTCATGTCGGGTCCCGATCCCGCTCCGGGCGTCGAGGGTCAGGCGGCTGCGGCGCTTGTCGATCCCGGTGCGGGGAGACCGCGCCTGTGGCAGGTCATGAACACGTACGTGCTGGCCGAAACGCGGGACGGAATGCTCGTCGTCGATCAGCACTCGGCGCACGAGCGCATCCTCTTCCAGCGCCTCATGGACGCGTTCGAGCGGGGGGGCGAGCACGGTCAGCGTCTGCTTTTCCCGCTCACCATTCGATTGACCGCACCTGAAATCGCTTGCATCGAGGACCTGTCGAGTCTCCTCGGCCGCGCCGGCTTTGAGGTCGAAGGATTCGGCGGAGATACCGTCATCGTGCAAGCAGTGCCGAACCCGCATCCTTACTTCGACGCGGAGCGGGCGTTCCGGGAAATGGTACGAGAGCTCACGCACGGCTCCGACCTGGTGCGCTCCGCGAGGAATCAGCACGAGCGCATCGCGATGACGTTTGCTTGCAAGGGTGCCATCAAGGCGGGTCAGCGACTCTCCCAGCCGGAGATGCGGGAGCTGTTCGACCAGCTCTTCGCGACCGAGCTGCCGCATCATGACGTGCACGGGCGGCCGACCGTCGTACGGCTGTCTGCGGCCGAGCTGGCGCGGAAGTTCGGACGTTCATGAGCGGTCCCGTCCCGCAGTTTCTGGCCGTTGTCGGACCGACCGCGTCAGGCAAGACAGCCCTTTCGCTGGCTCTGGCAGAGCGTCTGCGTGTCGAGGTGATCTCGATGGATTCACGGCAGGTATACCGCGGCATGGACGTAGGGACGGACAAGGTCGGACCTGATGAGCGCCGAGCCGTCCCTCACCTCGGTCTGGACCTCGTAGATCCGAACGAACGCTATTCTGCGGGCCGCTTCGCGCGGGATGTGCGGGGTTGGCTCCCCGAGATCTCAGCCCGGGCGAATCTGCCGCTCTTGGTCGGAGGGACCGGTTTCTTCCTGCGGGCCGTCATCGACCCGATCTTTGCCGAGCCGGAGATCGACGCCGACCGCCTCGAGGCGCTGCGTGCTTATCTCCGCCAGGTGGATCGTGAGCGGCTCGAGCGTTGGGTGGAGCATCTCGACCCGATCCGGGCTCCGGTCGCCATAGAAGGGGGGCCGCAACGCATGGGCCGGACCCTCGAGGTCGCGCTGCTTTCCGGGCGCCCGCTCTCCTGGTGGCACCGCGAGGCACCAGCGGAAGCCGAGGGAGTGCCTGGGCTCGTTGCCGTGCTCGACATTCCGAAGGACGAGATGGATCGCCGCATATCAGACCGCGTTTCGGGGATGGTGGAGCGGGGCCTCGTAGAAGAAGTGCAGGCCCTCCTCACCGCAGGATACACCCTTGAGACGCCCGGAATGAGTGGCACCGGGTATCGGGAGATCGCCGCATATCTGGCAGGCGAGGTGACCCTGGAGGCAGCGATCGACGAGGTGCGTCACAACACTCGGAGGTATGCCAGGCGTCAGCTGACGTGGTTCCGCAACCAACTCCCCGAGTCTGCGGTCCGGGTGGACGCGACGGAGCCGCTGGAGTCCCAGAGAGAACAGGTGCTCGAGGCGTGGGAGGCATCAGGGGGTCGCCTACCGCGGCGAGACCCGATCAACCAAGAGGCGGGAACGTGAAGATCGGCATTACCTGCTACCCGACGTACGGTGGCTCCGGGGCCGTCGCGACCGAGCTGGGGCTCGCCCTCGCTGAGCGGGGTCACGAGGTGCACTTCGTGACGTACGCCCAGCCCTTCAGGTTAGTCGGGCTGCACGAGCGGGTGTTCTTTCACGAGGTGGAGATGGAGGACTATCCCCTCTTCGAGCACCCCCCGTACTCGCTGGCCTTGGCCGTGGCGCTGCATGACACCGTGAAGAGAGAGGGGCTCGACCTCGTCCACATGCACTACGCCATTCCACATGCTGCGTCCGCCTTCCTCGCCAAGCAGATGCTCGCTGGGGAGCGTCCCCTGAAGATCGTGACGACCCTGCATGGGACGGACATCACCCTGGTCGGTCTGCATCCGTCATTCCACGCCATCACGCGCTTCTCAATCCTCCAGTCCGACGGGATCTCTACCGTGTCGTCTTATCTCAAGGCACAGACGGTGAGGGATTTCACGGTGCCCACTGAGAGGATCGACGTGATTCCCAACTTCGTGGACACCCGGGTATGGCGGCCCAATCGGGAGCCCTGCCACCGGTCGAAGCTGGCACCCGAGGGTCAGAAGATCGTGATGCATGTGTCCAACTACCGCCCCGTGAAGCGCGCGCAGGACGTCGTGGACGTCTTCGCCAAAATCCGTGAGTCGGTACCAGCACGCCTCGTGCTAGTGGGCGACGGCCCGGAGCGCCCGCGCGCGGTTTCTCACGCGGCTGATCTCGGTCTCCGAGACGACGTGCTCTTCATGGGCCGCCATGCGGCGCCCGAGGAGCTGCTCTCGTGCGCGGACCTGTTCCTGTTGCCTTCCGCATCTGAGTCCTTCGGGCTGGCCGCCCTGGAGGCGATGGCGTGCGGCGCTCCGGTCGTTACCTCCACCGCGGGCGGCCTTCCCGAGGTCGTCGAGGACGGGGTCACTGGCCACCTGCTCGCCATCGGTGACATCGACGGCATGGCGGCGGCAGGCGTGCGCGTCCTCACGGATCCGGCCCATTCCAAGGCGCTGTCCGCGGCTGGCCGCGCAGTTGCGGTGGAGCGGTTCTCCATCGACACGATCGTGCCGAAGTACGAGGCGCTGTACGAGCGGGTGCTGTCGTAGCGTGGCAGGAGACGTGACCCTGTGGGAATCGTTCGTCCTCGGTATCGTTCAGGGAGCGACGGAGTTCCTGCCTGTGTCGAGTTCCGGGCATTTGGTGATTGTGCAGACCCTCATGGGCGTCAACGCGTCGGGGGTCGTCTTCGAGGTCGCGGTTCATCTGGCGACCCTCGTCTCGATTCTGCTCGTCTACCGAACCCGGGTCGCCGATCTCGCCAAGGGTGCGCTCACGGGTGACCGGGCTGCACAGCGATACATCGGACTGCTCGTAGTAGCCACCCTTCCGGCAGGGGTCGTCGGCGTCCTGTGGAAAGACGTGATTGAGGGTCTCTTCGAGATACCCGCGGCGCCGGCCATAGCGCTTCTGTTCACTGGCGCTTTTCTCTGGAGCAGCCGCGCTCCGCTCGAGTCGGCCAAAGGCACTGTTCCTGGATGGGGCGCCGCGTTGCTGATCGGCGTAGCCCAGTCGTTTGCGCTCGTGCCCGGCATCTCTCGCTCCGGCGCGACCGTCGTGGCCGCGCTGTGGCTCGGCATCGAGGCCCGCGAGGCCGCGGCCTTCTCGTTCCTGATGGCGGTTCCTGCCATCGCCGGGGCCGCGGTTCTACAGTTGCCAGACCTCACGGCTGGGACCGGTCCGGGGTGGGGTGTTCTGCTCGTGGGAGCGGTGACCGCAGGAGTCACGGGCGTCCTGGCGATACGAACCTTCGTCGCCGTTCTCGCTCGCCGCTCGTTTCATCTGTTCGCCCCCTACTGCTGGTTAGTGGGGGCGCTCTTTCTCGTCTATCTCGGCCTGCGGTGAACGGAGACGGAACAACGCACTGGCGGGGTGAGCCGGTCGCGACGTGGCTTAAGCTGTGGGGTGTGCCCGCCTTCGAGACCTACGAACGCATCGGGTCGACGAACGACCGCGCGAAGGAGTTGGCCAGCGAGCACGGAAACAGCTTCGGGGTCGTCATCGCGGACGAACAGACGGAGGGGCGGGGACGCAGGGGAGCGACCTGGCATTCGCCCCCGGGCACCGGCCTGTGGATGTCCGTCGTACTTCCTGCTCCGAGATCGGTGCTCCACCTCCCGCTTCTCGTCGGTCTGGCCGTCGCCGAGGCCATCCAGGACGCGAGTGAGTCTCTTCGCGTCGGCATCGAGTGGCCCAACGACCTAGTAGTCCGAGGCCGCAAGCTCGGCGGCGTCCTCTGTGAGGGTGTCCCTGGAGCCGTCGTGGCCGGCATCGGAATCAACTTGCGTACGCCGGACGGGGGCTTTCCGGCGTCCCTCGAGAGCCGCGCGACGTCACTCGAAGAAGAAGGCGTCAACTCGTTGAGGTATGGCAACTTGGCTGGTCTCATCGTACGTGCTCTCAAGCGGCGATTGGGGGAGCCCACACCGCGTCTGGTACCCGACGCTCTCAGCGAGCTCACGGCAAGAGACGCTCTAGCGGCACGAGAGGTCCTCACGGAGGAGCACGGACCGGGCGTGGCGCGCGGCATCGAGCCGGACGGGGCCCTAATCCTGGAGCGCGGGGATGGATCGCGGGTACGCGTGGTGGCCGGCAGCGTCCGGCCCGTATAGATCAGAGCGTAGGTGTTTACATCCCCAGGGCCTCGCAAACCGCTGTTCGGAGGGTCGGTCGTGCAATTGGTCGTCGATGTAGGAAACACCGAGACGGTCGTCGGTCTGGCGCGTGATGTCACCGAGCTGGCCGCGCATTGGCGCATCAGTTCTAGCGTTCCACGCACGGCGGATGAGCTGACGGTACTGATCCGAGCGCTGCTCGCGGGATCAGATGTGGACTCCTCGCAAATCACCCGAGGGGTTATCGGGTCCGTGGTACCATCGACAGATCACGTGTGGGCGAAGACGCTCAGTCAGATCGTGGGCGACGACGTCGTCTCCGTGGGCCCAGCCTCGAAACTCTCGATCGTGCTCGACGTGGAAGAGCCGCTCTCTGTAGGCGCCGACCGTATCGCGAACACTTTAGCGGCCCGCGAGCTCTACCACCGCGACACAGTGGTCGTGGACCTGGGCACCGCCACCACATTCGACTGCATCACCCGCGAGGGTGTCTTCCTCGGCGGAGTCATCTCCCCGGGCGTGCCTGCCGGCTTAGAGTGGCTGGCGGCCAAGACCGCGAAGCTACCCTTCGTCGAGCTGCGGCCACCCGAGGTCGTCATCGGCCGGCGGACCGAGACCTGTATCCAAAGTGGCGTCTTCTACCAGGCCGTGGAGAGTGTGGAAGGCATCGTCCGTCGCATCAGGGACGAGTGGGGCAAGCCCGACGCCTGTGTCGCGGTGACCGGCGGCTTCGCGACTACCATCGGGTCTCACCTCGCCGTCGCGGACGAAATCGAGCCCTTCCTCACACTCTATGGGCTGGCGATGGCCGGGGAAGAGATGGCCGGTTAGCGGCCGGGCGCTAGACACGGCTAAGTTAGGCGACTCCAGACCCCGCGACCTCCGATTTCGACCAGATGACGCTATCTCCCGTATTTCGCTCGGACGAAGCCGTCCAGCTGCTGGCCAGCCATGGCGTGTGGACGCGCTTGGCCGGCGACATGGAGGCTCAAGCCGAGGCGGTACGCCTGATCTACTCCGATCTCGAGGCTCTGCTCGGCGAGGAGTTCCGCAAGGCTCCGCCGCACGTGCCTGATGCCTCGGAAGTGACCACCGAGGCCGGACTCAGCTTCCTGCAGGAGTACTTCTTCCTGATCCTCTTCCGGTCGATCTTCGCCTCGCTAGGCATGACGGAAGAGCGGCTCCGCTTCTACACGGCGCTGAACTTCTGCATCAAAGGCACAATCACCGCGGCCGATAACATCTTCGACGATCAGGCCAAGACCCTGCTTCCGCTCGCGGACAAGTCGGGCTCCCGATTCCTGTCGATCTTGCAGCTGATGGCGTTCGAGCGGCTGCTCCGAGGGGTCTTGGATCGAGGCGAGGCAGCGGGCGTCATCTCCAGGGAGCAGGGAGCCGCAATCCAGCGGGGACTCTTGGACCGCATGGCCGCGATCGGAGCCCTCGAGGGGTCCGAAGAGGGCGGGGTGGTAGAGATTCCGCCGCCGGAGGAGATGGTCGAGGCCGTCCACCGTGTACGCGGGGGGGCCCTCTTCGCGTTGGCCTTCACCGCTCCGTCTCTGCTGGAGGAAGGGGACATCGCGGCCAAGTTGGCCGCAGCAGAACGGGCCGTGGCTCAGCTCGGCACCGCCTTCCAGATCGTGGACGACCTCACGGACTTCGAGTTCGACGTCGGCCGTCGCAGCCACAACCTCCTGGTCTCGCAGATCCAGCACCAAGGCACGGGTCCAGAGCGCGCCGCCTTCCGCCCCTTCTGGACGGGGAAAAAGATGGACGCCGGGGACGTCGAGGCCCTCTTCGGGAACTCCGCCAGAGCCGTTCTGGAGCGGGCTTATGTGGAGGCCAAAGAGTCGTTTAGGGGCCTTCAGGACGTAGGCTTCTGGTTCGACCCGGGGCTCGCGGACGATGTTGTGCGAGCGATCGTCGGGCTCGACGGTGTGGCGCGCATGGAAGCGCTCACCTCGCCCGAAACCGCCTAGAAACAAGGCGTTTGCCCGGCTTGACACCCAGCCGGAACAGACGACATTTATCAGAATGCTAGCACTCCTATCAGACGAGTGCTAACAGGATTCTCAATCACATCGCCCAAGCACGTAGGAGGAAGACCTGATGGCTAAGGTCAAGGTCAAAGTCCAGGTGAAGCCGCTGGCAGACCGTGTCGTGGTGAAGCCCCTCGATGAGTCCGAGCAGATGCGCGGCGGACTCTACATCCCGGACACGGCCAAAGAGAAGCCCTCACAGGGCGCGGTCGTCGCGGTCGGGCCCGGTAAGGTTTCCGAGGAAGGCGCCCGCCTCAAGATGGATGTGAAGGTCGGCGACAAGGTCCTGTACGGTAAGTACAGCGGCACCGATGTCACGCTCGACGGCGAGGAATACCTCATTCTTCGCGAGTCGGACATTCTCGCGATCGTTCCGTAAGCGCAACGCAATCGACGAACTAGGAGATACATAATGTCAGCAAAGGATCTCGTATTCGACGTCGAGGCGCGTGCGCGTCTCAAGAAAGGCGTCGATAGACTAGCAGAAGCGGTCAAGGTGACCCTCGGCCCGAAGGGCCGTAACGTAGTGCTGGACCGGAAGTTCGGTGCACCGACCGTCACGAAGGACGGCGTCTCGGTAGCCAAGGAGATCGAGCTCGAAGATCCGGTCGAGAACATGGGCGCGCAGATGGTGAAGGAGGTCGCGACAAAGACCTCTGACGTCGCCGGTGACGGCACGACGTCCGCGACCATTCTTGCTCAGGCCATTTTCGGCGAGGGCCTCAAGAACGTCACCGCCGGAACCAATCCGATGGGCATCCGTCGCGGCATCGACAAGGCTGTCACGTACGTCGTTGATGAACTCGCCAAGATGTCGACGCCGACGAAGGGCAAGAAGGAGATCGCCCAGATCGGTTCCATCAGCGCCAACAACAACGCCGAGATCGGCGCGCTCATCGCCGATGCGATGGAGAAGGTCGGTAAGGACGGCGTCATCACAGTCGAGGAGGCACGTGGCCTCGAGACGACGCTCGAGACAGTCGATGGAATGCAGTTCGACCGCGGGTATCTGTCGCCGTACTTCGTGACCGATCCCGAGAGAATGGAGGTCGTCCTCGAGGATGCGCAAATCCTCATTCACGACAAGAAGATCGGCTCCATGAAGGATCTTCTGCCGATCCTCGAGAAGGTCGCGCAGACGGGCAAGCCGCTCTTGATCGTATCAGAGGACGTCGAGGGCGAGGCGCTCGCGACGCTCGTAGTGAACAAGCTGCGTGGCACGCTGAAGGTCGCTGCCGTCAAGGCGCCGGGCTTTGGGGATCGCCGCAAGGCGATGCTTCAGGACATAGCTGTACTGACGGGCGGACAGGTGATCTCCGAGGAAGTCGGCTTCAAGCTCGAGAACACCGTCGCGAGCGATCTGGGCAGCGCGAAGCGCATCGTGATCGACAAGGACAACACCACGATCATCGACGGCGCTGGTGAGAGAGACAAGATCAAGGGGCGGATCGACGAGATCCGTGTCGCGATCGACAAGAGCACGTCCGATTACGACAGCGAGAAGCTCCAGGAGAGGCTCGCCAAGCTCGCCGGTGGCGTGGCCGTCATCAACGTCGGTGCACCGACCGAAAGCGAGATGAAGGAGAAGAAGGCTCTCGTCGAGGACGCGCTGCACGCGACTCGTGCGGCCGTCGAAGAGGGCATCGTGCCTGGTGGTGGCGTCGCGCTTCTGCGCGCGCAGGCCGCTCTGAGCAAGCTCAAGGTCGACCGTGAGGATGAGCAGATCGGCGTGCAGATCCTGCAGCGCGCCCTGGAGCATCCCATCCGGCAGATCGCCGAGAATGCGGGTGCCGAGGGCAGCATCGTGGTCGAGAAGGTCCGCAACGGAAAGGGCGGCTTCGGCTACAATGCCCAGACCGACGAGTACGAAGATCTCATCAAGGCCGGTGTCATCGACCCGACGAAGGTCGTGCGTACCGCGCTGCAGAACGCCGCGTCGATTGCGGGTCTGCTGCTGACCACGGAAGCCGTGGTCGTCGAGATTCCGGAAGAGGCTCCTGCGGCCGGCGGTGGTGGTATGCCGGGCGGTGGCATGGGCGGGATGTACTAGGCGGTTGGCGACAGCCCCTTAACGGGGCCATCGCTGACGGATGTCTGCGGGCCTGGCTGCTTCGGCGGTCAGGCCCGTTGTCCATTTTGGCATGCCTTCGTCCCGGTCCTTCCCGCTATGTGGGGGGTGCGATCGGAATCTGCTCATATTGTCGTTGTGCGTATCGATCGCCATTGGCGAGCCGTCGGCACCCTAAGAACGTTATCTGACAGCGCAGAAGCGCAGCTGGTGGTAGAATGCGTAGTTAGGCGGAGCAGGACGACCCACCCACGACACTTTGGAGGTGACGTTGGGAGGAATCCCAGAAGTTGGAACGGTGCGGGGCGTCTTTGGAGGTCAGAGTCGGCCGACTACGAGAACAGTCGGAGTCGGGCATCGCCACAACAAGCGCCAAATAGCGCTGTTCGAGGAGGGCTGCCATGAAGGTTGAACGCGTCTCACAGTTCGTTGCGGCGGTGGTGGTGTTTGCCGCCTGCGCCCCACCCGACCCTGCCGAGGAGGTCCTGGAGCTCGTCGAGTCGGCCCGTGCTACCGCGGGAGCCGACCACCAGTTCGTCTTCGGCGAGCTATGCGAGGGGCCGATCGAGGCCGTGGGTGCCCCTCCGGTGATCGGCGCAGTCCCGCCATCGCTACCCAATACGGACCCCGCCATCGGCGACTGGTACACCGATCCGGTGCGGGTCTTCGACGATCTGTTCTACCTGGGGCAGACGCGCTTCGGTGTTTGGGGTTTGCGGACCTCCGAGGGGATCATCCTCGTCGACGCGATCTTCGACTACTCCGTGGAGGCCGAGGTGATCGGCGGGCTCGAGCGGCTCGGAATCGATCCCGGCGAGATCCGCTACGTGATCATCAGCCACGCACACGGGGACCACGTGGGTGGGGCCGCCTTCCTACAGGAATACGGTGCCCGCGTCATCATGGGGGAGGCCGACTGGGAGCTGTACGAGAGCAGTGACGCCGAGTACGCGACGGCCACCCGTGACATCGTCGCGACCGACGGATACGAGATTCGTCTGGGCGATCACGTCGTTACGACGCACCTCACACCCGGGCACACGCATGGCACCATCTCAACGGTCATGCGCGAAGTGCACGACGGTGATGAGGCCCACGTCGCCGCCGTCTGGGGTGGGACGCTCTTCAACTTCCGCGATTCGCCCGACGATCCACGGCAGCAGCGCCTCGTCGACTACGCGGAGTCCGCTCGACGTTTCCGCGAGATCACGACTGAAGCCGGGGTCGATATCCTGCTCTCGAACCATCC
>Ga0114996_10001428_pt1 | contig 32213 bp, 26 predicted proteins | sample ArcticOcean_MG_C_4_FD_87039 | JGI IMG/M metagenome (GOLD analysis project Ga0114996, IMG submission 87039) | Marine microbial communities from western Arctic Ocean - ArcticOcean_MG_CB4_134 | ecosystem: Environmental > Aquatic > Marine > Oceanic | place: Arctic Ocean: Canada Basin | collected... | reverse complement strand
TCGTCGTCGTCCCAATCGTCGTCGTCGTCGTCCCAATCGTCGTCGTCGCCTTGAACGGAGAGAACGTCAGGTTCGAGGATATCGTCGTCCCCGTACCAGTCCGAAGGGTTCATTTCGATGTCTCCGTGGCAGCCTGCCGCTGGGTGGGGGTCGACCCGTTTTTCAGGCGCCCAGGGCTCGTTCTCGCGAAAGTAAACCGGGCTTTCCGGAAGTCAACAAGTAAAGAACGCCCGCCCTCATGTCACCCCCCTCTTAGGGAGCTGATGGAGAGTCCTGAACTCGATCTGAAACGTCACATGTTCGATGCCGTGACCGCGCATCTTCCCTCGTACCTCATCCAGAATACGTGTATGCTGCACAGGGTCGTCGATGACCCCGTGTGCGGAGAGGGCCACGAACCCGCTGGTGAGCGTCCACACGTGGACGTCATGGATATCGTCGAGTCCTTCGACCCCTCCGAGGTCTGTCAGGATCACGCCCATATCGACATGCGCGGGCGCTGCCTCGAGGAGCACCTCGGCAGCTTCGCGCACGAGGTTCCAAGCGCTGTAGAGGATGAGCAGTCCGATGACGACGGACACGATCGGGTCGATCGGCGCCCAGCCCGTAGTGAGAATCACGATGCCAGCGGCGATCGCACCGACCGACCCGAGCAGGTCCCCTATGACGTGCAGGTAGGCGCCTCGCACGTTCAGGTTGTCATGTGCGTGCCGGTGCAGAAGGAGCGCGCCCACCACATTCACCCCGAGACCCAGGGTCGCCACCGCGAGCATGACGCCGCCGTCAATGACCGCGGGCTCCCTCAAGCGCCCCCAGGCCTCGACGAAGATGACACCGGATATGACCAGGAGCGCCGCGCCGTTCACGAGCGCCGCGAGAATCTCCAGGCGCACATACCCGAAGGTCCGCTTATTGGTCGGTGGCTTCCGGGCGAGTCTCATTGCGAAGACCGAGAGGCCTAGTGCGGCCACGTCGGCGAACATGTGACCTGCGTCGGCCAGCAGCGCCAGCGAGTTGGAGAGCAGCCCCCCGACCACCTCCGCGATCATGAAGACGGCCGTGATCAGGAGCACGGCCATGAGGCGGCCGCCGACTTCCTGACGCTTCCCGGAGACCATCGGGTGCACGCCGTCCCCGTGGTGGTGGTGGTGGTGGTGGTGAGTGTGGGTGCTCATCGGCCGAACATAGACCCCCGCTTGGAGCGGCTCAATCCAGCACCATCGCACGGTGGAGTTGGGTCATGGACCTTGCGCGGCGCCCTGACTAAGTCAGTTTGTTCGCCCCCCCCGGGTCGTACCCACACCACCAGACCCTTTGACCAAGATCAACCCGCTCCTCGCCGGTGACTTCCGGATTCCCTTCGACAAGATCGAAGCGAAGCACGTCAAGCCCGGAGTCGAGCAGGCCCTGAGGGAAGCCCAAGCCGACATCGACGAACTGTCGGTGGACACCTCAAGACCGACGTGGGACAACGCCATCGCAGCGCTGGACCGAACGGTCGAGCGCCTGGGGGAGCGCATCACGCCCGTCACACACCTGATGAGCGTCTCCGAGACCCCGGAGCTGCGTGAGGCGTATAACGCCGTCCTGCCCGCGATCACCGCGTTCTGGTCGAGGCTCCCCCTCAACGAGGCGCTCTGGCAGCGCGTGAAGGCATACGCTCAGTCGGACGAGGCCGCGGGGCTCCAGGGCATCCGCCGTCGTCACTTGGACAAGACGGTGCGGGACTTCGAGCGGGCGGGCGCCGACCTCCCTGCCGAGGCCAAGGGCCGTCTCGAGCAGGTTCGCATCGAACTCGCCCAGCTGCAGCAGAGCTTCAGCGAGAACGTCCTCGACGCCACGGCGGCCTTCGAGCTCATCGTCAAGGACGAGAAGCGCCTCGCGGGGGTCCCCGAAGCGCCGAAGCACCGAGCTCGGGCCCGGGCCAAGGAGCGGGGAAAGAAGGGTTGGTTGCTGACGCTCGACTACCCCTCAGTGGAGCCGATCCTCAAGCACTGTCGGGATCGCGAGTTACGGCAGGAGATCTTCGTCGCATTCGCCACGCGCTGCCGAGACGGCGATTTCGACAATCGTGTGACCCTTGCGCGCATCCTGCGGCTCCGCGACGAGTCCGCCGAGATTCTGGGATACGACGACTTTCCCGACTACACGCTCGAGGATCGCATGGTCGGCAGCGGCGCACGGGCCGTGGCCTTCGAGGCGGACCTCGTCGCGCGCACGGCGCCGTTCTGGGAGCGCGATGTGGCCGACCTGCGCGAGCACGCCTCCACACTTGGCCTTTCCAAAATCGAGCCCTGGGACGCTGCGTACCTCATCGACGATCTGCGGCGCACCCGCTACCAGCTCGACGACGAGGACCTGCGCCCCTACTTCCCGCTCACGCACGTCCTGAACGGCCTGTTCGAGGTCGTCCGACGGACCTTTGGATTCCGCATCGAGGAACGCGAGATCGCCGAACTGTGGCACGAGGACGTGCGCTACTTCGAGATCTTCGACGATGATAGCGGAGAAATGTTGGGCGGGTTCTACTCGGACTGGTTCCCGCGCGTCGAGAAGCGCGAGGGCGCCTGGATGAACAACTTCAGAACAGGCGGTCCTCGACCCGAGGGCTTCGCTCCCCATCTCGGTGTCATCTGCGGGAACTTCACGCCTCCCTCCGGCGACCACCCGGCGCTCCTGACGCACCGGGAGGTCGAGACTACGTTCCACGAGTTCGGCCACCTGCTGCACCATTGCACATCGCGGGTGGAGGTCCCGGCCCGCGCGGGCATCAACGTCGCCTGGGACTGGGTCGAGCTTCCGAGCCAGCTCATGGAGAACTGGACCTGGGAGCGGGAGGCACTAGACCTCTTCGCGCGCCATTACGAGACGGGCGAGCTCCTCCCGGACGAACTGTTCAAGCGGATGATCGCGGCCCGGCGATTCATGGGTGGCTGGGCTCAAATGAGGCAGCTCTCGCTGGGCACAGTCGACTTGGCCCTTCACGGCGAGCTGGCACCGAAGCTCCGCAAGGAGGTCAACGGGCAGCACGGGCCCGACTTAGACTCGAGCCAGGGGGACGAGGTCATGCGCTTCGGTGAGAAGCGGTTCGCTCCGTTCGCACTGGATCCGCGCTTCGCTCACCTCCACATGCTCACGTCCTTCAATCACCTCTTCGCCGGCGGATACGCAGCGGCCTACTACAGCTACCTCTGGTCCGAGGTCCTCGACGCCGACGTCTTCACGCGCTTCAAGCGAGAGGGAATCTTCAACCGCGAGACGGGCGCGGCCTACGTAGAAGCGATCCTGTCCCGTGGCGATTCCGAGGACCCCGACGATCTGTTCGTCGAGTTCATGGGCCGCGCCCCTGACCCGGAAGCCCTCCTGGCCCGTAACCTCGGGACGATTGGCGAAGCGTAGAGGCGGCCGGAACCGCCAGCGACTACCTTGCCTACTAGGTAGGCACGAGCCATAGGACACCGGAGGCGGTGCGAGATGATCGAGAAGCGACTCCTAGCAGGCCTTCTGGTCGGCTCCGCCCTGATCGGCACGGGCGCATGCGATACGTTGGGCCAGGGTTATGGCGACCCGAACAGCATCATCGCCGTGATGTCGCCCGAGCAATGGGACGAGGTGTCGGCCGATGTCTACTCGGCACTTGAGACGATGATCTACACCGTGGGTGAGGAGAGGGCTTACACAGTTACGTACCAGGAGCCCTACGACGAGTACTGGCCCCAACTCCGTCGGTTCCGGCAGATGCTGCTCGTCGGCACAGCGGCCGATGCCTGGGTCCAGGAGGTCATCGATGACGCTCGCGAGCCGATCACTGCACCAGGCATCTACCAAGTCCGCAACGTTTGGGCGACCGACCAAAACGTGATGCTGGTGTTGCTCTCCGAGGGAGGTGGCTCTGCCGAGCTGCGAGGACAGCTCCCCGAGATTCACGAGACTGTCGACCGGCAGTACCTCAACTACGTGCGCAATCGCATGTACCAGTCTGGCGTCGACTCGGCCTTGGCCGACACGCTCTCCATTGAGGCCGGCTTCTCACTTCTGTTTCCCAACGTATACCGCTGGCGCAGGACCGACTCCACATATGTCTTTAGGAACGACAACCCAGATCCCTCGGAGCTCATTCGGGAGGTCGTCGTCTCGTGGATGACCCCGGCACCGGCCACTTTGAGCGCGGAGGAACTCCTCGAGTGGCGAGCGCGTTTGGTTGCAGAGCACTACTCCGAACCACAGGACTTGATAGTTGATGACGCCCTCATCGGGACGGAGCCGTTTCTGGGGCACGATGCGATCCGGCTCCAGGCACAGTGGCGAAATCCGCCGGAGCGGGGGTGGCCTGCCGGGGGACCCCTCATCACGTACGGACTGACGTGCGCCAACCAGGATCGAACGTATATCATCGACTCCTGGCTCTACGCGCCCGGGAAAGAGAAGTACGAGTACATGATTCAACTCGAGACGATTCTGGGGACATTCGAATGCGACTGACGACCTGCCTGCTCATCCTCGCCTGCTTGGCCCTTAACGAGCCCGCGGCCGCACAGCCGGCGGCCAGCCAGCACGGCGCCTTATCTCAGTTGGTGAACACCACGACGATCTCCCTCGAATACGACCGCCCGGTCCTGCGGGGTCGATCCATTTTCGGGGAGCTCCTGGATTACGAAGCTGTCTGGACTCCGGGAGCCAATCGCGCCACCTGGATCGATTTCTCTGCGTCCGTGAAGGTGCAGGGCCAGGCCCTGCCCGCCGGCCGGTACGGGATTTGGACTATTCCCCACGAATCAGCACCGTGGGAGGTGATCTTCGTCTCGGAATGGGATGCGCACCACTCGTTCTTCCCCATGGAAAGCGAGCAGCTCCGGGTCGAGGCGTCACCGGAAGCGAGTTCGCACATGGAAGTGCTCGCCTTCTACTTCCCACTGGTGGGTCCGTACGAGACGACGCTCCGCTTCCACTGGGGCGAACTCGTCGTGCCTCTCCAGATCGAGGTCGGCCGCTAACCCCTCGTCGGCGCCCGCTCAGCGCTCAAGGAGTGCGCTGAGCCCCCGGTAGTCATGGAAGGCCAACCCCAGGAAAGCCGGGTCGTCCCCGAATTGGCGGACGATTTGGCCCGCCACCGTCTCCATCGCGTCCGCTCCGAGCGAGTAAAAGGAGAGCCAGTCCCCCGGCGGTGAGACCGGCCCGCCTGCGAACCAATACCTCAGCGCCTCGACGTCGGGCGTCTGTCGCTCTAGGGTTGCGACGGCCTCCTCGCCGTTCGCGAACCAGACCCTCACCCGGCCATCACCGCGGTCCTCTAGAAACACCCAGGCGGCGTCCCTGAGCGTGGGGAGGCCGACGCGCGCTTCACCTCTGAAGGTGTACAGCTCCTCATCGTAAAGGCGCGTCGTCTCCACGCCTACGAACACGCCCACCCCCGCCCTTCGACCGAGCGCGATCTCGCCCGCCGCGCGCACCAGCGAGCCGCTCGGCCCGTAGGCATCGGTGCGGTAGGCCATGATCGCCATGTCGTCCACGGCGGCCATCACGTGCTCCAGCACGGGGCGACGCTCCCCGTTGAGCTCGGCTTCGAACGGCTCGCCTGTCTCTTCATCGCCCCCGTCGAACCAGAAGGGCACATCAGCACCGACTAGGAGCCCGGCCGCATGGGCCTCCTCGGCGACATCGGCGAGCATGCTCACGTAGTCTCCAAGGATCTGCCCGCGCTGAGGGCCCTGGAAGCCCGGGAGGAGATAGGGCTCGACATCGTAACGCACTCCGAGGAAGCGCTCTTCGGGCTCATGCGTGCGGTTGTGCTCTGCGACCCGTCGCACGGTGCGTAGGATTCCTTCACGGTTCTCCTCGCGCACGTAGTTCGGGTCCCCGTCGAGCGCATAAGTGAGAGCGCCCCTAGCGTGGAGCGCTGCGAGGAGGGGGGCGAGCGCTGATCCGTCGAAGGGGATGTAGCCCGCCGATGGTCGTTCTCCTTCCGCACTCGCGAGGTAGAGGAAGATCCTCTCGATTCCCTGCGTCTCCACGAACGTCAGGAACACGTCACGCTCTGCGCTGTCGCGGATCAAGTCGGCCGTATTCCAGACCCACAACGCCTTGAGGCCGGACTCGATGGGCGCCTCGGACGGACGCTCGATAGCCTCCTGCGGAGCGGGCGGCGGTGGCGGCGGCGGCACCTCCGTGCTTCGCACGAAGTTGAGTTGGATCCGGTCACCAGCCGGGTCATGAACAAGAGAGATCCGCCCGCGCATCACACTACTCAAGTCCGTGAGCCCATAGTCGCCGAGCTCGGCATTGACGCTAAACAGTGGAGTCGGGGCCTGCGCGTCGAGGCTCGACGCAGCCACCATCATCGTTACCACGGTCATTGCCAGGGAATGTCGCAAACGGCCCTCTTCGAAGGGGAAGCCATGCTCCCCCATCGTTGCCCCGGGGGTCTCCCAGCGGCAAGGCTCTCGTCACCCGCCAGCCTGATTTCGAGGCGACCCGGGAGGCATCTTGGTCGTCCGGACAACGTCCGATTGGCTGGCCCCAGCGACCCCGCTACAATGTCGTCTCCGCGACCCTTTTCCGATCCGGCCCGCCCCAGACTTGAGCTTCGTTCACCTCCATACCCACTCGGAGTTCTCCCTCCTCGACGGTGCGAATCGCATCGACGACCTGGTCAAGAAGGCCAAGCATTTCGAGATGCCGGGCCTCGCGCTCACAGATCACGGGTGTCTTTTCGGGGCTTGGAATTTCTACAAGTCCGCCACAAAGGAAGGCGTCAAGCCGATCATCGGGATGGAGGCCTACGTCGCCCCGGGCGACCGTCGCGATCGCTCGAGGTCGGGAGAGGGCGAACGGGCCTACTACCACCTCGTCCTGCTCGCGCGGGACCGGGTGGGCTACCAGAACCTCATCAAGCTCTCCTCCATAGGATACAAGGAGGGCTTCTACCATCGCCCCCGAATTGACCGGGAGGTCCTCGCCCGACATCACGAAGGGCTGATCGTCTCATCGGCCTGCATGGCGGGCGAGGTCTCCCGGCATCTGATGGCCGGCAACCAGGACGGGGCGCGCCAGGCGGCCGAGTGGTACGCAAACCTCTTCGACGGGCGCTACTACCTGGAGGTTCAGGCGCACGACACGGCCGGACAGGCCGAGCTGAACCAGCAGATCTTCTCGCTGGCCGACGACATCGGGCTGCCCGTCGTGGCGACCAACGACGCGCACTTCCTGGCGCCCTCCGATCACGAGGCGCACGACATCCTGCTCTGCATCGGGCTCGGCAAAGACCGCGACGACCCGAGGCGGATGCGCTACGACGAGGGCCTGTATTTCAAGTCTCACGAAGAGATGGCGGCTCGCTTCCCGGACCGACCCGACGTCGTCGAGAACACGCTTAGGATCGCGGACGAGGTCGACCTCCTACTGGAGCAGAAGTACCACCTCCCGGCCTTTCCCCTGCCAGAGAGTCACACCTCCGAAAACGACTATCTGGAGCACCTTGCCCTAGAAGGCGCGCGTTGGCGCTACGGGGAGGAGCTCCCGTCCGAAGTGCGCGCGCGCTTCGACTACGAGATGGGCGTCATCCGCGGCACAGGGTACGCCGGTTACTTCCTCATTACCGCAGACTTCATTCGCTGGGCCCGCGAGCACGACATCCCCGTCGGGCCCGGGCGAGGCTCGGCCGCCGGCTCGCTCGTAGCCTACTCGCTGGGCATCACCAACCTCGACCCGCTCAAGTTCGGGCTGCTCTTCGAGCGCTTCCTGAATCCCGAACGAATCTCGATGCCGGATATCGACATCGACTTCTGCTACGAGCGCCGGGGCGAGGTCATCGAGTACACCCGCAACAAGTACGGGAAGGACGCCGTCGGTCAGATCGTGACCTTCGGAACGATGAAGAGCCGCGCGGTCATCCGCGACGTCGGACGCGCGCTCGGCTTCGAGCCCTCGGAGACGGATCGCATCGCGAAGCTGATCCCGAACCAACCGGGCCAGTCGTACACTGTGCAGGAGGCCGTAGACGGTTTGAAGGAGGTCAAGGAGCTGTACGCTCTGGACGAGCGCCACAAACAGCTCTTCGACTACTCCATCACGCTCGAGGGGCTGGCCCGTCACGCATCGGTGCACGCCGCGGGCGTGGTGATCGCCCCGGGTCCGCTCGACGACTACGTCCCGGTGAGCATTCAGACCGGCAAGAGCGGAGCCAACAACGGCGACGCGATGGTCGTGACGCAGTACGACATGAACTGCCTCGACCAGGTCGGCATGCTCAAGATGGACTTCCTGGGCCTCAAGACGCTGACCGTCATCCACGACGCGGTGGCGTCGGTAAAGGCGAGGCACGGAGAGCTCCGTAACCCGGACACGGGGGACGTCTACGCGGACATCGACGCCGTTCCGCTCGATGATCAGGCCGTCTACCGCATGATCGCGCGGGGTGGCACCGCGGGCGTCTTTCAATTCGAGTCGAATCTCGCGAACGACAAGCTCCGGGCCATGAAGTGCGACCGCTTCGACGACCTCGTAGCGACGAACGCGCTCATCCGGCCCGGCCCGCTCGACTCCGGCATGACCGACGTCTACATCGACCGCAAGACCGGCAAGCAGGAGGTGACGTACCCGCACCCCTCGCTCGAGTCGATCCTGAAGCCGACGTACGGCGTGATCGTCTATCAAGAGCAGGTGATGCTCATCGCGTCCGAGCTGGCGGGCTTCACGTTGGGCGAAGCAGACGTGCTCAGGAAAGCCGTCGGCAAGAAGATCTCAGAACTCATTCGCGAGGAGCTCGGCAAGTTCGTGGAGCGCTCCGTCGAGCGGGGCGTGGACCGCCGCATCGCTCTGGAGCTGTCCACCCAGATCGAGACCTTCGGCCGCTACGGCTTCAACCTCAGCCACTCGGCTGCCTACTCGCTCATCTCGTACCACACGGCCTGGCTCAAGACGCACTATCCCGCCGAGTTCATGGCCGCGCTGCTGTCGTCGGTACTCGACAACACGGACAGCGTCGTGAAGTACATCAGCGCCTGTCGGGATCTTCCACGCTTCGTACCCAAGCTGGAAGAGCCGGTCGACGTGCTGCCGCCCGATGTGAACGAGTCAGGCTGGAAGTTCACGGTGACTGCCGAGTCGAAGGTCCGGTTCGGCCTGGGCGCGGTGAGGGGTGTCGGGCATGGCGCCGTCGCCTCGGTGCTGGCCGCCCGCGAGCAGGGCCGCTTTACGTCGCTCTTCGACTTCTTGGAGCGCATCGACATCCGCGCCCTCAACAAGCGCGCCTGTGAGGCGCTTATCGCCGCCGGCGCGGTTGATGCCTTCGGCCCTCGTTCGCGACTGCTGGCCGGGCTGGACAACGCGTACGGGGAAGTTCAGGCGAGGCAGTCCGAGATCGACTCCGGCCAGGCGTCGCTGTTCGGCGACGCGTCGGTGATCCCGCGGCACGCTCCAACGCTTCCGAACGTCCCCGAATGGAGCGAGCCGGAGCGCCTCGCCAGAGAGAAGGCGGCATTGGGGTTCTTCATTTCTGGGCACCCACTCGACCGCTACCGCGAGTTCGTGCGCGCCTATGAGCCGGTGGCCTCCGACACCCTCGTCGAGCGGACCGGAAGTCTGGTGGCGCTCCCCTGCGTCGTCACGTCTGTCGCGCGCCAAATCTCTCGACGTGACAGCGCGGAGTGGGGCAAGGTGACCGTCGAGGACTTCAAAGGGACGGCAACTGTGCTCGCCTTCGGTGACGCCTGGCAGAAGTACAAAGAAGTGCTCCTGCAGGACGCCGTGGTGGAGATCGTCGGCCGAGTCAGCGGCCGAGAACGGGACGAAGAGGACCCACCCATCTTCCTCGACAGCGCTCGGCCGCTGGAGGCCGTCACCTGCGAGCTGGCCGTCCAGATCGAGTTGGAGCTGGGCTCCGAAGTGGGCGGCGATGAGTTCGAGGCTGCCAAGAAGCTGATGTCAGAACACCCCGGTCCATCCCCGGTCTGGATCCAGGTCGGCACCGACAATGGTGAGCGCGCCCCAAGGCTCCGTTCCCGCTCACTGAGCGTGGAGCCGAGCCTGGACACGCTGGGAGAGCTACAGAAGCTCTTCGGGCGGGGGAACGTGAAGCTCGTCCGAACGACGGACCCTCGAGAGTGAGGCGCATCGGCGGCTGACGCCGTCAGCGCCTACGGCTCCGCATAAACCCCCGGCTCACCCAGGTCGCCCGTCCCACCCATCGCCGCCCTGACAAGGGCCGCGTCCTCGGCGGACGGAATCTCCCATCCGGCCTCATATCCAAAGACTTCGCGCAACGGCCGGCTACCGAACGCGCCGTCCAAGATCTCCATGTGATCCGAACTCAGCAGGCCGGGATGGTCTACGCCGCAGGCGTGGCTCAGCCGCGTAAGCTCCCTGCGCAACATGATGATGTAGTTCGCGAGGCGGGCTGATTTGTGCGTCGGGTCCAGACCCCGCACGAGCCACCTGTTTTGCGTCGCAATGCCCGTGGGACAGTGCCCGGTATGGCAGCGCTGCGCCTGGATGCATCCGATGGCCATCATCGCCTCGCGGGCGACGTTGATAAGATCTGCTCCGAGACAGAACGCCAGCAGAGCGGAGTCGGGGAAGCCGAGCTTTCCCGATCCTATCCACACGACCTTTTGGTGCACGCCTCGCTCGGCGAAGATCCGGTAGACGCGACTGAACCCGACCTTGTAGGGCAGCGCCACGTGGTCGGAAAACGCGAAAGGGGCGGCCCCGGTCCCGCCCTCTCCTCCGTCGATCGCGATGAAGTCGACCCCGCGCGCCTCAGCGGCCATGCGGTCGGCTAGTGTCTCCCAGAAGCGCAGCTCGCCTACGGCGGACTTGATCCCGACCGGGACGCCCGTCGCGTCCGCGAGGTCTTCAACGAAGTCGAGCATCTGATCGACGTTCCGGAACGTCCTGTGGCTAGAGGGGCTCACGATTGTCTTCCCCTCGGGTACGCCGCGGATTCTCGAGATCTCCGCGGTCACCTTCGCGCCGGGCAGGACGCCTCCCAGGCCCGGCTTCGCGCCCTGACTCAGCTTGATCTCGACGGCGCGCACGGGATGCGCCTCGACCTTGCGGAGGAACTCGGCGCGATCGAAATCACCCTCTGGTGTGCGGCATCCGAAATAGCCGGTCCCGATCTGCCAGATCAGCTCGCCGCCGTGGAGGTGGTGCTGGGAGATGCCGCCCTCGCCCGTGTTGTGGAGGCAGCCGCCCATCGCGGCCCCCTCGTTCAGAGCGCGTACGGCGGCCGAGGACAGTGAGCCAAAACTCATGGCACCGACGTTGACGACCGACGCGGGTCTGAACGCGTGTCGCCGACCCCGATGCCCGCCGAGCACCTTGGCGCATGGAAGCAAGTGCGTCGGGTCCTTCACCTCGTCGTGGTGCGTGTCCATGCGACCGAGCGTGCGGTGCTTGATGATCAGGTAGTTGCTCGAGTGTTCCTGATCGTTGTCGCTTCCGAAGCCGCTGTAGTTGTTCCTTCGCTTCGAGGAGGTGTATACCCACGCCCGTTGATCGCGAGAGAACGGGAGCTCCTCGTCGTTCGAGGTGACGATGTACTGACGCAGCTCCGGCCCCACCGATTCGAGGATGTACCTGAAGTGGCCGATGATCGGGAAGCTGCGCAGGATCGCGTGCTTCGTCTGCACGAGGTCGTACACGGCGACCAATAGCAGGAACGCGAGAACTCCCCAGACCCAGGGCAAGGCGGCCTCTACTTGTGGAGGGAACTACCGAGACGACGCCAAGCTACTTCTCCCGCCCCGCCGGCGCAGCTGACCACCTGCGGATCGGTGCCCTATTGCGGCCGCACCGACTCCAGCGTGGGCGTGATCAGATCAGCCCGGAAGGAACCGATCCGGTAGCGCACCGAATCGCCAGCCGCCGTGGCCCACCAGCCTCCCTCTGTGTTCCCAATCGTAACTTCAGCCACGACCTCGCCCGACTGCGAATAGGCGGCCGTCGAGCCTCCGGCGGGCTGATCCGCCAGCGGGTCCCCCTCCGGGACGACGCTTGAGGCGACAAGCGAGCCGCTCATCTCCGACAGAATGCTCTGCACCTGACTGGACGACGCCTCACCGCCGTCCTCGAACGTCCACTCGCCTGATTCGCGCACCAACGTGAACGTGTCGCCGTCGCGCTGGACCGTGATGCGGCTCACTGCGCTCGTGTCGATCGCCAGCACGCGTCGGTTACGCCAATCGTTGAGGCGGCGCCTCAGATGCGAGCCGAGACCGCTCTCGAGGAGGTACACCTCATTCTCACCAGGCAGACGGGCGTAGGCGGTCGTCGGGCGTGGGCCTTCGTTTCCGACTACGAGGGTTCTCGTGGCTCCCCCGAGCTCGATCTCGAGCGTCCTCGCGCTGTCCCCCGCGACGCCCATGCGCTCGTGATTCCCGGGATTGGTGGCCATGAGTTCCCCGACCGACGCCTCGGCCACCGCTTCGAAGAAGCGGGCAACCGATCCGGAGTCGGCCTGCCATCCGTTCACCCTCCACGAACCCGCCTCGGGGCGGAGTTCGATGGTGTCCTCGATGCGCATGAACCGCACCGCGGTGACGGACGTCGCGTCTACGCCCTCGAACGCTGACCCGAGACCGCTGGGCGCATCGGCGGTGCCCCCCCCTCGGGGGATGAGCGATGCCACGAGCCAGAGCCCGGCGACAGCTACCAGAGCACCTAAAAGCCGCCTGAGGGTGCGCTCAGTCATGACACGACCTCCCCCCAACGCGCCTCCGCGCGCCGTTTCCTACCCGTTACGCGCAGCACACCGCCCAGGACGAAGAGCAGCGGAACGCCCAGCAAGTTTCCCCACTTGAGCAGGTTTCGGCTCACGTCCGACTCGAAGATGAGATTCGGCGGCGTGCGCGTCTTCGACCTGATGCCGATGAGCGCTTCGGAGCGCGCCAGCCAATCGATCGAGTTGGCGATGAAGGTCAGGTTGTCGGGGTTCTGCTGTAGGAACTGCGGTTCCGAGAAGGACACGTCGCCCACGACGACCATCCGGCCCCGTGCGTCGCCCTCCGGCGGCACCACCGCGGCGGCGAGTATGCGGATCCTTTGTTCGTCCGGAGGGACATCCCACTCCTGGTCCGGGAGGATCGGCGAAGCGATTCCGTGGAGTCCGGCCGACTCACTCGTGCGCCAAAGCGGCTGAACGTTCATGCTGTCGGAGACCTCCAACTCGCCCACCCATCCCATCGAGAGCGAGTTGAGCCCACTGGTCATGGCGTGCCGGGACGCCGGAATCGCGATGGGCCAGAGCGGATACGGGGCGATCACCTGGTAGATTCCTTGCTGGCCGATGTTCACGCGCTCGTTCGACGCGAGATCTAGCACGAGCCTGCGGGACACCACGATCCCTCGCCCTGCGATGAGATCCTCGAGACCGGTCGTGACCGGCAACGGGCTGGCCGATTCTGGATCGAGGCGTATGGGCTCTACTAGAATCAGCGCAGCTCCTCCCGCATCGACGAAGTCGCCCACGCGCTGCACCGCCATACTGTCGAGCGCCTCGAGCGGGCCCGCCACCACGAGCACTTCCGTAGAGTCACGGTCGATCGCGACGGCTGAGTCGCCCGCGATGTTGACCGACCGGATGGTGTAGCGCTCGCCCAGGCTCTGCGCGAGCCCGGGGATGTCCGTCGGTCCCTTGGCACCGTAGCCCTCGACGAACGCCACGCCGGGCCGCTCGGTTGTCGTCATGTCGTAGATCGCCGATGCGAGACGGAACTCCAGATCGTCCGAACGTTGGATAACGGGGGTCACGTCACTCTCGTCCGCGTAGACGACTGCGAGCCCGTAATACCCACGCCGCACTTCGAACTGGTCGTCGCGGAGGACGTTGAACTCGACCGGATAGATGCCTAGCTGCCCTGCCTCTTCCTCGGCGTCCTCGTCACCGTCCGGATCCACGTCCAGCACCACAAGATTCCCGTTCGAAGCGCGCCGCATATCGGCGAGCAGGTCCCGCACGTCGCGGAGCTGAAGCTGAAGCTCGGGCGGCAACTCGGAGGAGGCGAACAGCTTCACCTGCACGAGGTCGTCGAGATCCGCGAGGAGGTCACGGGTCCCGCGTTCCAACGTGTAAAGATTGCCGGAGGTCAGATCGACGCGGCCACGCACGTAGCTCCCGAGGAGGTTCGCCATCAGGACCAGCAGCGTGACCACCGCGGTCCCAATGCGCATTCGCTTCCACTCGGCGCGCCCGTGGCTCAGGCGGTCCCTCTGGATTGCCCCGAGGGCGAGAACGAGGAACAGCGCTGTCGTCGACGCGAAGTACAGTACGTCGCGCAGGTCCACCACGCCCCGGGCGACGTTTTCGAAGTGGCTCAGCACGGAAAGTTGCGCCAAAACACCTGCAATCGCGGGTGACACTCCGATCTGCACGACGGGCAGACCGATCAGGATGAGCGCGAACGCTACGGCGGCGGCGACGATGAACGCGGTGATCTGATTGCGCGTGAAGCTCGAAGCCCACAGGCCCAGCGCGACGAACTGCGCCGCCAAGAGTCCCGCTCCGATGTACTGGGCAACGACGATGCCTATGTCCGCTTCCGAAACGAGCAGCACCCCGATCGCGGTCGGTACCGTGCCTGCCAGTGCGAGCATGACGAAGAGCCAATCGCCTAGGAACTTGCCGACGACGACCTGCATCTCCGTGAGCGGCTGCGCGAGCAGCCATTCAAGCGTCTTGCTCCGGCGCTCCTCCGACAGCGTGCGCATAGTCGCGGCTGGGACGAAGATCGCGAACAGGATCGGCAGCAGATCGAAAATCGGTCGCAGCGATGCGACGCCCATTGCGTACATCGTACGGAATGCCAGGAAGAGCGTAATGCCCAGGAATGCAACAATCAGCACATAAGCCGTGGACTGGTCGAAGTAGCCGCGCACTTCTCGCTTCGCTACAGACCAGATTCCTCCCATCATGACGCCACCTCCGCGGCATCGCCTGCGGCATCGCCTGCAGCGTCGCCCGCCGCCTCACCGCCCGCTCCTTCCGCCGTCAGATTCCTGAAGACCTCCTCCAGGCTCGCCCGTTCGCGGTGGAGCTCCCAGAGCGTCCAGCCCCGGTCGCGGGCCATGCCGAAGATGTCGGGCCGGAGTTCTGCGTCGTCCTTGGCATCTAGTGACACGCGCACGCGCCCTTGAAGCTGCTCGCTGTGATGTCCTGTGACACCGGGCAGCAAGGCGAGCGCGCCCGCCACGTCATCGCCGTCCGCCTCGACTATGTAGCGCGTGCCACCGGTACGACTCGCCAGCACATCCTGTACGCTCCCCTCGGCGGCCAGGCGACCACGACTCAGAATCACGATGCGCGAGCACGTGGCCTCGACCTCCTGCATGACGTGGGTGCTGAGCAGCACAGTGCGTTCCCGTCCCAGGCTATTCACGAGGCGCCGGATCTCGACGCGTTGATTCGGGTCGAGTCCCTCGGTGGGCTCGTCCAGAATGAGCACCTCTGGACGGTGCAGAATCGCGCTGGCCAGGCCGATCCGCTGGCGGTATCCCTTCGAGCACTCGCCGATAGGCCGATAGAAGACCGCCCCGATGTCGGTTTCTTCGACGGCATGGGCGACACCCGAGCGGGCCTCATCAACCGACAGGCCCCGGAGTTCCGCGACATAGTCCAGGTACTCGGCCACGATGAGCTCCTCGTACAGCGGATTCGACTCGGGCAAGTAGCCAATGCGGCGCTTCGCCGCCGTCGGATCGTCCGACACCGACATGCCGTCGAGTAGCACCGAGCCCTCGTCCGGCTGGAGCGTCCCCGTAATCATGCGCATGGTGGTCGTCTTGCCCGCCCCGTTGGGGCCGAGGAACCCAACCACTTCGCCTCGTTGTACCGAGAAACTCAGCTCCTCCACAGCAAGAACGTCGCCGTAGCGTTTGCTGACACCTTCGACCGATATCATCTCAAACTCCTGTATAACGAAAGAGCCGCGCCGGCTTCCGCTCGACGTGGCCCGTGCTCAACTACGCGCCAGCATTCTATTCGGGGCCCTCGGGCTTGTCCACCGCGTTCGACGCGTAAGGCAAGAACCGAGTTGCCTCGACTCACTCGTCTCCGGCGCCGGCGGCGATTTCGCGGAATCGGGCCGCCAACCTCGGTCCAGCCCCTTCGTCCTCGTGCTTGAAGAAGACGAAGGTACGCTTCCACCCGAGTCCCGAGACCTGCTCGGCCCACCGGGCGAGATCTGCGTCGTCGTAGTCGGGCCGCCGCAGGCGCTGGTATCCCCACGAGGCGGTGCCCACGAGGGGCTCGTCTTCCCCCGATTCGTCCGTGTCGGCGCAGACCAAAGCCATATCCCGCGTCCGCAGCGCTTCGTAGATCTCTTCGTCCTTCCAGGTCTCGTGCCTGAACTCGAACGCAGCCGGTGTACCCTCGGGCAGCATCGCGAGGAAATCGGCCAATCGCGGCGCATCCTTCTTGAGATTCGGAGGAAGCTGGAAGAGCACGACACCCAAGCGGTCGCCCAGAGAAGCGACACTCGACAGGAGGTACTGTGTCGGGTCACGCGATTCTTCCTTGAGCCTCGTAAAGTGGGTGATTCGCCTCGACGCCTTAATGGAGAAGCGAAACGAGGCCGGCACCTGAGACGCCCAGCCCTCCAGGACCGACGTACTGGGCAACCGATAGAAGGTATTGTTGATCTCGACGGCATCCAGCCGCTCCCCGTAGTAGGAGAGCATGTCCGTGGCGGACAGATCTTCTGGATAGAAGCTCCCCTTCCACTCCTTGTAGCTATATCCGCTGGTACCGACATGAAGCGTCACGACTCCCTCCGCGTTGATCCCAGCAAGGAAACGTGCGCCGACCCCTCCCGCCAGGTACCCTACCTGAAACTTTCCCGCGGCGTGATTCGTCCGAGTGGGACACGTCGAGCGGACACCCATCTCCTGAGACCAGGATCGTCAATGAGCCCAGAGTTCTGGGTCGGCCTTGTCGCTGTCTTCGTGAGCGGCGGGGCCATCGGATCCGCTGGAACACTGCTCGCCCAATGGCTGGTGAAGAAGGTCGACAGACCTCAACTCCCGCGACAGGCGCTCGACGGCGCGGAGGTGGAAGTGCTCCGCACCGAGGTCACCGAAATGGGCCGCCACATGCGCAACCTCGACGCCCGCCTCGACTTCACGGAGCGCCTGTTGGACGGAGCGCTTCCACTATCTCCTCCGCCGAGTCGGCTGGACGACCCGGGCGGCGGAACCGCTGACGGCGGCGCTCCGGAAAGCTGAGGGTCTCGCTGGATAGACAAAGCTCCGGCCCACCCGAAGGTGAGCCGGGGCTCGTCGAACTGCCCTGCAAAAGTGTCAGCTACTTCTTCTTGCCTTTTTTCTTAGGCTTGCGACCCTGATTCGGGTGCTCGAGGTGCTGCCAGGTCTCCCCACGCCGCAACATGTAGATCGTGCTCGGGGATACGTTGAACTTGCGGGCCCATTCGGCTCCCGAAGACTTCCAACGGTCCGTCTTTTCGTTCCAGTCGTCCAACACCTTCTTGGCTTGCGCCACGGTCAATTGAGCATGCGGCGAATTTTCGCCGCGAAGCCAAACGTTCGATCCGTACCACCGATCGACTCTCTGTATGGGGCCGGTAAGCTTTCGGCCGGTGTGCCCCAAGCAGTAGTGACGGACCTGATCCACTGAGAAGGCCGGGTGCATCCGGGCGATCTCTGCGTAGAGGTAGCCGTCCTCTGCCAACTTGCGCCATTTGACGACGAGGCCGCCATCCGGTTTCGGCATGCTGATGTCTCCTAGTGCGTTTGGTGCGTTACACGTGAAAGCGGCCCGCTTGCTGCGGGAGGGACGTTTCGCGCGCTGGGGCGCGCGAGTGTGCTGTTAAGGCGTCACACTATAAGGTGTTCGAAACGATGGCGGAACTTCTTGACTTTGAAGTCAATCACGATCCTGCATAACCGCTACGCAGACTCAAGCTTGAATACTCGTCGCGGCACTGCTCCGACGTCGTCATCTTTCGGGCCGAGTTGTCGCGCGCACCATTCTCGATATCTCTCCGGCGACCAAGTCGGGGGCCTCCAAAGGAACCTCATGTCCGCTCCCACTCGCTGGGACGTGCCTGGCCACGCGGACGCCCTTCAGAATCGACGCATGGACACGTCTGGCCGCCTCACTCAGGAAGCGCTTATCCCACCCGTCACCGTCCCTCCGCCTCGACGCAGTGATGACCGTGACTGGGATGTCAGCCAACCGACTCCGCCGCGCGTGCCGGGCGAGGTCGATCTCCCGGACTCCGTCGGCGTTCGGGCTCTCACGCTGTTCCAACCACAGCGACCACGCCGCTGCCGGCATCCCCGGCACGGCCGCTTCCGGCATGTCCTCGTGAACCGGGTCGACCAGAACGAGCCCTCCGACGTACAACGGGCGGTCCGCCGCGAGGAGCCTGGCGTACAACCCGCCGATCGAATGCCCGACCAAGGTATACCCCGCCTCGACTCCAAGGGCCGTGTGGACGGTCTTGAGTTCGTCCATCAGCTCGAACCACCCCCGAGCTGGTCTATATTCGCCCTCTCCTGTCGCCGAACGATCGTAGGCGCACGCCCCTATGTTGCCGCTCAGGCGTTCGAGCACCGGGCGCCAGCTCTCGGCGCTCCCCAGTTCACCGTGCAGGAGTATGACCCGCCTAATGCCTTCCGTGCAGAGCGCGTGAACGACTCGACCCCTGACCTCGATGTCAAAACCGCGAATTTGTTGATCCGCGACGAGGGACTTCGTAGCGAGCACCGCCACGACGCCGCTGAGGACGAGCCATCGGATGTATCGTGACATGGCGCCTCATCGGGGTGTGTAGGGGTCCGCACGCTCACCGTGAGCGGTGAACGGCGCTGCCTTTCCTCATACAGCAGGTTTGGTGCCGGGTTCGCCCCTGGGCCGACGAAGACTTCGCTCAGGCGCCCGGCACCGCCTGAGGCAAAGCCGACGCGATCCGCTCCAGTGCCCGGCCCACGTCCTCATCGGAGATGTCGCGGTGGAGCACCGCCCGAAGACCCCGCGCTCCCCCGGGAATCATGTGCACTCCTTGTGCGTGGCACTCCTCGGCGAACGCCCCCGCGGTTCCCGTCGTGACCTCGAAGCGCACGATGTTCGAGTGCACGTCGCCCGGATCCACGGCGATGCCCTCGAGATCAGCGAGCCCCTCGGCTAGCGCACGGGCGCGCCGGATGTCATCACAGAGGTGAGGTCTGTGGTGCTCCAACGCGTGCAGCGCCGCGGCTGCGAGAACGCCCGCCTGTCGGACGCCTCCACCGAGCTGCTGCTTGAACCGCCTCGCCCTTTGAATCAGCTCACGTCGCCCCGCCAGCGCTGAGCCTACAGGCGCGCCAAGGCCCTTGCTGAAGCACACGTTCACCGTGTCGAACGGCCCCGCCAGCTCACTCTCGGAAAGGCCCGAAGCCGCCGCTGCGTGCCAAAGGCGTGCGCCATCCAGATGGAGCGCGAGCCCGTGTCGGCGCCCGGCCTCGCACACGGCCCGAAGCGCCTCGGCGGGCCACACCGTGCCTCCGCCCGCGTTGTGCGTGTTCTCGATGCATAGCAGGCGCGCGGGTGGGCTGAGTGTCGTCGGCTTGTACGGATGGAAGATGCCGATCGCCTGATCAACGTCTTCTGGGGTGAAGACGCCTCTCATACCTCGCAGCGGCCGGATGGTGACGCCACTGATCGCCGCCGCCCCACCGCCCTCGTTCGCAACGATGTGGGCGGTGCCCTCTACGAGGGCGAGATCGCCCGCCTCGGTATGAATCCGAATCCCGATCTGGTTCGACATGGTCCCGGTCGGCACGAAGACAGCGTCTTCCTTGCCTAGCAGCTCGGCCGTTCGGGCTTCGAGCTCGTTGACCGTCGGGTCCTCTCCGTAGACGTCATCTCCCACTTCGGCGGCGGCCATGGCAGCACGCATGGCAGCCGTCGGCTTGGTGAGCGTGTCGCTTCGCAGGTCGATCATGAGAGGGGAGCCTCTTGTCGGTCGAAGAGTGCGTTGAAGAGCAGCTTGAACGTGCCGTGCGTCTGAGCACGATGCTGGGCACGGAAGCCAATCATTACGATCGACCCCGCGCCCTTCTCGATTGACACCATCGCCGCTCGGTTGACGATCGCGTCCTCCCCCAAGAGCCACCCACTTTGCAGGACGTCGCGATCCACATAAGTCACTAGCCTGGACACTGAGACGCTTCTCGGCCCCGGGATCGTCTCGTACACCTGGCCCCGAGCGAGATAGGTGACCAACGCGTCCTCGGGCATTCCGAGGGTAAGCGGATCGGTGTTGTCGACGCGGACGCGAAGAGTCGAGCCCGGCGCCCAGAAATTGTTCGCAGACAGGCCGGCGACGGCATCACGCACTGGCACGTCGAACTCATCCAACACGAGATCGCCGGCCTCGGCGAAGGTCACCAGCGTGCCGCCGTTTTCGACGAAGGCCTTCAGTGCGTCCACGCCAGCTTGGCCGAATCCACTGCGGTACTCAAGCGGAACGGTGCTCGCGTCTTCGGGATCGGAGGGCCCCATCAGCGTCCTCTTTGAGTCGGCTGGAAGAACGATGACGTCGAAGTCCTGGCTCAGCCGCTCCGAGGTGATGTCCGCATCCATGACCGTCGTGTACTCGAACTCGAAGTCCTCGAGGAGCCAACGGGTCCACCCTTCGTCGGCGTTGCCGCCGTAATAGTGTTGGTACATCCCGATGCGTTGGGGCGTCAGCGGGTAGCTCGCATCGGTCCCGTCCGTGTTTAGGGGAGCGAAGTCCACGCCAGCTTCGTCGGCTGCCTGCTCGACCACGGTCTCCTCGGCTCCAGGGCCCACGAGAAAGTCGCCTGCGCGAAACCCTGTCCCGTCGCGCTCGGCCCTGCGCACCGGGACGCCGGCTGCGAAGAGCCGGTTCACGGCCTCGAACGAGTCGTTCAGGCGACCGTCCAACACATAACCGCTCGCGCCCAGAGCAACCGTCCCACTCGCCGAGATCTCTCCGTACACCCCCGTCAACGTCGTCTCCACGGGGGACGTGACCGGATCGACCCGGACGCCCATGAACTCCGCGAGGTTGTCGGTCGACATGTCGTACGGACGGATGGGGTCCCCGTCCCGAGTCCGCGTGAAGGTGTTGTCGGGATAGAACGTCCGACCCAGTAGCCACCGAATGACCCCACGCTTCGGTTGCGCCGTCGAGACGACGTAAGCGCCAGCACCATACACGCGCCCCTCGTGTTGAAACTCACGGAGCGCCTGATCGACCGTGATTCCCTGGCCGAGCAGCTTGCTCACCATCTTCCGCATGGTCAGTGGGTCGTGTTGATCCGCGGGAATCACATAGGCTTTAACGTCGTCCTCTCTCCCACGCTCAATCTGCCGACTGGCCTTGTTGTACGAGTTACGGAGCACAGTCTCCCTGTTCTTCGCCGCGATCTCGAGGGGCGCGAACGACGCGACGATCTGACGTTCGACGATGTCGCGCACCCTCCACCAGCCACCGGGCCATGGGCTCGGAAACGTCGTCTGCGCGTCGTACTCCGGAAATTGACGTGACCCGCGGAGCTGGTCGGGCTGCACGAAGAGCGGCGTCGCCAACCGGGCGCTGGCGGACTCGGTCAGCATGCCGGCGATGTTGTGGAACGGAGTGATCCAGTGGAAGCCGAAGTGTCCCCAGCCGGAGTAGATCGCCGACCCAATCGCGCCGGTCAGCTCCACGTCGTCCATCTTGTACGCCATGTGCGCGCCGTACCAGGCCATCGCGCGCCACACCAGGGGATCGGCACCCGGGCGAATCGGCTCCGCATAGGGCGGCAGATAGATCCGTGCCGTATAAGCCCCCATCTGATGATGATCGATGAACGCCTGCGGAATCCAGTCGCGAAACAGGATCTGAGCGGCGTATCTGGATTCCACCGTGTTCAACATGAACGCGTCGCGGTTGTTGTCGTGCCCGACGTAATGGTGGTAGAGCTCGGGTGGGCTCACGCCCTCGTACTCGGTACCGACCCAGCGATCGTACCAGTCGGTCACGATGATATTCCCGTCCGGATTCAGGTTCGGGATCATGATGGCGACGGTGTTCTCCAAGATTTCCTGCACTTCGTCGTCGGTGCGTGTGGAGAGTCCGTACAGCACCTCCGCCGCCGTTTGGCTGGACGCGACCTCCGTCGAATGCAGGCCGTACCCCTGTACGAAGACGACCTTGCCGTTGGCGATAGCGTCGTCGATCTGCACCTGCGTGCGGCCGCGTGGGTCCTGGAGGATCGCGTTTCGTCGCTGGATCTGGTCGAGGTTCGCCAGGTTCGCCGGCGAAGAGACGAAGATCACCAGGAACGGATTCCCGAGCGTGCTGGCACCAACGTGCCTCACGTCGATTCTGTCACTGAGCACATCGAGGGTGTCGTAGTAGGCGACCAGGCGATCCCACCGAGCCAGTTGTCGGTCGGCACCCATCTGGTGGCCGAAGAACTCCTCTGGAGAGGGGATGTGCTGAGCGGTGGACGGGGCAGGAAGCCCGAGCGCGGCGCCGAGAACGAGGGCGAGCAACTGGGCGGAGACTCGCAGGGGCTTCATGGCATCGATCCTCCGGACGGCGCAGCAGGACGGAAAGCGTAGGACCACGCCCACGGGCAGACAAGTTGCGCCGAGCGCGAGGGTCATTTGACGCGGCCGCGGGCCCGACCGCCCTCGTGTATAGCGATGAACCGGTCCAAGGGCGCGCGTGCCACGGCCTCTCCGATCACCTCGAGGGGAAGGTCGTCGAGCTTCCTGAAGCGCACGCACGACTTCCCTACGTCGAAGCGCTTCCCCGTCGCTCTGTACGCCGCCTCGAACTCCCGCCTAGCCTCGGCGTCGGCATAGATCGCCGAGAGGTAGACGGCCATATGGTTCTTCTGAGAAGCGAGGGCCGCATACATGAGGGGCTGCCCGTTGTATGTGTTCGGGTAGGCATGAAGCGGCACTTCGTAGCTGATCATACCCCAGTTCATGGTCTCCTCGTACCCATCGGGGAGGTTAGCCAGAATCGTCTCACGAACGATCCCGAGCGCGCGGCGACGGTCCTCGGGCAACCCACCCAGATACTGCTCGACGGTCGTCACGTCAGAGCGCATGCATCTCCTCCAGCCGAAGTTGATGGGAAGGTCGGTCATCGTCGCGATCCTGTCGATCAGATGAGCGATGCGCTTTGGAGCCGTGCAGTTCACGCCAAGTCCTGCTCATTGACTGAGGGGTCTCACTGACCGAGGGGTGCGTCGCCCCAAATGAAGACGAAGTTGTTGGCGTAGGGGCGACGGCCCTCCACCTGGTGGCGGCCGACATCGAAGGCACTTGAGTCACAGCGCTCCCCCTTCCAGAAGAAAAAGCCTCGGTAGCCGAGATGTTCCAGGTGGCCGAAGACGTCCGTCATCGCGTGCCCACGCAGATGACGCGCCTCGCACTCGAACAGGATAAACGGTCTGTGCTTCTCCAGCGTGCGCGCCGCGCCGTGGAAGACGTCGAGCTCGTGTCCTTCAACGTCGCACTTGATGAGCCGCACTGGACCGGCTGGGCCGCGCACCTCGAGGAGGCGATCGAGTGTGTCCGTGCGTACCTGATACCCTTTTGCGCCCACGGGCAGAGAGGCGCCGACCAGAGACGCACCGGGAGAAGGATCCGAGCCGGGCAGACAGAGAGTGCGTACGCCGGTCTCCGAGGAGGCCGCGACCTCCTCGACGTGGACGTTGCGCCAACCGAAATCGAGCACGGACCGGCGCAGATAAGCCGCTACCGAAGGCTGAGGCTCGAACGCTGATACGGAACCGGCGATGCCAACCGCGTGGCGCATCCAGTACATGTAGCCACCCTTGTACGCACCTACGTCGACGGCGTGGTCACCGGGTCGCAGCACGCTCCCCATCCAACGGATCTCGTCGGGATCGACCCTGGTGCGGTACCGCCAGCCACGGTGCGCGAGGACAGAGCGTCTGAGAGCTCTCATAGCCTACGCGTCATCGCGCTCCCTTTGTGTGCGATCATAGGAGCGCGGTATTGTCTCAGAGCCAAGCAACCACCGCAAGTAAGTCGATCTAGGGCCCATCGCCTTGCGATTACCGCCGTCTTTTACCCATGTCCCTTCCATGATCGATTCTTTCATCGGCCGGACCCCGCTCGTTCGACTCGAGCGAATCATCGAGCCCGGGTCGGCGGCCGTTTGGGTCAAGCTAGAGGGGATGAATCCGGGGGGCTCGATCAAGGACCGGACGGCGCTCTACATGATCCGCGACGCGGAGGAGCGCGGCCTCTTGAAGCCGGGCGACACCATGGTAGAGCCGACCTCGGGCAACACCGGGATCGGCCTGGCCCAGGTGGCAGCGGCTCGTGGATACAAGCTCATACTGACGCTTCCAGCTCAGATGAGCGAGGAGCGCAAACGCACGCTGACCGCTTACGGCGCCGAGCTCGTCCTGACCGATCCCGAGCTAAGGATGATCGCCGCGATCGCCGAAGCCGAGAAAATCCGCGACGAGACTGGCGCGTTCATGCCCAATCAATTCTCCAACCCGGCCAATCCACAGGCGCACTACGAGACCACGGCGCCAGAAATTTGGGAGGGGATGGAGGGACGCATCGACGCCTTCGTGTACGGGAGCGGCACCGGGGGCACCATCTCCGGGGTCGGCCGCTTCCTGAAAGAGCGTTTGGATGATGTCCCGGTCGTCGCCGTCGAGCCCGGCCGCAGCGCCGTGCTATCGGGCGAGGAGCGCGGCCAACACCAGTTCCAGGGCATGGGCCCGGGCTTCATTCCCGACAACCTCGAGCGCTCCATCATCGACCGCGTCATGAAGGCTTGGGAGGAAGACGCCTTCCCGCTCGCGCGCCGACTGGCGCGCGAAGAGGGCCTATTCGTGGGGATGAGCAGCGGGGCCATCGTGTGGGCGGCGATGGAAGTCGCTCGAGAGTTGGGTGAAGGGCACAACGTAGTGTGCATCGCGCCTGACACGGCCGGCCGCTATCTGAGCACAGAGCTCTTCGGCGAGGGGGAGGCCGACGGCGACTCGGCCGGCTGACCCTAGACGTCCGCTGTGGCCTCAGCCTCTGCCAATTCCTCGACGTTCTTCTGCTGGGCCCGGCCGAGCGCGCTCGACAGCATCACCCATCCGCCGGCTAACGGCACCGTCGCGGCGGCGACCCACCCGAGCGTCAAGCCGAGCGCGGCGAAGGCGCTGTCGACGCCCACGCCAGCGACGTCGCCGCCCCGGTACAGGAACACGTCGACCACTGGCTTCGCCTTGTACTTGTCGGACGCCGGAACGACGCTCCACAGCGTCTCGCGAGCGGGTCGCGACAACGCGTACCGCGTCGCTCGGTGGATCGCCTGGAAGAAAACCATCACTCCGAACACTGGCCACACCGCCAGGACAGCGAAGCCCGTCATCGTCACGACAGGCAGGATGGCCAGCGTCCAACCCACCCCCAGCTTCTTGATCACGCGGGTAGTCACGAAGATCTGAGTGAGGCCCGTGGCGATGTTCGCCCACATATCGAACTGCGCGAACCCCGCGACCGCCTGGCTGAACGTATCCGCGGTGTCCTGGACGATGTTGGCTTGGGTGAAGTAGATCAGGGTGTTGGATATGGCCATGAATACGACCCACAGGCCGATGCCGAGCATGTAGGGGGACTTCGCTACATGGGTCGCCCCATCCCAGAAGCTCCCGCCGGTGCTCGCATCAGAGGACCCATCCGATGACGTCGCGGTGGGCCGGTCGGCCGTATGACGAGAGTACTCGGACCTCAACGCCATACGATCCAATGTGAGCATCACCCCGATGCCGGCGGCGAAGAGCGCAGCACCTATGAGCATCAGGATGGCCGGCAGATACACCGACTCGGTCATGCCGCTGATCGTGCTCGTCGACCAGCCGCCGACGCTGGCCCCGAGCGTGCCCCCGATCGCGATGAACCCGAACATCCGCTTGCCCTGGTCCGTGTCGAACAAATCGACCATGAAGGCCCAGAACACGCTCGTAACGAAGAGGTTGATGGCGCTCAACCACACGTAGAACACGTAGCCGACCCCCTGCGACAAGACCGTCTCCGCGTCCGTGCCGATCAGCCCACCGCCGGCCCTCGCGTCCGCGAAGAGCAGGCCCGCGAAGCCGAACAGGCACGCGATCACGAACAAATAGGCGATCGGGATGAACCTGCGCCGGTCGGTCTGCGCGACGACCCCGCCAAACGCGAGCACCAGCCCCAAGGACACGAAGGAGGTGACGAGGAAGAGCCACCTGAGTTGGTCCATGCCGCTCGACATGCCCATCGCGTCCCGCACCGGCCGCAGGAAGTAGTACCCGCCAAGGACGCAGAAGTGGAAGACCACCGAGAGGACCCCCAGCGTCAACTCACCCCTCTTCATGTTGAGGAGACTCGCCATGCGGTCGATCACGTGCCCAACCCTCCAGCGACGATGTGGGTACCTGGACTTCCGGCGAGGCCGAAGCCGGCCAAGGTAAGGGCACGGTGCGAGCGGCGCATGTTGATTGTCCCGCTAGAGCGCCGCGAAAACCTCCACCATTCGGCGGCGTGTGGCGGCGTCCGGAAGCCTTCCCAGGCACGCACCCATGTTGTCCACGAGGTGCTCGGGATCGCTCGTTGCCGGAATCGCGCAGGTCACCGCGGGGTGAGAGACGATGTATTTGAGGAAGAACTGAGCCCAACTCTCACAGTCGAAGTCCGCCGCCCAGCTCGGCAGGGACTTACCCGCCACGCGCGAAAACAGGCTTCCCGTCGAGAAGGGCTGATTGATCAAGACCGCGACACCTCGGTCGGCTGCGAGCCTCAACAGCCGCTCCACCTCGGGCCGGTCTCCGATCGAATAGTCGAGCTGAACGAAGTCGAGTTCTGCTCGCCGGAGGGCCGCCTCGACCAATTCGTACTGTTGGGGAAACGAGGTGGTGATGCCGATGTATCTGGTGCGCCCGATCCTCTTCCATTCGCGGGCCGCCTCCAGATGGGCCGCCAGGTAACGGTCGCCCAGACTACGAAAGTCGTCGCCGAGATTCCAAACCTGCATGAGGTCCACGGTCCGCTTCTCGAGCACCCGCGAGGATTCTTCCATCTGCTCGAGCGCAGCGGCCACCCCGCGGTCTTCGACATTCACCTTGGTGGCGAGAAAGAGCTCGTCGGCGGCGTCGATCGACGCCACGGCACGGCCCACGAACGCCTCGGAGCGCCCGTACGAAGGGGCGGTGTCGATCACCCTACCGCCGCTGCGCTGGAAGAGGATGACAACCTCGAGCGGCTCGATCGCATCCGGGCTGGCCGTGTCGAGGTTGAACGTGCGTGCCGAGCCCAGCCCGATGACCGGGATCCTCTCCCCCGACGACGGGATCGCCTTGGTGATAAGCGCGGCTTCCTGCCGTGCCAGGAGGGGATGGCGATCCAGCAACGCCATCGCTCCAAGGCCCGCGCCCATCTTGATGGCGCTTCTACGTGAGAGGGTCATCCGGTGGCTCGCCTCAGTTTCCAGCTTCTCGGACCCCTATTCACCACTTGGGCCGATCCTGAAACATGTGGCCCCGCCTCAGGTGACGCGAGCGGTCGTCGCCGAGGCTGGGTGCTCGGGGAGCTGGTCAACCTGCCGCTCCAGCTGCCAGTATTCGCAGGATGAGAGGAGTCTAACCCGATTCCGACCGACTCCGTACCCGATGGGGAGTCCTTGATGACGTGCTCTAGATGCGCGGGAGTCGAAGACCAATTCGATGCCCGTGTAGCGAGACGACAGCTTCGGCGGTATCGCCGAAAGGGTCCGGCTAAGACCACGAGGATGCTTCTTGACGCGCTTGCCAGCGCCGAAGTGAGCGGCTTCTCGTTCCTCGACGTCGGCGGCGGCGTCGGCGCGATCCAGCACGAGCTCATCCAAGCGGGGGCGGCCTCCGGCACAAGCGTCGAAGCATCACCGGCCTATCTCGAGACAGCGCGGGGCGAGGCGCGCACTCGTGGTTACACCGATCGCATGCGCTACATCGACGGAGACTTCGTGGAAGCGCAGTCGGGAGTCGACCCGGCGGATCTGGTCACGCTCGACCGAGTCGTGTGTTGTTATTCGGACATGCCGGCACTCGTGGACGCGTCGGCATCCCGGGCGCGTCGTGCCTACGGCCTCGTCTATCCGCGGGACAACTCCTTCGGGAGATTCGCCATTCGACTGGTGAACCTGGTGCAATGGATTAGGCGAAGCCCCTTCCGAGCCTTCGTGCACCCGACCGCAGCGGTCGAAGCCCGCATCGAGGCTCACGGCCTCGTGAAGGCTTATCACGCCAATTGGACGGTGTGGCAGGTCGCCGTCTTCACTCGCAGCTCAGAGAGCTCCGCAGGATGACCATGGACCTCCCCTTTCACACTCTGGATGTCTTCACCCACCGCACCTTCGGCGGAAACCCCCTCGGGGTCTTCCCCGCCGCGACTCATCTCTCGACCGAGCTCATGCAGCGAATCGCACGCGAGATGAACCTGTCCGAGACGGTCTTCCTGGGTCCGCCGGAGACTGCCGAAGGGACGGCGAGGGTCCGCATCTTCACGCCGGCGGTCGAGGTGCCTTTTGCAGGACACCCCACTGTCGGCTCAGCGATCTTCCTCGCGGGAGTGGCCACGGACCCCCCTCATGAGGGCGAGGTCACCCTGGTGCTCGAAGAGAACGTAGGCCTGGTCCCCGTGGACGTGCGCTTCGAGGCCAGGGAGCCGACGTTCGCACGCTTCACGACAGCGATGCTGCCCGAGCACCGCCCTTCGCCGCACCCCGCTTCGGACCTAGCAACGATGGTAGGTCTCGACGCGGCCGATGTGGGTCCTGATGGACTGGACGTGGAGATGGTGTCTTGTGGGCTGCCCTATCACATCATCCCGGTCGCGAGCCTGGAGGCCGTGAAGCGGGCCACTCTCGATCCAACGCTATGGCGAAAGATGCTCGCCGAAAGCTGGGCCCATCATGTCTATCTCGTTTGCATGGATGCGGACGAAGCCGGTGTCGACGTACACGTCCGCATGTTTGCGCCAGGCTCCGGGGTGGCTGAGGATCCCGCGACCGGTTCCGCCGCCGCCGCGCTCGGAGGGTACCTCTCCAGGATCGATGGTCGAGAAGAGGCCCGCCTGACGTGGACTGTTGAACAGGGCAGCGAAGTGGGCCGACCCAGCCTGCTCTACGTCGAGGCCGACCGCGCCTTGGGTGCGACGAAGGCCGTGCGAGTCGGCGGTAAAGCGGTCGCTGTCAGTCGAGGCACTATGGTCGTGCCCGATTGAGGTGGAGTGCGACGAGGGAGGCGGGAAGCCGTGTTAGCCGACTGATGGTCGAAGCGCGGCCGTGATCGCCTCCACGACCCGCCGCACAGGAGGCGCCGGAACGAGCGCGTCGCCATCACGATAGACGCGGCACCGAGGTCCGTCTGACTCCTCCCTCGGTGCCCACGGATGAGGGCCGGGAGCAACGTCCTCCTCGTTCACCAGGACGGTTGGCGAGCCTAGATTCCGTACGTGTTCTGGACAGGCCGGATCTTCGCTGCTCCACTCCGTCCACACGGCCGGAATCACAGCCTCGCGGCACGCTGCGGTCAGCGCCTCTCGGGCGCGGCCCACGTTTGGACAGCCGGGATCGTAGACCAACTCGATCTGTAGGCGGAGCGACAGGTGCGCCTCCTGGGGGTCGGGACACCGTCACAGGCGCCCTGGGTACAGAGCATCATCTAACCCTAGGCCTGATCATTTGTTACACACACCGGCGGAAGCGCAAGGGAGGAGAAGCAATGCATGACGCGAGGGCTGGGCGGGTGGAGGCCCTGTGGCTCAAGCGCGCCATTCGCGGTCCCATGGACCCGGTGCATGAAGCATCGCTCGTCACCGAGGACGGCATAGACGGAGACGCCAATCGCGGGCGTTCACAGCGACAGGTCACGATCATAGAGGCGGAGGTCTTCGACCGGGTCTGCGACCAGCTTCCGGACGCGACCCCCGCAATGCGGCGGGCCAACATCATGGTGAGAGGCATCGCACTCGCCGAGAGCCGAGACCAAGTGCTCAAGCTGGGCAGCGTGAGCATCCGAATCCGGGGCGAGACGCGTCCGTGTGAGCGCATGGACGAGCAGTGCGACGGTTTGAGGGCTGCCCTGGAGGGCGGATGGGGCGGTGGCGTCTACGGAACCGTGTTGGAGGGCGGGACAGTGCGCATCGGCGACACGGCCTCTCTGGAACGCCCTCGCTTAGTCGACTAGCCGCGTGCCTCAGGACGCCCGCGGCTCACGGAGTGTCCGAGCCATCCAAGATTACGACCTCTCCATTCCGCTTGCCTCGCTCGTCCGCGCACAACTTCAGGATCGACTCCGCGACCTCCCCGGCGCGGATCAGACGCGACTGTCCGGCCTTGTCAAGCACAGACCGTAGCGCCTCCTGCCACGATTTACCGGTGAGGTGCATGATGCGCGCGACCGTCTCGTCCGTGAGCGGCGTGTCTACGTAGCCGGGGCAGACGGCGTTCACCGTGACGCCGGTATCCTCCGCCTCGGCGGCCACGGCTTTAGTGAAGCCGATGACTGCGTGCTCGGCGGCCACATAAGCGGCGATGTAGCGGTCCCCCTGTAGACCGGCCAGAGACGAAACGTTCACGACCCGCCCCCACCCGCGCTCGACCATTCCGTCGAACATCGCCTGCGTGGAGAGGAACGTGCCGGTAGCATTCACGGCCATGATGTGCTCCCATTCGGCCATCGTAATGCGACCCAGTCGGTTCGATGTGGCCGTCGCCGCGTTGTTGATCAGGATGTCGACCTGCCCCATGGCTTCGCGGGCGGAGAGTGCCAAGTCGCGCACCTGGCGCGGATCGGTCACGTCGCAGCGGAACGCGAAACCCTCGAGTCCGTCGTTCCGCATTTGCGTCGCGACTTCCACGACCTGATCCTCGTTCCGATTCCACGCCCGCCTCCAGTGATGACTGCAGTGCGCCCCTCTAGGCTCGTAGGCGAGCCGCCCCTACCTGTCGCGGTCAAGACTCCATCCCTGGCTTCGTGTGCCTGTTCATGCCAGCAAGTCTACCAGCCTAGCATCGCAGAGCACCACTTCTCATCCTTCAGGTCCCTCCCTCCTGAACCGTGAGGAGTCTCATGCATCTCGGTACTCGCGCTGGTGCTAGCCATGCTCACTTGGCCCGTGCCGAAGATGCTTGGCCGAACTGGGGGGCCGCGGAGCGACTCGCGGCAGGGGCCAGCATGCTCGCCTTGCTCTGGCTGTCTGCTTGGGACGAGAGTCTCTAACGAATGGCTGAATCCGCCTTCGAGGAGATCCAGCGGGGGGTCGTCGCCTGCCGCCGTTGTCCTCGACTCGTGGCGTGGCGAGAGCACGTGGCGGATGAGAAGCGGGCGGCGTATCGGACAGATGACTACTGGGGCAAGCCCGTCCCTGCCTTCGGAGATCCGGGCGCGTCGATCCTGGTCGTGGGCCTGGCACCCGCGGCGCATGGGGCGAACCGCACAGGTCGCATGTTCACCGGAGACCGGTCCGGTGAATGGCTATATCGGGCGCTCCACCGCGCCGGCTTGGCCAACCAGCCGACCTCGACCGAGCGCGACGACGGGCTAGAGCTCCACGACGTGCTGATCACAGCGGCGGTGCGGTGCGCGCCACCCGCTAACAAGCCGACGCCATTGGAGCGCGACAGCTGCCGTGCCTGGCTGGAGCGCGAGCTGGACATGCTGGTAGGTGTCCGCGTATTGGTCACGCTCGGGGGGCTCGCGTACAACCAGACGCTCCGCATCTTAGGCGACCGAGGCCACTCGATCCCGAGGCCTCGGCCGCGCTTCGGGCACGGGGTCGAGGTCGAGTTGGCCGACGGTCCCACCGTCCTCGCGTCGTACCATCCGAGCCAGCAGAACACGTTCACCGGGACGCTGACCGAGCAGATGTTCGACGACGTGTGGGCGCGTGCACGGGAACTGGGGCCTGAGGCCACTTGACCCCAGATCGGTCAGTCCTAGCGAGCCGCAACCGCTCAGTCGTTGAACATGTGACCCACCAGAGGGCCCGATCGCCCTACGGCGAGTGACCCCGACCTGATGAAGGCTACGACAGGTCGTAGGGACGGGCCGTCGGGGGACTCCCGCCCGCCTCGGTACGGAGCCTGTCAACGACAATGAGACACTCGGGGGATTCAATTAGAGAGCAATCTCCAGTGTCGAGAGGGATAGGCTGGGAGGGTTGATCCAGACGGCCTGGGGAAGTGGTTTGGGCTTCGGTT
>Ga0114996_10001427_pt1 | contig 32239 bp, 33 predicted proteins | sample ArcticOcean_MG_C_4_FD_87039 | JGI IMG/M metagenome (GOLD analysis project Ga0114996, IMG submission 87039) | Marine microbial communities from western Arctic Ocean - ArcticOcean_MG_CB4_134 | ecosystem: Environmental > Aquatic > Marine > Oceanic | place: Arctic Ocean: Canada Basin | collected... | reverse complement strand
CGTTAATCCACGGCATAGCCGTGCTCGGTAGAGGCACGACTTTGCCATTTTGAACTCTGCCACATGTCGTATGGTCGTGTTGGGCAATAATGTGGAACAGCATAAAAAGTTCTCCTTAGCGTGCTTCTTCAGGGTTGGCCCGGTCATTTAACCATCGACGGAACCTAGGCGCACTTCCGTCTCAGCCCCGGTAGTCCGTCACCTGCCACAGCACCGCTAGTTCGCGCCTGTCCGGTAGCCGCCAGCACACGCTTCCTGAAGGCGCAACTACCCGTCTAGATCGCGCTACGTCGTCCAGACTCACGTCATGGTCCAGAACGGCGTGAATGATCAGCATGTGCGGGAACTGCAGTGCGAAGGTCGTGTCGGTGATGGACGGGCAGAGTCCGCAGATCAGGTGCGAGGGGTCGGTGGCGTGCTCCGTACATAACGGCACGATACGGCCCTTCTGCCACTGCTCACAGCCCGATGTCTCAGTCACGGTAGCGATGTGTGGAAGCAGAGGCAGGGGGTGGGAGTAGTCGTTACCGGAATGGGAAGCTGGAGGTCAGTCGGAAAGCGTAGCTACTTGTACGCCCAGCACGGTCATGGCAATAGGAACTCTGGCAGCTATTGTTCAGGCGTAGTCCCACCGTGATCGCAATCGCCAATATGGCTAAATCAAGCGCCGCCGCGACCAAACGACGCGTTCGGCTAGCAAGCACAGAATTACTGTAGTTGCGCTGAGCTTGATCGATCTCCGGATTAATAGCTTTCAACGTCGTCGCCCGCAGTTGAAGATCAATTCACCCAACATGGCTGGATGTCTCCGGCCCTACTAGGCCAACCTCGCCGATGCCATGAGGGCGACCGCGAGGAGCACAAGCAGGGCGACCGCTCGGCCCAAAATTCGCGACCTTTTTTGAAGTTGGGCAATCTTTTCCGCTTCTTCGGTGCCTGGTGGTCCGGGAAGAAGTGATTTGCTGATGGCGACGATTTGTTTCAGCGCCCGGTTAGAGGTGACTCCCAAAACTAGCGCAATCACCGACGAAATCAGCCCGACGCCCATCAACCACCCCCAGTCGTTCGAGAATAATTGCCCAAAATCCCGGCCTGGCGTTCTTTGCACCAGGGCGAGACCCATCAGAATAGTGATCAGCGCGCTTGATACCGCGAGTGCAAAGACCCGGTCCACAAGGTGAGGTCCAATTCCCCTGGCGACATCTGGTCCCGCTTTTCTCAACGCTGGTTCAAGTATCACGGCTAAGAACACAGCGGTGCCAACCCAGATCGCCCCCGGCAAAATATGAAGGATTCGGAGCAAGATCAACTCTGATTGCATATTCGTGACTTTCTGTTCGAATCCGGCCGACCGCCGCAATTGGTGGAATTTCGATGCCCGCTCGCGATTCAGTAGACACTGGCCTGAGGGTTCTTTGTGAATTTTCTGAAGAGGTTAAATTTTGTGCGTTTCGACGTCTGATATTTCTGCGAGCCGTGCATCCAACCCAGCTCGCGATACCGGCGATACCAAGAAACGCTAAGACGAACGCGATCCCAGCATCACCTGTCCCCTCGGCTCTCACTCTCGCCGCAACCGACACGGGCACGATCGTGGAGACGTCGACCGATTGAACTATGCGAGCCCTGGGTGGTGGCGTCTGGAAATTTCTGCATTACAGCTCGTACATCATTTTCTACATGGTCGTCCTTCACACGGCTTATTTTCTATACATCCATTTCACAATATCTTTCGATCGTCCCCCACCACCAGACGCAAACTGGGCACAGATTCCGTTCGCAATACTGACGGTTGGCGTGATCGGACTGCAGGCCTGGGCATTTGTTGCGACCGTGAGACGCCGCCGCATCAGACTGGGCCGTGTCGCCCCGACGTAAACCATCTGGCGATGTGCGATCTTCTACACGCTGAAGGAGGTGCAAATACTGACGGAGATGTGGCGCAGGGAGTACAACACGATCCGGCCGCACAGCTCGTTGGGCTACAGGCCGACGGCTCCGGAGACGGTTATACCGACCGTTCAGAAGGTGGCCGGACTAACATAATCCCTGGTACCGCTTCAGGGGGCAGGCCAACCCCAACAGGGTACTTCTGAATTACTGCTCACCCGCAGGCTACGCCTCATGTCCAGTCACAACGTCGATGCGCTGGGGAGTGGGGTCGGGAAACGGTGTGGAGATTGCTGGAGAGTCGTCGGGGAGGGCCAAAGTTCTGAGCCGCGTAAATTACGGGCCGTCACAATATTTTCTCATCCTGAGTCCGAGACGAAGGATCTCCCGAGTTTCCGTGCGGCTGGGTGTTGTGTCGTGATCAGTTCGCTCGTATCCACGTTCATAGTGCGGCCGCGACAGGATCCGACGGATGGTCTTGGATATGGAGTTTGAACGTTCATTTTGGATTACCCGGGAGATCCTTCGCCTCGGGCTCAGGATTACAATAGTCAAGTCATTCCCGGTTCGTTACGTTTTCGAGACACAGGCGTCGGGCGGGGCAAGCGCCGCCCCTACGGTGTTGTTGCGATACGGTCCTTCGACGGCCTCAGGCCTCGGGCTCGACCCTCAGGAGTCAGACCCACGCCCGCCGGGCCGACAGTCCGGGTCGGTTAGCGGGATGTTTAGCCAGGAGATGACCCCTTTCAGGGATTGGTACGCCTCCAGGCGGGCGGCGTCCGTATCTGCCTCTTCCGCCTTCTGGACCATTTCGTCCATCTGCCCAATCACCCGCGGCCCGATCTCCATCAGTGCCTCGCTGCCAGATGCTGCGTACCGGGCGAGGATGAATCGGGCCAGTGCGCCCACGGGTATGCCCTTGTTGCGGCTCAGCCTTTCGAGCGTCGGCAGGGGATCGATGCCTGAGAACATTGCGACCATGCTTCGAAAACCCGCGTCCGGGTCGTCGTCAGGCCACGAATCCGTGTACGTGATCAAGTCCAGTTGTTGGGCCATGGTTCATATACTCTTTTCCGGTAATTGAGGGATCGTCATTCGCCCCTAAGGTGAAACTTTCGTCGTCCCCGCCGCCGCTATTGCAAGTTCCAGCGCGGTCTGACGATCGCTCACCCGGTGCTCTGTCGGAATCGACTCAAGAACGCCCATCCGGTCCAGCACCTCCACCGCTGGCCCGCCCTCTCCGCTGACGATCACTGTTTGGCGTTCATCGCGCGCCTGATGCAGCAACTCTTCCATGGCCATGGCGATCGATCCATCGATCATAGGCGAGCCTGAAAAGTCGAACACCACGCATCGGTAACCGGCGCCCCTTCCGGTGAGTAACTGCACCATGCCCTTTGCCGAGCCGTATGTGAACGGGCCGTTCAGGCTGAGAAGCAACACATCGCCATCGGCGGAGTCCAGTAAATTCTGCTCGGCCTCGGAGAGACCCTGATCTGCCTGATTTGAATCCACAGCTGATTCCTTGTCACGCCCGTGAATGTGCAACTGCGACAACTGGTGCCAGCTCAACTTTCGTGCCGATATCAGGCTCGCCATGATCACGCCAACGGCGACCGCCGTCACCAGATCAACGAACACCGTGAGCGCCAGCACCGTCAGCATCACAAGCGTCTCTTCGCGGGGTGCACGCCTGACACGTCTCAGGTAACCCCAGTCGATGATGTCCCAGCCGACCTTCAGCAGGATTCCTGCGAGCACTGCGGAAGGAATGTCCTCGGCCAGCGGCGCAAGGCCCAGGACCAGCGCCAGTAGCACCAGGGCGTGGAGCGCCCCGGACAGCGACGTTCGCCCCCCCGCGCTGACGTTGATCATCGTCCGGATCGTCGCCCCGGCCCCCGGTAGGGCGCCGAAAAACCCGGCGACCATGTTGCCGATCCCCTGGCCGATCAACTCGCGGTCCGAGTTGTGATGCGTCCTCGTCACGTTGTCCGCAACAAGCGAAGTCAGGAGACTGTCGATAGACCCGAGGATCGCCAGAATCAACGCCCCGCTCAACATGCCCCCGACCTCGGCAGAGGTGAAGGTCGGAAGCTGCGCATCTGGCAGGCCGCTCGGGATGTCGCCCAGCACGGGCGCACCATCCAGAAAGAACAGCGCAGCCAATGTCCCGAAGATAAGTGCCACTAGCGGAGGCGGGGTGTAGGCCCGAATGCGGCGAGGCAGGAAGATCGATATCGCAAGCGCAAACAGCCCCACGGCGAGCGCGTCGAACACGGGATTGCTCACGAGATCGGGAAAGTCGGTAAGCGCCGTCACGACACCGTCTTTGGAGGTATCGAAACCGATCATCGGGGCGAGCTGGATGATGATTATTATCAGCCCGATGCCGCTCATGAACCCGGAAATCACGGAGAATGGCACGAAGGCTATGTATCGCCCCAGCTTGAAGACCCCAAAGGCGACCTGCATCGCTCCGGCCAGCATCACCACTGTAAACGCCAGCCGTAAATCGTGGGCGTACTGGGTGATTATCACGGCCATGACCACCGTGATCGGACCCGTCGGCCCGGAAACTTGGGACGGGGTGCCTCCGAACAGTGCAGCGAAGAAGCCGACCAGGATCGCGCCCCACAATCCGGCGATAGCGCCCGCGCCGGAGGCGACACCAAATGCGAGGGCCAGCGGAAGGGCGACGACGGCCGCTGTGACCCCGCCGTAGAGGTCTCCCCGCAGGTTGTCGCGGCGGACTCCAGGGAAGATCTGGTTGAGCTGCATTAATCTCCTGCGTCCCGATTGAAGAGCTATGCGATGGCGCGTGACATGCGATGTGAATATTCAGACGGGCGTGAGTTTAGACGGATTAAACGGATACGTGTGGAACGCAGCCGAGGATACCGGAACCGAGGACGGCGGCAAGTAGCTCGCCGTTGGGCAGCTTCGGGACTAACGCGTCGTTCGAGGGTTGTTGCCACCGGCTCGCAGATCGGGGCGCCGCATCTTGAGCATGCGGTCGTAGAGCACCACGTTCACCGTCGCCGCCAGATTGAGCGGGAGGCCGACCGGGATCTTCAGGACCGTGTCACATCGCTTCAGCGTTTCCTCGCTCAGGGAGCCTCGTTCCGGGCCGAAGATGTAGCAGGCACGCTCCGGATGCTGGAAATCAACAAGGTCCTCCGCATCCTCCGTTAGCTCGATAGCGATAGGCGTGCAGTCGTACGGGAGCGACGCAAAGATGTCGTTCACGCTGAGTACAGGCGTGTGTCGCCACGTGCGCCCTGGATCAGTCGACAGGCGTTTGAGATCGATAGACGGCGCAGCGTTAGCGAGCACCACAAGCCTTGTGTCAAAGCACATCGCAGCGCGAAGCGTGTGGCCGACGTTGACCGGATTGGTCGGGCTGTCCATTGCGACGATCGCGTAGCCTCGCTCCGGCCGGTCGGACAGACGCGAGCTGGCGCGGCCCTTTTTGCTGCCGCTCGTCGTATCCATGTCTGACAGGATAAGCCGCATCGCAATTGAGGGCACTATCTTGCAGCGACTACATGTTGGGCAGACGAGAAGAACCCCTTCCGTGGTAGCGGAAGGGGTTCTTCTCGTAGGAGGGTGCCTGGTTCTGGGTCTAGAGCGCCGATTCGTCTACCGGCGGAGTGGTGCTCGGGTCTTCGAATCCCGGCGGAAGCTGGAACAGGAAGCCGCCAAATCGACCGATCTCGCCGTCTGTACCCGGGGCGACCCGAAGCTCAAAACTGCGTCCCTGGCCTCGATCATGGCCGCGGCCTCTTCGGCCTTCGCGTTCGCTGCGGTCCTGGCGGATTTCGTTCATCGCCTCGGGCCTGTCCTCTGACCATGCCAATGCCGCATCGGCCTCTGCCTGGGTAATCGTGCCGTCCTCGATCAGCTCGGCGAGACGTACTTCGAGTCCGCCGCCGCCTGAGTCATGGCGGGGTCCGTGATGGCCGCCTGCGCCCTTTAGTTCTTCGAGAACCTCGGGCCGGTCGTCCAGCCAGTCTCGAATTTCATCCGCTTCTTCCCCGGTAATCGTACCGTCGACGACCGCCTGGTCCAGCCGGGTGTCCATCTCCGCGGTCCGGTGCTCTTCACGAGCCTGTTGGAGCGCGTCGCCGAGTTCTGTGGCGTCGATCTCAAGGATCTCTGCCACTCGATCCTGTATCTCGTCCCGTGCTTCGCCGTTGTCGCCACCGGGGCCGTGTGCGCTGGCCAGCCCGACGCCTGCAAGTGAAACGACGCCGACGCCGACGCCCGCAACCGCAATCTTCAATGTCTGTTTCATGTCGATAATCCCCTGTAAATGCTCGGCCGTTGGATCCGAGATCCGGGCCGTCTGCCCTGTCGTGTGGCCCTGCGACTTGTGCCGCCGACCCGATGAGGAACAAGTTAGAGGGGAATGTTCTAGATATTTACAAGAAATCTTGAAGATTGTGAAGAAGTATTATTTGTTTATTACTTGAGTAAAAAATATATCAACAGATGGTGAATTACTCGTGTGTTATCGGTGGGGTAGTAATGAGGGTGAATATGCCGTGTGCGCCCTCACATGGCGGGAGAGGGTTGGAGCGAAGGGGAACGCCCATCTTGTCATCCTGAGCCCGAAGCGAAGGATCTCCCGGGTATCCGTGCGTCTGGTTATCGTCCTGAGGTTAGGTATTAATGCTCCCGTCTATTTCGCAATCGCGCTGGGACCGTACGTACGGTCTCGGATGCGGAAACCGGACGTCCATTTTGGGTTATTCGGGAGATTCTTCTCCTTCCCCGGAAGGATCAGAATGACAATTTTGGGGTTGTCGTAGCTGGCTTATGCTGTCGAAGGAGAAACCCCGGGCGGAGCAAGCCCCGCCCCTACAGCGAATCCGATGGATACAGAGCCTTCGAGAACCCACCCTGAGGCTCTCGAAGGGTGAGTTGTGCGATCAGACTTCTCCCTCACCCCAGCCCTCTCCCGCTGGGAGAGGGGGATAACCATCGTACGGGGCCATAGTGCAAGACAAAGTGGTGCGACACGTAGCCCGCAGGCCCGTGCCCTGAGGCTCTCGAAGGGCGCTCACTTTGCGCCAACGCCCCATACCGCCTAGGAGATCGGCGGCCGTTTCTCCAGCAACCCTGCCGCTCTCTCAAACGCCGCCCCGGCTCGTAGAACTGACACCTCATCGAAGGCCCGGCCGTTGATCATCATTCCTATCGGCATTCCGTCTTTTGTGAAGCCGCAATTCAGACTCAGTGACGGCTGGCCTGTCGTGTCGAACACCCCCGTGAACTGGGTCAGGGCTGCGCCCCCCGGGGCGTCCGGCGAACCCGGAGGCGGCGTGCACTCGGCGATAGTCGGCGTTTGTATCGGGACCGACGGCGTGATGAGCACATCGAGCTCGCTCATCGCCTCGTCCATCTGCTCGATGAACTTCCGGCGGGCGCGTTGGGCGTCGATATATCCGCTGGCCGGCATCACGATGGCGCTTTCCAGTCGTGCCCTTATCGCCGGGGACAACTCATGTCCGCGCTCCTGGACTAGCTCCCGGTGTAGCGCCCCGGCTTCCGAGCCAAGCAGCGCGATGTTGATCGTCCGGCCGAGCGCCACCCAGGGCATCGAAACCTCGCTCACAGAAGCGCCCTCGCGCTCCATCAGATCGATGCCCGCCCGGATGGCGGACTCTATCTCCGGGTCCACGCCCTCAAAGAAAAACTCCTTTGGCACGCCCACTCGCAGCCCCTTGAATCCCTGTTGCAAGCCCGAGGTAAAGTCTGGGACCGGCTGTTCCGACGATGCCGGGTCGGCCGGGTCGTATCCCGCAAGCACGTTCATCATGTGTGCGCAGTCGGCGACGGTACGGGTCATCGGCCCGACGTGGTCGCACGACCAGCTCAGGTCCAGCACGCCCTCTCGACTGATCCTGCCGTAGGTCGGCTTGAGTCCAGCGATGCCGGTGACAGAAGCTGGCATTCGGATCGAGCCGCCGGTGTCGGAGCCGAGCGCGCCAACCGCCAGACCGCCCGCGACCGCCGAGGCCGACCCCATGCTGGAGCCGCAGCAGATGCGCTCAAGGTTCCATGGATTGTGGCTCGGGCCGTAGTGCGGATTGACCCCGGTGGCGCCCATCGCAAACTCCACCAGCGCCGCCTTGCCGATGATGATCGCACCCGCATCTTTAAGGAGCCGGGTGACGGTGGCGTCTGAGGTCGCCATGTTGTCCTTGAGGATCGTCGAGCCGCCGGTTGTGACTGTTCCTTCGACGTCGATCAGGTCCTTTAGAGCGATCGTGATGCCGTGCAGTGGGCCTCTGTAGTTGCCGTTAGCTATCTCGGCCTCTGCCTCGCGTGCCTGCGTAAGCGCGCTCTCCGAAAACACCTCAAGAAAGGCATTCAACTGCGGCTCAAGTCGTTCAATACGGTCCAAAGACGCCTGTGTAAGTTCGACCGGAGAAAGCTCTCCGGAACGGATGCGAGGGGACAGCTCATGGATAGAGGCGAAACTGAGATCGTTATCCGGCAAGGTGCGCTCCAGGAACTAATTGAGATTGGGTAGGTAGTAACCCCTTCTCCCAGCGGGAGAAGGTTGGGATGAGGGAGAAGTCTGTCTTAGCGCCACGGTGGTAACCGCGATCAAGGTGTCGTCGCCATGCCCTGAGGTTCTCGAAGGGCACGTATCCTGCAACAACTGTGGCTCACGCAATCGGTGGCCGCCTATCGAGCAGCCCCGCCGCCGCTTCAAACCCTGCGCCTGCGCGCAGCACGGTCACCTCGTCGAACGGCTTCCCGCTGATCATCATGCCGATCGGCATCCCGTCCTCGGTGAACCCGCAGTTCAGACTCAAAGACGGCTCTCCGGTCGTATCGAAAACACCTGTGAAGATGCCGAGGAGGTTCGTCGCCGGAGCTATGAGATTGCCGTCCGGGTGCACGATGCACTCCTCGATGGTCGGCGTCTGGATCGGCACGGTTGGCGTCACAAGTACGTCCACGTCCCGCGTCGCCTCCGTCATCTTCTCGATGAACCAGCGTCGTGCCCGTTGCGCCCGGATGTACTCCGTCGCCGGGATGTATGAGGCGGCCTCAAGTCGCGCCCTTACCTCGATGCTGTACTGCTCCGGGTATCTGGCGAGCCACTCTTCGTGGACAGAAACGGCCTCAGGGCGGTTGACGCCGACGTTGATCTTCCGGCCCTGAGACACCCAGGGCATCGATATCTCCCTAACGATCGCGCCCTCGCGCTCCATCAGAGTGATTCCGGCGCGGACCGCGGTCTCGATTTCGGGGTCGATGTCGTCGTAGAAGAAGTCGAGAGGCACGCCGACGCGCACCCCTTGAAGCCCCTGTTTCAGGCCGGAGGTAAAGTCCGGGACCGGCTGATCCGCGGATGCCGGGTCCCGCGAGTCCCGTCCGGAGATGGCGTTCATCATGTGGGCGCAGTCGGCGACCGTGCGCGTCATCGGGCCGACGTGGTCGCACGACCAGCTGAGATCGAGCACCCCGGCCCGGCTTACACGACCGTAGGTTGGTTTCAGTCCGGCGGTTCCGGTCACCGCGGCCGGCATGCGTATCGAGCCGCCGGTATCGGAGCCGATGGCTGTCACGGCAAGACCGCCGGCGACTGCCGACGCCGATCCCATGCTGGAACCACAGCAGATTCGCTCCAGGTTCCACGGGTTGTGCGATGCGCCGTAGTGCGGATTCATGCCGGTTGCGCCCATGGCGAACTCGACCAGCGCCGCCTTGCCGATGATGATCGCCCCGGCTTCTTTGAGCAGGCGGGTGATCGTAGCGTCGGACGTCGCCATGTTGTCCTTGAGGATGGTCGAACCGCCGGTGGTGACGGTTCCCTCCACGTCGATCAGGTCCTTGAGGGCGACCGTGATCCCGTGCATCGGGCCTTTGTAGCCGCCGCTTGATATTTCTGCCTCTGCCTCGCGTGCTTGCGCGAGCGCGCCCTCCGAGAACACCTCAAGAAAGGCGTTCAGTTGCGGTTCGAGCGCTTCAATACGGTCCAGCGACGCCTGAGTCAGATCGACAGGGGACAGGTCGCCCGATTCGATGCGCGGGGCGAGTTCGTCTATAGATGCGTATGCAAGATCGTTATCTGGCATAGCAGTGATTAATCGCCAGCCGGACGCGGCGCGAAAACGGCGTGCGGCTCGAACGCTTTGACGTCGATCCCTCGGATGGCTGCGAGAGTGGCGTCGACCTCGTCAAAGCGGCCCATCAACTCGGCGACACGTTCATCGGACAGATTCAGGCCGGCCCTGGCGGCGTCTCTTTTTCGGTCTTCAAGGCTGGATTCTCTGGACGGTTCGGGCATCTCATCGCTCCATCAGATTGTTGGGCCTCGGAATGTTTGGGAACGGCGGCATTATAGGCACGGCGTAGGTCGGCCTGCCGATCAGGACTTATCAAGCAGGCGGCGGGCGTGTTCCAGAACCTCTGTAGGCGTCAATCGCTGTGCACGAATCATCCGGACTCCCAGAGCTTTGGCGTACGGCTCCGTCGTCGATCGCGCCCATCCAAACGTCTCGGCCTGACCCCTCACATCGTCCGGCGCTCGTGTGTACCAGCGGCGTGTTCGCCACTCAAACCGAGCCAACCTGAACCAGCCCGGGAACCTGTTATCCCGGCGCAACTCCGCCCTCAGGTGCCGATAAAACACGCGCCATACGGCCACGGGCCACGCCGGATCGAGCCAGACGACGACGTCCGCCTTGTATATCAGGCGGACGGTCCAGCCGTGATACATCCCTTCGGTGATCCAATTGTTGGACGACAGGATGGACTCAACGTCGCCAATTGCACGTTCCAGATTGCGATAGAGACGGTCAGGGTAACCATTACCCACACCGTGTCCGGGACCACACACACGCAGGTGTTCTCGCTACGGAAACGGCGCTGACGGTGAGCTTCCCTCTTGCGGATGACGTGTTGTCGATCGGGACGCTGGAAGTGCTGGAGTCGGGCGAGTACAACCGTGTGCTTGAGGCGGTTTCCGAAGACGGCGTGGCGTACGACCTGACGGCTACACAGGGGGCGCTTGGCGTCATCACCCTGACGACACCCGCTTCGTAGTTTCAAGCTGAAGAAGGACTAAGCAGATGTGAAGGCCGGGGCCATGCGGCCCGGCCTTCTTGTTTTATCCTGGTTCAGAGGGGAGACGATCAGGGCTCAGAACTAAACCTGCTTGAGCGGTACTCGGGCGCCCGCCGGCAGCTCGACCCGGATCTCGTCACCCGGGCGAACCTCTCCGCCCGTCACGGCGATCGACATCACACCGGCCTTGAACACCGGTTTGCCGTCGTCGTCTTTATCGATCACCGCCGCCATGAGCTTTGGCTGAATGCCGTCAAGCTGGGCGCAGGGATTTCGGAGTCCGGTAAGGATCACCATGGCGTCCGTGCCCAGGAACAGCCGTGTTCCTAGAGGCAGCGCCAGCAGATCGATGCCACGCGTCGTCACGTTCTCGCCCATATGCCCGGGCTCTACTTCAAAGCCCTGTTCGCGCAGTTCGTCCAACAACTCGCCGTGTATCAGATGGACCTGCCGCAGGTTTGGCTGGTTGGGATTTCGCGCGACACGAGACCGATGCTTCACCGTCTCGCCCTGGTGCGCGTCGCCCTCGACGCCGAGGCCCTCGATGATCCGGATGCTCGACTGGTTTGGCTTGATCATCGTGTGGATGCCGCTCAGGCTCACGGCGAGGATCGACCCGGATGTTATTTCGTCAGGCGTGGTCATTCAGAGAATTTCCTTGAGGCGTTCGATAACTTGACGATTGTGCCCGGCAAACCACTCATCGCCGTGTGAGATCGCCCAGCCGACTCCACCGATGGCATTGATCAGCGTGATCTGGTTCGCCTGTCGCCATTCTGCCTCAGTGGGCGTTCGCCCGTATCCCTCGAAAAATGCGTCTCGTAGCTGTGGGGCGTCCAGCCAGTGGCGTTGAGTCATCCGCTGGATGTCTTCCACCCAGTAGCCTGGGCGAGAACGCTCCCAGTCGATCACCTTAATCGTTGGATCGCTGGCCTGAACGATCCAGTTGCGAGGCGAGGAGTCGCCATGCATGGGAACGACATCCAGCCCGTCCCACGCGCCAGATCGGGTCAGGATGGCCTCGGCCCAGTCGCAGGTGCTTTCGTCGAGTTGCCCGCGGGACATCTCGAAGTACCGATCGACTCCATCAGCCGTGTAGAGCTGGTTACGGGGTTCGTTGGAGAGATCAATATCGGCGTTATGAAGTGATCGCGCCAGCCGTCTGGCTTGCTCGTAAGCGACGAGTAGTTCGGCAGGACCGGGCGGGGAGTCCTCCACGATCTCACCGGGAAGCTCCGTCAGGATCACAGCGCCAAGGTCATCTGAAGTCGCCACCACCTCCGGCGTCGTCCACCAGGCCCCTTCGGCCAGACGCGACGCCCAGTGCTCAAGCGCCCTCACCTCGGCCACATAGTGGTGGGGGAACTCGTGGCGCTTTAAGTAAAACCCGGTCCCATCGGCGGACGTGATCCGCCACGTCACGGACTTCCGGCCGAACGCCCGCGACCTGTCCTTGATCTCAAGCCCGCTTCCCAGCGTGGCAGCGGCGAAGTCGCGTAAGGCGACCAGTTCCTGTGTGTCCTCAGCCATCACCCAACTCCGGCGATACTCCATGACTTGCTCACAAGATTATGACGTGCCCGTGGGCATCGAGATCGCCATATTGATCGGCGTCGCTGACATCCGTGCGGTAGATCGTGTCCAGCATTTCGATTAACTGAGAGACGACCGGCCAGTCGTCTTCGACGCGCTCGTCTCGTAGCGGCTCGCCGAGGACTCGGAGCGATATTACACGTGGCGTATGGATCTCGGGCCTGATCATCGCCACAGGGTACCCGGCGCGGTTCCGGCAGCCACACACATCAGGTAATCGCCCTCTTGCGCAATTCCGCCCCTTCCCGCCGCGCTTTTAGCTACCCGCCCAACGGGCGAGCCGTGCTAGGATTTCGTGTCTCATGCGAATCACCGACCAGCTACGTGACGCCGTAGCTGAAGCACTTGCCGCAGCCCAGGCCCAGGGCGTACTTCCTGCAGCCGGCGCGTCTGAAATCGCCATCGAGCAGCCCCGTGATCAGGGCCACGGCGATTTTGCGACCAGCCTGCCGCTCAAGCTCGCGCGCACGTTGAAAATGGCGCCGCCGGTCATCGCCGCAGCGATCGTCGAAGCGTTTCCAGACAACGCCGACGTCAAAAACGTAGAGGTCGCCGGACCCGGGTTCATCAACATCACCCTGGCCGATGCATGGTTCCAGGCCCAGGTTGAGGCGATCCGCGCCGCAGGGTCAGACTTCGGCAACACGGATTCGAAGACGGGCCAGAAGATCCAGCTAGAGTTCGTAAGCGTCAACCCGACAGGCCCGCTCCACGTAGGCCATGCACGTGGCGCGGTAATCGGCAGCGGACTAGCCAACCTACTTGAAGCCGCCGGCGCAGACGTCACACGTGAGTACTACGTAAACGACGCCGGTAACCAGATGCGGGTCTACACGGAGACGCTGTACTCGCGTTACATGCAGGCGGCGGGCCACGACGTGCCGCTGCCCGAGACCTCGTACCCGGGCGAGTACGTCGCAGAGCAAGCGCAGCAGATCTTTGAAGAGGACGGCGGTGCGCTGGCGGACCTTCCGAAAGAAGGGGCGATCGCTGCGCTTTACAAGCCCGGTCTTGAGCAAAACCTGGCGCTGATCAAGACCGACCTCGAAGACCTCAACATCACCTACGACGTGTGGTTCAGCGAGCAGTCGTTGTTCGACAGCGGCCGCTTTGACGCCACGATGAAAGAGTTGGAAGACGACGGCTTCATAGTCGACCGCGACGGCGCTCGCTGGTTTGCGTCAACTCAGCTCGGTGAAGACAAAGACAACGTCGTCATCCGCAGCTCAGGTGGGCACACATATTTCGCAAGCGACATCGTCTACCACGCCGAGAAGTTCAAAGAGCGCAACTTTGACCAGGTGATCGACGTCTGGGGTGCAGACCACCACGGCCACGTCGCCAGGATGAAGGCGGCCGCCAAAGCGCTCGGCATCGACCCCGATAGGCTCACGATCATCCTCAACCAGCTCGTGTCGTTCAAAGAGGACGGCCAGTCGCTACGTTTCAGCAAGCGCAAGAACGTGATCGTCACGGTGCGGGATCTTGTGGAGGATGTGGGCGCGGACGCGGTTCGGTACACATTCTTGAGCCGTGGCGCAGAGAGCCAGATGGAGTTCGACTTGGATCTGGCGCGGAAGCAGTCTTCCGAGAATCCGGTCTACTACATCCAGTATGCGCACGCACGGCTGTCAGGAATCCTGCGCAACGCCGTCGATAAGGGCATCGACTGGCAGGACGGCGACGTTTCGCTGCTAACGCACGATCTTGAAATAGCGCTTGTCCGACACATCACGGCGCTGCCCGATGTCGTTGATCGCGCCGCAGATCGACTCGAACCACAGCAGGTCCCGTACTACGCGACCGAGGTCGCAAGGGCACTGCAGAGGTTCTACGACGCCTGCCGAGTGATCTCAGAGGATGAGGACGATCTGCCGGTGTCGAAGGCGCGGTTGAAGCTGGTAGAGGCTGCGCGAATTGCTATCGCCCGCTGCCTCTCGCTCATGGGGATGAGTGCGCCAGAGCGGATGTAACGCTCAGATCTGCGTGCTGAGAAGCGGGTCCATTGTGGGCGCATCGGCTCCGCCCTTGACCTCTTCCGTTACAGCGATCAAGTCGCCGCGTAAGAGCGGGAGATCCATCTCCCCGGACCAGTCACCTTTGGCGTCCGGCTCGAACACTCCCAGGCTGATGGCAACATCGTCTCTCACGGTCCACAACTGGTAGTTGCGATCTGACGGCAGAGGCTCAAACCCGCCCAGTGAGACCGTGCTACCGGACTGACCGAGTGTCGCCTCGATGCGTACCCAGTCGCCATCGGATTCCTTCATGAAATGGACGAGGTTGTCTTCCTAATCTTCTAGCTGAAGGTCAATGTTCCAGATCCCCAGCGCGCCCACGGCGATGACCAGTGCGGCAGCGACCGGTCATGACGCGATGCGCTTGACGCGCTGCCAGATCGGCCTGGCTATGGGCCTGGTGACGACGACATCCGGCTCCGAATGTATCGCAGCCGAGATACGTCCGCCAAGATCGACCGGCGGCTCCAACTGAAGGGATGCCGACGCCAACCCCATAGCCGTGGCGGTCAGACCCGCGATCTCATCGTGGAGATCGCAATCTTCGAGGTGATCTTCTATCTGGCGTTTCTCTCCCGGGGACACGCTTCCAAGTGCGTATGCGCCCGTCAGATCGCGAACTTCGTCGCAATTCATGGCGCTACCTCGATTCCTTTTCTGGGATTCCAAATTCGGCCCGCAGCCGTAATAGACCCAACCTCAGCCTGCTCTTTACGGTTCCAAGCGGCGTATCCGTCTTTTCCGATATCTCCGTATGTGTGAGCCCGCCGAAGTATGCAAGTTCGATGGTCAACTTCTGGTCCGCGGGCAACGACGCCATGCACTCGACCACACGCTCATGGGTCAACGAATCCGCGACCTCGTCAAATAGCTCGACCGCGTTCTGGTCCACAGCATCGTCCGGCATGACATCCGAGATGGGCTCGCGACGTTGACGCGCTCGCAATGCGTCGATCGACCGCCTGTGTACGAGCGTCATCAACAACGAGTCGACCCTGCCGCGTGCTCCGTCCACCTTCGCCGAGCCCCGCCACAGATACAGAAACGCGTCCTGCACCGCATCCTCGGCCGCCGCTCCGTCTCCGAGCACACGGAACGCCAGGCCAAACGCGCGTCTGCCCACAAGCGCGTACAGGTCGTCCACGGCGCTCGGATCGCGCCCGCGTAAACGCGTCGAGAGGTGGTCGGCCTCTTTTCGGTTTATTCGCGCTGGTCCTTCTCTGGCGCTTGAGCTGGTCGTGGCGATTCCTCCGGTTAATGGCGGAGGAGCAATTGTAGCTACCTGGGATAGACCCCTTCGGGAAACCGTGCTTGGAACGGATCAGTAAGCCACTGGCGAACGAGAGGCGATGGGCCTTCAGCCTGTCACCCGACACACGTCTCTTTCGGTATTTTGTTTGGCAGGGCCGTTTGGATCAGTCTGGTATATTTCACCCGAATGTTGGCGACTCATGAGATGGGCCTCCCGCCAGAGATGCCCCAACAGGGCCCATTTCATGCGATCTAAATCCGTCGTTTTTGTCCTTTCCCGAAATCCATGTGATCCGTCAGCATCCCGGAGACGAAATAGGGGCAGCACGGTTTTCATAAAACCATTCATCCCGGGGGTGGGACGTGACCATTATCTCGAACTTGATCCGACCGAGCGCACGCTGGCGCAGCTTGTTGCTGTTGGCCGGGGGAGCGCTCGTACTCGGCGCGGTCGCCTGTAGCAGCGACGACCCGGAACCGACAGCGGTTCCGCCAGCGCCAACCGCTGTGCCGACCGCCGCTTCGGACGCGATCGCTGGCGACGCCATGATGGATGACGGCGATGCGATGATGTCGGACGGTTCAGAGGTTCCATCAGACATCTCGGGATTCCAGTTGCAGACGCTGTCGATCTCGGTCGGCGACACCATCACGTGGACCAACCAGGACAACGCCCCACACACCGTAAGCCACGGTCTGTCGCCGGATGTCGAGTCATCGCCGATCTTCCAGAGTGGCAACTTCAGCAAGGACGGAACCTTCAGCCACACCTTCGTTGCTGCGGGGACCTTCGCCTACTTCTGCGAAGTCCACCCGTCGATGGTCGGATCAATAACAGTCGGGCCGGGGACGGCATCCTCGGGAATTGCTGACCCCGGCGGGGATCCGGGCTACTAGGAGCAATGTGAAAGGGGCGGTCCGCACGGGGCCGCCCCTTATTTTCATCCGAATTGTTCCGGCGTTTGAGCTCTACTCGAATCCGCCGCTGGCCTTGTAACGCGGGATCGCCTCCACGTAGTGGTCGGTAGCGTGCTTGATCATCTCCCTGTGGCTGTCCTTCAGCTCACCCCTGACACGCCCGGGGGTGCCTAGCACGAGCGATCCGTCCGGCACGACCATGCTCTCGACAACCGTCGAGTTGGCTCCAATCAGGCAGTCGTTGCCGATCTGACATCCGCCGTTCAGCACGGCGCCGTTCCCGAGTAGGCAGTTGTCGCCGACCTTTGTCGCGTGGCACACCACGTTGTGCCCGATGGTCGTGTGGCTGCCGATCTCGGCCGGGTAGTCGGCGTGCAGGACGGAGTTGTCCTGGATGTTGGTGAAACTGCCGATCTTGATCTTGCCGCTATCGGCCCGGATAACCACGCCAGGCCAGATGCTCGCCATCTCTCCGACCTCGACATCGCCGATCAGGTAAGCGGTCTCGCTCACGAAAGCCGTGGGGTGGATCTGCGGTGTCTTGCCGTCCAGCGTCTTGAGCATCCATACCTCGCAGGGAATTTCATTGGTGTGTGGGCCGCGGGATGTCCGGGCTAGCGAACAGGATAACGGTGCCGGGGCGTTTTCAGGTACTGAGGCCTGTGTGGGTCCACTGTCATCCGGTGCCGACCTCCGTCATCCTGAACGTTCTTTGTTGTTGCCCTGAACTCACAACCTGTCATCCCTCGTCCTTCCGATACCGGAAGGACGAGGGACCTTGACCGCGAGATCAACCGGCGATGAGGCTGAGAATCAGAGGTCACCCACTTCTACGAAGGGCTTGCCTGCGAACCGGTAATGCCCAACACTGCATTTGTGAATCAACAAATACCGCCGAACCTCGACCAGCTAACCGGACGCTCTGGCAAGTCCGTCTCCGAAGTGATCCAGTCCACCGCACGCGCTGCCGGTGAATTCGTCCTTGGCCGTTATCACGACCAGGGCCGTATCGATATCAAGGGTCGCGGCAACATCGTTTCTGAGGTCGATCACGCCTCTGAAGAGCTGATCCAGTCTCGACTTCTGGAAGAGTTTCCGGACTTCGCATTTCTTGGCGAGGAGTCAGGACTGAAGCCCGGCGATGACGAGTGGCAGTGGATCGCTGACCCCATCGACGGCACCCGCAACTTCGTCTCACATATGCCGAACTGGTGCGTCATGGTGTCGCTTGCACACAGGGGCACGCCGGTGGCCGGGGCAACGTACGACCCGCTTCGCGACGAGATGTTCTACGGACAGATCGGTTCAAAAACTACGCTCAACGGCGAAGCTGTGTCGGTGACCGACAAATCGTCGGTGGCCGAGTGCGTGATAGGGCTCGATCTCGGGTACGACGATGAACTTGCGATGCGCGTCTGGGGCGTGATCGGTGCGGTGTTCCCGGGCATGCAGGCGATCCGAATACTCGGCTCGACCGGCCTCGGCATGGCCTACCTGGCGGCCGGACGTGTGGACATGTACTTCTGCGCCGGTGGCAACCCATGGGACATCGCAAGCGGGGTTGTCCTGATTGAAGGCGCAGGTGGAGCGGTGTCAGACCGCCACGGCGACCCGGTGAAGATGCCCTCGGAGGCGATAATCGGCGCAAGCCCGGAAGCCCACGCCGACTTCATGCGCATCACGGAGCGACTGCCATTCCGAAAGGACGCCGGCGGGTACGGGTAGGCCGACACTCCCACGCGACTGACCCCGTCATTCCCACGCAGGTGGGAATCCAGATGACACCAGAATTTCTATCTGAGTGTTGATCTTGGTAACTGTCGTACTGAACTTGATTCGGGATCGGACACTCCCGTGACGACCTTTGTCATATGAGAATGCGCGCCGTGAATCGAGGCCCTCCGGTCTCAGACCACCGTAGACGTGCGCAGAAGCGGATCCTGAATCGAGTTCAGGATGACAAACGCCCGGCATTCTCTCGTAATAACTTTGCCCTCTCTCCCCTCCGCGGGAGAGAGTTGGAGTGAGGGGGCGAGGCCGTAGGCCGAGAATGTCCCTCATGAAGCCCGCCCTTCGAGAGCCTCAGGGTGGGTTTCGTAGTCCGAGGTCGGAGGTGGCTCCGGGCCAGGAGGCGTCATACCGTATCGGTAAAGGTCCCTCTGCTTCGGTCGGGATGACTTGCGGATCTTGGCTCCCAGTCAGATCCCCGGCTTTAACCTGTGCCACTCCGTCGCCTGCTCGTAGGCGTGCGCCACTCGTAGGACCGTGCCGTCGCCCAACTGTGGGCCGATGAACTGGAGTCCAACCGGCAGGTCTTCTGACATGCCGCCGGGGACCGAGATCGCGGGCAGTCCGGCGATGTTTACCGGGATCGTGCACACGTCGCTCTGGTACATCGACACCGGATCGTCCATTCGATCTCCCGCCTTGAACGCCACCGTCGGCGAGGTCGGAGTCACAAGCGCGTCAAACTTCTCAAACGTCTCGGCAAACTCACGGATGATCAGTGTCCGGACCTGCTGCGCCTTCTTGTAATAAGCGTCGTAGTACCCTGCCGACAGCGCGTACGCGCCGATCAGGATGCGACGTTTCACTTCGGGACCGAACCCCTGCTCCCGGGTCTGGTCCATCACATCCCATGCAGTTGGGACATCGTTCACGGCGTTGCCATACTTGAAGCCATCAAACCGGGCCAGGTTCGCCGACGCCTCAGACGGGGCGATGATGTAATACACGGCGAGCGCCTGATCGGTGAGCGGCAGAGACACCTCTTCCAGCGTCGCTCCCAGCCCCTCAAGCGTCTCCAGCGACTTCTCGAAAGCCGCTTTCACGCCCGGCTCCATACCGTCAACCAAATACTCGCGCGGGACGCCGAGTCGCATACCCGAGATGTCGCCCGTGAGCGCACCTGAGAAATCCTGTCCCGGCGAATTGATGGAAGTGGAGTCGCGGCGGTCGTGTCCTGAAATCACAGAAAGCGTATCTGCAGTGTCCCGGACATCGCGTGAGAATGGGCCAATCTGGTCAAGCGATGACCCGAATGCGATCAAACCGTAGCGGCTAACCAGTCCATAGGTCGGCTTCATGCCGACAATCCCGCAGAGCGCTGCTGGTTGTCGGATCGATCCGCCGGTGTCAGAACCCAGCGAGATAAAGCACTCACTTGCGGCAACGCCCGCCGCCGGACCGCCGCTGCTCCCGCCCGGAACACGGTCGGTGTCCCACGGGTTATGGGTCTCACCAAATGCCGAGTGTTCGGTGGACGAGCCCATCGCGAACTCGTCCAGGTTGCCCTTTCCGATGATCACGGCCCCGCCGGAACGAAGCTGGCTCACCACATGGGCATCGTAAGGAGGCGTGTAACCCAGCAGGATTTTGGAACCTGCGGTTGTCGGTACGCCCTCTGTAGAAAGATTGTCCTTGACCATCACCGGAATTCCGGAAAGCGGCCCCTCAACGTTGCCGGTTGAGCGCGCCTCGTCCGCGCTTGTTGCTGCCGCCAGCGCGTTTTCGCGCGTCACAGTGATATAGCTGTGGATCCGGGGTTCGACCTCGTCCACCCGCGCCAGCACGGCCTCGGTCAGTTCAACGGAAGAGACCTTGCCTGAAGTCAGAAGTTCCTGCGCCTCGTGCGCCGTGAGCCCCGTCAGTTCCGACCCGTTATTACCCAAGAATCGGCCGCACCTTCACATAACCGGCTTCGGATTCCGGTGCGTTTTTCAGGATGCCGTCACGTTGGAGCGATTCAGCGGCCACATCTTCGCGAAGCACCGTTCGTACCTCTGTGGTGTGGCCCGTCGGCTCCACGCCCTCGGTATCGACCTGCTGGAGGGACTCGAACACCTTGAGGATGCTAGAAAGCTGACCGCGCATCATCTCCACCTCTTCATCGGATAACCCGAGACGAGTCAGTGCGGCAATGTGGCCGACGTCATCCGCTGTTAATTCTGGCGTTGTCAGTTCGTCGGCCAAATTCAATCCGTTCCGGAGTCTGGCCGCCGGTGAAAGAGGACCAGAAAACTAATAACGAGATAAGGATGGGTGAAACCCGGCACCGAGTTTAGCAAAGCAAAGGGGCCTGCCGGTACTGATCTACATGAAAAGAGGCCGGTCAACTGACCGGCCTCTTTACTGTTATCTGGAGTCTGCGAGCTTGGCGCTAGCCCTCCCGGCTAATCATTCGCCCTGCGGTCCTTCCAGCTGAGGGGACGATAAAGCCCTCAATCAGCCCGGCGAGGAACGCAAACGAGAACAGCGCAAGTTGACCGACAACCAGGCCCGGCCCGCTACCCGGGAAGGCCAGGAAGTCGATGAATGTGCTGGTCTCCTGGTCGGACACGATCGGCAGCGAGATGATGCCGGAGCCGAAAAGCCCAAATATTCCGAGGGCGAGCACGCCACCGACCAGCGGCCTCGCAAGACCGGTGAATAGCAGTGCGCCGCGCTCAGTCTGCTGGTGCTGAAACGTGACCGTTCGGATAAGTACAACGAACGAACTACCGATGACACCCATGATGATCGCGGCCATCGGCACGGTGAGCGATGCGCCCAGGAACAGGATGTCCGCGGCGACGGTCCAGATCGTTAGACCTGCGAGTGTGAGGTAGAGGATGCCAAGCCCGAGCAACGGAGAAGCCACCCTGCGCAAAACCGTGCGGGAAGAGATCATCTCGTCCACGTTCGTAGAAAGCGTCTTCGAGATGGTTTCACCGTCACGAGCGACGTTCATCTCGCCATGGAGCGCACGATCTATCCACGTCTGGAGATCATCGAGAACCTCGCCGTGGTCCTTTAATTTGGCGCTACGCACCCTGGTCTTTAGCCGTTCAATAACGGCAATGAACGGAGCCGCTTCCGTCGCCGGTCCGCGATCGGTCGGGGAAGGCGTGCCTTCCTGAAAATCGTATACTTGGCCTGTTGATTCGGCCATCGCGACACCCCCTTGGATGATCGTGAATTGATCGAGATCTGAATACCCTGAAATGAGGGTTTGATAGAGGCAACCTAGCACTCGCCGGAAGATAAGGTCAAGCGCCAGAAGTAACGCCGTTGAAATCGCTGCCACACGGTACCCGGTTGGTGTCTCGTCGCGATATCATCTCCCCTTACGCCGATTTTCATTTAAATTTCCTTGCACGCCACACCGGCGTGCAAATAACGGGCTGCCGTGACCGCCGATCAGACATCCAACAGTGAACCGATGGTGCGCGCCGCCGGACTTGTGAAAAAGTTCGGCGACTTTATCGCGGTTGATGGAATCTCGTTCGAGGTCAAACGCGGCGAGACCTTCGGCATGCTCGGCCCTAACGGGGCAGGCAAGACCAGCACGCTCAGGATGATGAGCGGGCTGTCCCCGGTGACATCCGGAGAGCTTGAGATCGATGGCATAGACGCCACCGCAAACCCGCGAACGATCCGAGACGTGATCGGCGTCGTTTCGCAGCACGATGGACTGGACCCGGACATCAGCGTCCGGGACAACCTCACCATCTACGGTTTCTACTTTGGACTGGACCGGAAGATGGCGGCCCGTCGGGCGGACGAAGTGCTGGATTTCTTTGACCTCAGGTCGCGTGGCGGAGATTCCGTGGACGACCTGTCGGGCGGCATGCGAAGGCGATTGACGATCGCAAGGGCGTTCGTGTCACGGCCGCGTCTGGTTGTCCTTGATGAGCCAACGACCGGACTTGATCCCAGCAGCCGGAACAGCGTCTGGGAGCAGCTTGCAGTCCTCAAAAATTCCGGCGTAACCGTGGTGATGTCCACCCACTACATGGAAGAGGCGGCGATCCTTTGTGACCGGCTCGTGATCATGGACGAGGGGCGGATCCTGGGCGCGGGTACCCCGGAAGATCTGATCAGAGAGCGGGCGGGCGCTGATGTCGCGCAGGTAAGGCCGGAAGCGGGAGAGCGTGATTCAGTGAAGCGCAAACTGAAGGAGACAGGCTACGAGGTCACCGAAATAGGCGCCATCTTCACGGTACGTGGATTGAACCACACGAGGGCGGACCTGACAAAAATATCCGGTGCGCGAATTTCGTTTCGGCCTCCCAATCTTGAAGACGTGTTTCTGTCACTGACGGGGAGGGGAATACGCGATGAATGAGTCGTTGGCGGAGCGCCGAGATACGGGGAGAATAGACTTCAGGATGCGCGGCGTCGTCGGAGTCTGGCTGCGCCACTACACGGCCTTCAAAGGCGGTTGGATGATCGAAATGACCGGAATCCTGCTGGAGCCGGTGTTCATCCTGGCGGCGGTGGCGTTCGGCATCGGCAAACTCGTTGGCGACGTGGAGCTACGGGACGGGGGCGTTGGTTACGCCGTCTTCGTGGCCCCCGGGATCGTCATCGGAAACGCCATGTGGCACGCGTTGTTCGAGTGCTCGTGGGGTGCGTTCCGCAGGCTTCAAACCAACCGGATCTACGACAGCATCCTCTCCGCGCCGGTCTCTATGCGGGAACTTGCGCTCGGCGAGATCACATGGGGCGCAACTCGGGCGCTCATGACGACGGCTGCGGTGCTCGCTTTTGCGACGGCCACCGGCCTTGTCGAATCGCCGTGGGCCATCGGCATTCTTGGCATCGGCCTGCTCACGGGACTCATGTTTGGCGGATTCGGCCTGATCGCGGCGGCTATAGCGCCGTCCACCCATATGCTGACGCTGGTGTTCACGATGGTCGGCACGCCGTTGTTCTTCTTCAGCGGAACGTTCTTCCCGATCAGCACACTGCCTACATGGGTTCAACCGATCGCATGGTCACTTCCGCTCACACACCCGGTCCGGATTGCGCGTGCTCTATCGACGGGCGACCTCCACATGGGATTGCTCTGGTCGATGCTGTATCTTCTGGTCGCTGCGCTCGTGTTTTACCCGATCGCCACCCTGTTATTGCGCCGCAGACTCCTGGTTTAGGCGCCGCTACTCAGGAGATCTGGAGTTCAGGCACGACCGGCGCGCTCTCTACGGATGCGCTGCTTCTTACGGGCCGTATAGGTAATCCAGCCCGCGCCACCGAACAGGGCGACGCTGACTAGGATGAACATCATCGTCCCGGGAATGCCGAGCGAATCACCCCGAACACGTCGCGCTATGGAGATGGGCGTTACGACGCTGCCCTCACCCTCATCGGACTCCACTTCGATCTCAAAATCCCAAATTCCGGCGTCATCCAGATCAAAGTTGGCATCGTAAAAACTACGATCGGTCGGGACGTTCAGGCCCGGACTGAACTGCGCCGTTGCGGAGCCCTGCTGGTGGCGGCCCGTGATGCGTATGCGTGCATCTTCGACAGGCTCGCCCGTCTCGAGCAGGTCCACGGTCACCGTGATGTGGAGCTTGCCTACCAGCGGCTGGAGCGGCAGGATGCGGACCGCAATCACGAAAGGCCCGTCTACCTGACGGAATATCTCGGTGCCGGCTCCGTGCGCCTGAGCCTTTTCGCCGCCGATGCCGATGAATAGCACGACCAGTGCGATCGCCGAAGCCAGAACGACGCGCAGATGCGATGGACGCGGGTGGGTAAAGAAAGTCACGCAAATATTCTAGGACCGGAGTGGCGGTTTCGGACAGAACGAATCCAGGGACATCCTGGGGTCGTTCGGGGCCAACGGATTACCTTGGATACGCCGGGGGATACAGAGATACGCCGGGAGATGCGCCCGATGAATCTATGAATGCACACGCGAAAACCGCCGCCCGAGGAGTGCCGGACGGCGGTTTTGCTGGTCTTCTGTAGTTTGCACGGCCTGATAAAAGACCCGTGCAGGGATAATTAACTAAGAGGCGAGCGCCTGTTCGCTTTCCTGAGAAGCCGGGTCGTGCCGTTTGAGTGGCAGTTGTCCCGTTGCGTCCAGGTAGGTCAGAACGGCATGGACTCGTCCGTGCAACTCGCCGTTGGCGTTGAAGCCGAGCTTGGCGAGAATGCTGCTGATGTGGTGCTCCACAGTCCGGGACTGGATGTACAGCGCCTCTGCGATAGATCGGTTACTGTTGGCCTGCGCCATGTGCGACAGGACCTGGAGCTCACGTCTGGAGAGTCCCTTCAGCGAGGAATTGATCTGTACATTCGGAGACGAGGTGAGCTTGGACACCATTACCGGGTCAAGCACCGTCCGGATCACCGCAACGTCCTGAATGGTTATGACCTGACCCCCTTAGACGGTACCAGTCAATAAATTAGAGACTGGACGTTTCCAGAAGGGGGATGACATGCCGAGAAGAGGGCATTCACCAAAAATGGGGGCAGTCCCCCACCGCCGCTGGTGCGTTACAGAACCCGGCCCCGGATTTCATGGCGCCCTACGTGAGTTCAAGTTCCCGCCGGCCTGGCTCTGAACGGGTTTGACCAGAAATAGCACCCGTCGTATCGTCGCTCGGCGTTCTCGACGTGTTCCGGCGCGTTGTCGAGGTATTACTACCGAGTCCAGATTCTGGCCCTTCGGCCAGTAGATATGAGGGATATCCGATGAAGATCACGGGGATCAAGCTTCGGAAACTGCACGGAACAATGGGATTCCCGGGTGAGTTCTGGGAAGAACGACTGAATCGGCCAATAGACATCTATCCGGAGTACAAGGCCGAGGGCACTTCATGGCTGCCGAAGATCGACGATAGCCACTACTCGATGACCTCCATATTCGTGGAGATCGAGACGGATGAAGGGGTCACGGGCATCGGCGGGCCGATAGACGGCGCGCAGTCGTACATCATCGCGACGTCATTGCAGCGAATCCTCATAGGCAAAGATCCGACGGCCAACGAGCTGCTCTGGGACCAGATGTTCAGGGCGTCGGTACACGGGCGACAGGGCGAGACGATGATGGCGATCAGCGCCATCGACTGCGCTCTCTGGGACCTGCGCGGCAAGATCTACAACGCACCGGTCGTAAGCCTGCTCGGCGGACCGACACGCACGGAGATTCCGGCGTATGCCAGCATGCTCGGTTTCAACGTCGAGGACCCTGGGTTGGTGCGGGAGCGCGCGCTCCAGTACAAGGCAATGGGCTATACCGCACAGAAATGGTTCTTCCGGCACGGGCCGATGGATGGACCGGCGGGTTTCAAGAAGAACGTGGAGCTGGTCCGGACGATTCGGGAAGCGGTGGGCGACGACTACGACATCATGCTCGACTGCTGGATGAGCTGGAATCTGACGTACACAAAGCAGATGCTGGAATCCATCGATGAGTTCCAGCCGCGTTGGCTTGAAGAGACGGCCATGCCGGATCGAGTTGACACGTACGCCGAGATCCGCAGCAGCACGAACATCCCGCTGTCAGGCGCCGAACACGAGTACACGCGCTGGGGCTTCAAGCGTTTCGTGGACGCCGGCGCACTGGACGTGCTGCAACCCGATATCTACTGGGCCGGCGGGATCACCGAGACGGTCAAGATTGCGACATACGCCTCCATCCACGACCTGCAGTGCATCCCGCACGGACACTCGAGCCAGGCGAACGCACATTTCTCATGCGCCATGGTGCCGACGCTGACTCCTATTCAGGAGTACCTGGTCAAGTGGAACACGGTCCACCAGTTCTTCCTGAAGGACCCGATAGTGCCGCTGAACGGCATCATCCACGTCTCACTCGAACCCGGCATGGGCATGGAGATCGACGAGGACAAGATCGAGTCTCAAGAACTTCTAGAGTTCTAGGCCCTGAACGGTGTCGCCGGGACCCAAATGAGGAGTGCGGCCGGTCGATTGCCCGGCCGATTGCGAAGCCGTTCCCTGTTGCACAGTATGCTAAACTCCGCCGTCGATATCTACTGTCACTAACTTGCGATTTCACGATGCATTTGCCCGCCGAACCGGCGTAGTGCGGGCGATGTTTCCGGGAACGAGGGTGATACCTGATTGGCCGAATCTGAAGACACGCCCGCCATCGAAAACCCGCGCCCTGTCCCGTCCCCTTCGTCGTCCGGGGATGATATTGCGGCTCTTGGCGCCGCGCTCTCCGAGGGCGAAGGCGCACACCTCATACGGGTGGCACGCGAACTTGGCTCTGACACGGCTGCGCGCGTCCAGCATCTGGAAGCGGAACTTAAGGATCCAGACCCGTTGGCCAGATCCCGTGCTGCGATCTCGCTTGGAGACTTGAACGATCGCAACGCCATCGGCGTACTGCGTGGCCTCCTTGAGAGCGATGATCCGGATTCATGGGAGCTTGGCGTGAGCGGCCTCAGGCAGTCGCGAGAACGTCCGGGATGGCTCTGCCTTGAGTCGGTAGCCCGTGCCCAGATACCGGCGCTTGGACGAGGCGATGCCCGGGCGAAATGGGCTGCCTCCACACGATTGTTGATGATGGGGCGCACCAAGACGATGGACCGGCTATTTCGCGCCGCAGACGGCCACTCCCGCAGCATCCCGGCCGCCTCAGCGATCGCGTTCGTGGACGCAGCACTGGCGTCGCTCGATAAACGAGAGCGTGAGGTTATGGTGCTCAGGCTCGGAGTCGCCGATGGCCGTGCAGCTACGCCGGACCAGGTTGCGGAGGCGCTCGGAATGGATGAAGACCTCGTCCGGACAGTTGAGTCAGACGCCTGGGTTCGTATCCAATCGCCACGCTCTTACGAGTCGATCATCGACAGCGGGACGTAGGCGTCGGGACGTTTTCGACCGGCAACGGCCCGGCAACCTCAGCACCGCCAGCACATTAGGACTTCAATATGAAGATCACCGAGATCAAGACCTTCAAGATGCAGGGCGGGGGACGCAACTGGTTGTTCGTGAAGGTGATGACGGACGAAGGCGTTCACGGCTGGGGCGAGGCCACCCTTGAGCGACACGAGCGGGCGGTCGAAGAGTCAGTGCACGTCCTGGAAAAAGCGCTGGTTGGGCGAGATCCGACAGAGATCGAGCGCAACTGGCAGATCATGTACCGCCATTTTTTCTGGCGCGCAGGCGTAATCCTCGGCTCTGCGATCAGCGGCATCGACCAGGCGCTCTGGGACCTGACCGGCAAGGTGTACAACCAGCCCGTATACAAGCTGCTGGGCGGACAGGTGCGTGACCGCGTGCGCGCCTACGGGCACTGGGAGGATCTAAGGCCTGATCCGGCGTTGCAGGATCCAACAGCCGGTTTCACGGCGTACAAGTGCGGAGGATGGCAGGTTGGTGAAAGCTCGTTCCGCGAGAAGGACGTCGTCGAGGCTCTCCGGGAGAAGATCAGGGGCATGCGGGAGAAGCTCGGTCCGGACGGCGAGATCATGATCGATAACCACGGCCGCTCCCGCCCGACGATCGCCATCAAACAGATCGAGGCGGTCCAGGAGTTCGACGTGCTTTTCTTTGAAGAGCCAACAGCCCCGGACAACCTTGATACGCTGCAAACGCTTAGAAACGCCAACCTGAGGACCGACCTCGCCACCGGGGAGCGATTGTTCTTCAGGTGGGGCTTCAAGGAACTGATCAATCGGCGGCTTGTCGATGTTATTCAGCCGGACATCTGCCACGCAGGCGGTATCTCGGAGTTGCGCCGTATCGCGGCGATGGCGGAAACCGAGTACATCAAGTTCGCTCCGCACGATCCCGCCGGGCCTATTTCCGTGGCGGCGTCGCTCCAAGTCTGCGCAGCGGCACCAAACTTCTTGATCCTTGAAACCGCGCGAGATATGCCGTGGCACGATCTCGTCCAGAAAACGCCGCTCGTCATCAAAGACGGCTACTTTGAACTTCCAACGGCGCCGGGCCTGGGAGTTGATCTGGACGAAGACGTAATCGCCAGTAGGCCATACCCGGACGACGATTACAGCGGCGGTTCATGGGACGCGCTGGACGGCGGCGTCGCGGACGTCTAGGGCCCTTATCCGATTACCAGTGATGTCGCCCCTTCTCCCAGCGGGAGAAGGTTGGGATGAGGGAGAAGTCCGGTAATTCAACACGCCGGGAGACCGGAATCGGTCCTCGCTATCAGCCTCGATCGCCTTCGCGCAGTATGTCGCCGAGGGCCTCTGTATGCGTGGCGTCGTTGATCGATATCGGGAACCAGCCCAGATTGTTAAATCGAAAACGGGATATCGATGTATTGTTAAGGGGGAACCGGCCGACCAGCCCGTCGTTAAATCCCATGATGTAGTGGAACAACGCCTGAAGGGCCAGTCCGTGGCTGACGATTGCGACCCGTTGCCTCCCCGGGCGTCCTACAAAATCATCGTTGAACAACAACTCGTCCTCCAGCCAGTTTGAGAATCGCCGCTCCACCTCCCTGTGTGACTCGCCATCGCCCGGCTTGAACCACTTGCCGCTCTCTGCCATGAGCAGCTTCACCTCAGGAGTGTGCACCTCCGTGACGGGCTGCCCGCGCCATTCAGGGACCTGACGCTCGATGATGTCGCCGGATTGTTCAAACGCTGTTTCGCCGATCCCCATGCCCTGCAGCATGCCCTGTGTGGTCTGAACGGTGCGAACCATGCTCGACGAATAGATTCGGTCAAATGTCCGGCCTTCGGCAGCGAGCCGTTCTCCAACAGCGAAAGCTTGCTTGTGACCGCGGTCGGTCAGCGGAGCGTCAAAATTCAAACCTGCGGCGAGGCCGCCATGGACGGTAAGGTTTGACTCTGATTCTCCGTGTCGGATAAAGAAGAAATCGGCCATGAAATCGGGATGGATCAAGAGTCCTCCGGTCTGAAAGGGTCGGATTACCGGTGATACCGGGATGAAGCGGGGGCAATCCTACAGGCGCGCAGTGCCGCGGGCCAACCGAGTCTCTCGCAGACCGTCATTCCCGAGTGGCCGGAAATCCAGACGCCGATATTGCATCCGGACCCGTTGTCCGCAGACCGTCACTCCCGAGTAGTCGGGAATCCAGAACGCCGATTGCCGCTCAAAGAGCGGCAAAACGCCCTCGGCTCGAATGTGATCGAGCCGTTCGTTTGATGTGGTGGACCGCGATTTACGGCTGTGGGAGATCCTTCGCCTCGGGCTCAGGATGACAATTCGGCGTCGCGCCCGACTCTTGAGGATCTTCGAGGAAGAGTGTTGGGCGGAGCAAGCGCCTCTCTTACACCCACTTCCGTTTCTTGATCCCCCGAAATAAACACCTGTAGGCTGTCGCCATGTCATCACAACAATCCATCGACCCGGCCCGAATCTCCGAAACCGCCAACCGGCTGCTGGAAGAGTTCCACCTGCCCGGCCTCTCGGTAGGCGTCGTTTCCGGCGACGACCTGGTGTACGCAGAGGGATTCGGCTGGGCGGACATCGAGTCCCGCAGAGCACAGGACCCGAATCTTCATCAGCGCATCGGATCGATCACCAAAACGATGGTCTGTCTCTGCACGATGGCCATTGTGGATGAAGGGAAGTTGTCGCTGGACGACCGCGTTGCCGATCTGCTGCCTGACCTGCAACTGAACGGCCACGGCGACACCCTCAAGCTCTGGCATCTGCTCACCCATACCGGCGGCATCGGGGAGGCTCCCACCGATGCCGACATCGCCGACCCCCTGAGCACCCTGTGGTCGGACGGCCCCGACATCCCGTCGATACCTGAGAAGTACCCGGACGGCATAACGATAGACGTCGAGCCGGGCACGAAATGGCACTACGCCAACCATGGCTGGATGCTCGTCGGTGAGATCGTCGCACGGGCGGAAGGAGCCACCATCGAGGAGGTGCTTGAACGTCGGATTTTCGAGCCGCTCGGCATGACCGTCACCGACAACTATGACCGGCCGGCTCAACGGCTCACGACCGGCTATCACCACGCGCTGACCCACGAGGATCTGGACCTGCTCGAACTACTCGGGCAGGTCGACGCAGACGAGCCGGTGGACGGCCACAACATCCGGGGCGAGTGGGTCTATGTGAACGGGCGGGCTGCGGGCTCCGTCCACTCCAACATCCCGGACATGGCCCGATACGCCTCGGCTCTGCTCCGCAACGGAGCCGGAATCGTGCGGCCGGAAACATTTGCCGAGATGCTCAAGCCGCAGTGGTGCCCGGACGAACGAATGGGCAGCCTCGGCTTCTCGTTCTTCCGCTCCAACCAGTTCGGGGAGTTCGTCTTCGGCCACGGCGGTGGAATCGCAGGCGGTTGGAACACCGATATGACGATCATCCCGGGCCGGAATCTTGGAATGATGGTGCACATCAACGGCTCGCTGGATGTCTCGGGAGAGGTGTACAGCCAGATCCTTCGATCAGTTCTTGGTGCTGCCGCTCCGGGATTACCGGGCATCGCGCTTGACCCGAAAGTCCTTGCAGCAGCCCCCGGTGTCTACTCGATGCCGCCCGGAAAGCTCACCAACTCCCGGCCCATCAGAACGCATGGCCGACTCCAGATAACGGAAGAATCTGGCGAGCTGATTCTGCGCTCCCGAAGAGGCGCATTCCGAAACGGGGTTCGCCTTCTACCGGCCGACAAGTCCGACCCGTTCTTCCTGGCGATAGACACGCCCGCCCTCCAGAAACCAAAGATCGCGCTGGTAACGAACACCGATGGTCAAGTAACAGGAATTCGACTGCCCCGGCTAGCCTGGATGGACCGGGACCACTCGCTGGAGCCGTGGGCGTAAGGGAGGTGGATCGCCCATAATGTTGCACTGATCGATATTTCGCGCCTTAGAGAGGAAGATGATGGCAGCCACCGTGACATACCAGACCGTTGACGGCGATCTTGTTGAATTCAACGTTCCCGATGCAAGTAAGCTCAGCTTCAGCGATAGTGGCGTGATCTTTTTACAACGCAGCGATAACTCAATCGCAGCCGTGTTTTCGACAGTCAACATTATCGGCGCCGTCATGGATTCTGAATGACCCGACAGCTCAGGCGAAACACTCCTCACGATGATGCTTCGCCCGGGGATCAATCCAACAATTTACTGAGAATGTAAGCCCCTACAGATATAGCGGCCACCGTCTTCAATCGCATCATCGCTTGAAGGTAAATGACGTTCGCATCAAGCGGCGAATCATTGATCTGGCTTTTCGCATCGAAAAAAACGAAGAGTCCTGCGCCGACCAGGAATATTCCGCCGCTCCCCCTGAGAATCCTGGAGAGGTGGATGCACACATCTTCGATTTTCCATGGATCACCACCAGGTGCTTTGGTACCGGGATTCACGCGTGGCCTCCGTATTTGTGGTGTAGCTCCGTCGCCGCATATACTCGTGGATCTGGAGTTCACAGGCCCCAACCGGCGGTCCGAAACAATCCCACGACAAAGTTGGACCCGCCTTGCGCAACGTCGCCGCACACAACCGGCAACTTACCTGGTTGAAGCGGATGTGGGGCAGGAGCCGGGCGAGTGAGACAATATCGAGAGTGCGTCGGGTGCCAGGGCTGGCTTATCAGCATCCAAAATGCATGAGACGCGCAGCGTTCGATACTGAATAAGCGGCAAATCGAACGTAAGATTCACTCCGTGCCGGGGTGGCGGAATGGCAGACGCGGCGGACTTAAAATCCGCTGTCCTAAAAGGGCGTGCGGGTTCAAGTCCCGCCCTCGGCACCATCTTTCGGTCCCTAACTGGCCCCTAT
>Ga0114996_10001419_pt1 | contig 32361 bp, 30 predicted proteins | sample ArcticOcean_MG_C_4_FD_87039 | JGI IMG/M metagenome (GOLD analysis project Ga0114996, IMG submission 87039) | Marine microbial communities from western Arctic Ocean - ArcticOcean_MG_CB4_134 | ecosystem: Environmental > Aquatic > Marine > Oceanic | place: Arctic Ocean: Canada Basin | collected... | reverse complement strand
TCACGAGGCAAGTCAAGGGACGGAGGGAACTAGCGAACGCGTGAGCAACACGAAGCAGGGGAGCCGTTGTACGAGAAGTTTCGTCAGCGAATCCGACTGCATATGCAGAAACCCAGCCCGACCATAGTCTCGGGTGGGATTCGCCCCCAGTTCCAGTACGGACACCCACTCGATGCCAGGGGACTTACAGTACGTGAGCGTGCGCGCTTGATGTCATTCCCCGATCATTTCGTCTTCAAAGGAGGAACGGTCATGGGAAGAGTGCAGACAGGTCAGGCCGTTCCACCGTTACTTGCTAAGGCGATAGCAGAGATAACGTTGTGAATTTTACTGCGTTTTTGTGAAATTGGATTTTGAATACTATATCATTATTTCTGTTTAGGGTTTATATGAGGTCTTTGTTATCATTAATTTATGAGTAAAATTACACAAAAACTGTTAACTGAAAAAATGATACCGATTACCCCTATGAATGGAGATATGCATGAGAAATTGAAAGTCGTCGTAGATGGACAAAGTGCTGAGTGCTATATTGCAAGTAGAATACATACAGGAAGTTCCAAAATAGTGATTCTGTTTGAAGAAGAGCACCCACAATTAGGATTTTCTATCGCTGCCAAAAACTTTCATTTTGAAGCACCAGGAATATTGAAAATAAAGGGTATAGAAGATATGCAGATCGCTATAGCTTAATCAAAAACTAATTTGTATTTTACAAATCTTATCCAAGATTTCGAAGTGAAAGCTCGATTGTGACTGAATCCGGATATTCAATCATCATGATTGCTTTCAATGCCTTCTCATCTTTTGTGCTGTTAGTTACAAGTTCAAGAAGACGCTTGTGGAAACGCATTTCCCAATGATCCCAAGTCTCTGCACCTTCTCCATCAGGAGCTTTTCTGCAAGGTACAACTAATTTACGAGTAGGTAAAGGTATAGGTCCACGAAGTTTAACACCAGATTTATCTGAAATTGCCTTTATGGTAGCACATACTAAATCTACATCTTTGTAATTGTCACCAGTTAACTTGATAGTAGTAACGACTGGCATTTAATTCACTCACCGGTCTTTTCTGCAAATCTAAGCTTTCTTCTCAATCTTCATGCAGACGCCAGCAGCCACGGTCTTACCCATGTCACGAATAGCGAATCTTGCAAGTTCAGGGAATTTATCCATCGGCTCAATAGCCATTGGCTTGGTTGGCCCGAAACGGATTAAAGCAGCATCGCCAGTCTTTAGGAACGGAGGGTTTGCTTCCTTAGTTTTGGAATTCTCTAGAAGTTCAACGAATCGAACTGCTACTTGGCTGGTATGGCAGTGGAATACTGGTGTGTATCCTACGCCGATAGCTTTGGGAATTTCCATAAGTTGAATTTGTCCAACGAATGTCTCATCGTGACGTACGAAACTAGGTGGGTTTTCTGGGTATCCAACAACATCTCCACGGCGGATATCAGTTGCAGCTAGACCACGAACGTTGAATCCAACGTTGTCACCAGGCTCTGCCTTAGCATGAACTGTGTGATGCATCTCAATTGATTTAACTTCAGCAGACTTTTGACTTGGGTTGAAAACTACAGTCTTACCTGAGTTTAGAGTACCTGTCTCAATCTTTCCTACTGGAACTGTTCCAATACCACTAATTTTGTAAACATCCTGAATAGGTAGTCTTAGTGGACGGTCAGTTGGTTTCGGAGGCATCTGGATACTGTCAATTGCTTCAAACAGAGTAGGGCCGTTGTACCATTTCATGTTTTCACTCCTGTTGTATACGTTCTCTCCTAAGAAAGAAGAACATGCGATCATTGGAACATCAGCTGGGTTAAATCCTGCCATCTTCAATAGATCAGATACTTCTGCCTTAACAGAGTTGTATTTATCTTCAGAGTAGTCTACACCGCTAATATCCATCTTGTTGATGTTAACTATTAGTTGTTTTACTCCTAGTACACGTGCTAAGAAAGCGTGTTCCTTAGTTTGTGCGTTTACTCCGTCGTTAGCTGCAACACAAAGAACTGCAGCATCTGCTTGGCTAGTTCCAGTAATCATATTCTTTACGAAGTCACGGTGACCAGGTGCGTCAATAACTGTGAAGTAATAATTTGGAGTATAGAATTCTTTGTGAGCAACGTCGATAGTAATTCCACGCTCGCGCTCTTCCTTCAATCCATCCATAACATAAGCCAGACCGAAACCTGCCTTACCTTGTTCTTTGGCAAGTGCTTCGTTCTTGTCAATTACGTGCTGTTCAATATGACCGCTATCTAGAAGTAGCCTTCCAACTGTTGTCGATTTTCCATGGTCAACGTGACCAACGAATACTATATTCAAGTGCGGTTTCTTTTTATCTTCCCATTGTGAACCCATATGATACACCCCTAAGGTAGCCCGCCGACCGTAGAGGTATATTTGAATCCATTCATCTTAATGAAAATATTAAGACGTTCCATATGTGATATTAACAAAGCCGCAGTTCATCGATATTCGAGTTCAATAATGAAATGTTTTATCTCTGTGTTGTGAGTTTTCTCATTTTGTATGTCGGCCGTCCATTCTCCGGGTAATTTACCACGTACTGTTGAACCACTAATGACCATCCAGACACAATGGTCATCTTCATCACAATCACCAGCATCCCTATTATCAGAGCCAATAGCTGAAGTATTTGCAACTTCATCATCAGTATTATTGTAAACATAAATATCTAGTATATTTTCTGCATCCACAGTAATTCCCCCTGCTCCATCATCCTCTTTGGGGTAAATTAGCTTGATTCTAAGGTAACGTATCTTATCATTAGTATCTGTATTATATGATAAAGGATATTCCCAAGACATAATTATTGGATCATTCCCTAAACGACGGTCAATCTCAAAATCAGACCAAACACCACGATAATTGACATATACTTTGGTTTCTTCTGAAGATGTTAAACCATTATTATCAATAACTGTCAAACGAATCTCCCAAGCACCTGCACTAATTGCTTCGCCTGAAGAAGGTAAATGCTCCCATTCGATTATTTCACCAGTTGCATCAATATCATTTTCTAAATCGCCATCATTGTCTGAATCATAACTAGTATCTAAGTCCCAATTCCATTCTATAATGTATTCTTCGGCATAGCAATTTGAATCATCAGGGTCACAACCAGCCCATGAATCAGAACCATCAAGAGTAACTTTGGTTGTGAAATCAACGGTCTTGTCACTTATTTCTTTATCTTCTTCACAAACCCAGACTAAAACAAAGCTTCCTGCTGCTGCTGAGTCCCCGTCGCAATCATCATCTTTTTCTGCACTAATATCAGCCTGAGGTTCTCTAGCAGTAGGATCAATGATATTGATAGTCTTCGCAGTTGTGGTTTCCAAAGAACCATCGCTTACTGTTAATTTAACTGAATACTCTCCATCCTGAGCAAAAGAATGTGTTGTTGTAAGTCCTGAACCAGTATTACCATCACCAAAATTCCAAGTAAATGTAAGTGAATCTCCATCAGGGTCGCTAGAACCTGCCGCATTGAATGTTACTTCATCACCTGAGCGAATATTGGAATTGGGATTTAATGAAAATGTTGCTGAAGGTGCGTTATTACCGCTAAATACTTCTAAACAACCTGCCAAGGGGGCGCTAATCATCAATAAAACCAACATAAATGCAAGTCCATGAACGCGGGCCATCATGCCTTGCGTGGTATCCGTGTATCATCAAACCTACGGCTCCCTGTAATAGGCATTAAAAGTCAAATAAAGACTTCTGGGTAGATGGATTTTTTGCATAATCTTTTAGTTGAGCCTCATCAAATTTCAATGCTGAAGTAATACGACCAAGTGATTTAGCCAATCTGTTAACGTAATATTGAGGATCTGGTTTAGGTGGTTCACCGCCTATTTCATCAACTAACCAAGCTTTAACTTCCATTGGACTTAATTTAGAATTTGTAATGATATAACCAACTTTCATACCAGGAGTAAACTGTAAACCCCGACTGATTCTTTCTTTGGCGGCGCGAACATATGGAAGACTGTCGGGGTTAGCATAAATCTTGTCAAATACCCATTTCCCAGATTTCTTATCCCAACTACCTTTACAAGAACGGCTGACTATCAAATCTGAAGTTTGTACCTTTCCTTGCTGGACCTCAGTAATCACTGATTTCGCTAAATTAATAGCACCATCTTCATCTCCTTCTAAGATTAATTCAAACATCTCAGTCATAGTTTTACTTAGTATACTAAAAGAATCAGTTCTTCTAACTTCATATCCTCGTATCAATAATTCTTCGCGTGGCCAAATTACTCTCCCAACATATCTTTTTTTGGCACCATGAGAGAAAAAGGCTGATAGGGCAGTCTCAAATTCTAACTCTGCACCTTCTCTTGTAAATTGATTTGCTAATTGTTCACCAAGTTTGATTGTTTCATCTTTGGCTGATTCCCAAGCTAATAATTCAGAACCTCCGGCTGGCTTTTTAGCGGGCGTGTTTTCTTCAGTACGAGTGCAAACAAATATGGAATCGGTATCAGAATAAACCACATCATAACCATCTTCCTCTAAATTCGAAATGATTGCAGTGATATTATACCTAGCCCATTCAGTAATACTAGCACCTAATTTTTCATGAGTAAAACGATAAAAACTTGATGCGAATACCCCATAAAATGAATTCATGAGAATTTTTACAGCATATTGTAATTGATCGTTAAGAAACGATTCATCTTCATCCCCTATTTCTAATGCTTGAGAATATGCTTTCTTGTACTTGTCTCTACTATCCATTAGACCTTGGAGAAGTAAAGGAACAAGTCCGACTCTATCTTCTTTGGATAAATAACGCGTTTCAGTAACCGGGGAGATAAAATGAGTAGGGTCTTTATCAGAATTTCGTATTAATGTTGTTGAGCATATATTATTTGAAATCATTATTGATGGATACATAGATTTGAAATCAAGAACAGCAACCCAATTCTTAACTCCCGGTTCGACTTCATGCACATAGCCACCTGCAATTTGTTCACGGCGGCCAGTAGTCCGATTTGTTGTTGGAATTGCAACACCATTTCTATCCGCTAATCTAACAACGAGAGAATCTATCCATTGGCTAGTAGTACCTGTTGATGCAGTTGCAACGGTTGTGGAAGATACTGAGGCCAACGCTTCTTTACGAGGTATTGATTTTAATTTATCAAGAATATCTAACGGCAATATTGTATCTCTAACACAATACTCCATTACTTCATCGGGCCTATTTGCCCATTCCATATCCATCTGGCTAGCATCAACATCTAATTTTTGCTTATCATCTTGATTTGGCCATAATAAATTGGACACGTATTTTAGAGACTCTCGCTGAGGGCTCAATGTTTGTCTTGCTTGCCACCAAGCATCTAGAGGTATACGGCCAGGTATTCTCCATACTCTATTTTTCTGCCTTTGAGGGAAAATTTTTCCCGGTTTTTTAACACCAATCTCATTTCTCGTAGCAGGTAAACGACCCCACCCAAACATTGCAGCCTGATCAGATAATGAATTCGGACTATTTTCTTCCGATCTCTCTAACATCCTTGGAAGATCAAAATTATCAATATTATATCCTGTAATAAAATCTGGGTCTTCTTCTCTAACTAATCTTGTTAGGCCTTCCATAATTTCTCTCTCAGTACCCTTATATTCCCGTATAGTCCTTTCACCGTTCCTATCAATAACTGCTGCTGCGCATAAAATAGTGTTATGTATTACACTTGTTTCTAAGTCATAAGAAAAAGTAACAAAGGGTGTAGGGAAGGGATCTGCTCTTTCGAGAGATGAAACATCACAATGCATTATCAAATCAACAGGATAAAGCCCTGCACCTCCTATTTGCCTTATTTTTTCAGCTACTTGTTCAGAATTAGTTGTCTTGGGAATTTCATCAGGTGCACGGTCACCGGCCCAGAGCACTTCCCCGGAAAAAGAAATATGAGGTCCTAAATCAAAATCCATGAGGAGTTTATGTATAATAAAAATATCTGAACTTGTAATATCCCAGCCATCCATAGACAATTTTTTTTGTAAAGCGTTGTAAACTTTGTATTCTCTAGAGGTAACATGGATTCTCCAATGAGGTTTTTTTTGACCATTATACAATTTATTTCCTAACTCAATAGGTTCTCCTAAAACTCTGCTATCACTAGTAACTTCATCTAAAGAAAGGTTAGGTGATTTTGAATTACTATTTGTCATAGGGTCAGATATCTCAATGTAGGGTTTAAATCCATTAACCAATAATAATATCGAATGACCAGATTTAGAACGGCACCATAACTCGATTGAAGTTTTTTGAGAATCATACAGCCAGTCACGCGAAGACCCGGAAATTATGCAGGCTTCATCTCTCCATTCCAATCAACACACCCTAGCCTATCATTAAGGCGTATCATGCCTATCCTTGTGAAGTTCTCCTAATGCTATTTTGTGTTTGATTAGGCACAACCGTTGAAAGCCGCCCCCTCTCCCAAGCAATTGATTGAGGCCTTTATGATGTCAGATGAATCTAAGCCGGGTATAGAGTGGGATAGTCTGACATTTAGTTTTACAGAAACAGATAGAATGTATATAACAAGTTGTAAACAAGGGGAAGAATGGAAAACAGGAGTTATGCAAGACTATCAAGATTTGAAAATATCACCTGCTGCTGGAGTCATAAATTATGGTCAAGGATTGTTTGAAGGCTTAAAAGCTCGAAGAGCAGAAGATGGAAGAGTTCTTTTGTTTCGACCGGAATTTAATGCACGAAGATCAGCAGATGGTTGTAGGAGACTTGGGATGCCCCCTGTATCTGAAGATATGTTCTTAGATGCTGTAAAAAAAGTTGTACAAGAAAATATCCGTTGGTTACCTCCAACTGGAAAGGGAGAGTTATACATTCGACCACTAATTTTTGGAAGTGGAGCCATTTTGGGTGTTGCTCCAGCACCAGAGTTTACTTTCCTAATTTACGCAGTACCGGTTGGACCATATTTCAAGGGAGGAATGAATCCTATCTCTTTGAAAGTTTCAGATGAATTTCATAGAGCAGCTCCGGGAGGTTCTGGTGGAGTAAAGGCAATTGGAAACTATGCACCTGGTATGATGCCATCAAAAAATGCAAAAGCAGAGGGTTATGCTGAAATCATTTATCTCGATGCTGTTAATCACAAGTACATAGAAGAAGTTGGTGCAGCTAATTTCTTCTGCATTAAAGATCAGGTAATATATACACCTGAACTTACTGGAACTATCTTACCAGGAATTACTAGAATGTCCACCATTGAATTAGCAAGATCACTAGGTTATGAAGTGCAAGAAACAAAAGTTGACATTGACTTTGCAATGACCGCCGATGAAGCATTTTGTGCAGGGACGGCAGCAGTTATATCTCCAATCGGATCTATAGAGCATGTAGGAAAAATTGCAAGTTACTCTAATGGAGGAATTGGAGAAATAACGCAGCAACTATATGTTGCTTTGACAGATGTCATGAATGGTAATGTTAAAGATCAATTTGGATGGACCTTAGAACTCTAGTTATTTGCGGCCAAATTTCTTTTTTCTCTGGCCACCAGTATTTCCTTTGAATGATTTTCTCTGAGTTCGGATTTGGCGATCTCCTTTCTTCTGAGATTTTTTATTTTGTATTTCATCATTCTTAGATTCTTGGAAATGATGGCGAAGACGAAGTCCAATCGTTCGCATTACGCCTTCTTTTGATTCTGATTGAGTTACAGAAATAGCTTCTTGAGTTGAAAGAATAAGTCGTCCCTCTTTCGAATGAGGTCGGGATGGATGACTAGACGCAGCATCGCGTTTCATTTTGGAAAGGCCGGAATCACGTGCAGCCCAGACTATAGCATCTAAACTTGGATTTGGAATTGATGCTTCTTTCGGGACTCTTCGACCCTCTGATCGAGATAGTTTGGAATCGAAATATCTAGTCCAAAGTATCATCTTTGACTTGTCCGCCGTCATGCTATCGCTTACTCCGCGTTATTTGACTAATTTGAGGGCTTCGACTGAATCATTCTTCGATAAGAATGCCAGATACTACTCCATCCATGCCTGGTCGGCTAGTGACTTTTACTTTGCCTAGTTCGGTCTGAAGGATTGCCCCTTTAGTAACTATATTACGACGAACGAAGTTAAGATTAGCCTCATTCTCAATTACATTTGAAATTGTAGAACGAGTAGTCTTACCATCCTTTGAGTGGACGTTTACAGTATATGCTGAAGTAACTCTAACTGTCTGTGAACCAGCATTCTTTCGGTACTTTTTAGAAGTATCTTCACTACCTACAAAAGCATACTGAGTCTCGCTAGAAATCTCTGTTCGGCGCTTGCCTCGATAACGGTTTGGTCGCTTCAAGCGTCCACCGGTTGCCTTGCGTCGAGAGATACCATGCCACTTTGCCATGCAAGTCGCCGACTTGACGCCCTTATTTCAATAGATTGGAATAAACAAGGACAAAGAAAATAGTATATTTCATTCAAAAAGACAATTGCAATAGGTAAATTTCTAACAATTTAGCCTAAGTATAGTTGAAAGACAATATCCTCTCAGAACTACTTGTGAGTGAGAAGAGACTTCGTCGGCGGACTCCTGTTAGATGGAAGCAAATACGTAAAGAAATGCAGGAAATATCTGAGAGAATCGGAGTGGAATTAAATCTATCTAGCTCTTTCTTAGAAAAAGGACATTTCCAAGAAATGGACCTGATTCTTGTTGATAAAATTCCCCTTGCTATTCAAATTCAAACAGACTCAGAGAAATTATGGTATCCTACAATTAGAGGCGTGTTGGCGTGGGAAACCGAAAGAAGTTGGGCTGCTGTTGATCATGGTGCTATACCTTTTTTGATGAATGGAGCAGATTGTATGGGGGCAGGGGTCCATCAAGCAGATCCAAATATAGAACCCGGGGATTTAATGTGGATTAGAGATCAACAACACGGTAAACCATTAGCAATAGGTATGGCTCTCGTAAGTGGAACAAAAATGGCAGAAATGACGAAAGGTAAAGCGATTAGAACCATTCATTGGGTTGGAGACGAACTTTGGGAACTAGAAACATGAATCAATAGGTTTCATTTGTAAGAATCGCTTCGAATAGTTATGCACAAACTCATCGCAGTTACCATTGTTGTTCTTTTAGCATTCAATGTTGCTGCTTCAGAAGGAGGATTGAATGAAGATACTGATCTTGCTGAAACTAATATCTCGGTAATAAATGCAGACAATATTATCTATGCAGAATCTGATTTCAGTATCTCTCTAATTCTTAAAGATGGAGAAATGGATAATGTTAGTGGAATTAATTGGATTACACAAGTTTGTATAAACACAGGAGTCTGTTATCCTCCAAATACTATTGAGATGAATACTGGTGATAATGAAACTTGGAATGGCATAGTAAATATTGATGAAGATGCTACATATTTGAACTGGAGAATTGACTTAATTGATTCTAATGAAAATACTACAAGAGTACCTGAAACTGGATTTGGATGGAAAATTTGGTCTGATTGTTGGTATGATGGAAATAATTGGGGTGGGAATGATAGTTCATGTTGGCCAGAAGATGAGGATGATAGCGTTCCAGGATTCATCGTGCCACTTACTTTGGCAGCAATAGGAACAGCAGTATTGATGACCCGACGCGACTGAGCAAAATCATGGTCGAAGGTGCTGAAGAGTCAGAGTTTATTAATTTGGAGTTTTTTGAGCTATCAAATGAAGAAATGAAAGAACAAGCATCTGGCTTCTTTGAATTAATGAATAAAAGACGGACTACAAGGCATTTTTCGGATAAAGATGTCCCTCGAGAATTAATAGAATACGCAATAAAAACTGCAGGTACAGCACCGTCTGGTGCTCATTTACAGCCTTGGACTTTTGTCGTAATATCAAATAAAGATTTGAAAACAAAAATTCGTCAAGCTGCTGAAGCAGAAGAAGAAAAAACATATTCTGAAAGAATGCCGGAAGCATGGGCTGAGTTATTACGCCCTTTGGGCACAGACTATGTCAAAGAACATATTACTGATGCTCCATGGATTATTGTTGTTTTTAGACAAACAAAAAGAGTTCGAAAAAATGGTGAACTAGGACCTACTTACTACTCCCAAGAATCTTGTGGTATTGCAGTAGGACTTTTTATTGCAGCCATACAAAATATGGGGCTAACTACACTCACTCATACACCATCTCCTATGAAGTTCCTGAGAGAGTTATTAGAACGCCCTGAACATGAGCATGCTATGCTCTTGATGCCTGTGGGATATCCTGCTAGTAATGCAAAGGTTCCTAATCTAACTAGAAAAAAAATCAATGAAATATCTGAATGGTTTGATTGAACAATTCTTATTCAGTTGTTGGAGGCGTAAAGAAAATCAGTGCTATGCCTGAACCTATAATCAATAGTCCTCCAATGATAACCTTAGTACTCAAAACCTCATCAAATAATATTATTCCATAAATTGTTGCGATTATTACTGTAAGGTAAGAAAAAGCACTAACCCAAGCTGCATTTGCCTTATGATAGGCCATTGTTATTCCAACTTGGCCGCCCCCTGCACCAACACCTATACCAATCAATGCAGCAACCATTTCCCAAGTAAGATTTGATAATCCGGGTACTGCTTGAATTACTGAACCCAATATAGAAAACGCTGCAAACCAGAATACAACTGTCGAAGGAGAATCAGTTTTTCTTAAATCACGAACAAAAATATATGCTAAACCTGCAAAAAAACCTGACCCTAGGGCTAGTAAAGCATTAGGATCAATACTATCTAAGTCAGGAGAAACAATTAGAACAATTCCAATAAATGCAGTTATGAGTAAAAACAATACTGATGATGATACTTTTTCACGAATAAGGCTGCCAGATAAAAGAGCTACAAATAAAGGAGCAGTATATTGTAATGTTACTGCTTGCCCTATTGGAATTAAAGAAAGAGCTGAAAAATAAAGTATCATGGCAATCAATCCCATTAGACAACGTAAAAACATCTTTTTTGGATCATTCATTCTGAGACTAGATCCTTGAAATTGAGCGAATATTAACACAGCCAAGGCAATAACTAAAGAACGTACAAAAATGATCATCCAAACATCTGCATTTAGTGAAGTCCATTTCACAAGTGCATTCATTGTTCCAAAGCAAATACTTCCAAATATCATCCAAAGAACTGCAACCCTAGGAGAATCAAGAGGAACTTTAGGATCAGATGAAACATAGGAAGAAAGATCGGGGCCATTTTTAGCTAACTCTGACACAGATTCTAATCCCCGACCGAGCCCTTTAGATGACATCTTAAACAAGGCCCCATCTTTGTTCTAAAGAATTGGAAACCCCTTGATAATCTTGGCCACCATTACTGTTTGGGTCATGTAAGTGAATAGGGACTCCATGACTGGGAGCCTCTGCTAATTTGATATTTCTACGAATAGCTGGTTGAATTACAAATTCAGGTAAATGTTCTAAGATTTCAGAAGCAACCTGTTGATTTAGAAGGGTGCTTGCGTGCATGGTCAATAAAACACCATCAACTCCTAATTGTGGATTAAGAAGATTCCTAACTTCTCTAATGGTTCCTGCCAACATTGCTAAACCTTCTAAAGCAAAATACTCAGTTTGAACAGGTATCAATACACCATCACTTGCAACTAATGCATTGATTGTGACCAAACCCAATGAAGGAGGTGTATCAATTATGACAATATCATAATGTGGTAACAATGGCTCTAAAGCCTCTGTTAACTTTCTTTCTCTTCCTAATTGGCGTAACATTTCTTGTTCCAAACCAACTAAACTACGATCTCCGACAATCATATGCAACCCTTCAACTGCTGTTGCATGGCGAGCGGTAACTGCAGTTTCGGGAGATAATATAAGATCTCTAGTTGTGTGTTTCACCTTACTTTTATCAACTCCTAACCCTGTCGCACAATTACCTTGAGAATCAGCATCTACTACCAAAACTCTATGCCCACGTAAAGCAAGTTGTGACGCAATATTGATCACAGTAGTTGTTTTTCCAACACCTCCTTTCTGATTGATTACAGTAACTACTCTAGCGCGACCACTAGGGGTTGGGATTGGAAAAGGTAAGTCTAATGGTCTACTTGTTTGATGTGTAGTATCTTCATTTAAACTATCCGTAGAAGTATGAATTTCCTCCTCTTCGGTAAATTCTACATCAATTATCAATGGAACATTTTCAACTTCAGGAAGTCGATTGTCGTCATTGTTGATGGACATACAAGCGCCTTCGGCGCTTAGAAGGAAGTTGAATGTGCCGCTACGATTGGTGACTAATAAGTTGAATTCTATAGTTACTGAAGTGAGCCGATTACTTCTGCCCAAGCAAGCATCCGCCCAGTTTGGGCATCCATTACAAAATTGATATTGTGTTTACGATCAGATTCTGTCCATTCTCTACTTCCCACCACTGTAACTTGGCCTTCAGTTAAATCTCCAGGTAAGAATGAAAATAAATCATTATCTTCAGAGACTGAAAGCCTGTAACCATAATTAGTTTCTTCAGACCATGAAGAATCTGGCTCATCTAAAGAAGAAGTTCCTAGAGAGTTTGCTAAATCTTGGTATCGGTTAACATCAAGAATTCTATGCTCCAGATTCTTCAATGTATGAGTTGATGGTATCGCATCTTGGTTCCAAGTAACTTCGCCATCATTTCTTCCTTCATCATCAAAAGAACAGGCATTATTGGATAATAAACTTACTATCGCCCATCCTGAGGTCTCATCGGAGCGTACCCATGATAAATTCCATTCTTCAAATTCTTTTACTGAATATATTCCTTTCCAAATATATCCATCCGCATCAACTGCAATAGTAATGTCGTGCCCTGAATAATTAGCACGTAAGCAATTAAGCGCATCTTCTAAACTGAAACTCCTTATTTCTGATTCATCCCACATGGCAGTTGACCAATCTTTCTTTGCAACTTCACTTAATTTATCTTCACCTGGTCCAGGTCGACCGGCATAAGTAGAGCCCCATGGTATGAATTTAGAACCTGAATCTGATGCTATTCGGCTCATTTTCATCTTAATTATCAAAGTTCCCTCAGGAAGTGCTGCTTCCGTCGCAGTACTCTCAATAAAACTACAATCAGATGTGCTCTGATCTTTATCTATTAAAATATCAACTTCTTGTTCAACGGCCCAAGGGATACCATTTTTGACTAAAATATCAATATGCATTCGACCGAGGCATCTTTCAATCTCTTTATGGACAATTTTAACGGGATAAACAAGACCGTGTTCACCATGGTTCTGTTCAGCACCTACTGTCCATTTCCAATCTTTGTTCCAGTCAGCAATTGAGTCAGATTCCATACCAGATTGCAGCTTAATATCTCCGAAAAATTCATGTAACTCAATTGGAGATAAAGGGAAGGTGAGTATTGTAGCGATACCATCGAGGTTGCTAAAGCCATCTGCACCAAAAGTTACAATATTTGCATTTGTTTTCTCTTCTTCAACATCAGTAAAAGATATTGCAGATTCGGATCTTAGAAGACTATGTTCTGTTAACTCATCGTAAATATTCGTAGTCATTAAAAGTTCATTACCTGATAATGACCAACCGAGATTCCCGCAAATGTTAGTCTCTCTCCAAGTCTTACCCTCTAAATCAAGGTTAAGATCATGAGTGATTTGCTGCTGAATTGTGAGATGAGAACGCCCATAAGCATCTTTAGCATCAATCGTACCATAAAAATCAGGATTAGAAGATTGTCTATCTATAGGATGTGTGACTTGGGAATTGTCGCCTTCGATTATAGCAATTGAGCCAGTACCTGAAAGACCAACGGTCAATTGATTACAGGCATCTTGAATCGCAGTTTCAGGCAATGCATCCCTTAGTAAAGAAACCATTTCATCGCCATCTAAAATTATTTCTCCATCACTCAGAGTGAATGTCATGGAATCGCCATAATTTAGAGGACGAGCCTGAAACGAGGAGTCAGCAGAGAGAAAATATACTACTCCAGCACCCACTAATAGAACAACCACAAATATGGCAGATATTTGCTGCCAATATTTCTTGAAAATATCTAAGGAAGGGAGAGTGATAGTGAGAGATGGTTGTTCAATAATCTCTCTTGGTTTTTCATCTTCTGCTTCTTTGTCCAGCATAGGAGTGTACCAAGGATCATTTTCTTCTAAAATTAAAGACTCCACAACTTCATTATTTGAAAGAAAAGGGGGTTCTTCGATGATTTCTGCCTCAAATATCTCTGCTTCCATAATTTCATCTGTAGGAATAGGTGCAGAATCAATATCTATAGTTTCTTTATCATCAACACGAGAAATTAAACGATCGATCGCATCATCAATCTCTCTAGATGATCGAATCTTATCTTTAGTTTTAGGAAGCGAGGGGGGTGTTTTATCCGTCTCAATATTTTCTCCATCAATAAATAATTCTTTATTGTTCTCATTAGTAGATAAGTTATCCAATATTCTAACTATTAAATCTGCTTTCTTACCTGAGATGAATAATTGCTCTTTTTTACATATTTCTCTTAACTCAGAAACCTTCATTTTTGATAATGAGTCGAAGGTAAAGGACTCGTCGTCGGCCATAGTTAACAGGCCTAGTCCAATAGACGGGTCTTTCAATACCTTCCTTCATCTGTGTTGCAGAATGGCTACTAGTGGATAAAAATACCATTCGCGGAGCCAAAGGACTCAAGAACTATTGGGGCTCGCGGCGGATTATGGACCCTCGATTGGTGATACTCTCTCGTGGGCCGCAATTATACTCAACGAAACGTCTTGTAAAAGAAGCTGAGATGAAAGGATGGGCAGTTAGAGTTCTAGATCCTCTAGTACTTACTCCAGTAGTTGATGATAAAGGTGGAAAAATTTTCCATAAAGGATGGCCAGTTGAGTGTGAGGCTGTAATTCCAAGAATTGGATATTCAATTACTGTAAGGGGGGTACCTATAGTTCGGCAATTTGAAAGAATGGGCGTTATTGTCATGAATTCTGGAGACGGTATAGAAAGAAGTAGAGACAAATTAATAGCATGTCAAATGATGTCTGCAGGAAATATCCCTGTCCCTATAACAGCACAAGTGGTTTCGTGGGAAGATACAAACAGAGCAATTAGTAGAGTTGGTGGAACTCCTTGTGTAGTAAAATCAACTGAAGGGACACATGGTGCAGGTGTCTTCTTAGCACATACTGACCAACATGCTCGTCAATTAGTATTCCAGATGCTAGAAAGAGGAATGAGACCTTTGGTTCAGGAATATATCGAAGAATCTCATGGGAAAGATATTCGAGCATTGGTTGTAGGTGGAAAAGTAGTAGCATGTATGCGCAGAATAGCTAATGGAAACGAATTTCGTTCGAACTTTCACTTAGGGGGAACTGTAGAAAAAATCGATATTGGACCAAAATTTGAAGAAATTGCTATTAAAGCAGCAAATATCTTAGGATTAGAAATTGCAGGAGTGGATTTACTAGAATCAGAAAGAGGGCCTTTGGTTTTGGAAGTAAACTCAAGCCCAGGATTAGAAGGTATTGAGAAGGCATCAGAAAAAAATATTGCTGGGGCAATTTCAGAAAGACTGAATCAGCTAAGAAATTCTAAACAAGAAAATAATGACTTGGCCATTGAAAGTCAAGAGTTTGATTCTAGTAAAACTAGTGGAGTTTCAGAATTATAATTTTTGATATCGGCATCTTTCGGATTACAATAGAAAAGGCACCTCATCTATGAGAACAAGAGAAGCATTCAAGTTCAATCAGGGAATCTTGAGCCTGTCCTTACGGGACATGGGATGCGCGTCGTTCGCGACGATGAGGCGAGGGAATTGACAGAACAGAATGAAAGAATTGAGGACTTTGGGGGAAGTAAAGACCCTGTAAGTGAGTCAAATTTGAATAGTACTGAATTATTAATTCATACCAAACCTCTCCCTCAACGCCTCCAAAGATTAGCACTTTTACCTTGGTTTGATTGTTGGTTACAGCAACTAAGAACCGAAAAGAAAAGTGAACATACAATCAGAGCATATGTTGTTGCGGCAAAAACATTCACTACTACTTCACTACCAGGTGAAAAAACTGAATCTTGGGATATAGTAAAGGAACGTCGAGTAACAAAATTATTCACAAGAATTGAACCAAATAATGGTAGGATCGACGCATGGCTAAACACAATTGGAGATTTGCGTCCAGCCACGATTAATGCAAGAATTGCAGCGATAACGCATCTTCTAAAGTGGCTAGGATACTCAATTCCTGAATGGATTCAGAGACCTGCTAGATCAAGGTCTTTACCTAGAACTTTGGGGAAAAATGATTTACAAAAAGTTAGACTTGCGGCAACTAGATCAGAAGATCCAATCGCCTTTCCAATAATCACAATGATATTAGATACGGGGTTAAGATGTTCAGAAATTTGCAACTTAGATTTGGACGATGTCGACCTAGATGATTTATCTGCCCTAGTAATAGGTGGAAAGGGAGAAAAAGATCGTACAGTACTTTTTACCAATGCTACATTAAATGCACTTGAAGCATGGAAACCAATAAGAAATGGGAGACTAAAAACTTGCAGTAGGAAAGAAGATGAGAGGTCACTATTCTTTTCAAGTAGAAGTAGAAGATTAAATCCACGCTCAGTTCAAAAATTGCTAGACCGAATTGCTGATGCTTCAGATATACCTAGAACAAGACTCAGCCCCCATGTACTAAGGCATTCATTTGCTACTGGATTATTAGAAAGAGGAGCAGATTTAGTGACAATACAGAGACTTTTAGGTCATGCCAATATATCTACCACAAGAGTATACTTGGAAATTGGTGATCAAACACTAAGAGAAATTTATCATAGAGCACAGGCATCTCCGAGCATAACGGAATCTGAAGATATTTTAGTAGTTGAAAATATAAAGGGAAAAACGCCAATAATTAAGTAATTATTTCCGAGCAGGGTTCTTTTTGTTGTCTCTCTTATCAACATTTTCTGGACCTTGCCATTCTCTATTTGCAGACATATCATTGCCATAATGGCCAAGGATAGGACAATGTTTTCCAGCACGGCATCTGGAACAATTATCATTAGGAGGTTTTTCTACAGTCTTTACAAGACGTCCATACTTCCTCCTAGGCATGAGAATAAATACTATCGACGGGACTTAGAAGTTGTTATCCCTTCATCACAATAATTCACACATTTATGAGTCGACTTGATGTTTAAGTCTCACTACGGATTGTCGTGAAAGAAGGTTCTAGTTCCAGAAAACCGCTTGGTTGCGACCCAAATAGTAGTTTACTGTACGCTCAAGTTATTTCAGGAGAACCAAAGATGGTTATAGATGAAGATGGTTTCCTTCGGTCTATTAACTGGTATAATAAAAAAAATAATATTTTTCTTGGAGATGTGGCCAATGTATCTATCCGATCTTTAGGCCCGCATGACCCTCCTAAATTTATCAAACAGCCAGAATATGATGAGCAAAAATGGACCCTAAGATCATCGGCTGGAGAATTGAAAATTAAGATAACAAGCGATTCATATTGGGGCTTTGGCTTATTTTCTAAATGCTTCTTCAATGAAATTGAATTGACAGGCCCCCTTTCACTAAGAGCAAAATGTGTGCACGATATTATGGCATCATTGGGTCGAAATCCATGGGAAGCAAGTAGGGTTAAAAAATTTGAAAGGAAGACAGATGCGACAATAAGTGAACATGGTAAATGTTGGGAAGAGTTAGTTAAATATGCACGAGATGAAATGGAAGAAGAAATAAAAACTGTTGAAGAATCTATCAAATCTCTTATTGGGACTGAGAAAGGAATTGAGAAAATATTAGAATCTGCAAAATTCGCTATAGAAGATGCTCGGGCTGCTCTTCAAGATAGAAATGCACCAGCAGTGGAAAGAGCACTAGGGAGAGCAATTACTTTATTGGTTGAAGCAAATCCTGATACTGAAGTTAGATCTTCTGAATTAGAATCTATGAGTTCTAGGGTGGAATATATTGATGCAAAAAATAATCCTGATCGAATTGTTGCATCAGATTTGTTAGAAAGCGAGATTGAACTTGTGGATCTAACCGAATCAGAATAAAATCAAATTCCGAAGGTCTTACCTAACCAACGAATAACACCATGGTTAGCAAGATAAACGATGACAGAGAATGCTATACAAATGAAGTATATTGTACCTCTTGATATCTGAATCGCGTCTTCAGACTCTTCATCAAAGTAACGAATTAAACCAGCTGCTTGCTGAATTCCACTGCCCTTCTTGTCCTTAGCCATCGCCTTGCCGACCTACATAGAGTATTTCAACGCGGCGAATCATTGAATTCAAAGAAATACTGAAAAAATTATCTTAGAAAATCTGAATTAAGGGTCTAGTGTTTCAATCAAAACACAGCCACCATCAAGTTCGACAATACAAGAAGCTGCATCCATTGCAGTTTCAAGACCCATGGTCATTAGGATTTCTCGACGAGACCCGTTATCGGACTGAAAAATTAGTCTATGACTTAGGGCATCAAGTACTTGTTTATCGACAACCTGCCAGACCCATTCGTCTCTTTCAACGTTAATCAAAGCTTCAACCGGCACTAATGGCCCTTGTTTAACTCCATTTGTTCTAGCTCTTTTCAACAACTCTGCTAATTTTCGTGAGGCACCGCCTTTATCAGTTCGAATTGGATCTCCAGTTTCTTTAGCTATACGTCGTCTTAATCTCGTCATGTGCATCCCAAATGCGGAAACTACCGCAACCCTTGAGGGTTTGTTTGAAGGTATAACTATTTATGGAAAACTAATCTTGAAAAGTGGGTTTTTCTCAGTAAAAAAATAATTCCGAGAATGAACTTGTCAATAATGCTCTTCCGTTTGGTTCATGGCTAATAGGTCAACCGTTGAGATATGAGCATAGATGAGCGCTCGTGGGAAACCATTGCATCGGAGAGTATTCTTCTCAGTGCAGTTAGATGTTGGAGAAACGATGCTGATAAATGGTTGAAACATTCTATAGAAAGATTATCCGAAACTGTTAGAGTGAACCCGCTTAGAAAGGACAAAGATTGGGTGGAAAAATGGCTAGAGGAAAATGGCGCAGAGAAAATAGACTGGTTTACTGGCGTTGGTAGTGCATGGAAACTACCTTTTGAAAGAGGTAAGGCAGAAAATAATGTGAAAATAATGCTATCCGCACTTCACGAAACTGGAAGATTAACCCGTCAAGAAGCAGTTTCAATGATTCCAGCTATTGCTCTGGATGCACAGCCTGGTGATTTAATCCTTGATATGTGTGCTAGCCCTGGTTCTAAAACTACACAAATTGCTGAACATCTGAATGGGAGAGGTGTTGTAATGGCTAACGAAGTAGTAAACAGCAGAATTAATACATTAGTTGCTAATACTAAACGTCATGGATCTATTACGCCAATCATTGTACATCATGACGGGAGATTTATTCCTAAAGTTCTACAGAATGGCTTCGATAGAATTCTAGTTGATGCACCTTGTACTGGTTCTGCTACAACAAGGAAAAATCCTGATGTTTGGAACAAATGGCTACCCTCAGGAGGACGGGCTCTTCATAAGTTACAAATTGAATTACTAACCAGAGCAATAAAACTCACCAAACCAGGAGGTAGGATAGTTTACTCAACATGCTCCCTAGATCCTGTTGAGAATGAAGCTGTAATTGCAGAAATTTTGAGAAAATGTGACTATCTCTCTTTGGCTCCAACTTCAAAATTGATAGGTAAAATTCCCGGAAAAAAAGGGTTTACAGAATGGCCCAATCTAAATGATGAAGGGCAAGTTTCTGAAATTATAGGAATTGAAAATTCAATGTTATCTCCTATGGAAAGTAAAATCAAAGAACAACTTCCAAATTGTTTACGAATTTGGAATGATGACGTCGATGCAGGAGGTTTCTTTGTCGCTGTATTGATAAAATCACCAGACTATGAAGAGTTAAAGATAGAAATTGATAGAGTTCTAGAACCTGAACAAATTAAACCTGATGAAATTGGTTTTCCACAACCCATAGACTCTGAACTATCTGCAACGCTAAAGAAAACTCTAGGATGGGAACAAGAACATTTATGGAAAAGAGGGAAAAATATACTATGGTCTACTCCCGAAGCTAAGGAAATTTGGAAATTGGATCGAAGAAAAAGAAGTGGGAGAACGTTCATTCCAGGAAATCGCTGGAGACCCCTAAAAGTCATACATCTGGGACTATTAACTCTAAAGTTAAATGGAAATGAAATTGAAAGAATTGTAGGTAAAGCAGTTCCAAAAATTATCCAAGATATTCAATTTGGGAAATCAAATGTAAGTAGTCAAGTAATTGATGAATTACTAATCGGTAAGGAACCTCCAGCCTATGAAATAAGTCTAGAACTGGATAAAATAAGAGGCGGACACATATTAGTTGAGAATAATCAAGAAACTTGTTTGCCTGTTTGGATAGGAGGGAGAGTATCATTGATGATTTCTGAACAAGAGAGAAGGATATTAAGGGCGCAAAGAAAATTACCTATTATTTTAGATGAAGAAGAATGAGTGGGAAATTGGACAAATGAATAGAATGTTAGTGAATTAGGCAGCATATGTTCAATAACCGTGCTCTTAGAGGGCTATTTATGGTGAGTATTTGTTAGATGAAATTGATAAAAGAATAATCAGAGTTTTAGAAAAAGATGCAAGGACTTCTCTGCGAAAAATTTCAAAGCGTGTTGATGTATCCCTTGGTACTGTCTCAAATAGAGTGAAAAAAATGGAGAAGAATGGAGTAATTAAGGGATATTCAGTTATTCTTAATCCTGAGGAAATAGGATGGGAATTAAATGTTGTAATCGGGTTAAGGATTCAAAAAGGTAGGCTGATTGAGATTCAAGAAAAGATTGCTAAGGATTCTAGAGTTCACGGTGTATATGATGTAACAGGAGATTTTGATTCAATGGTTATAGCTAGAGCTAAAAACAGAAAAGATTTGGATGATTTATCGAAAAATGTACTATCGATAGATGGCGTGGAAAGATCAGTTACTCACCTTGTTCTTAATACAGTTAAAGAAAAAACTGCATCATTACCAAATGAATAAATCATAATTCAGATATTATTTCATTGAATAAATTAGAATAAGGGTTAATTGACTCCACAGTACGGCATTCAGATTTAAGTTGCCTAGATAATACTGATCGTAATCTCTCATCTATTTTTACATCCATTGATTCCAAGCGTTCTCTAAACGAGTTTTGAAGAGAATCGCCGGTTCTGTCCCAATCCATTAGTAGAATTATTTTAGGGGACCCATCAAGGGCTAAGTTTGCACCATATTCTTCATACAAATATGCAATCATTCTAGATCTATCCCATCCTCTATTAATTGTCTCAATTATTCCTGAAAAACCAAGGTCACGTAAACATTTCACATCTTTTATACCCTCAACTAGTATAGGACAATTAAAACCTCCATTGTCCATTTTACGGTTTCGAATAATTGATTCATGTATCGCTATTGCTGCAATCAAAAATCGTTCTTCGTGAATATTGGAGAACTCTTTTGTAGGCATATTTATTCACCAATTAAAGAGAAGATATGTTCATGTTTAACATTCTTTATCCGAATTAATTTACGTCGACTCTTGTGACCCTTTTCAAGAGAAACATGTGTTTTATTAACAGATGCCCATGAAGATATTAATTCCAATAATTCTGAATTGGCTTTACCAGAAATTGGAGGCGAAGTTACTGATACTTTCAGCCTACCTCTCCATTTCCCAACTCCTAATATCTTTTTCTGACTAGAATTTGGCTGTATGTCAATAAATATTAGAATGTCCTCACCAGACTCCGCTAACCATCTCTGTGACATTTCAATATAGTCCTGTGGAGAAGAGTATAGAAATTATTCTAATGGCTGCCTCTAAGCAGTTACGAAGTTCACTATCCGCGACACTTATGAATAGGTTTCACTCGCATGGAAACGAGATTAGCATGGCTGTGACCTCACCTCTCTTCGACGTGTTATGGGATGAGTATATTCTTTGGTCCTTGTTCGTAGGAGTTTTGACCTTCGGGTGGCTATACCATCACTCCTTTGCATATCGATCTATAGATGGTGAGAAACCGCCTAATGTTGATGGAATAAAGGTAGGAGTTTTTCCAAAACACAATGATGATCTGAAATTAGAGGTCGCGTGGACAGTACTGCCATTTCTTCTAATTATTTATTTGACATACATTTCATGGGCGCCATTAGATCATGTGTGGGCAGCACCTGGCTCTGAAACACGAGGAGATGAGTGTTTAGAAGGAGAATCTTCTTTGAATGAGTTCGATGCGGATACAGGATTTGTTTATTCAGAATGTTTTCATGTTATCGAAATAACAGGCCAACAATGGTTTTGGTCTTTTGATTGTAATCCAGATTTAGATGATGAATCTAAAAGAGATTTTAATCTGAGTTCTGATTTATGTGCAGTCTCGAGTCAAATGGTTGAAGGTTATGGAATGCAACCCGTAATCAATCTAAAGGAAGGGGAAACATATTTGCTGGTCATGGAATCTGAAGATGTTACACATGCTCCTTGGTTCTTACAATTGAGTACCAAAGAAGATGTATTGCAAGGACAGAAGACTACAATGTGGCTTCCAATGACTGAAGTTGGCGATTCACTAATTCTTTGTACAGAATATTGTGGAGATGCACATTCGCTGATGGCTGCAGTTGTATCAGTACATAGTTAGGAGGGGAAACAATGGATAAAGAAAAAATTGCTTCTAGAACTTTAGTAATATTTGTTGTACTTCTCTTAGGCATGATTGCGGTACCATCTGCTACATCATTACCAACTGGAGTTGCGGGGGTCAAGGATTCAGGATGTAACTGTCACGGCGCTGTATCAAGTGATTCTGTATCCCCCACCTTAGAAGGGTTGCCTGAGACATACAACTATTCAGAAGTATATACTTTGAACATAGGTTTCACAGGAGGGCCATCTGATCCTTCAAATATTAATCAGGGAGGATTTAATCTATGGGTAAGCGATGGAATAATTAGTACCAGCGATGCATCCGTGCAATCGTGGAATCCAAACGAAGTATCTCATACTGATGCAGGTAACGACCAAACTACTTGGACTGTCGAATGGACTGCTCCATCTAATGATAGAAATGTTGAATTTATTCTTCACACAAACTCAGTTAATGGAAATGCAGGAAGCTCAGATTCAGGAGCAAGTGATGATGAGTGGAATAAACTTAGCATCCAGATATCATCACCTATCGTAGTATTAGAGCAAGCAAATCCATACACAGTATTGACTACTCTGATTATAGTTAGCTTTGTACTTTTATTACTAGTATTAACTTTTATATTCTACCAGAATAATCCAGAAACTTTCGATTGGGAAAATTTCTCATCATGGGTTGCAGGTTGGTTAACAACAACTGATCACAAAAGAATTGGGACCTTGTATTTCATTGCAGGATTATTCTTCCTTGGTATAGGAGGAATAATGGCTATCTTAATTAGAATCCAACTAATGGTTCCTGGAAATGATTTCCTCACTCAGGACCAATATAACCAATTCTTCACACTCCACGGAACTACAATGATTTTCTTAGCAGCTATGCCTTTGATTAATGGTTTCGCAAATTGGATGGTTCCGCTACAGATTGGGGCTCCTGATTTAGCTTTACCAAGAATTAATGCACTATCATTCTGGTTACAACCTGTTGCTGCTATACTAATATTTACGGGAGTATTTTCAGGTACTGGAGCAGATGTTGGATGGACAGGTTACGCTCCCTATATTGTTAGTGAAACTGCACATGTTGGAACTACAATGTGGGTGGCTGGACAAATCCTACTTGTCGCATCATCTACATTAACTGGAATAAATTTCCTAACAACTATCGCAGTCATGAGAGCTCCTGGGATGGGTTGGATGCAGATGCCTTTGTTTACATGGTCAATTCTGGTAGCTAATCTGATGCTTTTCCTTTCTATTCCTGCATTCGGTATTGGACTAATACAAGTGTACCTAGACAGAGTAATTGGGACTGCTTTCTATGATGCCGCTTCGGGTGGAGATCCACTTCTTTGGAGTCACTTGTTCTGGTACTTCGGACATCCTGAAGTTTACGTCGTGATCGTTCCTGCATTTGGAGTGATATCAGAAGTAATTGCGACAAGTGCTAGACGGTCTGTATTTGGGTATCGTTCCATGGTTTATGCAATGGCGGGCATAGGAGTCGTCTCTTTCATTGTTTATGGACATCACATGTTTACATCTGGAATGGATCCAACGCTGAGATTTGTGACTATGTTAACTACAATGCTTGTAGCAGTCCCTACTGGTATTAAAATCTTCAATTGGTTAATGACAATGAATGGAGGATCTTTGGTCTATAGAACACACACACTCTGGGCTCTAGGATTTTTAGTAACATTCACATTAGGAGGAATATCTGGTATGTTCTTCCCTTCAATGGCTATGGACTTGCATTTTCATGAATCGTACTTCGTAGTTGCTCATTTCCATTATGTTTTAGTGGGGGGGACTGTTTTCGGATTCTTCTCTGCAATTTACTATTGGTTCCCTAAGATGTCTGGAAGAATGTTAGATGAGAGACTAGGTGTGTTACATTTCCTAACGGCATTCATAACATACAATGGTATATTTTGGCCTATGCACAGGCTTGGAGTATGGGGGATGGCTAGAAGACATCATACCTATTTCGTCTCTGTTGACGAGGTTAGAGGAGTTAATGGCGAAATAATTAGTGAAGCAGTAATTGGGGCTCTACCTCCAGAAGCTGCTGGGTGGAATATGTTCATCACCGTTTGTGCAGTTTTATTCTTCCTCTCAAATTTCCTTATGGTTGCTAATATGATAATTTCATTAGTAAGAGGTCAGAAAGCACCTGCAGATCCATGGGGAGGCTGGTCCTTTGAATGGATGACAGAATCGCCACCTCCTACGCCATCATTTGGCAGATTTGAGAATGGAGAATGGCATGACTTACCTACTCTAATAGATTCTAATGAACATATAGCCAACGAACCAAGTAAACTTGGAACATGGTTCAATAAACTCATGGTTGCAGATAAAGAGGAGGTGGAAAATTGAGCGAACATGATGAACACCATCACCCAAGTGCATGGGGGCCACACGATTGGAGCCATGGTGCTCCACATAATTCATGGGCTCCATTGATAATGAGCATAGGATTTGGGATATTTTTGTTCATGCTTGCTAACGCATTCACTAGAGGGGTATTCGATGTAAGTTACGTGCCACTCGTTTTTGTTGGTCTTTTAGTTGTATTATGCGGATTAATAATTTGGTGGAAACAGGATTATTCTTTCGATGGGACATATGAACCTAGAGCAACTGGAGCGCCATTCAAAAATATTCAGATTCGTAAAGTAGCGATTTGGGTATTCTTAATGTCAGAGATGATGGTATTTACGTCTCTATTTAGTACATATATTAGGTATCGTACGGGAATAGAAAACTGCCAAACAATCTTTGAAAGAGGCGATTGGGTGGCGCAAGGATATACTCTAGAAGCGGGTCACGCTGTAATTTGTTTTGAACCAGCAAGCCACCTAATTGCATCATCTTGGTGGCATATAGCACCAGGTGCAATCAACACATTCGCTCTTATTATTTCATCATTCACAATTGTTCAAGCATTAAGATATGCTAGCAAGCCAGTTGGAGAAATAGATGAAAATGTTAGAAGGAAAAAGGTCACTAGATATCTGGCAAGTACATGGGCTCTAGCTATACTTTTCTTGTCTCTAAAGATGATTGAGTGGTTCATTGGTTTCTATATCCCGGAAATAGAAATTCTAGGAATTCATGAACATCATATCCATTCACTATATTCTGAAGGATATCTAATTAATGCCGAACATTATCATCATCATGATTGGGTAGATGAAGCAACAGGAGCAACGATGCTTGCTAATATTAGCGTTGGTGCATCGACCTTCTATGTAACAACTGGAACTCACGGTGTTCACGTCTTTGGAGGAATTATAGGGTTGACCTATATGACATTCAAGGCATGGACTGGTGGATATACGCCAAAGAACGCTGTATCAATCGAATACTTCGGCCTTTACTGGCATTTTGTTGACTTAGTTTGGGTACTAGTATTCCCATTCTTCTATCTATATTGAGGTGAAAAAAATGGCACACTATACAATAATGGGACGAGATCCTTACTGGATGAATTTCTTTGGATTAATGATTTTAACTTTAATTGAGGTTGCAGCAGTAGGTTTCGATTTGTCCCCTGATGCCACAGGGCTAGATTATACAGAGAAAAAACTAACTTTAATGATTTTAGTTGCTATTGGCCTACCTAAATTCATAATGATTGCAGCAATTTTCATGCACCTATGGGGAGATGAGGATTCAAAGATTCTGACTCTTACTGCACTATTTCCTGCATTCTTCATCATAGTCATGATACTATTCATCGGATTAACCCATCCTGAAGCTACTACTGGATTACCAGAGTGGTGTAGACCTGGATTTTACAGTTGAAGATTGTAAAGTTCATTTCTAATGAGTGATTCGATAGAGCGCGGCCGAGATCGCATAGCCCGGTATTGCGGTGGATTTGAAATCCACTGTCCATAGGACTCGGGGGTTCAAATCCCTCTCTCGGCGCCACTATCACTCATTTGGAATTGAAGAAGCGCCACGAACAGTTATCTGGTCTGCATGGTATTTCATTGAAACGGGAGTTGTCAGAACCGCCTCGCCGTCAACATTAACAAACATTGTAGGATTATGACTTTCATTAGATGGAGTGCCATCTTTATCTACTGCTCTAACTTCAAGAGATTTGGAGGATTGCATACTAATTTTCCCCCATTTTCCTATATGTGTTCCTTTTTCTAATGGTCCCATTATTAGAAGCATCTGAATTTTAGATAGTCCAAAAGCTAAGATTAATGAGGCATGATTTTGAATCGGGGAGGCACCGGGTGTAACTTTGAATCCTCCACCAAATGTTTGACATTGAGAAAGACAAAATAATCCTGAAAATTCTACTATTCGACCGGGTTCTTCATCTACTTTGATCCAACCTTTCTGTTTCTTCCATCCGATTATGGCTCTTATACCTAAGAAAGTATATTTCATCTGCCCTCTAATCCATTTGAATTTACCCTCATTTTTCATACGATTAACTGCTGATGTAACTCCACTATCAATTTCTAAGAAACTCCAACGGACCATATGGCCCTCAACTTCAGGAGAACCGTTTACAGAATGATGCTCAGGATCGGGAATAGCATCATGACCAGTAGCAGGTGGCCCTTCAACTCTAACTGCACCGACTCTTCTATCAGTTCCATTAACTAGAATATCTACTGCACCCTGCATGTCAGGGAACTTATTGCCTCTAGGAATAGGAATTCCATGCGCTCGAGCATAATCATTGCCACTACCTATTGGAAGAATACCTAATGTCATTTTTGAATCTCTAAGGCCAGATGCTACTTCATGTACTGTCCCATCTCCTCCAACTGCAACTACAAGTTCATAATCTCCATTTGAGAGACTATGTGATATCTCTGTAGCATGTCCAGAAAACTCTGTACGGTATAAGTCGATTTCAAAACCTGCAGCCTTCAAAGCGGGCTCAAATGAATCCCATTGTTTCGCGGATAATCCGTCTCTGGCCTTGGGATTGAGGATGCATGCAATACGTGTCACGAGTACATGAGTGGGGATTTAAGACTTGAATGCTCGCAAAGCGAGGAATCATGAGTAAGAGATGTTTCGAACGTTCTGAGGACCTCCACATGAGTGATGAGAATTTCATGCTTCGAGCTATTGAATTAGCAGAACGAGGGAGATATGCAGTTCAACCGAATCCGCTAGTTGGATGTGTATTAGTTCGCAATGAGGAAATAATTGCTGAAGGTTGGCATGACCACATAGGAGGCCTTCATGCAGAGCAAATGGCAATTGCAGATGCTGAAAGTAGAGGGGTTGAGACTCAAGGTTCTATTGCATATGTGACTCTAGAGCCGTGCAATCATTTTGGAAGAACTCCTCCTTGTAGTGAAGCGTTGATGTGGGCTGGCATAAAGAAAGTAATTATCGGGACTGCTGACCCTAACCCTACTGTTAGAGGAGGAGGATTGGAAGCCCTATCTAAAGAAGGGATAGATGTTAAAATTGGAATTTTGGAAGAAGAATGTAATCACCAAATGTCTGCATTTATGCATTGGTGTAAGAATAGAAGACCACACGTACTTCTGAAAGCAGCTACAGATTCGAATGGGAGAATTGATGGGGATCCTGAAAAACCAGCTATTAGATTCTCATCTAAAGAGGCTCTTGAATTAGTCCAAAACTTAAGAAGAGATGCAATGGCAATACTTGTAGGCGTAAATACAGTAATAAGAGATAATCCAAGATTGACCGTTCGAGGAGATAATCCACCTCAATTTGACAATATTCCAAAAAGAATTGTTATTGACCCGAACAATAGGATTCCTAAAGATTCTCATTTAATGACCGAATCAGATGCAGAAACCTATCTTATTAATACAAAAAAATACGATACATCAAAAGATATGAATCATGTTAATAGGATTATTTTACCCTCAGAAAGTGGAGAAATAAATGTTGAAAAAATATTAGATTACCTAGGAGATTTGGGAATTCAAACACTATTAGTCGAAGGTGGTTTGAATACCTGGAAGCGTTTCTTAGATTCTAATCTAGTAAACTCTGCTCATTTATGTGTTTCTGAAAAAATACTACCTGGAGAAAGTGAAGCTTATTTTACAAATGTAGATCTTGAAAATGCTGGTCTTAAGATTGTAGAAAAAATCAATTTGGGTATTGATAAAATTTCACGTTGGGAATGAAAATGGCGGGCAATCCGCGATTTGAACACGGGTTGTCGGGTTCGAAACCCGAAGTGATATCCAGACTACACTAATCGCCCTACAACCTTCCCTCCAAGGCAATCTAATTTCAATGCAACGGATGGCACACGACAACCATGCGAGCTAAACTCTTGTGAACTTTGACGGGAGAACATACAACAACGCTCCAACCTTTAGCATTTATTTCGTTCTCAATTTCACTCCAAGGTCTACCCATTACAATATAATCAACTTCTGGATTATTTTCAAGAGATTCCGCTCCTGCAGGTAGCATAGTAGATATTGTTGATTGAGAATCAATTTCTAACGCTTGGGCGAGAGCGGCTAAGAATAACTCAAGTCCATCATCAGATTTCCAAGCATTTCTTCCATAGGGGGGATCAAAAGCAAATATGCAACTCTCTTTTTTACCCCATAGCTCGGCTATATCTTTAACACTACATTTTTCTACTTTGGTCATACTTGAATTATGCTTATCTGCCCATGATAAATTCTTTTTAGTACCATAAACCATAGTAGGATCTAAATCACTAGCATATACATCCATTCCTTGTATTAGGGCTTCTATCGCTATACCTCCAGTACCGCAGAAAGGATCAATCATTATTTTGGGATTGACACCTTCTGTATGAGCAAGAGATATCAATAATTTTGCTAGCCTAGGATCAAGAGATATGGGTTTAAAGAATGGCCTTTCCATTGGCTGCCGACCAATATAATTTGATTTGACCCATTTAGTTTCCCTAATCCCCCAAGTAATACATGGATTGCTTTCTACAGAATCCCAATGAACTTCTCCATCTACTTTACCAGCAACAATAATCATTATTTCATATTGAGGATTCTGTAAATCAACTGGATTTTTTTCACAATACAATTGAGCCCCTACTTCTTTCTCTAAATCTCTTCTAGATATCCCTTTGACTCCAGAACCTAATTTCTTACTCCTTACAGCAAAACTTCCAGGAGGTAAGTTTTCTTTAGACCAATCAGATATTGTTTGAGAAAGAAACTCAAAGCTCGTACTATTAGAATAACCTCCAAAATGATGTAAATCTTCAACTAAAGCTGCTGAAGATAAGCGTGAAAGGAATTTCTCTTCTATTGGTTGGTCAAGTAAAACTAGACGAGGATGTAGTGTTTTAAAATCACCAAACAATGCAGTAATTTCTGAGCGAAAAAGAAATGGGTGCCACCCGCTACCAAGAAGAAGAGTCCCTGACATTACATCACCTGTATCCACTCGCGTAAGACTTCAACCCTAAATGCCTCGACGCCGGCCATAGGATAAAGACGAGAGGGCGGAGTTAGTATGGGTTGTAATTTGAGAGACTTAGCACCTTCTAAGTCTATCGATTTTAGTGAATTAAAGGGTCAGAAGGTTGCTGTGGATGTATTTCTTAATGCCTATCAGTTTATCACAAGCCTAACTGGTAAGGATGGAAAGCCACTCTCCTATAATAACAAACCAGTAGCACATCTAATGGGATTCTTAGATAGAGCAACAATAATGATTGAAGAAGGAATAGACCCTGTTTTCATTTTTGATGGGAGACCACATCAACTAAAGATGGATACATTGGGAGTAAGAAAAGAAAGAAAAATTAATGCTGTTGAAAAATGGAAGTCAGCGATTGAAGCAGGAGATATGATTGCTGCCAAAAAATTAGGACCCCAAACTGCAGAATATACTAGAGAAATGGTGGCAGAGACAAAAGAATTGTTCGATTGCTTAGGGGTCACTTGGTTAGAAGCACCCATGGAAGCAGAGGGGGCAGCAGCAGTTCGTTGTCGGAATAAGGAAGTTTTTGCAGTAGCAAGTCAAGATTGGGATACTCTACTTTATGGAGCACCGGTAATGATTCGTAATCTTACATCTCATGGTACGCGTAAATTTGGGAGAGTTTTACAGGCAGAAAAAATAATTCTAAGTGAAATGCTGGAAATGCATGAGATAACATACGAGCAATTAGTTGATCTAGGGATTATGATAGGTACAGATTTTCATCCTGGAATAAAAGGCATAGGTCCAAAAACAGGCCTGAAATTAATTAAAAAACATATAACTATGGAAGAAGTATCGATTGCTAAGGGGTTTGATTTACCAAATAATTTAGAAGAAATACGGACACTGTTTACAGATCATCCAGTTCATCCTATACCTCTACCTGAATCGTCCAAATCAATAGAAGAAAATGTTCGAGTTTTTGCTAAATCGAGAGGTTTTAGTGAAAAAAGAATAGCAAGAGCAATAACTAGGCTAGCTAATGCCAATCGATTGAAATCAGATAGTCAACCTACTTTATTTGACTTTTGAAAATATTGCGACCCACCCTAGGACTGTAGCGCCCTAGGGGAGTCTGTCGCTGCAATACATCTATGATGCTGCAGGCTAGCAAAACAATCTAGTTTTCCAATTTCTCAATCAGAGAATGCCGCCGTTTTCGTCGATATCTAAGATACCGTCTCCATCGTCATCATCATCCAGATAATCGTCCACGCCATCATTGTCGTGGTCGAATTGGCCAGTATTACTCCAGCCATCGTTCTGCTCAAACCAGTCAGAAAGACCATCATTATCATCATCTAGATCCAAGTAATCTTGGTATCCATCGTTGTCATGATCGTATCTCCAAACACCGGTAACGCCATCGTTTTCGTCAACATCGAGGATGTTATCATTATCGTCGTCAGTGTCTACACCGTCATTTGATCCATCATTGTCGTGATCGCGTGAGTAATCCTCACCGTTCGGTCCAATGTCGTTCCAATTGTCAATGCCGTCATTGTCAATATCAAAGTCTATGTTATCGCTAACACCGTCGTTGTCGTGGTCGTAGATGTCTGTATTTGGATTTCCATCATTGACTTCCTCTTGGTCGTCAATTCCGTCTCCATCGTCATCATCGTCCTCTGCATCGTCGATACCATCGTTATCGTGATCCTCGGGGTTGGCATCCTGATTGTCAGGAATACCATCGTTGTCATCGTCGAAGTCTAGGTCATCAGGGATGCCATCTCCGTCGTTGTCGTTTTCACCGTTCTGGTCTTGGTTCTCGAGTTGTTGGTTTTGCTGCTGATCGGATTGTTGACCCTGTTGTCCTTGATTGGAGTCTTGGGTCTGACCTTGCTGCTGTTGGTTCTGGCCGTTCTGGTTATTTCCATTCTGACTATCGCCAGTCTGGTCACCTTGCTGACCTGATTGTTCCCCACCAGATTGTTGCTGGCCTTGTCCATTATCTTGCTGCTGACCTTGTGATCCTTCCTGACCATCTTGGCCTTGTTGACCATCTTGTCCGGATTGCGAACCTTGGTCTTGACCTTGGCCTTGTTGACCATCTTGGCCTTGACCTTGTCCTTGACCTTGTCCTTGTCCTTGTCC
>Ga0114996_10001415_pt1 | contig 32415 bp, 23 predicted proteins | sample ArcticOcean_MG_C_4_FD_87039 | JGI IMG/M metagenome (GOLD analysis project Ga0114996, IMG submission 87039) | Marine microbial communities from western Arctic Ocean - ArcticOcean_MG_CB4_134 | ecosystem: Environmental > Aquatic > Marine > Oceanic | place: Arctic Ocean: Canada Basin | collected... | reverse complement strand
GGGTAGGCTCGAGCTTGGTGAAAGTAGGGGCGTTGCATGTGTGGCGTTTTTGTTTCGCCGTTTTTCTCTTTTTCTTTTTTTATTGACTGTCGTATTGAATATGGATCTCCTTGAGAACAGGCATGTGTACGCTGTTTTCACCGGGATAGAGCCACACCTCCACATCCAAGTAGTCGGTGGATTTCGTGAGGATTTCGCTGATATCGAAGGGGAAGGTCTTCTCCGGAAAGGGACCAAAGAAGGGTGTCCATTGGGTCTGATCCAATTGCGCGGCGGAGTTTGCCGCGCGGAAGCGCGCTTTTACATACGCCCCAGCGGGGGCTATGAAATCCACAATGAGGGATTGCCATCGGACCTTGGTTTTGGCTTTGAGTCCGGTCAGCCCCGCTTTTGAGAGGCCTTTGAGCCGATGGCGATACCAGCCCGGAGCCACGGCGTCGAAAAAGGCCGTTCCGGTCATGTCGCTGTAGCAATACGGGTTGTTGCCCACTGGATACTCGCCCACGATCTCCAATGTATCTCGACGCAGTTTGTGGACGGAGTTTGCGTTTTGATCGACCGCCCAAATGTAGCCTTCCTTGTCGACCGACATACCGATGGGGAAGCGGCCTTCGCCCAGCGGGACATACCCGATGACGTTTAAATTAATGCTGTCGATCACAGCCACTTCACCGGACTCGTCATTGGCCACAAACACGCGTCCATTACCCCCTGCGACAATGCCACGGGGTCTGCTGTGTACCTTGAGGCTTTGCCAGATGTTGTTGGAAGGGTCGTACATCCATACCAGCTGCATGTCAGGGTCATCGGAGTGGTAATTGGCAATCCAGACACGGCCAAATTCGTCCAGGGCGATCCCATAGGGGTCGAACTGATCGCTGTTTGGATAGCCGGCCGGGGTCAACCCCTGTACCTCGCCAGTCCCAGGATCGGCCCTCACGAGCATTTGTCCTTCACGACCGGACACCCAGATGATGCCTTGCATATCAATGACCAACCCATAGGGACTTGCGGGGATGTCGATCACTTGCTTCGTGCTGCCGTCGCTTGGATCCACTCGAACGAGCTTTTGTGTATACCACAGACCAACCCAGCCATCGCCGTCGATGGCCACCCCCAACGCCCGGGCCTTGGTGTCTCCGTGCTCGCTTCCTACCGGCGAACTCCATACCAGACACTCGTCTTCTCCTTTTGGGAGCATCTCATCCGCTTCGATGGTGTGGTTGCCGTTGTTGTCGCGCGAGGTGTCGATGACGCCATTGCCGTTCTTGTCATTGCAGGCACCCTCAAAGTTGATGATACGTGCCACAGCACCATTGTCATCGCGACAGGCGACCCAGCCGTCGCCGTAGTTGCCCACAGCCGTTCGTGAGGGGTTTTTACAGACGTGGTAGCGCCCCAGTTCATTTCCTGTCGTGGTGTCGAGCTTCGAGACGGTGTTCTCCGCCGAGTTGGCGATCCAAATGACGCTCACGTCTACGGACGTGGGTTCCAACGTGAGGGAGCCGTCACCGCTCGGAACGAGGTTGCTGCTCGAACCGGCTTCTAGGGAGAAGGGGTGACCTTCGGGGCTTCCGATGGTTTCATTGATACAGCCCGGATTGCAATCGCCGCATGGACTCAGTACGTCTTCATCGGTTTGCCCGTCGCAATCATTATCCAGCCCGTCGCAATACTCCTCGACCTGGAGCATTTCGCCGACGCATAGCCCCCATTCTCCTTGTTGGCAAATTTGAACGCCTGTGGAGCATTCGCCAGTGCCGAGCGCGTCCGGACTGCCCGAGAAGCAGACTTGGGCGTACCCTTCTTGGCCACAATCTCCGCCGGGATCCTCGTAAGCAACACCCGGGGGCAACCCCATTGGGCTATTTCCACATCCGATCCAAGTCCACACAATGGACAAAACAAGCACCCGCTTTATAGTTCGCTTCAACATAATCGCCTCTTCATCTTCAGGAAGAACATCAACATCAACATTTACTTCTATAGAGGACGGCATAAGGCTGTCCTCACTCTGGTCCAAACGCGAACTCAGGCGGAGCCGAAAGCGTTCGGTACCGAGCAGGGGGCGGGAGCCCAACTCATCGATTATTTTGGCTAGGAACTAGCCGTTGTTGTATTGGATGTGGATGCCCTTTAGGACAGGCATTGCTTCTGAATTTGTGCTCGGATAGAGCCACACTTCCACATCCAGCAGATCCGCAGATTGTTCAAAGACCTGCGTGATATCAAAAGGAAACACTTCCTCGGGGAATGGACCGAAGAAGGGTGTCCAACCTTGTTGTGCCATTTCATCCGGCGTATTTGCAGTACGGAACCGCACCTTGACGTACGATCCGGGGGGCGCCATGTAGTCGATGATGAGGGCCTGCCACCGGACGGTCGTCTTTGCCTTGATGCCCGTGAGACCCGCTTTGGTGGTTCCTGCGAATCGGTGGCGATACCAACCCGGCGGAATCACATCAAAGAACGCCGTGCCCGTCATATCACTGTAGGTGTATGGCGAGCTGCCCACGGGATATTCACCGATGATTTGAAGCGAGTTTCCGTTGATCTTATGGGTCGAACTGGAGTTCTGGTTGACCGCCCAGATGTTGCCCGTGACATCAACGGCCATACCGAGTGGGAAACGCCCACTGCCGAGATTAATCGTGCCGATGTTGATCATGTTGATGGCATCAATGACCGCCACTTGATTGGATTCGTCGTTGGCTACAAAGATGCGTCCCTTGCCATTGGATACGATCCCGCGAGGCCGTGCACCGGTACCCACGGACTGCCAGACGTTGCCATTGGGATCGTACATCCACGCAGCATGGAAACTGCAGCAATTTGCAATCCAGATACGGCCGAACTCATCCAACGCGATGCCGTAGGGATCCAGGCTGCCATTGGGAGCGTAGCTGTTGACACTGCCATTGGTGGGATCGGCTCGGACAAGCTTGCTACCCCCCCGTCCGGCCACCCAAATTACACCCTGTTTGTCGATGACTAAGCCGTAGGGGTTGACCGGGATGTCGATGGTTTGAAGGGCGTCACCGTTTTCCGGTGCAATTTTCACGAGTTTTTTTGCATTCCAGAGGCCAGCCCATCCATACCCATCTTTGGCGACTCCCAATGCTCTGGCCACATTGTCGCCGTTCTGAGAGCCAATCTGGACCACCCATTCGAGGCATTCGTCTTGGCCCTTGTCGTACATCTCGTCGGTTGAGATAACCTTGTCGTCGTTCAAATCGCGGGACGTATCGATGACGCCATTGCCATTCTTGTCCGTGCACTCGCCTTCAAAATTGATGATGCGACCCACTGCACCGCCTTCATCTCGGCAGGCGATCCAGCCATCGCCGTGCATGCCCACTGCCGTACGGGATGGGTTGGTACAGACTCGGTAACGGCCCAACTCTGCGCCGGTATTGGTGTTGAGCTTGGAGACGGTGTTCTCGCCTGTGTTTGCGATCCAGATGACGCTCATGTCCACTTCTGTGGCTTCAAGCGTCAACCAACCCTCAGGCGTGAGTGAAAAATTGCTGGAGTCGGTTTCGTCGGCCGAAAACCCATCTTCGTTGTCGCCACCTACCGCGGTGATCCCACACGATGGATCGCAATCGCCACAAGGACTCAGGACCCCTTCATCCGTTTTCCCATCGCAGTTGTTGTCGCGACCGTCGCAAATTTCCTCCGTAGGTAGCACTTGTCCCGTACACTCGCTCCAGGAGCCCAATGTACAGATTTGAATGCCACCCAGGCATTCGCCCACGTTCATAAGGACGGGATTGGCATCAAAGCAAAGTTGTGTGGCTCCTTCGACGTTACATTCCGAACCGGGGACCTGCCACGTCGGATCGTCCTTCGGATCGTCATTGATGGATCCGGCCGGAGGGAGGGGTCGCGTTTCACTACCACACCCGATCACGACACAAACAAATCCGAATGCCACCATGGGACTGAGCCGCATCAACGGTGTACTACGGTACAATATCACTCTACCTCCCGGGCCCTAAATCGCCTTCATAACCATAGCAGAGAACCCCCAAAAGCTCAATGCAGAAAACGCTGCAGACGAGCTATCGACTCCTGCGTTGGCCTTTAGTAAGATTATGAAGAGGCGTCGATGGTACGATGGCGCAGGGAGTACACGAACAATGGCTACAACCGAAGGCACACAACAACTTTGCGACAGGATGGTCTCACGTGGAAAGAGTCCATCGGCGTATGCGGAATTAGGTCGGACCGGTCTAAAGGTCAGTGGCGTGGGATTCGGGAGCTACCGAGTCCATGACTCGGTGGATAGTCATACGGAAGCGCTTCGTCTGGCCATCGAAGGAGGCTGCAATCTCATCGACACATCCACCAACTATGGTGATGGCGGTAGTGAGCGTTTGGTGGGTTCGGTTTTGGCGGGCCTGTCCTCCGAGTGGTCCACCGACGAGATCGTTGTCGTGTCCAAAGTGGGGTACATACAAGGTCAAAACCTAGCGGATGCGCTGGGCATGGCACGCCGCGAGGAAGGCTACGAAGAGGTCGTCCGTTATGCGGAAGGGTGTTGGCATTGTATCCATCCAAGATTCATTCGCGATCAGCTCAACAAGAGCCTGGGACGTTTGAGGCAGCCCTCGCTCGACGTGTATTTGTTGCACAATCCCGAGTATTTCTTGTCGCACCTGGATAACGAAGGCGATGAACGTTCTCTGGAAGAGCGGCGCGACGTCTTCTATGACCGCATCGGCCGGGCATTTGAGTGCATGGAGGAGTTGGTCGCGACCGGTCAGATTGGCTGGTATGGCGTCTCATCGAATACATTTGCGGTTCCATCGCATCATCCGGACGCAACATCGGCTGCGCGGATGCTGAGCATTGCCGAACAGGTGGGTGGAAAGGACCATCATTTTGCGGTGTTCCAACTGCCCATGAACCTCTTGGAGACAGGCGCAGTCTGCCCCCCAACCAATGGTATTGAACGCCCCACTTCGGTTCTTGAACTGGCCAGTACGTCGCAGGTGGGTGTGTTGGTCAACCGTCCTCTTAACGCGATTTGTGACGGAGAGTTGATTCGTTTGACCGATTTCGAAGTGGAGGTGCCCGAACAACCGGTGTCCAAGCTGGCCAAAGCGCTGTCTCGTCTGGAGACCGAGTTTGACAAAGGGTTGGCGCGTGCCCTTCGAATGCAGACGGATGCACCGGTCACCGACCGGACCTTTCGATGGTCATCGCAGGCTACGAACGCAGCCAAGCAGCTGCATGACGTGGTCAAATGGGACCAATATGTGCAGTCGGTCTTCAATCCGGCGTTAAGTCGACAGGTGGGGGCCATTGAGCATTCGCTCTCCGGACCTTTGCAAGCGGCCTGGCATTTGTGGCTAGAGCGCTACATTGACACGGTCTCGCTCTTGTTGACGGGACTGCGAGCGCAATGTGCACGGATCTCCCAGCGTCGGAGTGACAAGCTCTCGAAACGGATCGCTCCCCACCTCCCTGAGGAGCTGCGTGGCACGCCCCTTTCCCAACAGGTCATTTCCTTGCTCCGAGGGTGTGCCGGGGTATCCAGTGTGTTGGTGGGCATGCGGAGCCTCGCTTATGTGATCGACGCCACAAGCGTTTTGGGCCGACCCATTGTGTCGGTCCCAACGGACGCGGTTCATGCGATCTTCAAGGGTGGTATGCCATGAAACGGTCGATGATCGGGGTCTGGACCGTATTGTGGGCCATTCTCGGGTGCGGTGAGACCGGTGTAATTCAGCCGGACGTGGGTTCGGGAACCGACGACGGATGGGTCCATTTGGGGCCTCCGGGATCGTGCCCTGCCGGTGCGGAGTTGGGCTGTATGGCCGGTGGGTATGCACACAAGCGTTGCAATACCGCCGGAACGGCGTTTGAAGTGGTTCCTTGTGCCGCAGGTACGCTGTGTGTAGGCAACGGTGAGTGCAAAAAGGCCGTTTGTACGCCGGGAGAACGAAAATGCTTGGGTTTGACGACGCCGAGCGTCTGCGCGGATGACCTCAGTGGTTTTGTACCGGATGCCCCATGCCCCATCGGATTGGTCTGCGATCAGGCGACGGGTGTGTGCACATCCTCTTGTGATTCGCCCCTGAAAGCTCAAAGCAATGTGGGGTGTCAATACATGCTTGTGGATCTGGGCAATTACGAGTCCGATCCCAAGAACAACCCCAACCCTTCGCAGCCTTTTGACGATCGTCCGGTGATGGTGGTTGTGTCCAATGCTTCCTCGACGAACGAGGCCAATGTCACGATTACGGCCAATTTGGAAGGCAGCCCGATGTCCTTAGAGCCCGCGACGTTGAGCATTCCGCCGGAAGACTTGCGTACTCTGCAACTCACCACGGGACAGCCGCAGCTCACTACAGGGATCAACAAGTGGTCTTGGTCGTTGGATAGTGACCAGCCCGTCACCGTCCATCTCTTTAACCCAGAAAACGGTCCGGCGGTCCGATCGAACGATGCCTCTCTCCTCTTTCCGACCAGCGCATTGGGGACCGACTACGTGGTGATGGGGTGGCGCAGTTTTTACACGGACGACAAGGGCTTTGATGTGAAAGGATATCCCAAGTATGGCTTCGACAGTTACGTCACCATCGTGGCCACATCGGAGGGCACAACGAGCGTGACGGTGACGCCAACCGCCAACATACGGGCGGGGGATGCGCCCGGAACCACGCCCGTCGACAAGATCTCGAAAGGACAATCCAAGACTTTTACGCTCACCGAAGGCGACGTGTTGAATTATGTCATTGAGCCTCAACTGGGCGAGTTTGACCTGACGGGAACCACGGTGAGTGCTACGCAATCGGTGGCGGTATTTATGGCGCACAATTGCGCGTTCGTACCCTCCATCGCGGTGAAGTATTGTGATCACTTGGAACACCAACTGGCCCCGGTCGACACCTGGGGAACGCGCTATGTGGCGGACCGTTTCGAGCCTCGCTCCGGTGAGGGCTACGACGTTTGGCGCATTATGGCGTTGAAGGATTCAACCCTGATCACCACGGATCCGGTCATCGAGGGTGTCTCCGGCAAGACATTGAACAAGCATGAATGGATTGAATATCAATCGAACATCCCACATTACATTCTTTCGGGCTTTCAAGATTCGGCCAAACAGGACGAGGATGCCCCCATTCAGGTGGGTCACTTCATGATCGGCTCCAACATGCCTGGGTTTAAGCCGGTTTGTGGGGAAGAGCAGACTGGGATCGGCGATCCCGCCTTCACGGTCGGTGTGTCGACGGGGCAATATCTGGATCATTACGTCGTGTTGACGCCACCGGGTTACGACAATGACTGGCTGAACATCATACGCGTCGCCGGCGAAGAGGTGCGTTTGGATGGTGTGTCCCTCGCCGTGTCCGGCCAAAGCGTGGGGTCCACCAGCTTTGAGCTGCTTCGTGTTCCCGTAACTGATGGTGTGCATATTCTGGACGGGGACAAGCCCTTTGGTGTGACGGCATACGGGTATCACTGCGATGTGAGCTACGCCTATCCGGGCGGGATGTTACTCAAGTCAGGACCGTGAACGTCTCCATTGACAATCGGGCCGGCGGCAACGCCGTGGCCCTCGAAACCACCTTGCTTGTCCATGGCGTGCCGGCTGACCATGGCCTCGATTTGGCGAGAGAGTTGTCCGCGTTGGTTCGTGAGCAGGGGGCCGAGCCCGCCATTGTCGGTATCGTTTCCGGTAATCCCGTGGTGGGGATCACCGACGAGGAGCTCATCGCCATGCTCTCGGAGGACGATGTCCCCAAGGTCAATCTCGCGAATGTGGGACTAGTGCTGCACCGTCGGAGGTCGGGAGCCACGACGGTCAGCGGGACCATGGCCCTGTGCGCCGCGGCCGGCGTTCGCGTGTTTGCCACCGGTGGTATCGGAGGTGTGCATCGCGAATATGGGACTCATTTGGACATCAGCGCAGACCTAATGGCACTGACGCGATATCCGGTGGCGGTGGTCACCAGCGGTTGCAAGAGCGTACTCGATGTAATGGCGACCCGTGAATCGTTGGAGACGCTCGGTGTTCCGGTCGTGGGGTTTGGTACGGACCGCTTTCCGACATTCTACCTTCGAGAGAGTGAAGCATTGGTCGACGAGCGTTTTGATCGGATCGATGATTTGGCGCAATTTGTGACCGCTGAGCTGGACCGGAGCGGTCGCGGCATCGTGATCGCCAATCCCATACCGGTGGAAGACGCCATGGACGAAGCGCAGTGGACGCGTTGGCTCGGCACAGCCCAGGATGCGGTGGCGGAACAAGGCGTGACCGGTCGGGCGATCACTCCAGCGTTGCTGTCCACGTTGCACAATATTTCCGAGGGCGCCACACTGCGTGCAAACCTGGCGCTGGTGCGGAACAACGCTGTCATCGCCGCGCGATTACGCACAGCCATGAGTCGGCAGGAGATGGCGAATCATGAGTAGAGATCTCGAAGGAAAACATGTGGTGGTGACCGGAGGGACGGGCATGCTGGGCCAAGCGGTTGTCGATAGCTTGCTGAGCGCCGGTGCCGAGGTGCACGTACCGAGTCGACGGCCTGTCACTGTCGATCGATTTCCGGCGTTGGAGCATCCCAGGGTTGCTTTGGATCCGAGCGTCAATCTGGCGGACGAGACGTCCTTGATTCGCTTTTACGAATCATTACCCCCTCTTTGGGCCTCCGTACATGTGGCTGGTGGCTTTGCTGCGGCACCCATTGCCGAGACCTCCCTAGCCGACTTTCGAGAGCTACTGGTGTGCAACGCCGAAGCGTGTTTCTTGAGCTGCCGCGAAGCCATTCGGGCCATTCGATCCACGGGTCAGGGGGGCCGAATCGTCAATGTGGGTGCTCGAGTCGTTCAAGAACCCGTGGCCGGGATGGCCGCTTATGGGGCGAGCAAAGCGGTGGTGTCCTCGTTGACGCGCTCCTTGGCCCTGGAGGTGGCCGGCGATGGTATTGCGGTCAATGCCGTGTTGCCGGGGACGTTGGATACACCGGTCAATCGGGCGGCGATGCCGGACGCGGATCCGTCTCAATGGACTTCGCTGACTACGGTGACGGAGCTCATTTTGTCGCTGATTGATTCCGCCGACAACGGGTCGCCATCCGGACAGTTAATCGAGGTGTGAGTTGATCAGATGGGGTTGAGGTTCAATCCGCCCGGATAGGCGTAGCTCACATCGCAATCGTACCCATATGCTGTGATGCCAATCGGTTGATTGGCCGTAACGTGGTGGACACCGGGGATCATGGTGATTGTCTCCGTGTTCCAGTTGGTGTTGCCCACGTTCTGTGGGGGAAGTTCGACGGGCGTGCCATCGAGCTCGATGACGGTGCCTACGGGATAGATCAAATTGATGTAGTGCTCGACATAGCTGTCCGGTGTGAGCACGATGTAATTGTCCCGATACTGATTGGTCGGCACGCTTAATGTGAACGCAGGGTCGCCGATGGAGGTTTCCAGCATGGGGCTGTTCGGATCGTCTGGGTTGCTGAGAATGGCGCAGGCGTCGTTGGGGATGTGGCCCACATAGTTGGAGCCCTTGAGATAATGTCCGACGCTGATGGGCCCTGTGGCCGAGATCACGAAGTTGTCCCCCGATTCAAATTCGACGAATTGGCCTTGATCGAGCGTGACCCCAATCGCTCCTTCCTGGGGAGGTTCGGTGGTGACGAGAATTTGGTCGCTCCCAGCCAAGACACGCCACACGTCGGTTTGAGAAGGCGAACGGGGAAAAAATGCGTCGGCGACATACTCATTGCCCCAGGTTTCCAAGGGGAACATCTGTTGCTCAACGTGATCGCAGAATTCGGTCCCTTTGTACTTGTTGTCTTGAATGATGAGAGGAATGTTGGCGCACTCATGTCCCGCGAAGACGGTGACTCGGTGATCGGCGACGATTCGAGTGCCTGTTAGATCCGTACCGGCGGCCGAACCCCCACTTTCGATGTTCAGCACCTGTCCATGCTCCAGCGTGACCGTGTTGGGTTGTCCAACGATGAAGGACGGCAAGCCCGGGCCCGGATACACTTCGGCGGTCGGATAAACGGTTACGGTGGTGGGTTTTTTCTCCACTGCGATGACCGTGATGAATCCGCGAAGAGGCTGCTGCGGCAAGGTATTTGGCTTGTCGGATTTGGGTCGCTGTGGCCAACTCATGGCGATGTACTCGGTGCTCGCGACGTTCGACGGAAGCAGCAAGGAGGCGTCGTTGCTCCAGACGTTCTTGGCGTTGAGCGGGTTGAATTGATACGCCACCACGGGGGCCGTCGACTTAACGTGGAAGCTTCGATTCGACAGGGAGCTGTTCTCCATATCGAACCCTTTGGGGAGCAGGAATGTTTTCTGAGACATGGGGGGGACGTTCGAGTCGCCAAGGTCGACATTCTCTGCGGTGGACGTGTTGACGATCGTAATGACCGCGTCTTCGAATTCGTTTGGGTTGGAGATGACAATGGCTACGTTCTCGCCTTGGCCGCCTTCGATGTTGTCCAGGTCGACCGCCCAATAATCGCACCCAATGTACGTGTTCGACTTTAGGTCCGCCGCACAGGCCAGGACGCATTTGGCTTTGCCGCCGTATTCTTGGCAGATGTCACCTTCCGAGCAGTACTCGCCGAATCCAAAGTCCGGGTCGACCACATACACGGATCCGGTGCTGTCGCATTCCGCGATGGCCGTCAGCCCTTGGCAAGATTGTGTTCCGGGGTAGCATTTGTATTTGCAGGCGCCTTGATCACAGATCGGCAGGTCTGCATCACAGTACGCTTCTGCGGAACCCGTGCCCGTTTCATTGCACACTTCGTAGGTGGTCTCCGACAGGCAAACGCCCATGGGGTTGCCGGGCACACAGATTTGGTTCTTGCATTCCCCCGTGTCTTCATCGCAACGCTGTTGGTCTGGGCAATCGATTTCTTTCCAGACCGTCCCCGTATCGTTGCAAACCAGCTGTACATACCAGCCCTTGCATTGGGTCTCGCCCGGGAAGCAGAGGGCTCCATCAGGCAACGTTTGGGTGTCGCCCGGCTCGGGGATGTCCTCCGGATTGGCCGGTGTGTCGCTGGGTTGGGCCGTATCCGGCACCGTGAACACGTCGGTCGTTTCGTCGTTTGCGGATCCGTCCGCTCCAGAGACGTTTTTGTCCTCACCGCAGGAAACGCACAATACCGCCACTACAACCAACCACAACCGATGCTGCATTAATCTTCCTCCACATGCGCAACACGGCGGGGTGTGTTGGCCACAGGAATTATACCACAGGATTGCTCTATGTAGCGCCCGGAAAGTGCGGGAACTAGGCCAGCATGGCCTTTATTATCTCGGGGTTCTGGTTGGAGAGGTTCTCGTACGATAGCCCGATGGCTTCCAAAACAGTCGCGTGTACGTCGGGGGGACGCACCACGTAACCCCCGGTCTCCTGCACGTGTCCGGTGGTGAGATCCATGCCCTTGAATTCAAGGTTGTTGCCCGTACCGCCCAGCACCCGTCCACCACGAATGCCTTTGCCGGCCACCAGGCAACTGGACGCCAGGTGATGATCTCGGCCATTGCGCGCGTTGAGGTTGGGTGTGCGTGCGAAGTCGGAGGTGCACATCAGGACCGTTCGATTCCAAAACGAGGAGCCGCTGTTTTGGTACTCCGTGTTCTCCAGAAAGTGGATCAGATCGGCCAACGCGTTGAAACCGGCGCGGAGGGCGGGGGAGTGATTGTCCAAATAGTCGTCGTCGTGGTGGTCGATGCCCTGGGCGAGCTTGATCGACACCGCATGACTCACCCCTTTAGTAATGGCTTGGGCTGCTATCAAGGCTTCACCTGGAGCGCCGTTCAGCTGCTGATTAACCTGACCGGGTGTGCCCGAGATGTTGAACGCGTTGTAGAGAGCCTGGAGCTCCGGATTATTTCCCGGATTGTTGGGAAACTGAAAGAAGGGAGCGTAGCCTGTGCCGCTGTCACCGCCGAACATCATCTCCAAGGCCGCCCCACGACTGGCGTAGTATTGGCTGATTTGTCCCTGGGCATCGAAGGTGAGTTGGCTGCACGAGGTCGCTCCTGGCTTCCCCAAGAATGTGTCCAACGCCATTGTGCTAGGCCCATTCAGCTTGCTGTTGGGGGTGTTGAGGGGTTGCAAAACGGTCAAGAGGTCTTTGGACGTGTTCACCGTCAGTCCGGTGGCGAAGTGGTCCAGTCCTACGTTGTACGATTCCATGCCGACCACTAGGTTGGGTATCGCGAATCCAAAGGAATCCCCCTGTTCGTTCACTACCCATGTTGGGATCGAACTTCCAGACGCTTGGAGTCCCCCTGGAAACTTACCGGTCAGGAAATATCGTCGGCCGACCTCGTGGGTCAGCGTGCCCATGTTGACGCCACGAACGACGCACAACTTTTTGTACAAATCGCCTTCAGCTAGGCGTCCGACAGCCGGGCCAAAGGTCAAAGGATGGCCCGCATCCAGCTTCTCGCTGCCGCCACCGTCGGGTTGGATGATTCCCGTGGGGTTATTCGCCAGGAACGTCGCCAACTCGTCATCGTTTTGCGCCAAAATATCGTAGGCGGGGTGCGTGACACCACTGGTTCCGTCAAAGATGGTGTGGTCACGTGGATCGAGAGCCAACATCTGGTCCCAGCCCCCATCAAACGTACAGAGGATGAAGAAGGTGGGATCGCCGTCACCTTCGAGCGGTTCGGCGAAGGCGGGTGCCAGGTCTCGCATAAAAAAAGCGGCTGCGCCGAGCCCCATGCCTTGGAGGATACGTCGTCGAGAGAGGTGTTGTTTTTGAATCTTCATGGGTTTCCTCATCCGTCTAATAAATGTGAAAGTCGGGGGCAGACAGGAGTCCAACGCATACGGCGCGCCAGCCTTCTTCCACTTTTTGGGTCAGAGCGCCTTGTTGGCCCTTGGCGCTGGCGTCAAAGAGCTGCTTGAGCTCAGCGACGGCTTCGTCGTCATCGCTATCGATGTACTCTCCCCAAAATCGGAGTTTCAGGTATCGCAAGTTCGCGTTGATGGCCGCACCGTCATCGATGCTGTCGAGTGAAGCAAAACGGATGAGATTGCGTTTTTCAGCGTCGGGCTCGACCATGTCCACTTCGGCCATTTTGGTGCAGACGTTTCGAGCCATGTCTTCCATGAACTTCACGTAGAGGGTGCCGGCTACGGCGCTCTCGCTGGTGATTTGTACGTAATCGGGTTTGCCCAATGTTTTGCCGAGCGCCAAGTCTCCCAAGGCGGGATAGTCCTTTCCTTTGTTCAGGACGGTCCAGGTGATGGGAGCGTCGTTAGGGGACTCTTCGTTCCAGCTGGCCACCACGGGGAGACTCCCTTCGAGCATGCTGATGGTCATGCGTTTCGTTTCCCGACTCTCGGGGGGCAGAACGATGGGAGGGTGGCCGATTGGTAGTATGTTTTCGTTGGGCGTGACGTTCACGTTCCCTTCCGGCGTGGGTTCGGTCTTGGACGCACAACCGGTCCACAACAAGAGGGACATCACAAGGACGATGGGTTTGGCGAAGATGTTCATCGGATCCTCCGGTACTGCGGCAGTTGGACCATGGTTCTCACCATGGAGCGGAAATCATTCTGTTCAATTCCGGGGAACTCGTACTCGCTGCCGGAATTGGGTTTTCCGGCAAAGGCTCGGGCCAACGCCGTGAGGAGTGCGATCTCATTGTTCTTGTCACCGGGGTCCAAGATCATATCGCGGTCCATCAGGTAGGTGAAGAGGTTGCGCACGGTGGCGCTGGCCAGTTGATCGCTGTCGATGACGGTTTGAGCCATGGCGGCCGGTCCCTCTTCGATGTGTGCCCCGATGTTTTTATGCAGGGTGTCGTCCAATCCGGTGTTGTCATGTTTGGGATCGTCGACGTATGCGAATTGATAGACTTGAAGCCAGCCGGGATTGGGGTCGTCCGCCTCCATGATGTAAAATCGATTGCAGCCGCCAGGCATCGGCTTGCCTTGGTTCATTCCGCCCGTCGCGTAGGTAGTGATATCGCACTTTGGATTGTACGGAGTCAGCTCTTCGGACAAAAGAACGGAACCGGCGTCCGCCACCTTGTGAAAGTACGCGGCCAGAGGCTCCAACACTTGATGGCAGTAGCGGCAGGTGCACAGCTGGGTCAGGTCGCCCGTGTCATCATTGCACCCGGTCACTACGGACTCTTCCGGTTGGGCCGGTGGAATGAAATATTGGTAGGTGAACGCAATGCGAAATCGGTTGGCGCGGGCTCGGTCCGTTTGAAATCGAAGCAAGTACGCTGGCAAGGTCAGGATGCCCGAGTGTAGATCGGTGCGGCTTTCTTCCGTCCACGTCTCGTCGGCATAGTCAGGGGCCTCCGGCAGTTCGGGATCGCCGAGGCTTTGCGGGTTGTACGTCTTGTTGAACCCCACCATGTGTGCCAGGTATTTTTTCCAGAACTTCAGGCGGCCATTTTGATGAATAACAGGCGACGTCAAAATTTCTGAGTAGGGCCGCGCGTTTGTGGTCACTTCATCAATGAAGCGGCCAAATTGTTCGCGCAGATCGACCCACAGTTGGTTCTGTACACCGGGGCCATAGCAGTGTCTCAGGTTGGGCCCACAGCCACAAAGAGCATCCTTGAATGCACGCGTGGAGTCGCATTGGACCAAGGGGCTGCTTCCGGTCTCTGCCTCTTGTGCGTCGAACGCACAGACGTATATTTCTGTGTCGGGCGCCCAATAGGGATTGACGGTGGTGATCCCTTCTTGGAACGCGGTTTCGGTTTGTCCATTGCCGATGTCCACCAAGATCTCTTGGGGAATGGGCGCGCCGGTGATCGGGTCGTAGTCATCCTGCAACCAGGGCCCACAGGTGGTGTTTCCGTTCTTGCGATACGTCGCTTTTCGCACGGCGGAGTTCACAAAATACACGTTGACGCTGCACTCCGGTCCACCATCGCAGACCTTTTGCGTCTTGGCGGTCAGGCGAGTCTGATTGTCGTGCAGCTGCGCGCCGGCGGGATTGGGCCAAAGCAGCGCTTCATGAAAGCGGCGCATGGCCATGACGTAATCGTTGGACGTCAAATAGGTGTCGAGTATGTCGTCGGTGATGCTCCCGCTGGTGATGACATCCAGGTATTCTTGGTATGTCGGCACACGGTTCAGCAAGTCCAGCGCAGTGCGTCGAAGTAGTTTGGTCGGACTGAGCTCTTGTGAGAGGGTGCAACCCGCTTCATCTGGGGTCTCCGGTTCGGCGTGAGCGGCGAGCGGTATCAGGCACACCGTCAGGCAAACAAGCAATGTCTTCATACGGGTTCTCCTCATGGGTTCATTCCGCTGGCAAACCACGACAGGATCGTTTCGTAGTCTGCGGTCTCGAGTTCATATCCCTGGGGCATTTGTTTGGTTGCCACACGTTCCAGGATGGTGTCGGCCATGGCCAAAACCACACCGTAGTTGGTGAAGTCGTGCTTGGGTCCCACCGAGCCCTCTGCATGGCAACCGCTGCATTGGGAGTCCATGATGTCGGAGACGGTGGGGGCGAACGTGACCGTGTCTCCCACGCTCAAACGGGCGGCGCTCTGGGCGTTCGATACCCACACATCACCAAAGCCGTCTACGGAGAGAAGGTTGGACTCTGTGGCTATCGGAGCGAGTGCCGAGGGACCGTCGGGACCCAGTGAGACAATGCCGTTTGTGGTCAACGCCGTTGCGCTCCCGGCGTTGTTTAGCGTGACGTGGCGGACGGCTGCAGCGGTGTTGGTATCGGACAATGTATAGCGCGTATACCCACCGCCACTGTGCCGAACGACCAGGCCTTGGTCCGAAGCCATGTAGGCGGTCTGTCCGTCGGTGACGATGGTGGTGATTACGCCCAGGCCCTCGGGCGCCGTCGTGAACGTCCAATCGTCGGGTGACAAGTCATAGACCGTGTCGCCGTATGCGACCAAAACGCTGTTCTCCAGAGCACCCAGTGCGCTGGGATCGCCCTCTTGATCCGGGAACGAGACCGCGTCAAAGGACGTGTTGGTGATTCGAAAAAGCCCGTCGCTGGCGTCGACCCAGACGGTCTCGTCGCCGTTGCTGCCAGAGCAACTGAGCGCCCGGACGGTTTGCCCCGTGAGCAGCTCACTGAGGGGCGAGGCAAGTAACGCCCACTCGAACGTATGAAAGAGTCCGTTGTCCGCCGCAATGAGGATGCCCTCGGATCGGGGGGTCATGGCTTGTACGGCCCCCGTTTCCATGGGGTCACCGAGCGTCGCGAACACCGGAAGTTCTTTGAAGCCCAGCGCTCCCTGAATGAACACACCCGTGTTTGTTCCCAGGAGAATGTCCCCCTCGTAGGAGGCCATGGTTGTGATGGTCTCCGAAAAGGAATAGTCGGTCTGAAAAGGCGGTTCACCAAAGGAAACACCGCCCGATACGATCTCAAGCGTCCCGGGAGGGGGCGTTTCAGTGGTCGACGTGGAGCAGGCCAATCCCATAGCGAGAAGCGGAACGAGTAGCCGCACTAGACAAGGCTGTGGTGCCCAAAAGAGTGATTTCAATAGTATGTCTCCCCAAATCAAACAGATACTGTCCTCACATCCTCTTTGAGCAAGAGATATGCCAACAATTCATTTCGCTTCACGTGTATCGATTGGCGTCTTTGAACACGACCGTCATTGGTAGGGTTACCTGACAGGTGTATGGCGTGGGCTGTCAAGTCGTGTTGACAGGGGAAAGGGTGGGACAAGGAGGGCTATTCTTCCTCTTCCTCTTCCTCTTCCTCTTCTTCTCCTTCCTCTTGCTCTTGCTCTTTGCTTACGTCTTCGTCATCCAGGTCGCCTTCGAATGAGGCATCGCTGTCGTCAGGGGGAAGATCGTCGATCGCGTCGATTTGTTCTTCCAACTCGTCTTCGGGCTCGTCGGAAGGGACCACGGTATCTTCCGACGTCAAGCTGCCCAATACATCCTCATCCTCATCCTCTTCCTCATCAGCTTCGTAGGTGCTGGAGGAATTGATGGTGCGGTCCAATTCATCCAGAAGATCATCGAGATCTTCTTCGAGTTCTTCCGCGACGGCTTCGATGGTCAGGGCACCGAGTTCTTCCGAATCAATATCCCAAGCGTGCACGCGACGCTTACACTCGGGATACTCACGGAGTAATTTTGCAATGGTCCATGATGCATTCATGGAAACCCTCTTTCTCTAGGTTCTTGAATTACGAATGAGAATGGACTCACTCAATCCACATCTTTCTTGTTACCTACAAATCCAGTGTTTGTGCAAGAACATGCGATTTAAGGTCCGATACCATCGGATTTTTCTCCTGCCAAGCGCAAAAGAGGGATTTTTTTGAATCCGTGGTTTTTGGGGTGTCTCACAAGTCCCATTCTTTCCCTCGGCCTGTCCCAAAAAGCCTTGTGGTCGCAACGGTCTGGCTTTGCTATAAGCAATCCCATTTAAGGAGGAATTCATGACGACTGAACGCGCCCAATGGGCTTCCCGCATGGGTTTTGTGCTGGCTGCAGCCGGCTCGGCAGTGGGTTTGGGCAACATCTGGAAGTTTCCCTACATCACAGGCGAAAATGGTGGGGGCTTGTTTGTCGCCATCTATTTGGCCTGCATCTTGTTGGTGGGGCTGCCCATCATGATGGCGGAGATCATGATCGGTCGCTCGGCTCAGAAACAACCCGTGGGCGCGTTTGAGGCGGTGTCCGGCAAGAAGACCGGCTGGACGATTGTCGGTTGGTTGGGGGTGGCTGCCGGCTTCATCATCTTGTCGTATTACATTGTGGTGGCCGGCTGGGCCATGGACTACACCTTGAAATCCGTGTCGAATTTTGCGGCCCCCATTCGTGTGGAAGCCCAAATCGAGGCCACGAAATACCGGGCCAGCACGTCGTTGGACATCATGCGTTCTACGCTCGCTGAGAAGCGAGCCGCCCAAGAATCCAAAGACGCCATTGGTGAGCTTCGGATGAAGGCCTCCAAAGCAGCGTGGACGGATCACGAACGTTTCGCGGCCGGCGTGGCGGCGGCCCCATTAACCTCGGCAGAGGAGTTGCGGGAAAATCTGTTGGCCGATGAGGCTTTCCGAGCCAACGTGGACGAGACTTCGGCCATCTCCATAGAGATCGCCGCGGTCAAGAAAGCGGCTGCGGAGGAAGCGGCGATCCACTACAAAGATCTCTCGGACACGGACGTACGAAACGAAGCAGAGACGGAGCATCGACGCGACCACATCCTCAAGCGATTCACAACGACCTTTTTGACCCTGGCCAAAGACGGGTGGACGAGCACGTTTTGGGCGCTTCTCTTTATGATCATTACCATCCTGATTGTGGCCGGCGGGGTCGCCAAAGGCATTGAGCGGGCTTGTCGCATCCTCATGCCGACTTTGCTCGTCCTGATCGGCGTGATGGTGCTTTATGGCATGTTCCAGCGCGGATTCGGAGAAGCGCTGTCCTTTGTGTTTGAACCGGATCCCACGCGGCTCAAGGCCAGCGGGGTCCTGGAAGCACTCGGCCACGCGTTCTTTACCCTTTCACTCGGTATGGGCGCCATGATCACCTACGGTTCGTATCAACGCAGCAAGAAGGAACTGGGCAGCACGGCCCTGTTGATCACCGGGTTCGACACCATGGTGGCGTTGCTGGCTTGTCTGATGATCTTCCCCATCACGTTCTCGTATGGCCAAGCCCCTGCCGCCGGTCCGGGTTTGGTGTTCATGAGCATGCCCATGGCCTTCGCCGAGATCGGCGCGGGCGGCATGCTGCTGGCTATCGTGTTCTTTGGACTCTTGGTCTTCGCGGCCTTGACCTCAGCCATCTCGCTCTTGGAGGTGGTGGCGTCCTACTTCATCGACATGCGCGGTTGGTCTCGTCCCAAGGCCGCGTGGCGGGTGGGAACGGTGATCTTCCTCTTCGCAGTTCCCTCGGCGTTTGCCATGGATCCGGACTTCAAGTTGGAGTCCTGGGAGACGACCTTTGGAATGAACTTCTTCGACACCATGGACTACCTGGCGTCCAACTGGATGTTGCCTCTGGGCGGTCTCTTCATCGCGCTCTACGCCGGTTGGGTCATGCCCAAGAAGCTCCGCAACGCCGAGTTGGAGGGACTCACCCCGGCGCTGATCAGCGGCTGGTTGCTCTTGATTCGATATGTGGCGCCGGTCCTCGTCGTCATCGTGCTCTTGCAGAAGGTCGGGATCCTCGACGTGGACGCGCTCTTTTAGCCCACTCTCATTTCCGAAAAAACACATGTCGTGAAAGCGTTCGTGGGCGCCATCGCCCGGAATCGTCTTGTCCAGGCAGGCAGCCTGCACTGCGACGACTCCGGCCCATGCCACTCCACGCTCGCATCCCCGTCAAAGCACTTTTTCGGAATGAGAGTGGGCCGCCCACTCTCATTTCCGATAGAAACGGAACAATGACTTATTCGTTGGTGTCGAAGAGTTCGGCCACGATGGCGCGCGCGGCGTCCGCGTGTTCGGCGGGCACCTCCACCCAGGTTCCCAGGACAAAGGCCAGGGCTGGATCCAGTCCGCCACAATCATCGGACTGGACTCGTACCGGGATGTCGTTGTCTGCGAGCAGATCCACCAGGGGCTGAGCCAAGGTGCGGTTGGGAACCCGTTCGATGGCGATCCAATTACTCATGCTTCCGACTTAGCGATCAATGCGCTTGAACTCGCCCGCCTTGAACTGGCGGCGATAGGTGTTGAGCGAACCGATGGCCAGGTAGCCCAAGCCGATGACAATGGGCAGGTTGGCCCACAGCATGGCGCCGGTTCCCACGTCCATCAGTATGATCATGTCTTCGGTGCTCTGGATGCCCACGGCCGCATAGACCACGGCGGCCAGGAAGAGGAGCTTGTAGATCAGCACGCTGGGTTTGTTGCCGCCGAACATGTAGACCACGCCTTGTTCGCCGTAATAGCTCCACGAGATCATGGTGGACAGGGCAAAGAGCCAAGCGGCCAGGGTGACCAGCCACTTGCCCAGGCCGGGAAAGGCCCGGTCGAAGGCGTGGCCGGTGAGATTGGCACCACCGTAGTTGCGGTGGACCTGCTTGTCCGACAGAGCCAGGGCCGTGGGTACCGCCGTCCAGTTGTCGGTGGTGAGATCCAGTTCGTTCCATTCGATCACGAGGGCAGGAGCGTCCGGATCCTGTTCGGCCGCCTCATTGGCGACGACCTTGCCGGTGATGGACACCCGATCGCGACCGCTCTTGATGTGGGTCGCGCCTGCAACGGTGGCAACCAGATAGAATTTGTCACCTTCTTTCCACGTCTCGCCCTCCGCCGTGGGCAAGCTGCTCACGGTGTTTGCTGCTGTCACCAATTGGGCATCCAGGTCAAAGGCCACGTCGCCCGAGAACTCGCCGATTCCAGCGCGATTCCAGGTGCCCGTGGACAAGATGACCATGGCGGTGACGGTGCAAATGCAGATGGTGTCGATGAAGGGTCCCAGGCCGCCCACGATGCCTTCCCGCGCCGGTTCGGCGGTCTTGGCCGCGGCGTGGGCGATGGGGGCCGAACCTTGGCCCGCCTCGTTGGAGAAGAGCGCACGTTTCATGCCTTCCATGAACGCGAAGCCCATGGAGCCACCCACAAAGGCTCCGCCCGCTTCGGTGGGGCTGAACGCACTGGCGAACACCAATTTGAACATGGCGGGGAGCTCACTGATGTTCATGCCCAACACGGCGAAGGCCGCGATGAGATACATCACGCACATGAAGGGCACGAGCTTTCCGGCCACGTTCCCGATCCGTTTGATGCCGCCGATGATGACCAAGCCAACCAGCGCCGCCATGACGAGGCCGGTGACCATGCGCGGTACCCCAAAATAGCCTTCGGTGAGCTCCGAGACGCTCCAGGCCTGAAACATATTTCCGCCGGTGAAGCTGGAGATCAGCAGGGTGATGCAAAAGAAGACGCCGATGGCCTTGGCCACGCCAACCCAGATCCCGCCTTTGCTGCCGAGCACCTTGTCGACGACCCACATGGCGCCGCCGCTGGGGTTCTCCGGATCATCCACGTTCCGGTACATCATGGCCAGGGTGATCTCGACGGACTTGAGCGCCATGCCCAAGACGCCCACGACCCACATCCAAAACAGAGCGCCGGGGCCACCAATGCCAATGGCCAGGGCGACACCACCGATGTTTCCGAGTCCGACCGTGGCGGAGAGGGCTGCGGAGAGGGCCTCGAAGTGATTGATGGCGCCGGGATCGTCCGGATCATCGTATTTGCCGCGCACTACCGCAAACCCGTGGGTCATGGACGTGTATTGGGTGAAACGCGACCAGATGGTGAATAGCAGTCCTGCGCCGAGCAGGGCCCACGGTGTCCAGGGTCCCCAGAGGACATCACTGGTCGCGCTGAGGGCGTCCATAAACGTTTTCATTCGTTCTCCCCTTGGCTGATGGCGCTAGACTATGGCCAAAGCCCGGCCAAAACGCAACGCTTTGTCCCCAGGGTCATCACGTCGTCGAATGTGGGGATCTAGGAGGTGTCTTTTGTCGGGTCTTCCGGCCATTTGTGCTTGGGATATCGCCCGCGCAATTCTTTGCGAACTTGGGGCCAGGTGCGTTCCCAGAATCCCCGTAAATCGTCGGTGACTTGCGCCGGCCGTTGGTTGGGGGCCAAGAGTTCCAGGAGCACGGGGATCCGACCTTGGCCGAGGCGGGGGCCATCCTGCATGCCCAAGAAATGTTGGATTTTCGCCCGGACGCGCGGGGGCCCTTCGTCCACGTAGAGAACGGCCGCTGAGCGTCCCGACGCCAGGGGAACACGGTGGGGTGTCAACGCGTTCAGTCGCTTTTGCTGTTTCCAGTCCAAGGTGTTCTCTAAGAGGCTCATGAGGTCTTGATTGGCCACGTCCTTGAGGGACGCACAGCCTTCACAGAGCGCCACCAACTGCGCTTCGATGACCTCCGCATCCAAGAGCGGAACCGTCGAGTCGGCCTCGTGGGCCACGCGCCGTCGGTTTCGGTATTCGTTCAGTCGTTTGACGTCCAAGAATCGTCCCAAACCGGCGCTTTGAACCTGGCGTACGAGCAGGGCGGTGGCTTCGGGGACGCCTCGGGCCGGTACGGATTTTCGCTCGAGCGGTACCTTGCGCCAGCGGACGACCCGTTCGGCTTGTACCCGTTCGGCTTTCTTATCCCAGTGGACTTCAACGCCTTCTTCGAGATCCGCTTCGGCGTTGGGGAGTTCTAGAATCCAATCGGGTTCTACGGTGGAGGCCAATTGAATGAAAGGGCGGTCGCCGCCCGAAGCACGAAGGGCCACCGCAAACGTCGCGTTTCGGACGCCGCTTTGGGGGCTGAGCCGTGCAGTGATGCCACCGACCATGGCCCATTCATCGTGTCGGGTGCCGAGTCGTCGGGCCAGCCGGTCTGGAAAGGCCCCGAGAAACGCTTTGCGCAGGGTTTCATCGGGATCCGCACCTTGGACGTCCACGGCTGAAGGGAGCATGCGCACGATCTGGGATTGGCTCTGCTGAACCCGTTTTCGCAGCGCACCGGAGAGGGCAGGGCCATCCATGAGGGCCTGGACGTCACAGAGGTGATCGTCCGTGGTGTCGGCCGGTCGGATGTCCGCATCCAAGAGCGCCGCGGCGCACGCCCCCAGTTTGGGTAGACCGGCCTCGTGGGTGGCCCAGACCAAGCGTGCCAAACGGGGATGCAAGGGAAGCCGGGCCAATTCGTTCCCGAGGGGCGTGATTACCCCGGCATCGTCCAGCGCGCCCAGGTCCAAAAGGAGTCGCTGAGCGGCGCTCCATCGCTCGGTTTGGGGTACTTCGAGCCAAGGGAGCGTGTTCGCATGGCCCACGTCGAATGTGGCCAGGAGGAGGACCGTGGCCGTCAGGTCGACGCGGTGCACTTCGGGGGACAAGGCTCCGGGTCGTCGCTGAAAGTCCGCCTCCGTAAAGAGTCGGACACAACGGCCCGGCGAGGTACGACCGGCACGGCCGGCCCGTTGGATGGCGGAATCTTGGGGAATGGGGGCTTCGGTCAATTGGGTGAGCCCCGTCCAAGGAGAGCTCTCGGCGACCTTATGCAACCCCGTGTCGATGACGGTCGTGACCCCGTCCAGGGTGACCGACGATTCGGCGATGTTGGTGGCGAAGAGGACTTTCCGTTGACCTTTTGGGGCCGGCCGGAGGGCTGCTCTACTCTCCTCAGGGCTCTGCGATCCGTGGAGCATCACACCGTGGGTGTTGGTGTCCTTTAGGATTTGCCGGCACGCATTTTGGCATCGTCGGATGGTGGCCAGGCCCGGGAGAAAGATCAGCACATCGCCCGTGTCATCGGCCTCCAAGGCTTGGCGGAGGGTGCCGGCTACTTGGACATGCAGCGGGCTCTTGTCCCGCGACGTGGCGTGGTCGATGGCCACGGGAAAAGACCGGCCTTGCGAACGAACGATCACCGCATTGAGAGCTTGCGCCAGAGGCTCTGGATTCAACGTCGCCGACATGACGATGATCTGCAGATCCGGTCGTGACGTGGTCTTGAGACGTTGAGCCCACGCGACGAGCAGGTCATCTTCCAAGTGCCGTTCGTGAAACTCGTCGAAGACCAGAACCGACACCGGGGCGAGCGTGGGATCGCGAGCCAATTCGCGGACGACGACACCTGCGGTGCTGTAGCGGATGCGTGTGTTCGGACCGCATTTCCGGTCAAAGCGGACCGTGTATCCCACGGAGTGTCCGACGGGTTCGCCCCGCAGCTGGGCCACATGGTGGGCCGCCAATCGAGCGGCCAGACGTCGCGGTTCGACCACGACGATTTGGCCGGTCCCCTCGGGGGCCTTGTCCAGTAGAGACAATGGGACCCGCGTCGTCTTTCCAGCGCCCGTGGGGGCTTGCAAGACGACAGAACCTTGTTCGTGAAGTCCCTGATGGATGTCTGTCAGGACTTCGTTGATTGGCAGTGATTTCATTGGCTTATTACGGTACCTCTTCTCACCTATTGCAACCATGCCATAATCAATTATAGTGCCGGCCGTGGCGAGAAAACCGCCATGTCCAAGCCAGGGAGGATGTTGTGGCGGAGCACGTGCCCCGAATTGTCCGTGAGGACAGCTTGTCGGACGAAAAACGGCGACATATGTACGAAGTAGCCTTGCGTGTGCGGGCCAGCATTACGCAGTGTTTGACGGAGATGCGCAAAGGGACGGTCCGCTTCTGGATCGGTGGCCCGGGTGAAGAAGTACACGGCGTGTCCGTTGCCCACGCGATGGTGGATTTTGACCACGAAAGCCGTTGCCCGGAAGGTTCTTGGCAGACCGCATTCTTCCCCCACTATCGAAGCGATGGGCTGGCCACGGCATTGGCCGAGCTCCGAGGACACGAGGATTTCACTCGTGAGTATTTCCGTCAGGCCATGAGCAAGGTGACCGACCCGATGACTCGGGGTCGCCAGATGGTCATGCATGTGTCGGATCCGGATCGAGGTATTTTTCCCGCACAGAGTCCCCTGGGGATGAACATGCCCAAGGCCGCCGGGTATGCCAAAGGCCGCAAGGTGATGGGCAACCCGGGCGTGACGCTGGTCGCGTGTGGCGACGGTTCGACAGCCACCAGTGATTTTCACGAAGCTTGCACGGCGGCCAGTCTGTGGCAGTTGCCGTTGGTGATCATGATCACCGACAACGAGATTGCCATCAGTGTGGATCCCAACGAAGGTCGGGGCATCAAAGACTTTGACGCGTATGCCCGTTCGTTCCAGGGCCATTGCATCCCCTGCGATGGATACGATCCGGTGGACACCTATCAGCGCACGCTGGAGGCGTTGCGATTCAGTCGCGACAACCAGTGCTTGACCATTCTGCACTGCAAAGTCCCTCGGCTTCGGGGTCACTCGTCCAGTGACGGCGCTGTGTTTCGATACGACACGCGCGACCCCTTGCTGGAGATGGGTCAGACCTTGGTGGAAGAAGAAGTCTTGGCGGCGGGCGATATCATGCGCCGCAAGGAGAACGCCGTAGGAAGGGACTACTTCGAGGATCACGTGCTCGGTGAAATCATGGAAGCCCAGCGAGAGCGGGTCCGCAAGACGGTGGAAGCGGTGCTCGCTGAGCCCGGTCCCTCGCCGGGAGACGAGTATGAATTTATTCGTCCTGATGTTCCGGAAGTCACGGAACAAGAGGTCGACGGGAAAACCGCCATTCAGGTGAACGAGGCGTTGAACCTCTGTTTGCATCGGATGGTGGACGAGGGGAACACCCTCATCTGGGGACAGGACGTGGCTGGGGCCAAGGGCGGTGTGTTCAAGGTGACCCGCGGTTTGGCACAAGCCCACGCCACTGAGGTGATCAATGCACCCATCAATGAGCCGCTGATTGTGGGCACTGCATTGGGGGCTGCACATCATCCGGAACTGCGTTTGTTGCCCGAGATTCAATTCGGCGATTACTCGTTGAACACCCTTCATTGGCTGGTCCATGCGGGCAACTTGTATTGGGGCAGCGGTGGCCTTGTGGAGGCCAACCTGACCGTACGAACCACGGTGGATCCCGTGTCCGGTGGCGCCATCTATCACTCCATGTCTGTGGACGGTTTCTACACACCAATTCCCGGTTGGATCATTGTGTGTCCTTCCACCACCTATGATGCGTATGGCTTGTTGCGTACGAGCGGTGACTACTCCGGACCTGTGCTTTTCTTGGAGCCCAAGATTCTCTACCGGCAGGCCCTGGGCCCTTGACTACCGTGAGAACCCGACAGTGAGGGTTTACGAAAGGCTCGTCGAGCGAGCGGCGAATCGCTGTTAAATGCGACGAATCTGGAGTCTATCGAGGACTACAGAATTCCATTTGGCAGTAGCGCTGAGCGTCGTTCTGGCGACGACCTGACCATCGTGACGTGGAGCAGTGCGGCGCATCTTGCCGTGCAGGCCGCGGAGGAGCTGGCGGAGAGTGATGGCGTTCAGGCCACCGTGATCGACTTAAGGACCTTGGTCCCCTGGGACGTGGAAGCGGTTGCCGCGGCTGTTCGGCAGTCCGGACGATTGTTGGTGGCTCAGCAAGATCGGGCGTTCGCCAGTTTTGGACGGGAGATTCAAGGCACGCTCCATGAGCAATTGGAAGGCATATCTTCCATGGTAGTGGGCATGCGGAACGTGCCGGGCGTGGGCCAAGCCAAAGAGCTCGAAGAGCACACCATCTTGAGCACGTCACGCATCGTCGCGGGGGCCCGGGATCTCCTTCGGCGACCACCGGGCGCTTTTGTACCGAATGACAACGCCTGGCTGAACTACGCGCCCACCCGTCGTCGAAGCTAAATACGATGCGCTAAGGCCCTCGACTCGAAGCGCCCGAGGGAGTCGCTTTGGTTTTTGATTGCATTCACGGTAGGCTGACCCTATGGGAGAGCCGGCCACCTTTGAAGTTCACTACAATAGCCCCCAAGATGTACATGGTTTCCAGACCGGTGCGCTTATTCACAAGGGTGTGTTTGTAGAGGACGTGGGCGATGTTTCGGTCCTCTCGGGTGTGACCATTCTTTTCCATTTACCGGATCTTCCCGTGGTTCAGGTGCGGGGACGTTTGGTCCAAAGTTCTGGGGATGGCGGATATGTGGCCTTGGATGTGGGCGATGACCTAGACGCCTTGCATGCTGCCGTGGCTTTGGTGACGTCGCTGATGAATCCGGAGTCTTTGGAGAATACGGTCTCCGATGCTGGAGCCGAGTTTGCGATAGCCCACCCCATTTCCATGGAGGAGGGCGAAGGGTCTGCCTCAGAAGCCTTAAATGATGCGGGTGAAGAACTCACGGTAGATCCGGTGGTCGTCGATGGCGCCTCAGGGGTGCTTGTCGAGGATGTGGACGCAGTGTCCTTGGAGGGGGCGGTCCCCCCGGATGAGACTCAGATTGCCGGGGAGGCAGGAGACAGTCGGGCTGGGCGTCCGGAGCAAATTCGGCAGAAGGTGACGCCGGTTTGGCAACTCGTAGACATCGCCAGTGATACCCCCATTGCGCATCAGGTGAGGGCACTTTCTCTGAAAGACAAGTTGCGTCTCGCGCGGCAAGCGTCGCGGCCCGTTCGACAGATATTGATTCGGGATGTGGAGAAGAACATTCATGTGCAAGTGGTCCGAAATCCGAAAGTGTCCGATCACGAGATTCTCGAGTTTTCGGCCATGGCAGCCCTCTCTCCCCTTGCGTTGCGGTGGATCGCCGACCAGAGCCGACATGCGCGAAACAAGCGCATTGCGACGAACCTGGTCACCAACCCGTCCACCCCACCGGATGTGGCGAAAAAAATCTTGGGCGGAATGAGCATGAGCGCGGTGAAACGGGTGGCGCGATCCACACGCGCCCGAGAGCCCATTCGTCGTGCTGCCAAGAAGAAGCTGATGGATGCTGGAGAAATCTGAGGTCTGCTACGGTTCCAGCTCAGCGGTAGGATTGGCCTTTGGCTTTTCTCGAAACGTCCAAACATTGTTGGCTACGTAGTTGATTCCGGTGGCGATGGCGATGCCGATTAAGACCGAGATCTGTTCATGAATAGCAAAGTGCACAAAACACACGGTGGCCACGCCGAGTTGGACGCCGCCTGCGACGGAAGAGACCAGGTAAAACTTGGTCAATCGAGCGAAGAAGTGGCCCTGGCCACGCTTTTCACGATCACCCCACGTCCAATAGTCGTTGAGCAAAAAGTTGGAAAATACGCTGATGACGATTCCGATGATATTCGCCGCGATGAACGCATCGGACGTGCCGTTCCAGTGCTCTTTCAGGAGGTGATGTGCGAGTGTGAAGATACCCAGGTTGACGACCACGCCGCTGGCCCCGACAACGCAGAAGCGTATGAATCGAATGTTCTTTCGGGTTAGGAGGCGTAAGGGGCTCATGGAGTGTCGTGAATGGTCCTTTTGTCGGCGTGTACTATCGGGATCGCTTGGAAGACTGTCAAGGCAAACTCCGAAGGCAGGACTGAGGGGTCGGAACAGGCCGTGATCACCCTGGCCACGGGCCGCTCAGAGGCGCGAATACATGAACGTTTGGTTTCACTTGTCCCGCAAAGCGCTCCTCGACGATGGAGCGTGCCTCGGCGGGTGAATACGACTGGGAAAAATGGGTCAATACGAGGTGTTCGTTTTCAAAGTCGCTCGCTCGTTCGATCAATTCATCCAAGTGGACGTGACCAAATTGGCGACACTGTGCCGCCGTCCGGCGATCGTCCAGGTAGGTCGCCTCGAGAATCAACACGCGGGACTGAAGCAAGTGAGGTTCTGAATCAAGGACAGCGGCGGATGTGTCTCCAGGAAAGCTCAATAAAGGTCTTTCGTGTTCGTCAAAGATGTCGGCCCCTTGCTTGCGAAGTGCGCCGATCTCAGGGCCTGGTAAGCCTTTGAACTCGTCTCGCAATTTACGAACGTGCTCCACGGCGGTGTACCCCAACCCCTCGATGATGTGCGTGCTCGAAAAGGTTCGCATTTCGAGCTTCTTACTGAGCGGAACCACATCGCCCGCTTTCAATCCTTGAAGGGTGTACTTGTAGGGATGACCCTGCATGCTTTCGTACGCGCCAATGGCAGTGGCCAGGGCGTCGGTCATGTACTGAGGAGCATAGATTGACAGGGGCGTTTCCAACCCCAACAGCAAGCGAAGCGATAGCATATTGATGAGACCGCCCGCGTGATCTCCGTGTGCGTGGGTCAAAAAAAGCCGCTCGGCGCTTGCGAAGCTTCTTGGGCAATGCCCCACATCAAAGAGCAGTTTGAGTTGAGGGACTTGTAGGCACGTTTCCACCCCGCCCAGGCTGATCCCGTTGATGGTGAATTGCCCCGCTGTAACTTGGCAAGGAACAGCCATGAAATTACCTTAGTCCTTGCTGCTGTCGACGTCCCGAATGTCTTCGTCGATGTCTTGGGTGGAGGGTCTGAACTGCGCGTCGGCGTCCGGTATGATGCAGTAACCCCGTTCATACACTGTTCCATCGCCACAGAGCGTTTGCTCGCTCGGGGTGCACGTTCCGAGGGATTCGTGTGTTCCGGTCCCACATTCCAGTTGATTGCAGCCGCACAGACAGAGCACTACGGCGAGCGCAAACCAAAAGCGACTGGAGAAAAGGTGTGTCACGACCGCAGTGTAGTCATCAGTGGGTGGTGGAATCAAGGGACTCGCTCCAGATCCTTCAAGGCTTGTCGCGCCCGCTTCCGATAGGGTGGCCCCTCGATACGCCACAATCCTCTGGCCCTAAACGAGAGGACTCTTTCGTACAGTCGCTTGGCGTCGTTGGTTTGGTCAGCCTTTCGATACGCCTCAGCGAGCAAGAACGTACCGATGGGATCGTGGGAATACTGGACGAGCAGGGCTTCCAAGACTTCAATGCCCTCCTCCAAGTCGCCCACACTGGTGGGCCAGGCGGGGGCATAGATGAGCAGCCCACCCAATAGCCGAAGGGCCGCGCCCTCCCCGTAGCTTCGATCGATGATAATGGCTCGTTTTGCATGTTGCATGGTTGCTTTGATGAGGGGTTGGCTGTCGGACGGGCGCTCTTGGGCCAGCAGGCTTGTGCATATGGCCTGGTAGAGCAGTCCTTCCACCCGCTTGGGTTCTTTCTGCGACGCCTGCTCACCGCTACTTCGACCTTCTTCCGCCCACTGGGCAGCGTGCCGCTTATCGATGAGAACGAGGTGTACGTTGTTGCGGGCCAGACGCCAAAGCAGCTCATAAGGGTGGTCATGGGCGTCGATAGCAGCGCGGAGGGCGTTGCGGGCATGCAGTAACTTGGATTGTTGCCGGGAAGTCCGATAGATCGTGTCGGCCAGCGCAATGGTTTCGCTGATGGTTTCCGTGTGGTTGCTAGCCGGTGGTGACGCTTGGACGGTCGTCTGGGGTCCGGAGCAACCGACAAAGAGTACAAAAATGCAGGATGCAGCGACATGCACGTCTTCATCATAAGTCACTCTGAGAGGCTTGTCATGGTTTGGCTTGGCTTGCTGCAGAGCACGACGAGTGCTAGCGTTCGGTTTATGGATTTGCTCGCTGCGCCGGTGGATGAACGCGCCCGATGGGTAAAAGCTATGGGCTTGCGGCATGGGTTTGATGATGTGGGCATTGCGAGCTCCGGCCCCCATCCGGAGATGGCCCATTTCGAGGAGTGGCTGAAGCGCGATTATCACGGCGAGATGGCCTACTTGGAACGCCAAAAGCCACGCCGGATGAAACCCGAGAGTATCGTGCCCGATGCACAGGCTGTCATCGTGGCGGCCCTCGATTACAACACCGATCGCCCCCTGTCGACCGAAGTGGAACTCGACCCCAAACGCGGTTGGATTTCTCGCTATGCATGGGGAGACGACTATCACGATGTGATCGAGCGCATGTTACGTCCATGGTGTGCAGAACTGGAGGCTGCTGCTGTGGGTCACACCTTCCGGTTTTATGTGGATCACGGTCCAGTCTTGGAAAAGGTCTTTGGGCAGTATGCGGGATTGGGTTGGATGGGCAAACACACCAACTTGATCCACCCGGAGCGCGGCTCTTGGTTTTTCTTGGCCGTCATTTTGACCGATTTGGCCATGACCGTCGATGAACCCATCGCGGATCATTGCGGCACATGTACCGCCTGTTTGGATGCGTGCCCGACCGATGCTTTTGTGGCTCCCTATGTGCTGGATGCGCGGCGCTGCATCAGTTATTTGACCATCGAGCTCAAGGAACCTGTTCCCGAGGAACATCGAGATGCCCTGGGGCATCAAGTCTATGGCTGTGACATCTGTCAGGATGTATGTCCCTGGAATCGAAAACCCTTGCCGACCAATCGTGCGGAGTTCCTCCCGCGAGAGGGTGCATTTCATCCCAAGTTGATCGACTTGCAATCGATGGAGCGCGAAACCTATCAAGAGCGCTTCCGAGGCTCTCCCATCAAACGTCGGGGATATGAAAGGCTACAGCATACGGCTCGGCTTGTTCAGGAAGGGTTGGAACGTGACTGAGCCCATCATTCTGAAGATCGATCCCGACCGGCATGCGAATCGGCATGCGAGGCGACAGGAATTATTGCACGGCTTGGAAGAGCCTGAGTTGTCAGAACCTGCGGGGACGGTTCACCGTCTGGATCGTTTCCATTTGAACATTACCGGCTTCGTCTCACCTGGCGATGCCCGATCGTTGGAACGTCGGCTGCGCCGTCTCGAAGGGGTGGAGCATGTCCACGTCAGCTATTCGAGAGAAAGTGCCCTCGTGACCGTCCTGGACAATCGAATCAACGAGGTGTTTCTTCAGCATGTCATTCAGTCTGCGGGGTATGAGTCCTATGTGGTGGGCGAATCGCCTACGACACCGGAAATGATTCAGGACGAAAGATACCGGGAACATTTGGATGCCGCGAGTTGGACGATGCTGCCGGCGGTCGTGGTTGTCTTGAGTGCATTTGTCACGCGACACACGCAATGGATTCCCTCGGCGGAAATCAACTTGGTCAATGACGTTCAACTGTATTTGATGGTCCTCATCTTGTGGAAAGGGCGTGCCCTCTTTGTGGACGCTGCGCGGAAAGTGGGATGGCAAACCGCCGCTCGGGAGGTGCCGATTGGACTCGCAGCCTCGGCCGCGATGTGTGCAAGCGTTTGGCAGTTTTTTTCCAGTGGTGAGCCTATGTTTGATGTCGCCTCGGCCATTGTGGCGGGGTACCACGCCACCGCTTTCCTTGAGTCTTGGCTGCTTCGCCGCGCGGAGCGCCATTTTCGCCGATTGACACGGCTGCGCCCGCAAGAGGCGACCGTACGGCGCGCCTCGGGTGATTATCGGATTCGTATTCAGGACCTGCACGCGGAAGACGTGGTGGTGGTGAACCCTGGAGAGGACATCCCCGTAGATGGTGTGATTCTGGATGTGGCAGGTACGATGGTCGACGAGTCTCCCATCATGGGGGCGGGTACGTTGGTTCAGCGGGAACGGCAGAGTCGCGTGTACGCGGGCACACGGAACTTGACGGCCCCGATGTTGGTGCGGCCCGAGCGGATCGGTCATGACACCGTTTTGGGGCACGTGCTGGGTGTGGTGGAGTCCGCCCGTCAGACCCGTGCTCCGGTTCAGCTCCATGGGGACCGACTGGCCGCCTTTGTGGCACCCTGGACCTTGTTATTGGCCGTCGCAACGTTTGTAGGGTGGCAAACGCTGGGCGGTGCCACGGACATTTGGTCGGCATTGGCTCCGGCGCTGAGTGTGCTCGTGGTGACCTGCCCATGGGCCTTGGGGTGGGCCAGCGCAGTTCCGGTGTCTGCGGGAATGACGCATGCTGCGCGAGATGGTGTGCTTTTGCGAGACGCAGAGGCGTTGGAGAGTATTCGGGGATTGGAGGTGTTGATTTTTGAACGCGCGGGCACGTTGACCGAAGGCAAGCCCTTGGTGGCTGGCGTGGACCTGGTCGGCGATGTCTCCTTGTCCCAAGCGCTGGAGATGATGCTGGCCGTAGAGAGCCCGTCACGTCACGCTGTTGCAGATGCGTTCCTCGCATACGGGCG
>Ga0114996_10001413_pt1 | contig 32430 bp, 30 predicted proteins | sample ArcticOcean_MG_C_4_FD_87039 | JGI IMG/M metagenome (GOLD analysis project Ga0114996, IMG submission 87039) | Marine microbial communities from western Arctic Ocean - ArcticOcean_MG_CB4_134 | ecosystem: Environmental > Aquatic > Marine > Oceanic | place: Arctic Ocean: Canada Basin | collected... | reverse complement strand
CTCAGGAATCCCGTTGCGGAAGGTCGCCGGGCTGGCGGTCGTGATCGTCGCAATGATGGCGGTGGCCTGCTCCAGCAACGGGAGCCCCGATTCGCCAGATTCGCGCGAGATGAGCGCCTTTCAGGCGGCCGCGGAAGCGATCTCGGAGTCCGTGGCGGAGGATCGTTCGGAAGCGGGCGCGCAGCAGGCGCCCGTGATCCGGGATCCCTTCCCTCCGGGCCAGGGAGAGGTTGCAGCGGCCGTCCCCGGCGAGGACGACCCGGCGGCCGAGGGCAGGCCAGCTGGTGTCGACGACGGTGGGGCTCTCGCCATGGCAGAATCGGCCGACGAGGCCGCCGCCAACGGTGCCTCTCCCAAAGAGGAGGCGGGGAGCGCTGGCGTCCGTCCCGACGCCGATGCGGTGGACAGTACGATTGCGGCCAGCGAGGGCAGCTCTCCGGTCGCGGCTGGGGAGGAGGACGGACCGCGTGCGCCGTCCTACACGATCATCCTGGATGCTGGGCATGGAGGTAGCGACACGGGCGCGATCGCCAACGGCGTCGTGGAGCGGGAGTCGAACCTGGACTTCGCGCGGCGGGTGGAGGAGATCCTGGTGGCCCAGGGACATCGCGTCGTCCAGACGCGGGTCGATGGAGGGCGGTCGGTGCTGTATCCCGACGACGAGACGATCCCGCAGATCGCCGAGAGCCGGATCGATCTGCAGGCGCGGGTGGACCTGGCGAACCAGGAGGGCGGGGACGTCTTCGTCTCGTTCCACTCCAACCTTGCCAAGGACAATGTCTTCGAGCGCGGAATGGAGGTGTGGTTTGACCCCGATCGCCCGCACGCCGACGCGAACTTCCGTCTTGCGGTGAACCTTCTCAGCCAGGTGATCGCGGAGCTGTTCGAATTCGGCTACCCCGTCTACAACCGCCTGGTGCACAGCGATGAGTGCCACTCGGTGGAGCCGGGCCTCAACATCTGCCTGCCGCTCTTCGTCTTGGGTCCACCGGCGACGTTGGAGCGATTCCGTGTGGTCGCGGCGGGCATCGATCCGGACCGCTTCGCGTTCGCCGAGGGCGAAGAGGTGCTGAGGACGCGGGCGACGGAGATGCCGGCGGCGCTGGTAGAGCTGCTCGTAACCTCGAACCCCAGCGATGCGGCCATCCTGCGCAGCAACGCAGGCCGACAAGCGATCGCCCGCGGCGTGGCGCGGGCGATCCTGGAGTTCTTAGCAGGCGAAGAGCTTGCCAACGAAGAGCTGACGGGCGAGGCGGAGGAGACGCAGAACGGCCCCATCGTTTCCGATGGGGCCGCCCCGGCCGGTTAGCCCGGTTTGCGTCCAACTGGCTCTAGCTCGTTGGCCAGATTTCGAAAACGATCTCGATGCGGACGGTGACGTCCTGATCGCCGCCGAAGATGGCCGGCGCGGATGGCGACGCAAAGGCGTCTTCGGAAACGGCGCCGAATTCAACACGCACCGGCGTGGAGAAGCCGACTTCGCGGACCGAGATAGCACGGCCCAGGACAAGGCCGAGACGCTCCGTGATCGCGGTGGCCTTGTCGATGGCGTCATCGACGGCGATGAGGCGCACGACGTCCTCAATTCCGGAGCGGTTGGCGACGGAGAAGGAGACGCCGTTGAGGGAGAGCAGGTCTCCGCCGGCGATGAGGGCGGCGTCCAGCACTTCACCAACCGCGTCAACGTCGTTGACGGTGACCAGCAGGGAGTTGCTGAAGCGGATGCCGACCAGGATGCGTCCGCCCTCGCGGAAGTCGTATTGCGGCTGGAGGGAGACGCCAGTGGTGCGCAGATCCGTGGCCTCGATGCCGACAGCTCCAACGCTCCCGCGCTCAAGTGTGTTCCCCGCTGAGTAATCGGGGAGTCAGTCGCCGGCCCGAGATCCGCGTGCAGTGCGGCTGATGCTACACAAACGGGCGAGGAAGAGGAGCGCTAGGTCAGCGCAGCGTTGGCGATGTGGGTGTCGAAGAACTCGATCAGGCGTCGCCAGGAGTCTTCGGCGGCGGCTTCGTTGTAGCCCACGTGCATGCGATTCATAGGCCAGATGCCACTGATCTTGCCGAGGATTCCGCCGTGTCGGTTCATGTACGAATGCCCGGCATCGTCGTAGACCTGGACATCGTGAGGGATTTCGAGGTTCTCGAGATGACCGCGGAGCCGGTCGGGCATGCGAGCCAGCTGGGTGTCGAGGGCGCCATATCCCGCCAGGATGGGGCAGGCGTCTTCCAGGTCGGCCTGTTCCCTGGGCACGATGCCGTAAAACGCCGCCGCGGCGCGAAGGGGCGACTGCGCAGATTTCCGACCCGCGTAGAGAAGGGCGAAGCCGCCGCCCATACAGAAACCGGCGATGCCGACCCGCTCCGCATCGACTTCGTCGCGCGCGCTGAGCCAGCTCCGCGCGGCTTCGAGGTCGTCGAAGGCAGCGCCGCTGCCGGTGTGGAGGGCGCGCATGGTCTTGGCGATGCAGTAGAGCCGGGGGCCGCCGCTGTCGTGGAGGTCGGGGGCGAAGGCGACGTAGCCGGACTCGGTGAAGCGGCGGGCGATACGGCGGATGTCGTCGTTGAGGCCGAAGAGTTCGGAGATGACGATGACGGCGGGAGCGGGGGCAACAAGATCGTCCGGCTCCGCTAGGAAGGCTTTCATGGGTCGACCCGTGGCGGAGGGGAAGGTGAGGTTGCGTTCGGTCATGGCGGGTCCCCTCCCAAGATCAGATCCGGTTCCGCGAAGACTCACTCACCCGAGATGATTCGCAACCAGCGGCGCTTGCCCACCTTGATGATGGCGCCGGGTGCGAGGGTCACCTCAATGGAGTCGACTGGGGCGTCGTCAACACGGATGGCGCCCTGGCTGACGAGGCGTTTGACTTCAGCCTTGCTGTCGACGACTCCCGCAGCGGTGAGGAGATCGGGAAGGGCGATCGTGACGTGGTCGCCGTCGAAGGTGAGGGCGTGTTCGGGCATGTCGTCCGGGACCTCGCGGCGGGAGAAGACACTGGCGAAATGGGCCTCGGCGGCGGCGGCTTCATCGGCGCCATGCCACTCTTCCACGATGGCGCGCGCGAGCCGCTTTTTGGCATCCATAGGAAGCAGGGAGCCGTCCTGCAGGCCCTGCTCGATGCCGTCCACGTCGGCGGCGGAGAGGTTGGTGCCAAGAGTGAAGTAGTTGATCAGGACATCGTCCGGGACGGACATGGCCTTGCCGTACTGGTCGTTGGCGGGCTCGTTGATGCCAATGTAGTTGCCGGTGCTCTTGGACATGCGGAGCTGGCCATCCGTGCCGACGAGGATGGGATAGGTAATCGCGACCTGGGGCTTTTGCTCGTAGACGCGTTGCAGGGTGCGGCCGGCCATGAGGTTGAAGGTCTGGTCCGTGCCGCCGATCTGGATGTCGGCCTCCAGAGCGACGGCGTCGTAGCCCTGCATGAGGCCGTACATGAACTCATGGACGTAGACGGGCTCACCGGCGTCGAGCCGCTTGCGGAAGGTGTCGCGCTCGATGAACTGGGCGACGGTGAAGTTGCTGGCCAACTGGACGACGTCGGCAAAGTTGAGCTTGGCCAGCCACTCCGAGTTGTAGCGCACCTCAGTGGTCTCGGGATCGAGGAGTTTGAAGGCTTGGTCTTGGTAGGTTTTAGCATTCTCGGCGAGGATGCGTTCGGCCTGCATGGGGCGGGCGGAGTCTTTGTCGGAGGGGTCGCCGATGAGGCCGGTGAAGTCGCCAATGAGCAGAATCGACTGATGGCCGAGTTCTTGGAAGAGCGCCAATTTGCGCAGCGGGACGCAGTGGCCGAGATGCAGATCGGGCGCGGTGGGGTCGACGCCGAGATAGATGCGGAGGGGCTTTTGGTTGCGCAGGGAGTCGACGATGCGCTCGCGTAGCTCCTTTTCCATGCTGCGGCGGGTGGAGGTGTCGCCGAAGGCGGTGCCGCGCATGATGGCGTCGACCTGCTTATCCACTTCCGAAATTTCATCGGCGGTGGCCGCCTTAGGGGCTATATCCGGAGCAGTGCCCGGAGTGACGACCGGCGGCGCTTCGGCAGCAGCAGGCTCTTGGCGAGACGTTGGTTGGTTCTTGGTCATGTTGAACTCGTGAGTGCTAGGCCGGATGGTCAGGCGTTCGGGAGACTAGATGTTCGCGAGGACGGCCCGCGCCGCGACACAGTCGGCGGCGATTTGGGCCTTGAGGGCGTCGAGACCATCGAAGCGCTGCTCACCCCGCAGACGACTGACGATGTCGACGCGGACATCGCGGCCATAGAGGGCGCCTTCGAAGTCGAAGAGGTGGCACTCGATGGAGATGGCGTCGTCGTCGTCAATAGTGGGGCGGACACCGATGTTGGTGACGGACTGGTATGCCTGATCGTTGAAGTGCGCGAGGGTGGCGTAGACGCCGTGGGCGGGCATCGCCAGGTCGGCGCCGACGGCGATGTTGGCAGTCGGGAAGCCGATCGTGCGGCCACGTTCCGCTCCCAGGACGACGGGGCCGTGCAGCGAGAAGCGGCGGCCGAGCAGCATATTGACCTGCTCGATCTCGCCGATATCGAGGGCTTTGCGCACGCTCGAGGAGGAGACTTTGGCGTCGTCCTCTTGGACGAAGTCGATCAACTCCATGGGGATGCCGTGGTCGTCGCACATGCGCTGGAGGGCTTCGGGGTCGCCGGCGCGCTGGCGTCCCAAGGCGAAGTCGGGACCGATGACGAGCTTGGTGAGTTGCATGTCCTCGATGAGGACTTGGACGAAGTCCTCGGCGGCGACCTGGGCCAGCTCCGAGGTGAAGGTGACGGCGGCGACGGTGTCGAGGCCGGTGGCGAGGAGGAGGTCGAGGCGATCTTCGAGGCTGGTGAGGTAGGAGATCTGGGCGTCCGGGTGGACGACCTGGCGGGGATGGGGATGGAAGGTGACGGCGGCGGCGGCGAGATTGTCGCGGCGGGCCGATTCGATGACACGACGGACGAGGGCCTGATGGCCGCGATGGACGCCGTCGAAGACGCCGATGGTCAGGGCCGTGGGGCGGCCAATCGCGGCGCGCTGTAGCTCCTCGCGGGCTAGGGCCGTGACCACGGGCATCCCTCTCGCCATCGACACTGGTTCAGTGCGGCCAGGTTACCACCGGCGGGGGCGAGCGCCTGTCAATAGCGGTCAGTCGGCGCGGTCAGTCGGTGGGGGCTTCTGCGGTGGCGGAGGTAGGGGTGGGCGGCGCACCGGGTTCGTTGTCGCTTGCCGCGTGCGGGCTCGATTCGGTCGAGGGCGATTCGATGGAACCGGGTGCGTCAGACCTGGTTTCGTCGGAGCTGGTTTCGTCAGACCTAGATTCGTCAGGACTCGACTCATCGGAGCTGGATTCGTCGGCGATCGATTCGTCAGAAAAGCCTTCGCCTTCGATCTCGTCCCAGTTGGCACCTGGTTTGGCTTCGACGAGGATGTCGCCGTAGTTGTCGGTCTGGACCATCTCGACAGCGCGGCCCTTGTAGAGCTCGAGAATCGCCATGAAGGTGACGATCACCTCGACGCGGGTACGCGCCTCCGCGATCCAGGATTTGAACGAGACCTGCTGGCCGGAGATGAGCCGGGATCGGAGGTCGCGGATCTTCTCTCGGACGGTGACGACATCGCGCGTCAACTGCACTTCGGGATGGGCCTGCTCGCGCTTCTGAGCGCGGGTCATGGCGTCCTGGACCAGCTTGGTGAGGAGTTCGAGGGTGACGTCGTCGGGCAGGCCCTTGGGGATGGGCATTTCGACTTCGGGAGGGGCGGTGGGGCCGAAGGAGCGCAGGCCGCTCTTGTCGATGGTGCCGAGGACAGAGACGGCGTCGCGGTAGCGCCGGTACTCCTCCAGCATCTCGACGAGTTCGCGCCCGACGTCCTCTTCGTCGTCGGGGTCGAAGGGATCGGGGTCGCGGGGGAGCATGGCGCGGGACTTGAGGAGGATGAGCTTGGAGCCGATGACGATGAACTCGGTGATCGCGTCGGGGAGGTCGTTGGCGGCGGTGGCTTCGAGCTGCTGGAGCTGATCCATGTACTGGTCGGCGACTTGGACGAGGGAGAACTCGCTGATGTCGAGTTTTTGGGTCTCGATCAGGTCGAGCAGGAGTTGCAGTGGCCCTTCGTAGCCGGGGAGTCGCAGTTGCACCATTGGAGGAGCTTATTCATTAAACCGGGGGGTTGCACCCCCCGGGTCCCCCTGCACGCTCGAGACACGGTGGCTGGTTGACGTCGGGGCCGGACACGCTGTTTGGCCCGATGGATCACTGGTTGAGGTGCGCCGGGCCGCGTCAGTGCATGGGGGGTGGCAGCCCACTCAGCGCGCTACTGAGGTTGCGGTGCCCCCGGCGAACTGTCCAAGTCCGGCTGACCAATCAGCCAGCTGGAGTGAGCTGCGGGCGCGGGGCGAGGGGGCGGCCGACGGCTTCGCCGACGGGGACGAGGGAGTCCATCAAGCGGCGGAAGTTGGCGAAGGTGAGGGACTGGGCGCCGTCGGAGAGGGCTTGGTCCGGGTTGGGATGGACTTCGGCCATGAGGCCGTCAGCGCCGACGGCCATGGAGGCCTGGGCCATGGGCTCGACGAGCTGCCAACGGCCGGTGCCGTGGCTGGGGTCGCTGATGATGGGAAGATGGCTGAGGCCCTTGGCGAGGACGATGCCCGCCAGATCGAGGGTGTTTCGGGTGGCGGTTTCGAAGGTGCGGATGCCGCGCTCGCAGAGAATCACTTCGTGATTGCCGCGGGCCATGATGTATTCCGCGGCGAGGAGCCACTCTTCAATGGTGCCGCTCAGTCCGCGCTTGAGCATGACCGGCTTGCGGACGATGCCCACTTCGTCGAGAAGGATGAAGTTCTGCATGTTGCGTGCGCCGATCTGGAGGATGTCGGCGTACTCGGCGACGACTTCAACATCACGGACGGACATGAGCTCTGTGATGACGGGCAGGCCGGTGACGTCGCGGGCGGTGGCGAGGTGCTTGAGGCCGTCCTCGCCCAGACCGCGGAAGGCGTAGGGCGAGGTACGCGGTTTGAAGGCGCCGCCACGCAAGATGTGGGCGCCCGCCGCCGCGACCGCCTTGGCCGTGGAGACCATGTGCTCTTCGTCTTCGATGCTGCAGGGGCCGGCCATGACGACAAAGTTGCCGTCGCCGATACGGACGCCGCCGACATCGATGACGGTATCGCTGGGTTTGAACTCGCGGCCTGTGAGTTTGTAGGGACGGCTGATGGGAACGACGGAATCGACACCGGACATGGTGCCCATGGCGGTGCGAATCTCAGGGTCGACCACCTGGCCGACGGCGCCAATGACGGTGCGCTCTTCGCCGGCGGAGAGATGGCCTTCGAGGTCGGCGGCTTTGAGGCGGGTAAGAACGGCCTGGATCTCGTCATCCGAGGCGTCGGTCTTCATGACCACGAGCATGGCGTTCTCCTAATCTTCTCTTGCCAGCCAGGGCCTGGCGACTCCTGCTAGCCCGGCCTGGCGATTCCTGCTCTTGCCAGCCAAGATCTGGCTATTCCTGCTCTTCGCCTGCCAGCGGCAGGTGGACACTAGCCCGGCAGCTTACTTTGGCGGAGTGTCTTGCCCTCCCAGATCGGGACGCAAGGCTCGCGCGCCGCGCAGGTAGACGAAGTCGATCTCATCCTGACGGCGTTGGCTGTTGACGTGGAGGAGGATGCGCAGGCAGTGCCGGAGGCTGCCGGGCACGTCCATCTCATGCCCGCACATCAAGGCGACGTTGGTCCATTCGAAGTCGCGGCGGGCGACGACGGCGGGAAATTCGGCGTCGATGTCCGGGGTGGTGGTGAAGTAGGCGGAGGCGACGTCATCGGCTTCGATGTCGTTGCGCTTGACCATCTCCGCGAGCAGCTCGTGCGTGGCTTCGCGGATCGCGTCGGGGCTGTTCTCCGACACTGTGGTGGCGCCACGGACGCCGCGCATTCGCCAGGACCCTTGGTCGTCCATCGTCTCCCCTATGGCTCGCCGCTGTGCGAGCCGCGTTGACCCGGACGGGGACAGCCCGTCTGGTCAGATCGCACGTCCTGCTGAGATGTTATCGAGGTTCGAGGATAGTTGCCGCCCGGGCGGGGCGGGAACGCCGCGAACAATGCCGCGAACGTTGCCGCGAACAATGGCCGGTCACTTGGCGGTGATGGATGTCGCGAAAGCTCGCAGCCTTGAGGCGCGCTCACCGGCGGGCGCTTCTTCGACCGTCGTGATCACAGCGCTGCCGATGACGGCGGCCTCACAGAGCGCGCCGACCGTTTCGACTTGGGCACGGTTGGAGATGCCGAAGCCCACGGCGAGGGGGAGCGGGATCATGGCCTGGACGCGCCGGACGAAGTCGACGAGGTCGGAGGGGAGTTCGTCGCGCGCGCCGGTGACGCCGGTGACGCTGACGAGATAGACGAAGCCCGAGGCTCGGTCGGCGACGGCCTGGATGCGTTCGGGGGGGCTGGTTGGCGCGATCAGATAGACCAGGGAGAGCCCTTCGGCACGGAGCGCGGCGAGGGCGTCGTCGGATTCCTCGGGCGGGAGGTCGACGATGATCATGCCGTCGGCGCCGGCGGCAGCGGCATCGCGGGCGATGGGTTCCAGGCCACCGGCTTCGCTGAGGCTATGCACGCCAGGGGCGCTGGAGGCACCGTGTGCCCGACCGTATGCGAGCAGGGGGTTGAGATAGCCCATCATGGTGATGGGGATGGTGATGCCTTCGGCGCGGAGGCCACGGATCAGGTCGAGGACGAAGGCCATGTTGGCGCCGTCAGAGAGGGCTTGGGTGTTGGCGCGCTGGATGGTGGGACCGTCGGCGAGGGGGTCGCTGAAGGGGACGCCGAGTTCGATCGCGCCCGCACCACCGTCGACGAGGGCTCGGATCATGTCAGCACTTTCGGCGCGGCTGGGATAGCCCGCCATCATGTAGGGCATGAAGAGCGTTTCGCCTGCCTCTTTGGCGACAGCGAAGGCGTGCTGGTAGCGGTTGGATTTTTCGGGAACGGTCATTCGTGATTCTTACTCTCTTGACCGGGGGCTTGCAGCTCCCGGGACCCCCTGCCCGACCGGCGTTGGAAGTCGCTACACACCGATCGGCTGGGAGCGATTATTCCTAGTCGCGTGATCTCTGGTCGCTGTGTTCTACGGATCATGATCGCTGGTTTCTCTCGACCGGGGGCTTTGCCTTTTGGACCGGGGGCTTGCAGCCCCCGGGACCCCCTGCCCGACCGGCGTTGGAAGTCGCTACACACCGATCGGCTGGGAGCGATTATTCCTAGTCGCGTGATCTCTGGAGGCTGTGTTCTACGGATCATGATCGCTGGTTTCTCTCGACCGGGGGCTTGCAGCCCCCGGGACCTCCTGCCCGACCGACGTTGGAAGTCGACACAACGAAAACGCTTGGGACGGATCGGTCGGGCTCTCCATATCTCTGGTCGCTGGGTTGTAAGGATCATGCTTCGGCGCGGTTAGCCCACGCCCCGGTCCGCGAGGGTACCGGCTATGGCGATGGCATTGAACATGACGTGCGCTCCGACGGCGGCAAAGAGGCTCTGTGAGCGGTGGTAGACGAAGGCGAAGACGACGCCAATGATCGTGAAGGGGATGATGCTGCCGACGTCGAGGTGGGCGAGGGCGAAGATCAGGCCGCTGAGCAAGCCAGCGACGACGACGCCTCGCGTTGTCCCTTTGGTCCCGAAGACGGTGGCGAGACCACCGAAGAGAAAGCCACGGTAGAAGATCTCTTCGGTGATGGGCGCGATGACGATGGCGAGGAGGCTGACCATGACGACCAGCTCCACATGGTCGTAGATGACGTCGTCATCGATGGTGGAGACGGGCTGGAGGGCGTCGATGCCGATGACTTCGACGAGTCCGAGATAGATGCCGAGGCCGAGATAGCCCAAGCCCAATCCAGCGAAGGCCCAGGCCAGTGTTTTTAACCCGGGCCGGTGGAGTCCGAGTAGTGCCCAGGCGAGGCGCTTGCGACCGAGCAGACTGCGACCCAGTAGGAAGTAGGGGACGGCGACCAGGGCGATGGCGTCGGCGATGAAGGTGGCAATGAGCGCGGCGAAGGCTTCCGTGCGGTCCGTGGCGCTGGTGCCAATGATGCCCAAGGCGATGCTCTGGATGATGAGGACCGTCGTAACGGCCATGAGGATGCCGAGCACCAAGACGCGTCCTCGGAAGGGGCGCTTGGGTCCGGCCTGAGTTGGGTCAGGGGAGGCGAGCTGCCACGGAGGTTGGTGTGGCGGCTCCGCCCCACGGTCGTGCCAGGGCATCCGTGGTCCCGCAGGTGGCGGCGTCTGGCCCTGCGAGGAAACGGGAACGGGGGAGCGTCCGGCATTGGCGTTGAGGTTGGGGTCGGTCTCATAGGCGCCGGGAGGAGGCGGTTGACCGGCGACCGGATCCGGCTCAGCCATTGGCGGAAGCGCTCAAGGAGACCGGACTGCCAGAGGGTCGGATCACAGTTCGATCCCACGCTCTTTGAGAGCCTCGCGGACGATGTCGACATCCTTGTCACCGCGGCCGCTGAGACTGACGAGGATGATGTCGTCCGGGCTCAGCTCCGGCGCGAGCTTGGTGAGATAGGCGATCGCGTGTGACGACTCCAGGGCGGGGACGATGCCTTCGCTGCGGCACATGAGCTGGAAGCCGTCGAGGGCTTCATCATCGGTGACGGCGTGATACTCGGCGCGTTCGGAGACTTTGAGCCAGGAGTGCTCAGGTCCGACGCCGGGATAGTCGAGCCCGGCGCTGATGCTGTGCGCCTCTTCGACTTGGCCCTCTTCGTCCTGGAGGAGGAAGGAGCTGGCCCCGTGGAGGACGCCGGGCGTGCCCAGCGTGAGAGTCGCCGCGTGGCGCGCGGTGAGGCCTTCGCCCGCTGCTTCGACGCCAACGAGGCGCACCGGGTCGTCGATGAAGGCGTGGAAGAGGCCCATGGCGTTGCTGCCGCCACCGACACACGCCAGGGCGACGTCGGGCAGCCGCCCGACACGCTCCTGGAGTTGCTGCTTGGCCTCGTGGCCGATGACGGCCTGGAGGTCGCGGACGAGCGTGGGGTAGGGATGGGGGCCGACGACGCTACCGATGATGTAGTGGGTGTCGCGGACGTTGGTGACCCAGTCGCGGATCGCTTCGTTGGTGGCGTCCTTGAGAGTGCGGGTACCGGAATCGACGGGGCGGACCTCGGCGCCGAGCAGCCGCATGCGAAAGACGTTGAGCGACTGGCGCCGCACGTCTTCGGTGCCCATGTAGACAACGCAGTCGAGACCGTAGCGGGCGCAGACGGTGGCGGTGGCGACGCCGTGCTGGCCGGCGCCGGTCTCGGCGATGATGCGTCGCTTGCCCATGCGCAGCGCCAAAAGGACTTGGCCCACCGCGTTGTTGATCTTGTGGGCGCCCGTGTGCGCGAGATCCTCACGCTTGAGATAGATCTGGGCGCCGCCGAGCTGCTCCGTGAGGCGCTCGGCGTGGGTCAGGGCGGTGGGCCGACCGACATAGTTACGCAAGATGGAGTCGAGTTCGGCTTGGAATTCGTCGTTTTGCTGGGCGGCGGTCCACTCCGCTTCGAGCTGGGCGAGGGCGGGCATCAGGGTCTCGGGGACGAACTGTCCACCGAAGGGACCGAAGCGCCCCGCGCGCTGGGGCTCGCCTTGCGCACTGGTCGTAGGCGTCGTGGTCATGGCGTTGTCGCTTTCTGCGCCGAGCGTACCGCGTCGAGGAAGGCACGAATCTTGGCGGGGTCTTTGACGCCGTCGGTCTCGACACCGGTGGAGACGTCAACGGCCCAGGGCTGGATCTCCCGTACGGCGGTCGCGACGTTTTCAGGAGTGAGGCCGCCAGCCACCATGAACGCGGACTCGGCACCCTCCTCGTTGGCGAGGGTCGCGGCAATGGACCAATCGAATGCTTCGCCGCTGCCGCCGCCAAGGTCGGACTTGGTGTCGAGGAAGGGGATGGCGTTGGACCGCGCCAGTTCGGCGCGGACCGAGTCAGGGGTGCTGTCGCCGCCGACGTGCACGGCGCGGATCACAGGTCGATGGAGGCGCTCGACCATGGAGGGGTGCTCCCCGCCGCTGAGCTGGATGAGGTCGAGGTCGACGGCGGCGGCGATACGGTTGATCTCATCGGGCGACTGCTTGGCGAAGACCCCGACCAAGAGCGGTCGGTTGACCGAAAGCGCGTCAGTGACGGCTTGCACGCTGGAGTCCAAGACCTCGACGCGCTCCCCGACGACTTCGCGGATGGCGCGCGCCTCGTCGATGCCAAGTTGGCGTTTGCTTTGGGCGAAGATGACGCCGAGGAGGTCGGCTCCGGCGTCGATGGCGACGCGGGCGTGTTCTGGTTGCTGGAGGCCACAAATCTTGACGAGGGTCACGGGGCATCCCCCTTCGGATCGTTCCCGATCCCAGTATCGGAGCCTTGCAGTTCGCGGAGCTTGGCGGGGATATCGTCGGCGGTGGTGAGGGCCTCACCGACGAGGACGGCGTTGACGTTGGCGGCCTTCATGCGCTCCATGCCGCGCAGCGAGTGGATGCCACTGGCGGCGACGACGGCGATGTCGTCTGGGATGAAGCCGCGCACGCGTTCGGTGGTGCCGAGGTCTTCGCTGAAGTTGTGCAGGTTGCGGTTGTTGATGCCGATGACGCGTGCGCCACAGCGCAAGGCGGTCTCCACCTCCTGCTCTTCGGTGACCTCGAGGAAGGCGGTCATGCCGAGTTCCTCTTGGCCGTAGGCGACGAGGTCGCGGAGGGTAGGTTCGTCCATGGTCATGACGATGAGGAGGAAGGCGTCCGCGCCGAGGGCACGAGCTTCGAGGACGTGGTAGCGATCGAGGTGGAACTCCTTGCGGAGGAGGGGCGGGACGGGATTGTCCCAGCGACGTTCGTCGTCGAGGAGGGCTTCGCCGATGTCGAGGAGCATCTGGTTGTCGGCGAAGAAATACTTGGAGGTGAGGACGGAGATGGCGCAGGCGCCGCCGTCGCGGAAGATGCGCGAGGTGCCCGGGCCGTTGATCTCGCGAGCGAAGGCGCCCTTGGACGGGGAACCCCGCTTGACTTCGGCGATGACACCGAGGCCGGGACGCATGAGGGTGCCGAGGAAGTCGCGCGGCTCCTCGCGTTCCATCGCCATCCACTTGAGCTGCTGCTCCGAGATCGCGTCGCGACGGGCGGGGAGCTCTTCGCGCATCTCGCGGACGATGCGGTCGAGGACGCTCTCTTCGCCTGTCGGGGATGTGTCCGATGTCGTCACGATGGGGATCCCTCGCTCGCTTCGGAGACAGCTTGGGTCACTTCGACGAAACGTTCCAGCTTGCGCAGCGCACGCTGGTCGTCCATGCATTCGGCGGCGCGGCTGGCGCCCTCGGCCAGGGTGGGGACTTCGTCGGCGGCGTAGAGGGCGGCAGCGGCGTTGAGGGTAACGAAGCCGGTGAGGGCGCTGCTCTTGCCGCCGAGGACGGAGCGCATGGTTTGGGCGTTGGACGCGGCGTCGCCGCCGGAGACGGAGGCGAGGTCGACCTCGCGGATGTGGAAGTCGGCGGGGGAGATGGCGTAGGTCGTGACGGCAGCGTCCTTCAGCTCCCAAACGGTCGTGGGGCCGGCGGGGGAGACTTCGTCGAGGCCTTCTTGGCCGTGGACGACGAGGGCGTGGGTGCTGCCGAGTCGGCCCAACGCTTCGGCCATGAGTTCGCCGATCTCTGGGGTCGCGACGCCGAGGACTTGATGCTGAGCGCCGGCGGGGTTGGTAAGCGGCCCCAAGAGGTTGAAGACGGTGCGGAAGCCGAGTTCGCGTCGGATCGGGGCGACGTACTTCATCGCCGGGTGGAAGGCCTGCGCGAACATGAAGCCGACGCCGACCTCTTGGATGACCTGCGCGACGCCGGCGGGGTCGAGGTCGATCTTGGCGCCGAGGGCCTCGAGGACGTCGGCGCTGCCGCTGGCGGAGGTCATGGCGCGATTGCCGTGCTTGGCGACGGTGACGCCGCAGCCGGCGATGACGAAAGCGACGGCGGTGCTGACGTTGAAGGTGTTCTTGCCGCTGCCGCCGGTGCCGCAGGTGTCGGCGAGGCGTTGCTCGCCGAGGTCGACATGAAGGGACTTGGCGCGCATGGTGCGGGCGAAGCCGACGACTTCGTCGACGGTTTCGCCCTTGAGGCGCAGGGCGGTGAGCAGCGCGCCGGTCTGCGCGGCGGTGGCCTCGCCGGACATGATGTCGTCGAGGGCGGCGGCGGCTTCCTGTTCGGAAAGGTCGCGGCGGTCGTTGACCAGGGCGGCGAGGGCGGTGGAGATCGCGGTCACACAGACGCCTCCGCGGGGACCGCCTCGGTCATTTCTAGGAAGTTGCGGAGGAGGTCGTGGCCTTCGGGGGTCATGATCGATTCGGGGTGAAACTGGACGCCTTCGATGGGGTATTGCTTGTGGCGGACGCCCATGATGACGTCGGACTCGGACCAGGAGGTGGCGTAGAGATCGTCGGGCATGGTGGCGGGGTCGACGCAGAGGCTGTGATAGCGGGTGGCCTGGAAGCCCTGGGCGAGGCCGTCGTAGACGCCTTTGCCGTCGTGGCGGATGGCCGAGACCTTGCCGTGTTTGATCTCGCCAGCGTTGACGATCTGGCCGCCGAAGGCCGCGGCGATGCATTGGTGGCCGAGACAGACGCCGAGGATGGGCACCTTGCCCGCGAAGTGGCGGATGAGGTCGACGCTGATGCCGGCTTCTTTGGGGGTTTTGGGACCGGGCGAGATGACGATGCGTTCGGGCGTCATCGCCTCCACTTCGGAGACGGTGATCTTGTCGTTGCGGTGGACTACGACATCAGCGCCTAGCTCGCAGAGGTATTGGTAGACGTTGTAGGTGAAGGAGTCGTAGTTATCGAGGAGGAGAACGGTCATGGCATTCCCAATTCCTGATTCGGGCGGGGTCCTACCCCCATGAGCCCCGCGCTTAATCTCTTTGACCGGGGGCTTGCAGCCCCCGGGACCCCCGGCCCAACCAACGCTGAGAGGTCAAGTCGAAGAAATTGGCTGGGACGGATCATTTCTGGTCGCGTGATCTCTGGTGGCTGTGTTTTGCAGATCATGATTCGGAACTTTGCTGACGGGCTTCGACCTCACGCAGGACGCGGAAGCCCTCGACGCCTGTCGGGAACCCGCAGTAGACGATGGCGGTGATCATGAGCTCTTCGAGTTCAGCTAGGGTGGCGCCGTGGTTGAGCGCGCCTTGGAGGTGGAACTCGAGCTCGCTCGGCTTGTCCTGCGCGACGAGCGTGGCGCACACGATCAGGCTGCGCTCGCGATGCGTGACTTGGTCGCGGGACCAGAGTTCGCCGAAGGCGAAGCGGCCCGCCGTGCCCGTGAACTCGCCCATGCTGACGCCAACGCCACCTGGAGGCTGGTTCTTGCCGAGACGTTCGAAGACTTCGCGAGCCCCGGCGCGACGTGCGTCGTCGTCTTGGCGATCGGCGTGTGGGCTGGGTTGGAGTTCGGCGACGCCTTCAGCTTCCAGGAAGGCTTCACGGGCAGTGTTCATACCGTCGATGGCGCGGGGGAAACCGGCGTAGCCGGCGAGTTGGACGAAGACCTCTTCGATTTCGATGCGGGTGAGGCCGTGGTTGAGGCCGCCGCCCACGTGCGAACGGAGCTGGTTGAGCTGGTTCAGGGTCGTCAACATGGTGATGACGATGAGGCTGCGTTCGCGGCGGGCGAGGCCGGGGCGGGTCCAGACGTCGCCGAGGCCGAAGTCGATGACGAAGGAGCCGAGGGGGCCGAGGGCGGCCTCCATCGCGTCGGCTGTGGCGTCGGCGTCGATGCTGCCGCCTCGCAGAGAGAGGAGGACGTCTTTGCCGGCTTCGCGTCGTTCGGCTTGGGTTTTGTTGGTCATCGTCTGCTCCTGTCTTGGATGGCTCGGGTGGGGCCCCCACCCCGGGAGAAAGGGCTTCTGGGGGGTTTCCCCCCACGCCCCGAGGTCCCCTCTCTGCACTCTAGGTGAAGCCCCCGAGTTCTCCTGGCTTTGTCGTCTAGACTGGGGGCTTGCAGCCCCCGGGACCCCCTGCCCGACCCACACTGGGAGGCGAGACCAAGCGCTGGGCTGGGACCGATCCGTCCTGGTCGCAGGATCTCTGGTGGCTGTATTTGGTGAATCATGCGTTCTCCGCTTGCTCGTCGATGCGCAGGAAGGCGGCGCGGGCGGCGCGCATGCCTTCGACGGCGCGGGGGAAGCCGCCGTAGCCGCAGAGGGTGACCATGATTTCTTCAACTTCCTCGCGCGTGACGCCGTGGTTGAGGGCGCCGGGCACATGGAAGGCGAGTTCTTGGTCTTTGCCGAGGGCAGCCAGAATAGAGACGACCACCAGACTGCGATCGCGGCGGGAGAGTTGGTCGCGGGACCAGAGCTCACCGAAGGCGAAGTCGAAGGCCAGTTCACCGACACCGCCGAGGGCCTCGACGATGGCGGCGCGGGCGGCCTCGGGGTCGGGGTTGGCGCGGCCCTTGGTGAGGGTGGCCATGACGGCGACGGCGTTGGCGTGGCGCTGGTTGTCGTCAAGATGGGCGGCGGGTTGACGCGCCGGGGCATCCGGGATGTCGGCGAAGAACTTGGCGGCGACAGTCAGCGCTTTGTTGCCGAAGGGCATGCCGGCGTAACCGCCAACCTGGATGAGCGCCTCTTCCATCTCCGGGCGCGTCAAGCCACGGCGGAGGCCAGCGCGGAAGAAGGCAGGAAGGAACTCGGAGAGGTCGAGGGCTCCGAGGATGGCGATGCTGGCCAGATTACGGTCGCGCTCCCTGAGGCCGGGGCGCGCCCAGATGTCGGCGCCGAAGTAGTCGGTGGCGAGATCGCCGAAGGCGCCGTGAGTTTCGGTGAAGGCAGCGATCATGGCTTCGCCGTCGCCGTCGGGGGCGAGTTTGGCGAAGTGGTCGGTCGCGAGGGCACGGCGTTGGGCTTGGGTCTTGTTGGTCATAGTTTAGCTCCGGTCTTCTCTAGACCGGGGGCTTGCAGCCCCCGGGACCCCTGGCCTTGTCTTCCGGACTGGGGGCCTGCAGCCCCCAGGTCCCCCTGCCCAACCGACGTTGAGAGACAAAACGAAGCACCGGGCTGGGACCGATCATTGGGGCTCTCTGAGTCTCTGGTGACTGTGCTTGCAATCATGTCGTGTGCTCCGGCTTGTGGGCGGCAAAGATAATGGTTCGGGGGACGCGCTGGGCGCGGTCCACGTCGCGGGACCAGCTGCCGGTGTCGCTTTCGGTGAAGGTGGGCTCCAGGAGCTTGTCGACGACGAGGCCGGCGTCATGCAGCGCGGTGAAGAGGTCTTCGATGGTGTGATAGACGGCGGTCATGCGGGTCACGTAGCCGGTCTCAAAGGGCCAGATGAACTCGGCGTCGCGCTGGAAGTAGGGCTTGGTCATGGTGAGGCCGTCGTCACCAAACATCATGTAGGCGGGATGGTCGAGGCAGAAGGCGAAGCGGCCGCCGGGGCGGAGGATGCGGTGGACCGACTGGAACGTGGCGGCGATGTCGCTGACAAACTGGAAGCAGTAGGAGGAGAACGCCGCGTCGAAGGAGGCGTCCGGGATGGGCGCGAGGTCTTCGACGCGGGACTTGAGGAACTCGACGTCGATGGCTTCCTCGGCGGCGAGGGCGCGGGCGAAGTCGAGCTGCTCGGTGGACTGGTCGACGCCGACGGCGCGAGCTGCGCCCAAGCGCTTGAAGGCGATGGTGTTCTGGCCGCCGCCGCAGCCGACTTCGATCACCGACCGCCCGGCGATGTCGCCGAGGAGTTGGAGTTCGTTTTCGGTCGGCGTGCCAGCGCCGTAGTGGACTTGGTGGGTGGGGATCTTGGCGAACTCCTGGTAGTGGGCGGAGAGTCGATCCCAGGCGTCTTCGTGGTCGACGTGCTCGAACGACGCCCCGGACGCGTGATCAGGCTCCGCGCCGGAGAGGGGGGCAAGGACCGCTTGCAGCGAGGCGGGGACGCCGTGGGCTTCGAGTTGGTCCGGGGCGAGCCACTCCAGGGCGTCGTGCTCCTCCGGGGCAGTCAGGGCGGGAACGCCGTCATAGCTGCGGACGGCGTAGATGTTGTGCACGGCGCGACGGCCGGAGAGCGGCTCTTCGTCGAAGATGGTGTCGAGGAACTCGAAGGTCTGGACTTCGATACCGAGCTCTTCCTGGAGTTCGCGGACAAGCGTGGCGTCGACATCTTCGTCGTCTTCGGCTTCGCCGCCGGGGATGTGCCAGAGGTCGGGCCAGCGGTGGCGGTCGGGGCGTCGATGGACGAAGAGGATGCGACCGGCGGCGTCGAGGAGGACGCCGCAGGAGTTGACGATGGTGCGCGGGTTGGGGGTGTCTTCTGGGCCGGGCTTGTTTTCTGGGCCGCCAGGGCCGGCCGTATCTTCTGGGCCGCCAGGGCCGGCCGGGTGGAGGTCAGGGCTCACGGTGATGTTCCTTGGTCGAGCAGTGTTCCGAATTCGCGCGGATTAGTAGCCGAGGCTACCGGTGCGCTGTGCGCCGCTGCGCTCTTCGGCGAGATCGAGAGCGGTGAAGAGGGCCATGGCCTTGTTGACGGTCTCTTCGAATTCCGCCTCGGGCTTGCTGTCGTAGACGATGCCGCCCCCCGCCTGCACGGAGGCGACGCCGTCCTTCATGATGATGGTGCGGATGGTGATCGCCGTCTCCATCATGCCGCCGAAGCCGAAGTAGCCCAGGGCTCCGGCATAGGGTCCACGCAGGTCCGACTCCAACTCGGCGATGATCTCCATGGCCCGGATCTTGGGCGCGCCGGAGACGGTGCCGGCGGGGAAGGTGGCACGGAAGGCCTCGAAGGCATCGACCCCGGGGCGCAGGTCGCCTTCGACGTGGGAGACGAGGTGCATGACGTGGCTGTAGCGCTCGATGTCGAGCTGTTGGGTGACGCGGACGCTGCCGGGGACGGCGACGCGGCCGACATCATTGCGGCCGAGGTCGAGCAGCATGATGTGCTCGGCGACCTCTTTCTCGTCGGAGCGGAGTTCCTCTTCCAGCTCGCAGTCTTCCTGGGGGGTGACGCCGCGGCGGCGGGTGCCGGCGATGGGGTGCACCGCGACGACGCCGTCTTCGACGCGGACCATCAGCTCCGGCGAAGTGCCGACGATTTGGTGGTCGCCCATCTCCAGGTAGTAGGTGTAGGGCGAGGGATTCACGGTGCGCAGCGTGCGATAGACGTTGAAGGGGTGGACGTGGGTCTGGCGCGAGAAGCGCTGTGAGTAGACGCATTGGATGACGTCGCCGGCGATGACGTAGTCGATGATGCTCTTGACGTCGGAGAGGTAGGCCTCGCGCTCGACGTTGGAGGTGATGCGGCCGGCGGCGGCAGCTTGCGCGGGGGCGTCCTCAGGAAGACGGGGAGTGCCGCTAGCGAGGCGCTCGACGATTTCGTCGATGCGGAATTGGGCGACGCGATAGGCGGCTTCGACGTCGCCATCGAGGCGGACGTGACTGACAACTTTGATGACGTGCTTGAGATGGTCGAAGACGAGGACGGTGTCGGTGAACTGCATGAGCGCTTCGGGCAGGCCGACGGGGTCCTGGGGCGCGACGGGGAGCTCTTCGAAGTGGCGGACGGTCTCGTAGGAGAGGTAGCCAACGGCGCCGCCGTGGAAGGGCGGTAGGTCCGTGTTGGGGACGAGTTGGAAGCGGGCCAGCTCCTCTTCGATCAGCTTGAGCGGATCGACGGGCGAGCCGGGCTCGGTGCGGAGGACGCGATAGGGCTCGGTGCCGATGAAGGAGTAGCGGCCGGGCCGCTCGCCGCCTTCGACGGATTCGAGGAGGAAGGAATAGTCGCCCTGCTTGACCTTGAGAAAGGCGGAGACGGGGGTCTCCAGGTCGGCGAGGACTTCGCGATAGATGGGGATGAGGTTGCCGTCGCCGCGGGCGGCGACGGCTTTAACTTCTTCAAGGGTGGGGTAATGCATGACGGGTTCGTTTCGTCGTTGGCGAGCGCCGCAGGTCGGGAGGGCGGTCGCTTGGTGGGCGAGGCGAGGAGCAGGTCCGGGTCAGCGCGGCCAGAGACCGGCGCCCCCACTCGTGGAGCGGAGGGTGCTGAAACGGCGATCGCGCGCGGGGTGCGCGGGGAATGGTCGTCGCTGCACTGGCTTGTCTCCTGAGCCTCTGGTCCCGCCTTCTTGAGGCAGGCGTCTTAAATAAGAAAGTCCGTCCTGTCAGGGACGGATTCTGGAAGAAGCCGCGGTGCCACCCTTGTTCCCGGCGACGTGCGTCGCGCGGGCTCTCAGTTCCGAGCCGTATCCCCGAGGGGACCGATTCGAGTCGGCTGCGATAACGGTGCCGCTCCGCCCGCGCCTACTCCCCTCGTTGAGGGTTTGGGGCGGGGACTCCTGGGTCCATTCGTCGACGGCGGTTCCGCCAGCTTTGCAGCCTGCCCTCGCTGCCATGTGGTGGCGGGGGTCTGAGCCGGCTCTCTTAGGAACGCTGTGTCGAGTACTTGTCCCGATCGAAGTCTGTGCCTTATGGCGTGCTGCATCGAACGTATTGGGGCGGGGTAAGGGTGTCAATCTGTTTGTTCGCTTTGATTGGGGTTCGCCCCGCCCCGGTGGCTTGTTATTTCGACCGGGGGCTTGCAGCCCCCGGGACCCCCTGCCCGACCATCGTTGGAGGCATGGCAACGAGAACGTCTGGGATAGATCTCCCGGCTTCCAAAATCTCTGGTGGCTGTGCAATGGACGCTAGACGACTGGGAGGACGCGGTCTGGTTTGGTGCGTTCGGCTTCGACGATAGATAAGAGGGCGGTTACGGCGTCCGACTCGCGGCCTTGGTGGTTGATGAGGACGTGATCGAACTCCGAGGAGGCGGCCATCTCTGCTTCGGCGGCGGCAAGACGACGCTGCAGGTCGGGTTCGCTGTCAGTGTTGCGGGCGCGGAGGCGGGTTTCGAGGGTGGGGAAGTCGGGCACGGTGATGAAGACGAGGACGGCGCCGGGGACCTTCTGCCGGAGGGTGCGTGCGCCCTGGATGTCGGTGCGGATGATGACGGTGCGGCCTTGAGCGATGAGGTTGCGGACTTGGTCGCGGGGGACACCGGAGCGATGGCCGTAGACGTCGGCGTGTTCGAGGAAGCCTTCGGCGGCGAGGAGGTCGTCGAATTCGGCGTCGGAGAGAAACAGATGATGGACGCCGTGCTCCTCACCACGACGGGGGGCGCGCGTCTTGGCGGTGACGATGCTGGCGAGCCGGGCGTCGCCGTCGAGGGCATCGCGGTCGAGGGCGGCGCGAAGCACGGTGTCCTTGCCGACCCCGGAGGGGCCAGAGAGGACGACGACGAGCGGTTGCGTTGACGAGGCCGCCGCCGCCGACGGCGTGTCCGAAGACGGCGTTGCTGCGGACTGCGTGCCGGAAGAGTCTGGCTCGCTACTCAACGTCGTCGGTCCAGCGTTCCTCGGTCGGATGGGCGGTGGTGCGGTCGGCGCCCACGCGGCGGGCGATGGTGTCGGGGGCGATCGCGGCGAGCACGATGTTCCCCGTGTCCATGACCAGCACGGCTTTGGTGCGTCGGCCGCTGGTCATGTCGATGACACGCCCAGCGGTCTTGCTTTCCTGGATGAGACGTTTCGTGGGCGCTGAGTTTGGCGAGACGATCGCCACGACTCGATTCACCGCCAAGACGTTACCGAAGCCAATGTGGACCAGTTCAGTTTCCACGGGCTTCCCCTTTCGCAGGCCCTAAAACAGGGCCCTTCACAGGCCCTCTCACAGGGCTATCAGCCCAACCCGGAGGGCCGCTACTCGCTCCGCGCCAACCTCCCATGCTCCTGTTCACGGATCTGACTTCCCGGCACTCGGGGAGCCGACGCTTCAGGTCAGCGCGCCGGTCCCCGTAAGGTCAGCCAAATGCCGCCAGAACTCAGGGTACGAGATCGCGACGGATTCTGCGCCGTGAAGTTCGCTGTCGCCCTCGGCGACCAAAGCGGCGACGGCGGCGGCCATGGCGAGACGGTGGTCGCCAACGGAGTCCAGACGCGCGCCGCGGAGCGCTGCGTTGTGCCCCGAGCCGGAGCCTGCGACGACGAAGCCATCGTCTCGGGGTTCGATGTTGGCTCCCAGGGCTTGCAGCATGGCGACGGTGGAGGCGACGCGGTCCGATTCCTTGAGGCGCAGTTCGGCGGCGTCGCGGACTTCGGTGCGGCCGGTGGCGACGGCAGCGGCGACGGCGATGACGGGGAACTCGTCGATGGCGCGGGTGACGAGGGGGCCGTCGATGGTGATGCCGTGGAGCGGAGCGGAACGGACGACAAGGTCGGCGACGGCCTCGCCGCCAACGCGCCGTTCTTCCTGGACTTCGATGTTGGCGCCCATGGCGTTGAGGATGTCGAGGATGCCGGAGCGGGTGGGGTTGAGGCCGACGCCTTGGAGATGGATCTCAGAGTCAGGGACGATGGTGCCGGCGACGAGCCAGAAGGCGGCGGCGCTGATGTCGCCGGGGACAACGAGGTCGATGGGGTGGAGGTCGGCGCCCGGTTGGACTTCGATGCGCGTGCCACCATTGGCGAGGGGAGTACCCGCGATACTTGCCCCCATGGCCCGGAGCATGATCTCGGTGTGGTCACGGGTGGGGCCAATCTCTTCGATGGTGGACATGCCAGCGGCGGAGAGGGCGGCGATGAGGACGGCGCTCTTGACCTGGGCGCTGGCGACCTCAAGGCGGCCGTCGAAGGGGCGGAGCTGATTGGCACTGGTGCGATCTGCGCTGCTGTGGGACGCGCCGCGAATCGTGAGCGGGGCAAGGCGGCCGCCCTGCCGCGCGTCGACTTGCGCGCCCATGCTTTGCAGCGGGCGCAGGACGCGGTCCATGGGGCGGCGGCGGAGGGAGGTGTCGCCGTCGAGGAAGGAGATGCCGTCGAAGCCAGCGGCGAGGCCGCTGAGCAGGCGCATCGTCGTGCCGCTGTTGCCGCAGTCGAGGATGCGGTCGGGCTCGGTGAAGGCTTCGAGGCCGGGGCTACGGACGATGACGGTGGTGGGCGACGTCGTGGGGTCGTAGTCGAAGTCGACACCGTAGGCGCGCAGGCAGGCCATGGAGCTGAGGCAGTCGTCGCTGGGGAGGAAGCCTTCGACGCGGGCTTCGCCCTTGGCGAGCGCGTTAAGCAATAAGGCCCGGTGGGAGATGGATTTGTCGCCGGGAAGTGTGAGGCTGCCTCGTAGTCCGGTAGCGGACTGTCCGGTCGGCGACTGGCCGGTAGCGGACTGCAAAGCGCGAGCCGTCGGAGTTGGATTCGTGGTCATGAGGGCCGCTGCCAGAGAGAATTGCGAGAAGCGTATTTGCTAGAAGCGACGCTGTGGTTGCTTGGCGCGATCGTCGGCGTCCTTCTGGATCTTGCGCAAGCGGTCGTAGGCCTTGGTACCGATCATGAGGGATGCCATCTGCGCGGTGGAGTCGGGGATCTCAGCGTTCTGGACGCCCAGCTCCAGGTCTTCGCCCGCGAGGAACCGCTCGCGGTTGATCTGGCCGTGCGCGAAATGCTGGAAGATCTCTTCTTCGGTGCCGTCCAGACTGTCGCGGAACGCTTTGAGCTCGAGGATGAAGCGGTCGAGCCAGTGCTGCACTTGCTCGCGGTTGGTGACCATGATGTCGGTGTTCATCTGGGGGTTGCCGCTGATGAGGCGGGTGAGGTCGCTGTAGGCGGGACCCGCCATCTTGCCGAAGTCGCCCCAACTCTCGCTGCGGCGGAGCATGGTGAAGAGGCTGGAGGAGATTGCGATGGGGAGGTGGCTGACGGCGGCGGCGTAGTGGTCGTGCTCCTCCGGCGTCATGAAGCGCTCGACGGAGCCGACCATATGGGCGAGGCCCATGACGGACTTGACGGCGGCCTCCGAGGCGGTCTCGCTGGGGACGATGGCGAAGGGACGGCCCTGGAAGAGGTCGGCTTCCGCTGCCTCGATGCCGGCGTCGGTCTTGCCCGCCATGGGGTGACTGCCAACGTAGGAGACGTATTTGGGAAGATACTCCTTGGCCCAGGCCATGGATTGCGTTTTGGTGGAGGCGACGTCCGTGACCGCGGCGCCCGAGGCAAGATCTGCCGCGATCTCCTTGAAGACGTCGCCGACGGTGGCGGGCGGCGTGGCAACGATGACGAGACCCGCTCCGCGGACGGCCTTGCGGGCATCGCCCTCTTCGGAGTCGACGGCGCCCATCTTGATGGCCTGTTTGCGGGCCCGGCGCATGACGTCGGATCCGACGACTTCAAGATCTTTGCGGCGCGCGTTCTTGATCGCGAGCCCCAGAGAGCCGCCAATCAGGCCTAAGCCAATGATCGCCACGCGAGCCATCGCTACTCCGAACCTCTTCGCCAGATGATGATCTGGCAGGCTTGCGACAACTTCGAAGGTCGAAGCGTCATGCCTGGAAGCTCAAGCATAACACTGCCCTCGGTACGGCTCTGGGCCGCTGTTCGGGGCGAGGCGCGGTGCGCGGCCTGGGGTTGCGCGAGACTCTGATGACTCTGACTCAGATGTTCTGACTGACGAGGCCCCGCTGGCTGGGTCGATTGCCCGGCGAGACGCGGGGAGTTTCGGGGCTTGCCCGGCGCGGCGCGGGTGGTAGAGTCCCTGGGTGCATCTTTGATGTGCATCCGGCTGGCGGGGTCGGACTGACGTAGGACGCATGCGAATTCGAACTCCACGTCTCCATATGACGCGTTTTCATACGACACGTCTGCATCCGACGCGTCTTCACTTGACGCGTATTCATCCGACGCGACGCGGCCTGATCGCGGGCGGCGCTCTGGCGTTGGTGGGCCTGGCGCTGCTGCTTGGTGTGCTCTTCCCACCGAACCAACCCAATGCGGGCGCGGCGGTGGCGGAGACGGAGTCGAAGGCGGCAGATTCGGCGCTGTTGGTCAGCGAGTTCAGCGACACATCCAGCACGCTCTGGCTGGTGGCTGCCACGGATCCGGCGGAGCGGACCGCATTCCTTCGTGTGGACCACGCGCCCGGCTGGGAGATTGGGGGGGCCATTTCCCCGAGCGGCGATCAGCTGGCCTACGTGGTCTTGGGGCCTGGCCGCCGGAATGCGGAGACCGAGGCGTCGTTGTTCATCACGCAGGGGCCCTTCCTCGCGTCGGGGGACGGTGCGGCGCCGACGCTGCTGGCGGAAGGGGTGGACCTGCGGGGTGGGGTGACGTGGACGGCTGATGGCACGGCCTTGATCGTGCGGCGCACGACGGTGGAGACGGACGGTCGGCGGAGCTTCGCGATCCTTGAGGTCCGCCTGGCGGATGGCCAGGTGACAACACAGCTCCAGCGGGACGATGTGGCGGCGCTGCACATCATCGGTCGGCCTCTCGATGGGCCGCTATATACGGCTTTGATATCGCGGGCGGGCACACGGCTCCTCGCTGTCGGCGGTGAGAAGTCGACTCTCCTCTCGAGCAACATCACGCGGGGATGGTCCCTGTCGCCGGACGGCACCCAGCTGGCTTACACCGAGCAGCGTGGCTTGGCGATGCAGGTCCATGTCCTGTCGCTGGCGGAGTTCGAACCGGCGTTCCCGGCGCTGCGTGCGGCGACGGCGTCTGGGCAAGCCTTACTCGATGAGACCTTTGAGGAGGACAGCAGAAGCGATGTGGGGACGGCATCTCCCGTTTGGGCTCCGGATGGGTCGTTGAGCGTGGGGACTTTCGAAGGCCCGCCGACGCAGGTGCGAGCAGAGGCAGAATTGAGCACGGCGAGTGTCGGCACGGCGGACGGCTTCGCGTTGCCGCTGGTTTGGTCGCCGGATGGGGTGCATTTGGCGATCCGTGCGTTCGAAGGGTCGGGCCCGGGGAACACCCGCGATGAGACCGCTGCGATCGTGGGGGCGGACGGCGCCATCCAGACGGTGAGCGGCGACCACATTCTGGTGCTCGGATGGTGGAATGGCGGCCGCTAGGCGCCGCTGGCGGGGGTTGGGTTGGGCAGTGGGGATGGCGCTGGGCCTGGGCGTGGCAGTGCTATTGCTGGCGATCGCGTGGAACGGGGGGGGCCGGGCGCATGGGCAGGGTTTGGTCTGTTCTTCCTTCGGCGGGGGGCCGCCCTATGCCTTCGAGACCTACGAGGCAAGCCGCGATCGCATCCCGTATCTCACGGCCCAGCAGTTGGCGGCGACGAATCAGCTCTTCACGGCTGGTAGCGATTTCGCGCTCCAGGAGATCGATGTGGGACCATTCGGTGACCGCGAACCGCTGGCTGAGGCGACGATCCCGGTGCCGTTGTTGAACGCGATCGGTTGGATCGAGAGCCGTCTCAATCAGGGCTCGATCGGGGTGCCGTATGAGGGCGTCGGGCCGGTGCTGATCTCGCCGTCGTGCGCGTACGGGCTGATGCAGGTGGCGTCGTCGTTCAGCAACAACGCGGATACGCCCAGCGCGGCGGAGGCCTTGGTAGGCAGTCACTATGCGTACAACATTGCGGAGGGGGCGCGGATCTTGGTGGCGAAGTGGAATACGGAGTTTTTCCCGCAGCTTGGGTCGAGCAACCCGTTCTTCGTAGAGTCCTGGTACTACGCGACCTGGGCCTACAACGGCTGGGCCTTCGTGAACCATCCGGCGGGGACGGAGGTGGATCCGTTCCGGACGCGCTACGACTGCGAGGCGCCGTTCAACGGCTACCCGTATCAGGAATTGGTGTTGGGTTGCGTGGAGAATCCGCCCGCCCCCGACGATGTGGCGCTGTGGGATCCGTTCCCGGTGGCACTGCCGAACGTGGCGGCCCTGGCCTTCCCCGGGGGACCGATGGACCCCGATGTCTACTTCGACGGCTGGTCCGCGGTGTTCGCGGCCCCGTTCACCGGCAACGATGTTTCGACGCCGTTCGAGGCGATGAATATGGAGTTGCCGCAGGGGGCGTTCGTGGTGGCGCCGCCGCGGTTTCCGCCCGGGGCGACGGCGACGATGCGCGCGTCGATTTTTCCGTCGCCGGCGCTGCGGGTAGACGAGTCGAGCATTGAGCTGGTGGCGACGGAGGAAGAGGTGGGCCGGGGCACGCTCACGATCCACAACGATGGGGAGGGGTTGTTGGTCTACCGGCTGCTGCCGCAGGTGGATTGGATTCTGGTGGACATTCCGGCCGGTGTGGTGGTGGGAGCGGATTTCCCCCTGCGCGCCGACCAGCCGCGCACGGCGCGCGTTACGATCACTCCGGATGCGGAGGGGTTGGGCGAGGGACTCCATCAGGGGGCTATCATCGTGGAGGCGATCCTGCCGGATGGCGAGGTGGTGCGGATCGCAGTGTCGGTAGTCGTCGATAAGCAGGGCGTGCCACGCTACGAGGCAGGCACGCCCCTCAGCTAGGCGGCTGAGCCGCGTTTGCTTCGCCAATACGACGGGCGGGCTGGAGCGTGATGTTGTTTTCGACCTACCCATGCGGGCGTCCCATCACCCGGGGAGTGAGCGAATCAGAGCGAGTCGGGGGAGAAATTCAAAGATGATTGGTCGAATCATTGGCTCTGTGCGTCGCAACCATGCGTTGGAACACGCGACGGTCTCCGTGCTGCTGAGCCGGATGGGACCGAATGTGCGGCTGGTGGGCCGGGCGGTGTCGGACGGGTTCTACATCTATTCGACCTCGTTGAAGCCGCAGCAGTTGGAGTCGGCGGCGGAAGAGGCGCTGGACCGGATGCAGGCGGGGGAGTCGCATTTGGCGGTGTCGCCGCTGTGCGGGACCAACCTGGCGGTGGGGGGGAGCCTGGCGGGGTTGGCGGCGATGCTGGCGGTAGGCGGTACGGCTCAGAAGGGCGACCGCTGGGAGCGGATGCCGAACGTGCTGACGGCGGCGATGCTAGCGGTGATGGCGGGTCAGCCACTCGGTCGCTTGGCGCAGAAGTACTTGACGACGTCGCCCGATCTGAAGGCGACGACGATCACGGGGCTGCGCGAGGGTGGCAATGGGCGCGGCAGATACATCAAGATTGAGACATCTCGCGCATAAGGCGCGGCCAAGGCCCGCGTTGGGCGTGAGTAGGGCTGTCTGGGCCAAGCGCCCTTGGGCAAAGGAGCACGAGATGAGCAAGTTGTCGGTGATTGGCACGTTGCAGTGCCTGGACGGCAAGGCCGACGAGATGGAGGCGGTGCTGGCGACGATGGTGGAGGCGGCGAGGGAGGAGCCAGGGGTAGAGGTCTACTCGTACCACCGTGGTGACGAGCAGAGTGGCGAGGGCAATACGTTCTGGTTCTTCGCGCTGATGACGGACGCGGAGTCGATGCAGAAGCACGGGCAGAGCGAGGCGATGCAGGCGGCGATGTCGGCGTTGGGGGCGCTGGCGGCGGGGCCGCCGGAGATGTCGATGGCGACGCCGGTGGCGGCGATCGGGCTGGAGTTGTAGGTCGCGGTGGGGCGCGGTGGGTTTGGGTTGGCTAACCTGGGAGGGTGAGTCGAGACGCCCCTGTCGCTCAACTGGATAGAACTTATCTGGAAGGGCAGGGCTTTCAAATCCGCAGGTTGCAGGTTCGAGTCCTGCCGGGAACGCCCTGGGCACGTCAATGAGCCCCCGTAGCTCAACTGGATAGAACTTATCTGCTACAGACAGGGGCTTTCGAATCCGCAGGTTGCAGGTTCGAGTCCTGCCGGGGGTACTCTGAGCAAGTCACGTGCCCCCGTAGCTCAACTGGATAGAGTGGCGGCTTTCTAATCCGCAGGTTGCAGGTTCGAGTCCTGCCGGGGGTACCAGTCTATCTAGTCGGGGATCGCAACCACGAACAGCCGCACGGGCTCCGGGAAGCCTTTTAGCGTTGCCTCGCCCTGGTCGTCGAAGTGGAACGTCTTGCCCCGGCAGAGGTCGCGGACGACCTGAGCCACCAGCACCTGCCCCGGCTCGGCGCGGTCACAGACGCGGGCGGCGAGTTGGACGGCTGCACCGAAATAGTCGTCGTCCTGGGCGATGGGCTCTCCGGCATTGAGGCCAATGCGGACTCGGACTTCGGCTCCCGCGAGGTCTTGCTGAATCTGGAGCGACGCTTCAACGGCACTCACGGCTGAACCGAAAGCGGCGAAGATGCCGTCGCCGGTGTGCTTGACCTCTTCGCCGCCGTGGTCGCTGAGGGCGGTGCGGACGGCTTCGTTGTGGCCGTTGAGGATGTCCTGGGCTTTGGCGTCGCCGAGGGACTGGGTGAGGGCGGTGGAGGATTCGAGGTCGGTGAAGAGGAGGGTGCGGAACGTGGTCGGGGAACCGCCCAAAGTCCCCCCGACGGGTGTAGGCAGACTCGGCTTCGATGTCGCCGAGCCGAGGAAGTCGTCGAGGGCGGCAATGACCCGCTGGTGTTCGATGAAGGGGAAGCCGGTGTCGCCGCGCAGCAGGGCGAAGCGACTCTCCGGGATGCGAGCGGCGACGTCGCGTCCTATCTCGAGGAGGTAGAACGGGCAGTTGTCTTCCGAGAGCACCAACGTGGGAGCTTGAACGTTGGGCAAGTGGCTGCTGGCGTCGTGCTCGGAGAACGCGTCCCACCAGCTGACGATCGCCGCGCCGATCCAGCACCAGCGTCGGCGCTTGCACGCGCCGCAACGCGTCCCGGACATCAACCTTCGCATAGGCGGCGTAAGCCGTACGCAACGCCGGTGGATCGACGCAGAGGCGGACCCATTCGATGGCCACACGCATCCCACCCGGCGTGAGGTCCGGCTCGCTCCAGTGCAGGATGGCCTCGATGAAGAAGTCGATGTTCTCGTCGATGAGCGGGAGCATGTTCGTGAACTGACTAAAGCGGGCGGCCCCGTGCGAGAGCGGCTGCCAAAGCGCGAGGCGGCGGATGCGCTGCGGGTGTGCGGCGGCGAAAACAATGGCCGCAGGGCTGGCAAAACCGACGCCGAAGAGGTCGAAGCGATCAGCACCGAGGCGGTCGGCCACGGCCGCGATATCGAGGGCATACGCCTCCGGCGAACAATCGCTCACGTCACGATCGGAGAGACCGTGGCCCCGATGGTCGAAGTAGATGAGTTGACGACGCGCGGCGATGTGGGTGAAAGCGCTTTGAAACCACGGGGCTCGGCAGATGACTTCACAGTGGGAGAACGGCGCCCCTGGCTGATGTATGAGGGGCTGCCCCTCAGCCAGCGTCCAGTAGGCGATGTTGACGCCGTCATCGGTGCGGGCGTATTGAATGGGCGGTGCGTCCATGCGGGGCAGTCTAGTGCCAGAGCGGGAGAAGTCGGCGTCGTCAAGCCTGAACTTCTCGTCCGGAGGTTGTAGATTCGAGCCGGGGACGGGCATACCACGGCATTGGCAATCGGCAAGAAAAGGGGGAGTCGCATGGCGACGGTTCGATACTTGGTGAACGATGTGGACGAGGCGGTGGCGTTCTATCAGGAGGCGCTGGGCTTCTCGCTGCGGGCGCGGCCGGCGCCGGTGATCGCGATGATCGAGCGCGGGGATCTACTGCTCTGGATCGCGGGGCCGCAGACGTCGGCGGCGAAGGCGATGCCAGATGGGAGCAAACCGGAGCCCGGTGGGTGGAACCGGATCGTGATCGAGGTGGAGGACATTGAGTCGACGGTGGCGGCGCTGCGGAGTCGGGGGACAACGTTCCGCAACGAGCCGTTCCCGGGGCCGGGGGGGACGCAGGTGTTGATTGAGGATCCGTCGGGGAATCCGATTGAGATTTTCCAGCCTGCGGAGAATCCGCCGGGGTAGGTGAGCCCGCCTCAGCTCCGAACGAATCGCGAAGAGATCTGTACCGTCGCCTGCCTCTGGGGCTTGTTCCCGATTCTCCTGATGCCAAAAATTCAGAGCCCAATCGTTCCTGAAAGAGGTTTCCGACCACGCGCGGAGCTACGGAGCGAGGCTGCGCCGATCGATGATCCTGAGACCGCTGACTTTCGGCGGGACGAAGGGCTCGAGCCGTGTCTGTGCAGACGTCATGGAGCTGGTTGGGGAGACTACGGCCACACTGGCTGGAGTTGTTGGTTGTGGTGGTTGGGGTGGGAGTGTCGATCGTGGCGTACGAGGTGGTTTATGCGCGCGAGAGTGAGACGGCGAGGAACGCCTTCGAGCGCGAGGCGGAGGATCTGTCACAGGCGGTGACGCTGAGTGTGCGCGAGGCGAGCGAGACGGTGCGGGCCCTCCAGAACTTCTTCACGGCGACGGGCGCTCCCGACGAGGAGGCGTTCGCGATCTTCGCCTTCCGCGAGCTGCAAGCCCACGAGGGGTTGGAATCGTTGGAGTGGATCCCGCGCGTCCCGGCGGCGGAGCGGGATGAGTTCGAGGCGCATGCCCAGTCCGAGGGTCAGACCACGTTCAGCGTGCGCGTTGCGCCGCGGGATGAGGCGCAGCCGTTGGTGAGCGGGCGGCAGGAGTTCTTCCCGGTGCGATTCCGGAGCAGCCGCACCGATAGTGTGGTCGTCCAGCCGACGGTCGATCAGGGGATTGTGGAGGCGGCGGATCTTGGAGTAGGGCTGGGGCTGGACTTGGGGTCATACGCGGCTCCCCTAGAGGCGCTGGAGCAGGCGCGCGACACGGGGATGTTAATCGCGACGGCGCCGACACCGTTGGTTGAGGTGGAGGGAGGCAATTGGGGTGCTGATCTTTGCGCCGGTCTACAACAACGAGGCGGTGGCATCGGTAGCGGTGGCGACGGTGGCGGTGGCGACGGTGGCGGAGCGTCGTGAGGCGCTGACGGGGTTCGCGGTGGCGGTGTTCCGCGTGGACGAGCTGGTGCGGGCGGCCGCGCGATCCGTGGGGGCGGATGGTCTTGGCCTACACGTGGTGGATACGACGGCCCCAGATAGTGCGTCGATGCTGCTCTTTGATGGCGGCGGGGCGCGCGTGATGGAGGCGATGGGTGTTGCGGCGCCGGAGGGCCGGTTCGGATTGGTACAGACCTCGGAGACGGTGCTGGGCGGTCGCAGCTGGGCGGTGACGGTCTTCGCCGGGGACATGTTTGAGCGGGCTGGAAGGTTCTTGCTGCCGTACGCGGCACTAGCGGTGGGACTGATCTTCACGGGGATGCTGGCGGCGTATTTCGCCGTCGTGCGGGGGAGGGGGCGCCGCGTGGAGGCGCTGGTGGCGCTGCGGACGGTGCAACTGACCCAGGCGCAGGCGCAGTTGGAGCGGTTGGCGGAGACGGATGCGTTGACAGGGTTGTTCAACCGACGCGGGATACGTCGGCAGGCGGAGCTGGAGCTGGAGCTGGCGCGGGCGGAGCGCGAGAAGCGGTCGTTCAGTTTGACCATTGCCGACCTGAACGACTTCAAGCAGGTCAATGATACGCACGGTCACAATGCGGGCGACGATGTGTTGCGCGGTGTGGCGCAGGCGTTGAAAGAGGCGACGCGGCCCTACGATTCGCTGGGACGTTGGGGAGGCGATGAGTTCTTGGTGGTGATTCCGGGGGCGACGGAGCGAGAGGCGATGACGGTTGCGGCGCGGATGGAGGCGGCGGTATCGGCGCTGCGGTTGGCATCGCTGGGGCGGACCGTACCTGCGCGGATCAGTGTTGGTACGGCGACCG